>Ga0247842_10000108_pt1 | contig 187636 bp, 240 predicted proteins | sample LaCruzMarch2015__3_FD_192411 | JGI IMG/M metagenome (GOLD analysis project Ga0247842, IMG submission 192411) | Freshwater microbial communities from meromictic Lake La Cruz, Castile-La Mancha, Spain - LaCruzMarch2015_19m | ecosystem: Environmental > Aquatic > Freshwater > Lake | place: Spain... | reverse complement strand
TGCCCACCCCAAAATAAAAGAAAAATGAGATGTATCTCACTTTAAAGCCCTATTTATCAAGAAAATACCCCCTGAAATACGCCAAGATCGCTCGAATATACCAAAATAGCTATATGCGCCACCCGGGTATCCATCAATTTTGCGATTTTACTAGGGGGAATTTGGGGTTAGATTGGCTTTTTGATAAAATTTTAAGCAACTTTCTTTCTGAAATCATCAATCTTTTTTTTATTAAAATACAATTCTTTTTTTAATGCCTTTTTTAAGACTTTTTTAATTTCTTCTTTATTTAAGTCCCATTTAATTTTTGATATAAACTCTTCTAAATTCAACCATTCATACCCTACGTGCTCTTTATTTAGAGTTATTTTCCCCCCTTTAACAAAAGCTAAAAAATTGTCCTCAGACTTGTCTTCTCCACCCCAAGAATAAATAGACCCCCAATTTAAATTAAAAAGTTCCAAGGTTTCTAAATTAGTTTCTTCTTTTATTTCTCTTTTAACGGCATCTTCTGAAGATTCACCTGCTTCAACACTACCCGTAACGGTGAACCAATAATCTCCACCATGCTTCGGATCTGCCGGATTATTTCTTAGTGCTAAAAACTTATTATCTCGGATTAAAAAAGCTAATATTTTATTTTTCATAATGACCATAACTTTCTTAGGATTATATACCTTACTCTTTCAATTTAGTTTATCAATTATCCTTAATAGCCCTTTCTCATTTGAATCTAGCCATTTAAGAAAATTAATTCCTTTCTCCCTCTTTAATGTCAATTCAGATCTTTTAGCTTTTGCAAAAAAATCAAAATATAGCGAAGTTTCTATACTTCTAAGATGCCTTATGCGGATTAATGAAGGTAATAAACTTAAATCTCTAGCTTTTCTTAATTCCGTATAGTTTCTTAAAAACAATTTTGTCTTATCTAAGTCCATGCCTACACTTTTCATTTCACAAAAACCCGTGCTTATCGCCCAAGCTAAATCACTAAGGGGATAATCATTTCTCGCACCCTGGAAATCAATCATTATTGGTTCTTTGCGGGATCCGAATATAAAATTTTCTTCCCTAGGATCACCATGAATTATTTGTTTTTCTCCCAAGATAGTTTTCCAATCTACTTTCGGATTACTAACATTATTTCTTACATTTTCTAAAAAATGTATATCTGAACCGCAAATACCCTTTCCCTCATAAGGATAATAGCGCGAAAAATCTATATGGGTGGAGGGTTTTCCAGATAGCATGTCGTCAACATAACTATCCCCGTATGAAGATTCTAATTTAAAATTTAGTCTTTCTAAATTTTGATGTAAATTCGCAAGGTATTTTGCACTCCGAACTAACTCCAAAGAACTACCATCGAATTTATTCCCTTCAATCCAGTAGGTTAAAAAATAGATGCTACCTCCTTCTTCGATAGGTGGAGCAACAGGTCTTATAATTGTTGAAAATAAAGAATCTTGTAAATTTTTTAATAGCTCATACTCTGAAATTGCTTTGTCTAAACTATAATAAGGTGTTTTCAAAGATTTTCTTAGTGCCATAGTACCATTAGAACAAATAATTCTATACGTTTCATTAACAGAACATCCAAGATATTTTACTTTTTGAGGCTCAAGGCCCCAAAGTTTTTTTACGACCCCCGAAATAAACTTCTCTTGGCGAGAATTTCTAACTTCCATGATTATTTTGTCCCAATCGCCCTATAAAAAGCAGATTCTTTGATTATTCTTCTTACGGGAAAGTCTACAAGATCTTCCCAAGTAGGATCTCTTGAAATAATCTTTTCTCGAATCTTAGTTCCGCTAATTTCATCATATCTGGGCAAGACCATTACTGGTATTCCTACATTCAAGAAGTCTTGTTTTACATATTCATTTCCACTAGCAACTATATCTATCGATCCAGTTTTTTTAATTACATACTCGCCCCAGTTATTATACAGGGGATGACTTTCATCAAGGTCTTCAACTACTAAAGGGTCAATTATCTCTAAGCTTTCTTTTAACATCTTTTTTCTATCATCCAGGGTAAAAAAAGTTTCATTTTGTGGACTTCCTATGGCTACTACAAGATTGCCAAACATTCCCCTTAGAGTAGTTATCGCTTTCTTATGACCTAAATGAAGGGGGAAAAACTTTCCGATAAATAAACATCGGGGCAGCTTATTTTCCATTTCGGATATTATAAAACAATTTATTTAATTCTCTCATGCTAGAAAAATAATTTATATCGATCGTTTGTTCTAATTCCAAATTCAATCTTGAACTTATGGTTCGTTCATCTAACAATATGGGCAAATTTTTATTTAAATAATCCCTATGATATCTAGTATATGCAATTTCAACAAAGGTTCCTGCAGAAATTCCAAAACCTACAATTAAATCTCCTTTCAAACTTAAACAAGTATTTAGTGACGTCCAGTCCCAGTCAATTTCCCGAACTTCACTGCAAGAATTAAAATTTTTTTCTAAACCAGAATAACCGCGAGGGATATAGCCTATTACTTTCCCGCCCAATCTTTTGTAGTCTTTAGCTATTTCCAATGGAATTCCAGAAGCCGGAATGATATTTATTGTGTGTAAGTGTTTTATTAATACCCCAGCGATTTCATTCTTAAACTGCATAAATTCGGTTCGATTAACTTTTCCAAACTTAAAAATATTATTCTTATTAGTTGGTCCCACTACCAGTGCACATAATCTATCCTTGGACCTCATGGTATCTGTTTCTTAATTTATTTACGCAATCCTTAAAGCTATCGCCTAGACACAATTCGCCATGTAATTTCATAATACCAAAACAATCATTTCTTTTTAATAGTCCCAATATCTTTCCCAATTCACCAAAACGTCCGTATCTTATGTATTCTGCAGAGGCATATTTTTGCATTACTTGACTATAAGTCAATTTTCTTCCATGAGTATGTATAATTGCCTTTGCTTCAGGCATAGCTTGATAAGCTTCAGTTATTATGGGTGTTTCAGAGGAGGGAGGTTTTTCTCCTTTCCATATAATTTTTTCTTCATTTGTTCCCAGTACAAGAGTAATATCTGCTTTAGTTAACGTACCAACATTTGATCCAGTAGCAGAAATTAAAATTCCCCCTTCAATTTTTTTACTCATAAATCCTGCTGCACCTTTAACTAAATCTGCTTCTAATAAAGATTCGCCAATAGATCTGAATTCAGGAAAATGTTTTTCTATTATTTTTAAATAATTTTCATCCATAGGTAATCTTTCTGAATTATACCTTATTCTTGAAAAACAGTTATATGCCGTATCTGCTATTTTTTCTAATGGGGCCATTGTTACTTTATCCGAAGTTATTTCTGGCCAAATAACTTGACAATCCCATTGTTGAAGAGTCTCTAGTGATTTTGGAGTAATTGGGTGCTCCCAAAGAGAACGATTCATGGCCGGAGCAAGAAGGACTCTTTTCCTTTTACCAATTGCACTAGCTACGATAGTCAATGGATAATTATCCGTTATGCCTTGACTGACCTTATTAACCGTATTAAATGTAGCAGGAACAATCAGAACAAGATCTTCTAATGGAATCTCTTCACCATCTTTTGAATAATCTAGACAGATATGATTTCCCGGGATTTCAAAATATTTTATATTGACTATTTTTTTAGCCATATCGGTAAAAAAAGTATAAACATTTGCTCCTTCATCAACAAATTCTTTTACTATTTCTGGAACAATAGAACATTTTTTTGCACCAGTAACTATAAGATAAATTACCTTATTATCTAAAATTTTCATTGTTCCCCCTTAGTTGTCGGTAATATTCATAAGCTACTATGGGAACAACAGTGGGCAAGGTTAAAAAAGGTACATTTTCTTTTGTCGGAACAGAAACTAATTCGTCTAGCTTTGAAATTTTTTCTTTGCTTAAACCTCCACATTCAGTACCAAAGACAAAAACACCCTTACCTTCGGATAAATCCAAATCAAATAGAGATCTTTTGGAATGTGGAGATGTACCAATTAAATACTTCCCCCTATTATGTAATTCCCGTGCTGCAAAATCTAAATCCTTAAAGAGTTCTGTAGGGGGATAAGAATTGATTCCCCAAGATTTTACTTTTGAGACAACTTTTCTATGATTCAAATCAATAGAATTTCCAGATACATACAAATCACAATTTTCGAGAGCGAGTACTACTTGAATTATATGTGCCGCATCAAATGGCGCCCTTAAACAATCAAATAAAAGACCTATTCTCTTTTCCATTTTATTTTTCCCCCGTGATAATTAAGTGATCTGAAGTAATTCCGAGTTTATCTTTATTACTAAAGTAAGATTTTATCCTGACTTTATCTTCTTCACCAAGGTGATCTACAAAGGGAAAAAGTTGCATAACCTGTAATAGTCCTTCAAAGGTATATTCGTTACGGATATTGAATTCTTTTACATCAATATTTTTAAAACCTGCAGATTTTAATCTCCTAGCATAAAAACTTGAGTCTCTTGCTCTGATTAATCTACCCCTAAATAAGTTTGCTATTTCTTTTAAGCCCTTTCCAGAACCATAACCTCTGAAAAAGAATTTTCCGGGCGTTTTTAAAACGCGGTAAACTTCAGACTCTGAAAAATTTGTCACATTTTTTGCAGTCACAGCATCAAATAAATCAGATTTAAAAGGGAGAGTCATATTATCGCCTACAATCAGTTGAATATGGGTATCAGCAGTTTTTTCTTTTGCTTTTTCGAGCATTTCTCGAGAAATATCAATGCCCCATAGTTCGCCATATCGTGAAGGATACCTTCTAGCCAATTGTTCGAGGACAAATGCATTTCCAGTTCCGATATCTAATATTTTCCCCCCTTTAGAAATACCATTGTAAATAAGTTCGAAGAAAGTGTCATTAACAGAATGGGATTTACTAGTAGAATCCTTGAAGAATTTCTCCCGGAGTTGGACCTTTTCATAATCATAAAAAATCGGATCATTTACCATGTATTAAATATCTTTTTAAAGGTTATAAATCTTACTATTGTTGTCATTACATAATAGTTTCAATATCTCACTTTGTCTCTTTCTCAAAGCCAACTCCAACTGTTTCTTTTCATTTTCTTCCCGGACAATGTTTTAAAAATATTCTGGAAAAACAAACTTTCTTTTGTTTATTTCTCCCGTATCAGGATCAATCGTTTGATTAATTTAAATCTTCTTCAATGCGCCGTTTCAAAAATCGCATTTTTATCGTCGGTGAAAGGGATGCGCCACCCGGGAATTGAACCCGGCTCTCCTCGTTGGCAACGAGACGTACGAACCGATATACTAGCAGCGCATAAAACTACTATAAACTAGACTTATTTAAAGTTTATGAGAGATGAATTCAAATGCTTCCCAAGAAAAAAGATGCCCTATTTGTTTGATGGCACGCATAGCCCATGGATAGAAATTTAAACCTTTTGCAAACTAAAGTCGCGAAAGTACTCGGCGGGATTTAATAAGCAGAGGCCCGGAATTGCACCAGGGATCAGTGGGTTGCGCCACTTGCCTTACTACTTGGCTACCCCTGCGTAGATCGATAGATTAAAACCTTTAAATATTTTTCTAAAAATTAATTTATCTTACTTGATAATTGAATAGTATTTATAGAAAAAGATTTATTTTTTCAAAAGATTTATATATTATTGTTTATTTATTTCAAAATGGATATGCCAAATAGAAGTGGGCCAGGTTATAGTGATGGAAGTTTTTCTCTTTCTTTTCCATGCATATATCCTGTTTGTCCATTATCTATAGATCACGCTAGAATGTATGTTGTTGGAGACATATTTGCCAGATATTTTCGTTCATGTCATAAAAAGGTTATTTTTCCAATCGGGTTTCATTTTTCAGGAAGTACTGCACAAAAATTTTGTAATGAACTTAATTCAACAGAATCAAATGATACAAAAGATCTGTTTACAAAAATCTATAATTGCTCATCACAAGAAATTAATTATTTCAAAAAATCAGGTTTAAATATTTTAAATTTTTACACCTATAAAACCTTAAGTGAGCTTAAAAAAATTAATATCACTGCGGACTATAATGAATATTACACTACAATATCTGAACAATATGAATCTTTTGTACATGCTATTTTTGATGAATATAAAAAGAAGGGAGTATTAATTCATAAAAATAACAATTTACAATTGGAGTACACTAACAAAAAATGGAAAGAATCTGTAATTTCTTGGATAGATCAAATATCTACAATTCTTCCAGATAAAAAGAAAAACTTGTCTGGAGCAATAAACGATCTAGAAAATGGTTGGGATATTCTAAAGAATGAGGGCATAGGTGTTAAGTTAGAAGAAGATAAAATTATTGACTCTATGCATGATAGCGAACTTTTATCGCTCTATGATTTGATTAATCATGTTTCGTTAACGGAGGGTGAATTCACATTAGATGAAATAAAAGAGTTATTTTTGGCATTATCTGGAAATTTTTCTAATAATTTATCTCCCAAGGTATCCAGTGTCATTTCTTTACTTCCAACATCCTTACTGATTATGGAAGAACATCTGAAAGTATGGTTCATAAAGAAGATCTATGTTGAGACTTTACTGTTTAATAAAGAATATAGAACAAGAGAGTTTTGTGTTCATGGTTTGGGCATGAGGGATAATAAAAGAATGTCTTCTTCTAAGGGGAATGCAATTTTATTGAAAGATTTAATATTAAAAAATGATCCTATAAAAGCAAGAATGATCATGATAATGACTAGTAGCAATATAAGTAATTTTTATAATTATAATAATTCGATAATTACAGAAGTAGATAAAGTTTTATCAAAGTTTAAAAATTTTATTTCTTCAACGTTGATAGAATTGTCTTCAGATAGTAAGTTTAAGTTAAGCGATTTTTTAAATGAGGATTATAGGGAGAACATATTTAGTAAAATTGAAAAAAACGAAGAATTAGTTTTAATTTTTTGTAGATTAGAAAAATACCTCAAAGAGGGATTTTTAAAGCAGGGCATCATTGAGTTAATGAGGACAATTCCCAAGAAATATAAAAATCATTCAGCAAAAGAGAAGCTACAACTAATGCCTGTTATAAACTATTATATAAAAATTTTATTAGGAGTTACAATTATTGATCTATGATCATTAAAAATATTCGGCCTGCGATTAGCCCTGTTTGCAATATGAATTGCAAATATTGTTCCAATATTGCGGGAAGTGAGCAATACGCCAAGATGGAAGATTTTAGAAGGACTCCTCTTTCATCCGGAATTTTAACCACGGAGCAGTGGCTTAAAATTTTTAAATGTTTTTATGATGCAGGTTTTAGGGGGATATCCTTGACGGGAGGAGAACCAACCTTAAACCCAGATTGGCTTAAAATGTTAGAATATTGCACGGAATTGGGATATGTAAATACAGAATTAACTTCAAATCTAACGGTATTAGATAAATATAAAAAAAGTTAGCAAATGTAAGATATATCTCTAAATTCAAGATTTCACTTGACACCTTTGACAAAGGGAGATTTAGTTATTTTACTGGATCGAATCTATTTGATCGAGTAATATTAAATATAAAATTTTTAAAAAATAATGGATTTAATGTCCAATTGAATAGAGTATCGATGAGATCAACACTAAAAGAATTAGTCGATTATATTAAGAAAGCAAACGACTTGAAAGCAAACGTAAATTTATTAGACTTAGTCTATTATAAAAAAAGTAATTCTAATAATGATTATAAAACCTGGAAAAAAGAATTTATTTCTGCAGAAGAGACATACAACTTTCTTAAAAAACATTTAAAGGGGATTGGACAATTTGAGTCTGATTTAAGATATGGTTTCAAAACAAAGTATGGCGATATAAATATAATACTTAAGGATTCTAGGTTAACAAAGAGAGTAAAAAAATGCTTTAAGTGTCCCTTATTTTGTCAAGAGGGAATTTTTACTGTAAGAATTGCTTCTGACGGGACAATTAGTACTTGCCCAGATTATCTTGGAGAATTAGTTTATATTGATGGTCTAAAAGCGTTAGAAGATAACACGTTAACCAAAAAACTAAAAATCCTCTTCAAGGAGTTGGAGACTAATGAACAAGATTATTTTAAAGAATACTTGAAAAGATTAGAAAATACAGAAATGGGGGAAAGATTATGCGATTAAAATTCAGTTCGTCCAAGGAGCACATTTTAAGTAAATTGGAATATGAAGCAGTCTGGGCAATTTATGGAAAGAAAATTGAAAAAGCTTTTAAAAAGATTGTACGATTGTCCTTTAAAGAAAAAACTATCCCGGTAATCGTTGGAGATTATGACTCTAATTTTGCAGGTAAATCCTTAAACGATCCCATTTTGTTTAGATCTTCTGTTAGGCATAAATTAGGAACCGTTTTACATGAATTATCGCATCGCTTTTTACTGGAATATCATTTTGAATATGGGGGAATTGTTTTAAATGACCACGAATTAATAGATTTATTTCTATATGATGTTATAAAAGATTGTTTTGGTAAATTTGCTGCAGACGAGAGATTGAATTACGAGTTAACCTTTCCCGAAATAGAAATAACCTCCTCATGGAAAAAGATTATGTGTAAATCATTTATTGAGAGACAAAGGTTATTAAAAAAGATTATCAACAGTTCAAATGAATTTAAAAAGGACGGAAATCTTAAAAAATAACTATTAAACATGGTACTAAAACTGTATAATACTCTAACTAGAAGGAAAGAGATATTTGAGCCGATTAATAATGGGAGAGTTACGATGTACAATTGTGGCCCCACCGTTTATTGGTATCAGCACATTGGAAATTTAAAGGCTTATCTTTTTGCAGACCTCTTAAGAAGAACTCTTGAATTTGAAGGTTATACCGTAAAACAGGTTATTAACATTACCGATGTTGGTCATTTGACTTCTGATGCGGATGAAGGGGATGATAAAATGGAAAAAGCTGTAAAAAGAGAAGGAAAAACCGCTACTGAAATTTCCCATCATTATTTTGCTCTTTTTCATGATGACCTTAGAAGATTAAACATCTTAGATCCTTCTATCTGGAGCTGGGCAACAGAACATATCTCTGATCAGATAGAATTAATAAAAAAACTTGAAAAAAAAGGATTTACTTATAGGACTTCGGATGGGATTTATTTTAATACTTCTCAGTTAAAAGACTATGGGCATCTCGCTAGACTGGATCTAAACGGTTTGAAGGCAGGAAAGAGGATTGATATGAATGAGAAAAAAAATAAGACAGATTTTGCTCTCTGGAAATTCTCAAAACCAGAAGAAAAAAGACAACAAGAATGGGATTCTCCTTGGGGAACAGGTTTTCCAGGCTGGCATATTGAATGTTCTGCAATGGCCATGAAATATCTGGGGGAAACAATTGATTTGCATACGGGGGGGATAGATCACATTCCAGTTCACCACACAAATGAGATCGCACAGTCAGAAGCAGCAACAGGAAAAAAATTTGTAAACTACTGGATGCATGAAAATTTTCTTACATTCAAGGGGGAAAAAATTTCAAAATCTAAAGGAGGTTTATTTACTCTGAGTGAATTAGAAGAAAAAGGATTCGACGCATTATCTTATAGGTATTTTAATCTAACAGCTACCTACAGGAAACCTGTGAATTTTTCATTAGATATATTAGTAAATGTGCAAAATTCTTACAGAAAGTTAAAAAATATATGTTCAACTTTAGATGATGATGGAGATGTGAATGAACAATATTTAGACCATTTTAAAAGAGAGATGGAAGATGATTTAAATACGCCAAAAGCTTTAGCCGTTTTATGGAAGTTAGTTAGGGATGAAAAAGCAAAAGGGAAATATCGGACAATAAAAAAAATGGATGAAATTTTTGGATTAAATTTATTAGAAAAACGAAGTTTAGAAATTCCGGAGGAGGTAAGTAAACTTGCAGAGCAAAGAATTGCAGCAAAAAAACAAAAAAATTACTCTCTTGCTGATGAGCTTAGAGAGCGAGTCAAGAAATTGGGATTTTTTATTGATGATATTCAAGACGGATACAAAATAAATAAAATGGCGTTAAATTAGATTTAGATTAAAATAAAATTAAATCTAAATCTTATAATTTCTCCAAGAATTACGGGTAAACGTCCCCCCCCATTATAGCATACTAACCGATATACTAGCGGCGCAATATTCTTCTAATATTCAGAACATATTTAAAGCTTATTGGTCTTTATACCTCATAAAAGGAGGTAAGGATAAATGGCAAAAGAAAAGGCAAAAGGTAAATGCGGATGCATGCCAGGAATGGGTATTGTTGCTTTAATTCTTAGTGTTATTGGTTTATATTCAATAATTCTTGGAATAAAATTGCAATGGAACTCTTTATTAGTTTACAATAACTGGATGGCAATGTTGTATTACTTGATTGGAATATTGTTGATGGCATGTGCAAAGATGAGCAAACATAGTGCGTATTGTAATTGCAATATGCATAGTATGAAGTAATTTTTTATTTTTTAAAGTTTTTTATTGAGATATAGGTTATAATAAAACTTATATACGTAGAGAATATTATTCAAACATGGGAAGATTGATTAAAGAAGCACTCTATAGTCATGAAGAACATGATATGCATTTGGGTGAGATGGTAGAAAAAGCTCAATTAACAGGAGATACGCATAAACTTCACTATTTAGCTGAAACATTTGGTGCAAGGCCAGTTAATTGGGATAAAGTTGTTGAGAATATAAAAAGAGAAGACCCTCATGGAATAAAATCCATTTTACTATTACGCATGATGGAAGTTGAAAGAGGAAGTAAAGAATACAAACGATTAGAAAAACTTAACAATAGGTATACTAAATTAACTCCTGAACAAAGAGCAGCAGATAGAGTTGCAGGAGATTTTTTCTGTTTGGCAGTTCATGGTAAAAGTATTTTTGATTACAAAAAAGGCAAGTCCCCTTGGGATGCTTAAACTTTAAAAACTCTTATTCTCTATTTTTATTAAGGACCCATAAGCTAGCGGTAAACTGACTCGTTTACACCGAGTATTCCGAGGTTCAACTCCTCGTGGGTCCATTTAATTATTCTATCCAAATTTTAGTTAAATGAACCCGCTCGCCTCGTGGGTCTATATTTTTAAATACCATAAATATTAAAAACACAAGAAAAGAAATATTAACATGTTATCATATCCCGTATTCATAAAAGCAATAAAACTTGCATATGCCTTAGAAAATCCGGAATTGTGCCCTGCACTTCCAAATTATATATACGAATCTGAAAAGGATATATTTCGAGATACAAAAACTGGAGAATGTTTTTCAGCAGAACATGGAAAAATAAACCTTCCTGGCGGAAAAACAATTGATACAGTCTTTGCAGGAAAAAAATTAGAAGAAATTAAGTGATTACCCATATTTCTAGAGATAATTAAATTCTGAGCATTCTTATAATCTATCAAAGAAAACAATAACTTTTAATAACGACTAAAACAACAAGCAGGAAGCCAACAAATAACACCCCTTTCTCTATCGCGTCTTGCTGATTCAGATTCAGATACTTCATTATATCTTTTAAGTGCAGCATATTTCATCCTTTGTGTGAGAAGACCACTCTGAACTCCTTTTTCTATTTGCGGGAGATGGACAACTAGGTCATATCCATCTCCAACTTTTCTAAGTGCTTGTAGGCATGCCAATCTTTCTTCTACTGTAAGTGAATCTCCATTTTCCATTTTTATCTCGCAGACTGTCCTCTTTCCAAAATACCAAAAACATCTTCTAATATCGCCTTATTTCTTTCAAAAGCAGCTTTTTCTCGAGGACTTTTCGCGTCTAAAAAAGTTTGTGGTATTTGTCTCACTAAATTTAAAAAATGCTTTAATCCAACAGGGGTATGATGATTTGCTAGTGCATAAGGATTTGAATCAGGAGATATCTTCATTACAGTATCATAGGCACAGGTATACTCTGTTATCTTTCTTAAATCTTCAGTGTTCTCTCCAACCATGCAAAAACAACCCTTTTTTTCTATATAAATTTTTATATTCTTAAGGACATATAAAACATTCTGAACCAACCCCAACCTTTTTAAAAGGTTGTTACTATTAAAAATAGTAAAAAATGACTAAAGAAAAATCACCTGAAAAATCTTCTAGTTCTAATGAAACACCTAGTGATATTGCTGGCATGACAAATAGCAATTACGACTTAAATAAGAAATTGCCTGTTGCAGGCCAGGATATTCCCGAAGAAGTTAAAAAGGAAATGGAAGAAACACGAAAAAAACTTGAAACATTCAAAAAAGACATTCTTAAAAACTATCCCTTTACTCTTGCTTTGGGTATAATTCCTCCACAAGCAGCAGAAAAATTTGATGAAGAAAACGGACTAACAGAGGAAGAGAGAAAAGCAAAGCCAATGCATATGCTCATGATTATTCCTGAAGAAAATTTTAAGGAAATAGGAAAAATAAAAACAGAATTGTTGAAAGAAGTTAAGGATATGAAACCAAAAATATGGATGAACATCCTCACGCCAGTAGATCTTGCAAATTTCTGCCTCGATAGTAAGTTTGATATTATTGAAGCAATAGGAATGTCTTATCCCTTACACGATAAAGGTATACTTGGAACATTTAGAATAAGTTCCATACACAAAAGTCTTGTTTTAAGGAAATTTGAAAAATATATTTATAGTTATGTGATTGTCGGAAGCATGGTAAGAGGAGAAGGAAAAGCTACTAGTGATATAGACGCATTTGTTCTCATAGATGATACTGATGTAAAAAGAATGTCTCGTTTAGAGCTTAAAGAAAGATTGAGAGGCATCATTTATCAATACGTTGCTGAAGCTGCAGAATTATCTGGAGTAAAAACACCCTTGCATGTTCAAGTTTATCTTTTAACAGAATTTTGGGAAGATGTAAAAGACGCTGCACCAGTAATATTCGGAATGATAAGAGACGGAATTCCTCTTTATGATCGTGGCGGATTTTTGCCTTGGAAACTTCTTCTTAAAATGGGAAAAATAAAACCAAGCCCAGAATCAATAGATAAATTCATGTCAATGGGAGATAAAACAAAAGAAATTGTTAATCAAAAATTATTGGATATTGTTATTAATGATTTATTCTGGAGTATTCTCTCTCCAAGTCAAGCATTATTGATGCTTTACGGAATTCCGCCAACAAATGTACCAGAAACACTAAAAGAAATGAAAAGAATTTTTGTTGAAAATGAAAAAATACTTGAGCAAAAATACATAGACATACTTGAAAAAATAACAATAACTTATTACAAAGGTTTTGAGCACAAAAAAATAAAAGAAGTGTCAGGTAAAGAGGTTGATGAGCTTCTGAAAGATGTAGAGGATTATATGAATCGGCTTAAAGAATTAAGAGGGCAGATTGAAAAAAAAGCAGAAGAAAGAACATTAAATGAAACCTATGATAATGTTTTCAAATTGCTTAAAAATATTCTAGGAAATAAAGGCGAGGCAGAATTAATCAAGCAGTTTGAATTAGAATTAATAAAAAAAGGCAAAATGGACCCAAAAGGATTAACTGTTATCAATGAATTAATTGATGCAAGAAAAAAATATAAAAGTAAGAAAAAACCGACAAAATATGAGATAGAAGATGTAAGAAAAAATACAACTTTCTTGATAAATCATCTTATTGAATACAGTCAGAGACGGGACCTTGTTGATATAAGGAAAATGCAAGCAGTTATTGCATATGGGAAAAACAAAGAAAAGCACCTAGATATGTTTTTGACAGATCCGTTATTCATCATTGAAGAAGGAAAGCTAAAGAAAATTGAAGAGGATAAACTCGTAGATGGGATTCAAGAAGAGTTTGATAAGGTATTATCAGAACAAAAAGGAAAGCCAGTTGCAATAAGCGATAAGATTCTTTCTTTGATAAAGAGAGAATTTGGTGAATTTAGTTTAGGGATATAATAATTTATTTTTTCTTTCTTCTTTCATTAGTTACTCTATCATTCTTTTCCATTGTTCTTATCCATGTTGGGTAATCGATTTGAGGTATGATTTTTGAGTCATAAACACCAGATTTAATACGTTTATCATTGGGCTCATCTGTAACAAATAAATGTGCCCTCATCGGCCGTTCTCCTTTGTAAAAACGAAAATTCACATGAGGTTGATGATATTTTTCTCCAGAATCCATGTCTTTAGTTATTTGATTAGTGGAATGTTCAAAATCTAGACTAGAATAAATAGGTATTCCTTCAGAATTTTTTGCGTTTTTAATATAATCCATAATACCATAAATCTCCCATCTTTGAACCCATGCATCAGGTCTGTATCCACTCCCCTTATCCTTTGCTAAATCAAATAATTCTTCAACTCTTCTTTTGTAATAGTCTTTTGGCAACACTCTCGTTTTGTAGTCTTCTATCATTCCAGCAACATTATTTGCAGGCTTTCCTCGTTTTCTAAGATTTTTTACTATCGATTTAATAGTAGGATAATCAAACTTATCATCTAAACTCCCGCCAATCACCAATCCAACCATCATTAAAACCAATCCTGCAAAATAAAGTGCCCAGCTAGATGAAAAAGGGATATCTTCAGCAATCGCAAATCCTGTCAGTATGCCAAGTGGGTTAAAAAAGAATATTCCTATTCCAATTATAAATAAGCTAAGTCCAATAACCCTCTTTTTTTCCATAGTTAGCAAAGGCAAAGAGAATTAATAAATCTATTTGCATCTAGAACGCAATAATGTTTTTAAAGCAGAGGGTTTATTCTTTTTAATGGATTCAAAGGAAAAAACAATGGATGATGATCTTGAAATAGTAATAGCAAACTTCCAAAGAAAAAATCAACTCCCTAAAAACGAATCAAGGAGAGACGAAATTTTAGCTCTTCAATCACATTATGCCCTTAAAGCAGAAGAAGGTAGGCTGCTAAAAAGGATTTATTATAAAGTAAGAGAGGCATTATTAAGAAATTCTTACGATTTTAATCTTTCTGTGTTTAATTGGGATTCACGTTTGCATAGAGAAGTACTGTAACAAATCTCAATAAACTTTAGATTTAATGTTTGCATAAGTTTTAAAAACCTCTTTTTATACCCTTCTTTATCACAATGAAAGCAAAAGTTATTCAGTTCAGAAGAAGTTTGAAACATGTTCATGAAAGACACTTTATTATAGATGCTGGTTCAAAAAATAAAGAAGATGCAGCAAAGCTCATAGGAAAAGAAGTAGCATGGAAAAGTCCTGCCGGAAAAATAATAAGAGGTAAGGTTTCAGGTTCTCATGGAAATAAAGGAATGATAAGAGCAATATTCGAGAGAGGTCTTCCAGGCCAGGCATTAAATACAGAAGTGGAGATAAAGTAAGATGGCAGTAAGAAGAGCAAAAGCATATTCTAAGAAAAAAATTACTCACTTTACTAGAAAGTCTCAGAAAGTGAAGCATTTGAATTATATTAAAGCAGTTCCTGCACAAAAAATCAGTAAGTTCAATATGGGTAATATTGCCAAGTATAATAAGGGAGAATTCAAGAATGTCATTGAGATTATATCTGAAATGAATGTTCAGATACGTGACTTGGCTTTAGAAGCATCAAGACAGTTTATACACAATAAAATTGAAAAAAATATGCCTGTTGAAAATTATTACATGTCATGCAGGGGATATCCTCATCAGGTTATAAGAAATAATAAAATTTATTCTGGTGGAAGTAAGGGTGAAAGAGTCCAGAGTGGTATGGCTCACAGCTATGGAACAGCTGAAGGCAGGTCTGCTGTTTTTAAAGTTGGTCAAACAATTTTTATTATTGCTTTCGAAAACAAAAAAGATACTGCTTTTTTAAGAGAACTTTGCAGAAGTGCTGTTCCAAAGTTGCCTGGTGCAGTTAAGATTCTTTATACTGAGATAAAGTAGTTTTTATTAATGTTCTTATCATTAATCTAGTTGGTAAATTCTTTAACTTAATGAGCCCATATGTTTATAAATAAATTAGTTTTTAAGAAAATATGTGCTGGAGTTTTGGAGCATCTGCGATAATTGCAATTCTTGGATTAGTTATAAGTTTATATTTGGCATTTAAAAAACGCAGCCCATTATTATGGATTCCAATTGGATATTTCTCTTTGATGGAAATAATCCAGGCAGTTAGTTACTTATATTTAAACAACTGTAATTCTCCAGCAAATCAATTATTAACTTTTTTGAGTTATATCCATATCGTCTTTCAGCCATTTTTTGTAAATATGATTACGATGTATTTTATTCCAAAAAAAGCAAGAGATAAAATTTATGGTTATGTTTATGCTTTGTGTTTCATTTTTGCAGTTTTAATGCTAATAAAATTATATCCCTTTGAGTGGGCAAGTAGTTGTATTCAGGGCGTCGAACCAATGTGCGGAATTAATTTATGTTCTGTATCTGGAAATTGGCATCTTGCATGGGATATTCCTCTTAATGGACTTTCAATGGGTTGGGTATATGGAGTAGCCGTGTTTATTCTACCATTGATTTATGGTTCTTGGAGAGTTGTTTTATATCTTTTATTATCTGGGCCAATACTAGTATATTTCTTAACTAATAACATTAATGAAAGGCCAGCAGTATGGTGTTTGTTCTCAATTGCGTTGCTAACAGTAATGTTCATAAAGCCAATCATGAAATGGATGCGTATAAAGAAATGGTATTTTTGGAATTATCCATTTAATGGTAGATAGAATAAAATATTTTTGATCTCAATCACAACCTTTAAAAAAACCCTCCCCCTAACATAAATATGCAAAAAAAAGAGGCAGGCAAGAGAGATATAGATGTTTCTGAGCAGTATGTAAAATGGCTCTCAGAATTATCTGCAAAATCCGGAAATGTTGCAGGAGGCAAGGGCGCAAACCTTGCAGAAATGTATAATTCTGGCTTCCCTGTCCCACCTGCATTCTGCATAACTGCACAAGCATTTGATGCATTACTTGTTTCTGCAGGCCTTAAAGATAAAATAAAAGAAATAATAGCAAAAACAAACGTAGATAATACAAAAGAACTTGATGAAAATTCTAAAAAAATTCGTGAGCTAATAATCAATGCACCTCTCCCAGAAGAGATGCAAACTGAAATAAAAGAGGCATATATTATTCTAAGTTCTGAGAAAAAACCGGCAAAATCAGGAGCACTTGAATTATTGGGAGATAAGGGAGCTGTTTTTGTTGCAGTAAGAAGTTCTGCTACAACAGAGGACTTGGAGGGAGCAAGTTTTGCAGGTCAGCAGGAAACATTCACTAATATTATCGGAGAAAAATCTCTTCTTGAAGCAGTAAAAAAATGTTTTGCTTCTCTTTTTACAGCAAGAGCGGTTTATTATCGTCATAAAAAAGGATTTGATAAAGCAAACGCACTTCTTTCAGTAGTTGTTCAGAAAATGATAAATTCTGAAAAATCAGGAGTTATGTTTACAAAAAATCCAATGACCCATGATAACGAGATAGTTATAGAATCTGTTTTTGGTTTAGGCGAAGGAATTGTTTCAGGCAAAATTCTTCCAGATCATTATCTCGTCTCACCTAATATAGAAATTACAGAAAAAACTATTTCCAATAAAAAAATGAAAATGATAAAAGAAGAAAATGGAAATGGAAAAGAAATAAAACTATCTGCTGAAGAATCAAAAAAACAAGTATTAACTGATTCTGAAATAAAAATTCTCGCCAATCTTGCAGTAAGAATAGAAGAGCATTATAAAAAACCGCAGGATATAGAATTTGCTGTTGAAAATGGTAAAATTTTCATAGTGCAATCAAGACCTATAACAACATTAGAAAATAAAAAAGATAATCGAAAGGTTGACGGTAAAATCTTGCTTTCAGGTCTGGCAGCTTCTCCAGGTATCGCAACAGGAAAGGTAAAAATTGTTCGTTCAATGAATGATTTGGGAAAAGTTGGGAAAGGAGATATGCTAGTAACAAAGATGACAAATCCGGATATGGTCGTTACAATGCAAAAAGCATCAGCGATTATAACTGATGAAGGCGGAGCAACATCACATGCCGCTATTGTTTCTCGAGAAATGGGCATCCCCTGTGTTGTTGGAACAGAAGAAGCAACATCAAAACTTAAGGATGGAATGATTGTAACTGTTGATGGAACAAGCGGAAAAGTTTACGAAGGAAAGGCAAATGAAATATTAGAGAATCAGAAAAAAGAAATTTTGCCAATAATTAAAGGAACAAGAACAAAAATAAAAGTCATGGTTGATTTACCTGACTTTGCAGAAAGAGCAGCAACTTCTGAATCTGACTCAATCGGGCTTCTTCGTCTTGAAGGGATAATAGCTGGCTCTGGAAAACATCCACTAGCTTTTATGAAAGAAAATAAAATTAAAGAATATTCTCAGATTATTGAACAAGGAATAGCAAAAATATCAAAACATTTTAAAAATATTTGGATAAGAACAAGTGACATAAGAAGCGATGAGTATAGAAATCTTCCTGGCGCGTCTAAAGAAATAGAATTAAACCCAATGCTTGGTTTTCACGGAATAAGGTTTAGCTTGAAAAATCTTCCTATTTTTGAAGCAGAATTAAGTGCAATAAAAAGGGTTGCAGAAAAACATCCGGATAAAAAATTTGGCATAATGTTTCCTCAAATAATTTTAGAGTCTGAAATGGAACAGGCATTTAAGATTTTTCATGAAAAATACAAGCGGAACAATATTGTCGTTGGTGCAATGATAGAAACACCTGCTGCTGTTCAAATTATAAGAGAGATATGTAAATATGCTAAATTCATAAGTTTTGGAACAAATGATTTAACACAATATACTCTTGCAATCGATAGGGGAAATGCAGAAGTCCAATATCTTTACGATGAGATGCATCCTGCTGTTCTTTCACAGATTAAAAGAGTAATAAGAATATGTAAAGAGTACAAGGTTGAATCAAGCATATGTGGACAGGCAGGAAGCAAAAAAGAAATGGTCGAGTTTCTTGTAAGAAATGGTATTGATTCAATAAGTACGAATGCAGATATGGCTCATGATGTAAGTGTTTTAGTCTCAGAATTAGAAGGAGGCGAAAAGAATAAAAACCCCCAACCTCAAAATGAAAACATGAAAAAATCAAAAATATTGCCTATTGATGATACAAAACATCTTGAAGAAAGAGGAAACCAAAAACAAGAACAAGTTTTAAAAGAAAAGATAAAAAAAGAAAATAGGGATAAAAGCACGACAGAAATAACAAGAGAAGATTTAAGAGGAAAGCCCGAGGATAAAAAAGAAGAAGATAAAAGCGATGAATTTCCAGATATAGAAATAAGTTTTGATCCTTTTAAGGATCAGGGCGTTAGATAATTTTTTGGGATTAGAGCAAGAAGTAAACATTCATAAATAATAAGAAATGGGTTCTTATAATAAACTTCTAAACACTATTCCCGGTTTCCGATATTGTACAGATTCGTCGGGATTTACTAAGTATTCTAATTCAACTCCACCCCCAGATAAACAAGCTACATCTTCAAATGCAACCACCGCAGAATCTTTTGTCGGTCTTTTAAAATCGCAAATAGTAAATTTACCATGTCTATTCCCGGCAGAATATTTTTCAAAAAAATCTTCGATTGTGGCTTCAGTTTCTAAATCTACAGGAATATAGGCACCCATCGGTCTTTTACCCCGATTGGTTTTCATATCTCGCAATACATTTCTAAACACTGCTTCGCTCGTCTGTGCAATTGACCTATAATCTTTTGTTTGCATCATTTCAAAAATCGTTGTTTATCCATGTATTTAAATCTTCCCATTTGTCACCCCTCCCCAGATACAACAACCAAAAGCTTTAAATACTACCCGTCCCTATAATAATTATAACATGACACTTGAACAACTAATTGGAAAAGAAGCAGTCCAAGAAATAAGAGGAAGAAACTTCGGCATAGACCCAAGTATAAAATATGATCCTAGTTCTAAAGAAGTTAGAGAAAAGTTTGTCGAAAGTGCAGGAGATTTATTTGACGTTGAAGAGTATTATACTAAATTAAGAGAAAATAGTGGAGATATAGGAACACTTAATGATTTGACCCAATTAGCCTTGAAATACATGGGTGGAGATAGAGAAACTAATACTGCTATTATGAGAGATCCAAATAAAGCATTACAGCAAGCAGATTTATTGCTTGGTACAGGATATATTAGTATGGCAAAATTTATTGAAAATAGTAGAGATAAGATTTTTGACACATTATCTGCTGAACAAATATTTTCATTGATCGAGGGATTACACCCACAATTTTGTTATAAAACAGGTGATGCAGAGCATGATAGAATAACTCTTTTAAAACATAAGATGTCTAAAATACAGCAAACTGCTCAAGAAAAAAAAGATATAGGTTCTGCTATTCAAGGAGAACTTGGAGAGTTAATTAAAATGATGCCCAAAGAACAAAGAGCATTTTTGGAAGAAAACTCTGAAGCATATATACAATCTTTAAAAAATTCTATTCTTGGAAAAATACAGCAAGCTTACCAAGCCCTATTCAGAACTGCAGATGGAAAAGCATTGGATAAATCTGCATTAAGAAAATATCTTGAAGATAATTACAAGTTCATAAAAGATGCTATGAATAAAAAAGATAGACCTGATAAAGAAAAAGCAAAGATATGGGATAAAAACCTTAAACCACAATATGTAGAAATAGCAAGAGTACTTCACGGCCTTGAGAAATCAGTAGAGGATAGGGATAGAAATGAAGCAGAATATGATAGAAAAAAACAAGACAGAAAGGAGGGTATAATAAGATAAAATGGCATTAGAAAACTTAATTGGGAGCAAAGCAGTTCAACAAATAGCAGGAAGACCTTTCGGAATAAATCCTAATTCAAGATATTCTGAAGAAGAATTTTTGGAAAGAGCAGGAGATTTATTTAGTGTTGATGCATATCTTAGAAAAATAGCCCAGAATGGTAATGATATTACTGCTCTTACTGGACTTGCTGGGATAGCTACTAAATATATGGCCGGTGACCCAGAAGAAAATGCTAAGATATTGAAAGATCCTTTTGTTGCGGTAAAACAGGCAAGAGCTTTATTTAGTGCAGGATACAAAAATATTGCAGGTTATACTGAAAGAAACTTAGGCAGTATTTTAAATGAATTGCCTGAAAAAGTTTTAATAGAAACTGCATCTATTCTTCCTGAGAAAGGAAAAAAATATGCTCAAATTGCCCAGTATATGCAAGTAGGAGATATAAAAGCAGCAAGAAAACTTTATTCAGAAGTGTTTGAAACAAAAGCGTGGAAGAAGTTCATATTAGAATGCCCAAATTCAAAACTTATTGAACATTGCATGGGATTATATGTAGAGAATAAGAAAAAACAGTTCATAGACAAAAATTTAAGTATATACGTTAAAAACGGAAAAGAAAAAGTATATGCACCTAATTTGAATAGAGCTAGAGAATATCTTTCAAAGACAATAGCAGGCTATGGAGTTAAAGAAAAGCAGGCCATTTATATGGGTATTGCAACTGCTCTTTATCATTCAAAAAAAGGCATTGAAGAAAGACAAGAAAGTGCAGAAGAAATGGAAGATGCAGCTTAAATTATAGAATTTTATTTATTGTTTCAGCCATAACACCTATGAATTGTTCTGTCTTTTTTTGAAGTTCTTCTAAATTATGTCCATCAACATCTCTTATTGTTCCGTGCATAATCCCCTTATGAAGATTAAAAACCTCATTATACCATTCAATATATTTTGAATCTAAAAGTTTTTTATCAACAAAATTCTCTCTAAGCAATTGTTGTATATGTTCTGGACTTGGGGGAGTTATTTTTGCAGTCATAAGTAATGCATGGCTAGAATCAACCATTGCCCAGTATAATCCTTCAACAGAACTTATTTCTGCTCTTTTACTATTTGCAAGATGTAATGGTGCCCTTTGCAAGCAAGTATAAATTGCTTCAGGAGTAGAATTTATTTTTCCATCTTGAAGAAGTATTCTTAAAGGTCTAAAAAATCCACCAAAATCAATAAGTTCCTCTCCATAACGAATTATGTTTATAACTGTTGGATCTCCCTTGAGAAGATCATTCCACCAAGTTGTTAATTTTACTGTGTTTATATGGAGCTCTTGTTTATAGGGATTTCCCTGCATTATCTTTCCAAGTCCTTCTCTATACCAAGCAGTTAACTCTGAATCAAATTTAACAGAAGCATCGTCAATGATTATAATAATGTCTATATCTGAGCCAGAGCTATTATTTTTTTTAACTGTTGAGCCAAATAGAATTATAGATTTTATTAACTTATCAAATTTTTGATAAACTTTTTTCGCAAAATCTAACGCAATGTCTGTTTCGTTTACAAGATTCAATGTGGGAAAATCTTTAATACTAAGCTTTTTCTTTTTTGCCTCTTTTTTCATTGGTGATTCCTCTTTTTCTTTAATTATTGTTGTTTTTTAAGGTTTTAAAGGTTTCTTTTGGTTTAGCTCATTGGCGTCCCTGAAAACCTTGAATCCTTTCCTGATATTTGCCCGCCAAGTTCCATAGGCAAATTCGAAAATCCTGCACCATAAAGTGAAAAATGCTGTTCGGGAAGCATTGTACCATAACCAGTAAAATATCCTCCAGGAGTCCCGTAAATTTGATTCCATCCAGGAGATCCGCCATACATTTGTGTTCCAAGACCTTGCATAGTTGGAACAAGGGGAGAATTTGTTTTTCCACCAGGAGAAAAATGCTGCCACCAATTTCCTGCTTCAATTACCTTTTTAACATCATATCCTTCTTTTCCAATTTTTTCCATTATTTCTTTCATAGGAACATTTCCCATGCCCATTGGAAGCTCTGTATGCTCAAAGCCAAAATTATCTGAGAGATGAACTTTTTTAACAAATGGTGCGACAGCGTCTGTTTGTTTTAATATATCTGATTTATCATATCCAAATCTCCTCATCATATTTATATGCCCTACATCCCATGTTGCCCCAATTAGTTTTTCTGCTTGCTTTGTTGCTTCTCCTTCGCTCATGCCCTCTTTTTTTGCTTTTTCAATAAAAAGTTTCTGTGCCTTTTTTATAACATCTCTTAAATCTTCTCCTGTTGTTAAAAGAGATTGTTGTGCAGGATGATTTTCTAGAGCAATAATTGGCGCTTTATCTTTGAATTCATTATAGCCTCTTAATGCAAGATTTGCAGTGGTTTCTGCAGATTTTTCTATTGCAAAATCTCTTAATGGCCTTAAAATTTCTGGCTTTTTCTCTCCAAGAAGATTTACACCTTCTTCAATAAGATCTGAAAATTTTTGAAGATTTTCTTTATTTCCTCTTATATTCTCAAAATTTCCTGCAAGAGGAAGAATTTTATTTGCATAGATATCTAATTCTTTTATTGTTTTGTTATCGCCAGTATTTTTTGCACTTTTGTAAGCCAGTTCATACATGCTCTTTAATTGTCTATAGGCTTCAGATAAGTCCAATGCTGCATGCATTTGTAATCCTTCCCATTTTTTCCATTCAGAATTCTCCTCTTTTTTAAGCTCTTTAAAATTTAGTTTATCTATCCCAAGTTTATTCATGTCACCCATTTCAGAAGTACCTCTTTGAGAATAGAAATTTAATTGACTCAATTGTTGTGACCATAGGTCATCATTTTGCTTTCTTATTTCATCTTCGAATTTTGGGCTTGTTGGAATTGGCGCTCCAACTTTTTCTCCTTTAATACCTAATGGAAAATATTTTTCTTCTTCTTTTATAGGATGAAGTTTACCCTGGGGGTCTATGAGAATCATCGATTTTACTTTTTCAGTCTTACCATCTTTAATCTTGAATTCTGCAGAAGGTAATGGAACAGATGATGCATGAAAAGTAACAACATTTTCTCCGGGATTTAATTCCTGGCTTTTTTCAATAGCACTCCAAAGCTGTTTTTCTGCTGCGTCTTGATTCATTTTTTCCCATCCATGTTCTGTTATTCCTGTTGGATCAATCATTGGTGCATGAAAGCTTAATTTCGCTCCAGTGAGCTTTGCAAGGCGATTCATTTCCTTAAAATGTTGTTTAGGTACAGATTCAAAAACATCTGGCTGGACATTTCCTACTTCAAGATTTCTTATTCCAGTATTAAGCGTCTCTGTTGCCTCTTTTATTTGATTGGCTGTTCTTGGGTCAAGTGCAGAACTTAATTGAGAAAAATTAGAACCATACATTATAGGACTCCCATATTTAGGATCAAGATTGTATGTTTTTCCGCCATAAAAATATTCGTTGCTTGCCATGTTGTTTTTGTTCATAAAAAGAACAATCAGAAAATCCTAGATTTTCTGAGTCTTAAAATTTTTGATATTTCCTCTTTTTTATAGATACTAGTTAAAGGTTAATTGTATTTAAAAAATCTCCTCTTCCTTCCTTTTTTGCATAAATGGCAGTTTTTGCATTTCTTCTCTTTTTGCTCTATCTTGTTCTTCTAGTCTTGAAGATTGTTCTAACTCATTTCTTTGAACTTCATCTGGTCTTACAAACTGATTTATCAAGCCCATTCTTCTTTGTTCACTTCCTAATCCCATAGTCGGTCTCATTGAGTCTCCGTCTCTTCTAGCATCATAGGTTGTTCTGCCTTCATAGTCTGAAGAAATTCTGTAAGCAGAAGATTCTGATCTTTGTATTGTAGAGTAATTTGTTCCTATTTCTTTTATATTATTCTCATTCTGATTTGGTATTGGTGCTTCTTCTGCTGTTCTTTCTAGAGGAACAGATTCTGTTTCAGAACGTGTAATCCCCGGAGCATCAAATCCTTTTGTCTGCCATATAAAATTATCTGAAAAATTATTTTCTTGAAATTTTGTTTCAGGGGCACTCTCTTTATCTAAAGCATCAAGGTTCTTTAAGGCTTCAATCTCCTTTATTTGCTTATTTTTCTTTGTTAGGTTTATTGGTTTTAATTTTTTAATAATACCCTTATTCATCTTTTTTTCTTTTGTAATTCTCATAAAAGTAAGAGGGCGAGGAAGGTTATAAAGTTTGTTTTTCCGATGTTAGAAATTAAACTGGGTCTTTGGTAGAAGCCATGCCATGTGCTTTCTTATAAGTATTATATACAGTATAACAAAAATCAGTAGCATTTTTTTCAGCAAGTTTTCTTACAACACCTTCGGCATAACTATCTTTTTTTATTCCCTCTTTTGCTAGTTTTTCTCCTTTTTCCCTCTTTTCTTTATCAGGGTCTTCTTTCTTGCTTTCTTTCTTTTCAAAAATCTTTAATTTGTCTAATCCAAGAAGTGCTGTAAAAGGATTTAAATCATTATTACTCCTTTCTTCAGTTAATTTTTTATCTTTAATTTTTTCATCATCGCTTTTCAAGAAATAGTCAATATCCTCTTGTATCTCCTTTAATGAACTTCCTGCTGCGTCCTCAGCAAGGCTTAGAGCCTCATTTAAATCAGACTTATCTAGTTCATAATTAAATAAATCTAGTTCATCTTGATTAAGTGCATAAGCTTTGAAAGAGACATCAACTCTTCCCCCAAAAGTATAATGCTGATCAAACTTCTGCGGAATTCCTCTAAAATTGAATTCAACAATAGAACAAGCATAATATTTTCTTGCTCTTTTTAAATTAAGAAAATTTTTAGGCAAGTTTTTTGCATAAGTTTCCTTTTGAACATCTATTTCGTCTTTTTTCATCAAAGTAACATTCATATTTATTGTATTAAATGCAGTAACAAGAGCAGGATTTGATTTATCATTCATTCTTAGTTCTTCTGCGGCTTTAAGATAAGGTCTAGCCCACCTTGAATAAGTCTTTAATGAACCGACTTGACTCTTGAGATATGCCCTTTCTATATTATACCTCTTTTGCATTTCTTTTTCACTTAATTCTCTCCATTTTTCAAATTCCAATAATCTTTGTTCTAATATCCTTATTACTCTTTCATTAAGGTCTGGTTTGTTTTCTTTAAGATCTTTTAATGATTTAACAAAGAAGAAAGCATCGAGAAGTGTCGCAAATGAAGCCTGTGAAAAAGTCATTCCCTTTATGCTCGTATTTCCTCTTTTAATATCAACATTATCAAGCCATCTTTGTTTTAATGCAATAAGGCCTGCTTCTGCATTGGTTTTGTCATCAGAATTTGCTGCCTTATAATCATTAAGAACTATTTCAAATTGTCTTAAATCATAAACAATATTTACTGTACTTTTTACAAGAACGCCTATTGTCTGCATGGCCTTCATTGCTTCTTCCTGCATTCTTGTTGCTTTTGACATAAGTTCTGAAAAATGTCCTGAACCAGGTGATGATGCAAAATTATCAACGATTTTATCAACACCCTTGGGATAACCCATAAAATCAAGAATCCAGAAATAAATAGGTTCAAGTGTTTCAAAAGGAGAGTTATATATTAGTTTCCATTCTCTTGAAGAAATAGAGCTGCAAATCCCCCTCTTCTTTAATTCTGTTCTTTTTTTATAAAAAGAACTTACTTTTGCAATTATATCTTCAGGACTATCTGCCATCTTTTTTACTCTATAACCAAATAAAAGAAGTTTTTAAATTTTGGGTATAGTCAACGACCCTAATTTTTCCTTATTTTAGTCGTTGACTAGATAGCAAAGGCGCACGACTCTGTGAAGAAGCGTCCTTTGCTATATGCCTAGATTAAGAAGAAAAACAATATCTTTAAAACCCCTGCCAACTATTATAACCAATAAAAAACAGCAATAAAAAAGAGAAAAATGGCATTCAACTTTTTCAGCAAGAAAAAACAGCAAGATATGGACCTTACAGGAAGCGTGTCTGGCGGTATTCCTCTTCCAAAACGGCTCCAGAAAAAAATAGTTCCAATTAAATCCAGTGATGGCATAATAACTCTTTCAGATACTTCTTCACAACAAGATTCAGCAACAGCAACACCTCCTGCAAGTTCTGGCGGATTTTTCAATTTTTTTGGGAATAGCTCTCCTTCTCCATCTCCGTCCCCATATGATGCAAGCCCAACTCCTGTTTCTGATTCAATCTCGCAGGATAATTCACAAACAAATAATAAATTAGACGAGATTTCAAGCAGATTATCTAGGCTTATTGATAGAGTCGAGCTTATTGAAAGAAAAATTGATAGGCTTGAAAGAAAAGAATATTAATCATGTCAGAAAAAATAACAAACGAAAAAATCTTCGCATATGCATTAAAAAATGCAGTAGAGCACGAAGGAAAAGCCATAGTTGGAAGTGTTTTATCTCCGCTTTTTTTTGAAGGACTTAAGAAAGAAGATGTAAAGCTAATTATGCCTAGAATAAACGAGATTCTTAAAAAAGTTAATTCTCTTTCACTTGAAGAGCAGAAAAAAGAGATTGAGAAGCACGAGAAATCAATAGCTCACAGAGAAGTACGTTCTCCAGATGAATTGCCTGAATTGCCCGATATTAGAGGAAAGATTGTTATGAGATTCAGGCCTGCTCCTAGTGGACCATTGCATATAGGACATATTATCTCTCAGATGATTGGTTCTCTTTTTGTAAAAAAATATGGCGGAAAGTTTTATGTTTTTGTAGATGATACCAATCCTGAAGAAACACTTAGGGAAGCTTATCAAAATATTAAAGAAGATTGTGACTGGCTTTTTGGGAATATCACAGAATACATAAATTCTTCAGATAGATTAGATGTTTATTACAAATATATAAACGAACTTATAAAAAAAGATGCTGTTTATGTCTGCACCTGTGAATCTGAAACTTTCAAAAAACTTGCAGATAATATGAAACCATGTCCTTGTAGAAAATTAAGCATTGAAGAAAATAAAAGCAGATGGACTAAAATGCTTGACAATAAAGGTTTCAAGCCAGGAGAAGCTGTTTTAAGATTTAAATCTGATTTGAATAATCCTAATCCTGCTATGCGAGACTTTCCTCTTGCAAGAATAAATGAGCATGCACATCCTAAACAAGGAAAAAAATATAGAGTATGGCCTCTTATGAATTTGTCTGTTGCATGTGATGATATTGATTATAGCATGACACACATAATCAGAGGAAAAGATCATAAAGATAATGCAGAAAGGCAAAGGATGATTTACAAAGTTTTAGGAAAAGAAAAGCAATTTCCTTGGAACTTTTTTATGGGTAGAATAAAGTTTACAGATTTAATTCTTTCAAAAAGAAAGATAAAAGCAGCTATAGAAAGAGGAGAATATGAAGGATTTGATGATGCTAGGCTTCCTACAATTGCTTCTTTAAGAAAAAGAGGCTACAAGCCAGAAGCTTTTGCAAAAATGGCAACACAAAGGGGATTGACAGATGTTGACAAGGTAATGGGTCAGAAGGATTTCTTTGATGTTTTGGATAGGTTTAATAGAGAAGAATAATTTTTAAAATTAAATTTTTTAGGGTAATAATCGTTTCGCTCTTTCAAACATGCCTTTTTCAAAAATTCTCTGATACTTTGATAATACTTCGGGAGTATATCCTAATTCCCCTAATGCATTTCCCATGTCTGTAACATTAGGATTAGATAATATATTTCCTAACTTCTTGTAGGTTTGGTTTAAATCTCCATTAACAGAATCAAATATTTCTAAAAACAACTTTCTGCCATCATAATGCGAAGTCATAATATACTGTTTCTTTAATAGACGTAATGCCAAATTAACGTCTCTTGCTTTAAACATTCCCAATTCAATCATCTTCTGTTTTGTAGCTTTTTCTCCTTCAAATAATAATGTTTCATAAAGAACAATCTCCTTTCTACCTTCAGAAATATCTTGTTCTAATTTTTCTTTTATAATTTCTTTTGGGTTATCTCTTTGGTTAGTTCGTTCGTATAAAAATGTAACATCTTTTGAGAACTCAACAATTTGCGAAGCTAGATCTAATGCTTCGCCTAAACCGTTATGGACTCTACCAGGATATATTTTGTTGCCAGTGAGGTGTGCTATTTCTGAACCAAACCCATAAAAAGAAACATAACCAGCATTTCTACCAAAGAATGTTGTTAATGCTTTTGAATATAGGCTAGATATCTCTTGTTTCTTTGGTTGTAGTCTCTTAACTAATTTTCTTTCATCTTCTGACAAATCCAAAAGGGGTATGAATGCAACTCCGTCCTGAACAAAAGCAGCCCCGTGAACAATTTTATATTTTGTATTATCCTCCATTGCTCTTAAAAAATTTTTTATCGGTTTTGAATAAGTTTGAGTTTGAAATTTTTTTAAGAACAAATTTAATGCTTCTTCTCTTTCATAAACAAGTTCTTCTGGCCCGATTCTTACATCTCCTTCATGACCCAGAAGATGTGCAAATTCTGTTGCATAATCGCTGGCTAAATCTGCCAACGTTTGTTTGTTCATGTTTCCCGCCTGTTGTCTTGTGATTATCATTCTTCTCCTCCAAATTTCTCGCTAGAAAAACTTTCTTCATGCTCTTCTTCGAACCTTCTTTCCAACTTTTCCTTCCCAATCTTTTTTCTTTTTATTCCCCTGAAAATTCTTGCACCCGCAACAGGATTTCTTATGGTGATATTAATAATATTTAACATTTTATTAAGAACTTCATTGTAAGTTTCCATTTTATACTCCTTCAATTGGTCAATCCTTTTCTTGGTGTTTTCTTCTATTTTTATCGTCGTTATCTTGTTTTTTGCCATGTTTACTAATTTAGTATACCGACGTATAATTTGGTATACTATTTAAACTTTCTGCTTTTTGTTCTGCCTTAATAGTTAATACACTATACAAACCTTTAAATAGCCAAAAAAGTTAGAAATATTAATTAAATTTTTAAACCTCTTTAAATGAAAACAAGAAAAACATTGTGTTTTTTTGTAGCAGTATTAGTTGCTTTATTCGCAATTAATCTTGTTGCAGCTGACCTTGGCGTAAATATAAGTGACGTTCAAGTTGATGGTACATCTATTTTAGGTGAAACATCAGATATAGCAGCTTCTCCAGGAGATACTATTTCAGTAAAGGTTAAATTCACATCTGTAGAAGATTTGAATGATGTAAAACTTAGTGCCTATATAGATGGGTACAAAAGTGATGTTTATGCCTCAACAGCCAGATTCAATGTCTTGGCTAATAAGACATATATAAAAACATTAAGCATCAAACTTCCTTCTGCATTAGATATGGATGATGTTGATGAAACATTAACTCTTACGGTTAGAGTAGCAAACAAAGATGACGATAAAGAAGCTACATGCGGAATAACATTGCAAAAAGATTCATATGAGTTCGATGTACTTTCTGTTGATGCACCATTAGAAGCATCTGCAGGAGATGTAATTGCGTTGGATGTTGTCCTTACAAATCAAGGAACAGACACGCTTGAGAACTCTTTTGTCACAGCAGGAATACCTGAATTAGGCGTTCAAAAGAAAGCTTATTTTGGAGATATATATGCTGAAGACAATTATGACGGCTATGATAATAATGAGGATGCAAGAGAAAGAAGGATATATTTAATTATACCTTCAGATGCTCCAACAGGAGTATATCAAATAGAAGTTTCTGCTTCTAATTATGATGCATCTTCAACCGTTAAGAAAAACATTGCAATAACAGGATCTGCTGTAGTAGATAATACCGACGATCAATCAACAATAGATACAGACAATGATAAGACAAAAGGAATTCCAAATTCCATAGTAATTCTTACAATTGTTCTTGTAGTTATATTTGTTGTTTTGTTAGTTGTTCTTATCATATTGCTAACTAGAAAACCAACTGAAAAGACAAACGACTTCGGAGAAACAAGTTATTATTAATTTTATTTTTTATTTTTTATTTTTTTAACTTTTTTTATGAAGAAGGCGCGATTCTTTTTTATTATTTATTATTTATTAACACACAATTTATTAACTAAACAGAACTATATAAAAAATGCCAGAAAACGATACATATGAATGTGACTGCATCGATTGTGGTAAGATCTTGGGGTATGTTAATTCTAGAGGAGTAGAAGGTTTAAAGAATGGTGTTAATCATCTCTATCGTAATATTCCGAATTCTGAAGAAAAAAAGAAACTAGAAAAGAGATTAGAATTAGGACATTTAGTAAGAGTAGAAAAAAAATCCCCTTGCAAATATTGTTTAACGATTGGAGGAGCTTTTTTTTGTGATAATCCTGAAATGAGTAGGTTATATACCGAACATCCTGAAAAAATTAGAGAGCATAATCAAGCAGTAGACTTAAAATTAAATGAACCATTAAAACCAATAATCGGTAGAAATCCAAGGATTAAACTTCCAAGCTAACAACCTTACTTATCTTATCCTGCATGCTTACCCCGTAAAGTACAGGTGCTTCAGTTATAAGCGAATCATTATGTGTTATAATCAAATACTGGCCCTTATTCATGTACCTTTTCAGTAACATGGCAAGCCGTTCACTATTATGTCTATCAAGAGCAGCATCAATCTCATCGAAAATATAGAAGCAATAAGGTCTATACTCTTGTATAGCAAAAATAAGGGAAAGTGAGATTAATGATTGTTCTCCTCCTGAGAGAGAATGCGTATCAAAATATTTACCCTTGCCAACTTTAATAAGCATTTCTATCCCGCCTGCAAAAATATCTTCTTTATTCGTTGGTTCAAGTGTAGCTGTGCCCTTGCTACTTAATTGAGAGAAATTTCTCGAAAACAATTCATTTATCTTTTCAAGTGTAATAAAAAAAGCCTTTTTCTTCTTTTTATCTATATCTTCTATAACTTTCATTATTTCTTCTTTCTCTTCAAGAATCTTATTTGCTTTTTCCTGAACTTTTTCATACTCTTTTTTTATTTCTTCATAAACTTCTATTGCTCTTAGATTTACAGAACCTATGCCACCAAGAGCCTGTTGGGTTTCTTCAATCTTCTTTCTTAATACCTCATTATTCATCCTTAATGTTTCTGCTCCGGCAAATTCTTTAATTTCTTCTTCAACAGCACTTTTTTCAGCTAAAAATCTTGCTCTTTCTATCTTAAAATTATTCATTCTTTCTTCTATCAATTGTTTATCATTTTGCTTTCTCATTGAATCATTCTCAAAAAAGCGTATTTTCTCTTGATATTTGCCTTTTTCATCAAGTGTTTTCTTGAATTTTTCCTTAAGCATCATATCACTTTTATTTTTTTCATCCAGTATTTCTTGTTTTTCATCAATTTTTTCACATACTTCTTTAAGTTGATTTGAACTTTCTTCAACTTCTCTTCCTACTTCTTTAAGTGATATTTTCATTCTTTCAAGCTCTCTTTGTCTCATAATAAGGTCCATATCCATATTTTTTTCTTCATGTCTTTCAAGCTCTTGTACTTCTATTCTTAGAATATCATAATTCTCTTCACTTGTTTTTACAGATATAATTTGTTTTTCAAGGCCGCTTTTTTTATTTATAAGCTCAGAATATTCTTCTTCAAAATTTTTTAACTCTTCTGAAAATTTTCTTAAATCATTTTTTTTCTCGTTTATAAGTTCCAGCTTAAGCACATCTTGGCTTCTTGCTCCTACTTCAATTTCAGCTCTTTTTAATTCATCATTTATTTTTTTAAGATTTTCATTTATTTCTTTTATTGTTTTTTCTGCGTTTTCTTTCGTTTCATTACGTCTCTTCTTTTCTCCTTCTTGTTCTTCAACAACATGATTAACATGTTCTTTAGTTATTTTTGTCTTGCATAATGGACAAATATCCATTGATGAAACCTTATTGTTTATTTTATCTATTTCTTCTATTTGTTTTTCAGAAATCGCGATAATCTTTTCATTTTCGCTTCTTTCCTTGATTAAATCATCAAATTCTTTCTTTGATTTTTCAATTTCTACTCTTAATAGAGCAATTCTTTCTTTCTGCCCTTCTACATTCTCTTTTGATTTTAATTCTGACTCTAGCTGGCGTATTCTGGTGAATATATTATCTGAATTTATCTTTGCTTTTTGTATCTGAATTTGCTTGTCTTCTATCTTTGTGCTAAAGGAAGATAACTTTGATTTTAAAATATAAAGATTTCTCCTTTGTTCATCTATACTTTCAAGTTCTTTTTTCTTGTCAATGAGCTCTTTTTTTAGACTTTTTCCACCAGATTTTTTCACATTAGTTATTTCAACTTCTGAATCCCTGATTTTTATCTCAATCTCTTCTGCTCTTTTTTTCATTTCATTAACTTTATTCTCATCATTGCGTTTCTGGGTTTCAAGTCCAGCTAACTCTGCTCTTAAATCAGAAATCTCTGCGTTGATTCTATCCTGTTCTAGTCCAGATGATTTCTGGATATTAAGAGAAATATTATTTATTTTTTCATTCAATATCACTACCTCTTGGCTGTTTTTCTCGAGGAATTGGTTTATTTTCCCTATTGCGCCTTGCTCTTTTTCTATATTATTGTTTATTTCTTCTATTTTTTCATTCTTTTCTTTTATATTGTTGGCGCATATGGATGCCTTATAGCTCTTTAGTTCTTCCTGCAATTTTTTGAATTTAAGAGCATTTCTTCTTTCATCTTCAAGATTTTTCAAATAAATATTCCTTTCTCGAAGTATAGCAGAAACCTCTTTAAGTTTATTTTCTGTTTTTTCAAGTTCACTAAGTGAATTTTTCTTTCTCATTTCATATACTGAAATTCCCGCAACTTCTTCTACAACTCCCCGTCTTTCATCAGGAGACATCTTTACAAAACTATCAATTTCTCCTTGAAGAACAATATTAAATCCATTCGGGTCTATGTTTGCTTGGCTGAGAAGTTCTAAAACATCTTGTCTGGTTTTTACTTCATTGTTTATCTTGTATATGCCTTGTCCATTTCTTCTTAATATTCTTTTTATACTAATCTCTGGCTGATCAAGTGAAAATCCTTTGTCGTTATTGTCAAAAATAAGTTCTACACTTGCCTCACTTGCTGGCTTGTATTGATGAGTTCCTGCAAAAATAAGATTAGAAAGTCTTTTTGCTCTCATGCTTTTGCTTCCCATTCTTCCAAGAACAAAACAAATAGCATCTGTTACATTGGATTTTCCGCTTCCATTCGCACCTATAATAACATTCATTTCTCCCTTGAAGGGGATTTTTGTCTCTCTTGCAAAGCTTTTGAAGCCATGAATTACCAACTCTTTTATAAATGGCATAAAAAGGGTTAGGAAAAAGGATATTTAAAGATTATTAGAATCATAAACGAGAAGAAAAGTAGTGTATTAATCAAAAAGTTTGGCTTGTTTATTCTCTTTTTCTTTAATTCCCAACGATTTATCTCTCGCCGTCCTCCACGTTTGCCAGCTTTCTCTGAATATTCTTTCTTTCTTAAAATCATTAACATGCTCTTTAAGAAAAGCCCGAGTGTAAGGGTCGCTTGGATAGCCGCTTCCAAAATCAATGCCTATTTGCTTTTTTATTTTTTCTATTTCTTCATCTCGCGTAACCTTTGCAATAATACTCGCAGCAGAAACAACAGGATGATTAAAGTCTGCTTTATGTTCACAATGTATCTCTAATTTTTTATCTTTTATGTATTCAAGGAGCTGATTTTTCCAGCCAGAAGTATTTATGGATGGGCAATCAAGAATTATCTTAGTATTTTCTTTCTCTTCTTTAGTGAGATGTTCTGTTATTTCATTAATAATTGTTCCGCATGCAAGTGCTTCAACCTGATTTAAGTTTAGTCCTATTCCCATGCCCGTGTCTATTTCAACAGGTGTAGCCATAAATGTTCTATACATTCGAACTCTTCTTTTTATTATTTTTGCTAACTCCTCTCTTTGTTTTGGAGTGAGCAGTTTTGAGTCTTTAATTCCTTCTTGTTTAAATTCTTCTTGAAGTCCTTTTTCCATTAAACAGCCAGCTAAGACCATATTTCCAATAAGGCAACCCCTTCCCGCATCGTCTATACCTATTACTAGATTATTATTACTTTTTTCTCTGTTAATTGTCTTATCCATGTGTTATCCTTCTGTTTATTAACAAATCCTAATTTTTTAAGTTCATTAAGTCTTCTAAATGAAGATTTCCAATCTACTTTAAATTCTTTTGCTATCTCGGAAGTAAGTTTTGGTTTACTTAATATCTCTAGATAATTTTTCTTAATTTTTGAGATGATAGCAATATTGGGATTGTTTGTCCAATAATCTTTACTTTTAACTCTGAAGTTTTTTATCTTCCTTTTTTGCTTTAATAATATTAAAACATCTTGAATTCGAGCAAAACTTCTTTTGAACTTTTTTGATAGTTCTAGTGTAGTTAATGGTTCTTCTAAAGCTTTGTAAACCTCCTCATACAGGTAATTCTTTTTGTAGTGCTCTTGTTTATAAGAATTGTAGACTCTCCAAAACTTCTCTTTTTTATTTGGATGTAAATCTGCTAGATTATATTTAGCAAAAATATCCCAATTTGATTTACTAGATAAAATATAATTTCTATTTCTTTTTTCAAAATGAAAATTTAGCTCTAGTGATTTAAGAAGATTATCTATAAAATCTTTTTCCATTTTTTGAGATATTCTTAAGACCCTAACCCCCTTCTTACCCTCATGAACATTTCCTTCCCCAGCAAAAAATCCCCTTAGAATAAATGGGGTCATGTTATTTTCATTGAGTTTTTTGTTTACAATGTCTTTCCATTTCTTTATTAGTTGAACTGATGCTATTCTAAAAATAAAAAAAGGTCTTGTTGCTCTTTTATGGATATAATACTTAAAGTTACATCGAGCATAAGGTAATTTAACTTCTAATCCCTCTTTTGAATAAGTATATATTCTTTGATTAAAATAATAATTTTTGAATAGTTCATTTATAGTATTATAAAATAAATCAATTAAACCTAAACAATTATTTGTAAAAGTAATTTCGCTTTTAGATGTGGTGCTTCCTTCTGCAAGCCAAAGCCCAACACATTCTGCAACATGCTCTTCAAATTTAATAGGACCCATAACACTACTTCCGGTGCTTTTGCATATTTATATCTTTCTATTCACAATATCCAAACACTTTTTTTGATTCTTATAAGTAATAATCTTTCTTGCACTAGTAAAATCAAGCCACTTAAAGCCAGAATGCTCTCTTTTATCTATTCTAACCTTGCCTTCTCTAACCTGTGCAGAATAAAGTGAATATGTTTGGCCAATGAAACTAGGCCTTTCTTTGAACCAAGAAGGATATTTGTATTTCCCCCCCATTTTATATTTTTTAATTTTTAATATCTTGAGCCCACATTCTTCTTTTATCTCCCGCTTTAGCGTTTTAACCTCACTTTCCCCTTTTTCTATCCCGCCTTTTGTAAATTCCCAGCCTTTCCAGTGCTTTTTTCTTTTTAGAAGAAGGTATATTGGCTTGTTTGAGTGTTTATCTATGCGATAGAGAACTGTAAATATTGCGCGTCTAAATTTATTTTTTATTTTCATCTTTTTTATATCTTCACAGGAATCATCTTCCGAGCTTTAAATCTTACTATCTCAGAATATCCTGCTTCTCTTGCAAGATCATACGCCTTGTCTAAATCTTTACTGACCTGACCAAGATTATGAGCATCTGTGCCAATTGTTATTGGAATATTTCTTTTTCTTGCTTCCTTGAGTACCCAAAGACTCGGATACTGTGCTTGAGTTACTTTGATAAGCCCATGTACATTTAATTCTATAGCGATTCTCGATTTTTTAATTGCTTCAAGCGTCTTTGATATCTCCTGTTTATACCAATCTGAATCTTCAGAAAATAAAGAAGAATCAGCATTATACATCTTTATAAGATCAAAATGACCTATGGAATCGAATAATCCTGATTTTACGAGATTTCTTATTTGTTGATAATAAGCCTTTACAAAATTTTCTACGCTTCCAAACCTCTTTGCTATTTCTATAAATTTTTCTCGTTCTTCTCTTCCAGCAATTATTGGCCAGTATATTCCTTCTAGTGGGACAGAATGCACAGAACCTAAGATATAATCATAATCTGCCTTTTTTATTTCACGTTTTACCCAGTCAAGATCATATTCTAACCAGTCAAGTTCTATACCAAAAGAGATGTTTATCTCATCTCGGTATTCTTTTTGGAGAATTTTTATTGTATTAACATAATCCTTATTATGAAATTTCTTTCTACGTTCTTGCATGTGGGTTATATCTTTTAGATAAGTTGGATGATGTGGTCCATTAGTCTCTTTAAACTCTTCTGGAAAGCTAGAATGATCTGTAAAACACATATATCTTATTTTAGCCACTACAGCCTCCTTGACCACTTCTTCAGGAGTCATTTTGCCGTCTGAGCCAGTAGAGTGAAGATGAAAGTTGATGAGGGTTATTTCGTCCATAATACTTCAAATTTCCATAACTTTAAATAGATTGCCCTCTTTGGAATAGATTATATTAAAATGAGGTATGACATAGTTTTTGGTGGAAAAGCAGGACAAGGTCCGAATATTCTAACAGAGGTAGTTTCAGAAGGACTCATAAAAAAAGGCTTTTACGTGTTCTATTCTAGGGATTATCAGTCTCTAATAAGGGGTGGTCATAACTTTAATATGTTAAGTTTTTCTGATACACCAATATACAGCAACTCTTCAAAAATAGATATCCTTGTCTGTCTAGATAAGAACACATTAGATATACATAAAAAATCCCTTAAAAATAAGGGAATAATCCTTAAAGGAGAAGAGGAAAATATGTTTTTTGCAGGAGCAGTATATAAAATACTTGGAATTGACTTTAAAATTCTTGAAGATGAACTAAGGAAACTTCATAATTATGAAGAAAATGTAAAACATGCAAGAAGGGGTTATGAGAACGAAAACGAGCATTTGCATTTAAGAAAAGTTATAAATAATATGGAAATGCAAGTGCGAGAAAGAAAACTAAAGTTGCCAGAATTAACTAACCCAACGCAAAATCTAATTTTTATTAATGGAAGTCAGGCTATATCTTTGGGTGCAGTAAATTCTGGTTTGGACTATTATTATGCTTATCCTATGACTCCTGCAACCCCTGTTTTGACAGAACTTAGCCAGATGCAACTTGAGAAAAACATGAAACATAAGACAATAGAGTTAGAAAACGAAATTGCAGTGATAATTACAGGATTAGGAAGTTCTATTGCTGGGAAAAAGGTCATGGTTGGATCATCTGGCGGAGGATTTGACCTGATGACAGAAGGATTAAGCATGGCAGGACAAGCTGAAATTCCAATAGTAGTTTATCTTTCTTCGAGGCCAGGACCAGGAACAGGCGTTGCAACTTATACCAGCCAGGGAGAATTAAATCTTGCTCTATATTCTGGACATGGTGAATTTTCTCGAATTGTTTTAGCTCCGGGAGATCCAAAAGAATGCAAAGAATTAACAAATCAAGCATTTTACTTTTCTCAAAAATATAAGACCCCTTCAATAGTTTTGACAGACAAACATTTAGCAGAAGCAAAATATCTTTCTGAAAATAATCCAAAACTTCTTCCTGTTGAGAATTCAATTATAGAGCTGAAGAGATATAACTCTTATGAACATGATGAAAACGAAAAATCAATAGCAACAGAAGATAAAAAAATAATAAAAAAGAATTTTGAAAGAAGGATGAAAAAGCAAGAGGAAATAAATAAAGAAGCAGAAAATTTTGAAATGTTCAAAATTTACGGAAAAGAAAACAGTAAAAATTTAATAATTGGCTGGGGTTCGACAAAAGGAGCAATACTTGACGCAATTAGCGAAGGGAAAATTGATGCAAAATTTATTCAAATTTTGTATATGGAACCTTTTTCAAGAAAAATAAAAAAGATATTGGAAGAAGCAAGGAATATTATTATTGTAGAAAATAATTCTACTTCTCCTCTCTCAGGTTTGATTGCCCAAAAGACGGGAATCATCATAAATGATAAAAATAAAATCCTGCGCTATGATGGCAGGCCTTTTTTCAGCGACGAGCTGGCAAAAGAGATAAAGGAGAGGTTGTAATGAAAACCGAAAATCCAAAAATCATAATAAGAAAAGCAAAGAAAAATGAGTTTACAAAAATAGCAGAGATATATGCTGAAGGTTTTAGCATAGCGCCATACAAAGAAAAATGGACAAATAAAACTGCTTTGATAAGAATAAAACAATATTCTGAATTTTGTGAAGTATATTCAATTTTATCACTAAAAAAAGTAGTTGGTTTAGTTATTGTGGATGTAGAAAAATGGTATGATGGTAAATGGTTAAGATTATGGGAGTTAGTCATTAAAAAAGAATTTAGAGGCAGAGGAATAGGGAAAAGTGTAATGAATTTTATAGAAAACAAGTATAAGAAAAGAGGAATTATCAGAGTTGTTCTTGAAACACACAATAAATCTGATGCTTTTTATCTTTATAAAAAATTAAATTACAAAGAAAATGGATGGGTTTTAGTATCCAAGGACCTAAAATGACCAAAGAAAATTCAGACTGCATATTTTGTAAAATTGCTAAAGGAGAGATTATTTCAGAAAAAATTTGGGAAGACGAGAAACATATTGCGATTCTTGACATAAACCCAAACACAGAGGGAATGACATTAGTGTTAACAAAAGTACATTATGATAGTGATGCAACAGATATGCCTGGAAAGGAATATTCTGATTTAATGTTGGCTGCAAAAAAAGTCGCAAAAATCCTAGAAAAAGGGCTTAATGTTCAAAGAGTGGCGATAGTAATAGAGGGTTTGGGGGTTAATCATGTTCATGTAAAATTATATCCGATTCATGGACTTGATGAAAAGTTTAAGGAAACTTGGGCCAAAGAAAAAGTTTATTTTGATAAATATGAAGGTTATATCTCGACACAACTTGGGCCAAAGAAAAGTTCAGAAGAACTTAAAAAAGTCGCAGAAAAAATATTAAGATGACAAAACACAAGAATAAGAAAGCCAAACCAACGAAAAAAATGAAAAAGCAGAAAAAAGAGAAGAAGCAGAAACCACAAAAGAAAACTAAACCAACAAAGATAAAAGTAAAACCCATGAAAGCTTCAAAATTAAAAATAAATATCCGCACACAAACTCCTTCAACTTGGTGCCCAGGTTGCTTTAACTTTCAAATTCTAGCAGGAGTGCAAAAATATATTGAAAGCCAAATAATTCTTGGAAAGAAAAGAGAAGACTTTGCAATCGTAACAGGAATTGGCTGCCACGCAAAAATATTTGACTATCTCGACTTGCCAGGAATAAACTCTCTTCATGGAAGAGTTCTTCCAACCTGTCTTGGAATGAAAATAGCAAAACCAGAACTTAATGTATTTGGCTTTTCAGGAGATGGAGATGCTTACGCAGAAGGAATGGAGCATCTTATCCATAATGCAAGGTATAATTCAAATATAAAATATATTGTTCATAATAATCAAGTCTTTGCCCTTACTGTAGCAGAACCAACACCAGTAACAGAAAAAGGATATAGGGATAAAACAACACCAAGAGGAGTAAAACTTCTTCCACTGAATCCAATAAAGCTAATTTTAGCAGCAGGAGCAAGCTTTGTTGCAAGAGTTTTTGCAGATTCTGAACAAGTTAACAAAGTTTTAGAAGAAGCGTCCAAGCATAAAGGTTTTGCATTTATAGAAATCTTGCAGCCATGTATTATTTTTCATAATGATGCAGGATATAAAGAAAGAACGTACAATATTCAAGAAACAGGACATGATAAGACAAATATGATTGCAGCAATGCAAAAAGCAGAAGAATGGGATTATAATTCTAAAACCGGAAAAATTCCTTGTGGAATTTTTTACCAGAAAGAGCGGGATGTTTTTGAAGAAGTTTTGAAGAAGTAGAAATTTTTATATAATCACAACCTTGTTCTTTAAACTTTCAAGATATCTATGAAAATCTTTTCCTGAAAGTTCGAGAGTCTCTGTATTTATGTTGGGATGAAAGCTTACAATTTCGCTTTCATTTACATCCTTATCAAGAAGAATCATAATTTTTCCTTCTTTATCGTTTATCAATGCAAATGGAGAAACAGAACCTGGCTGTATATTTAAATTTTCCATTAAATCATTATCGCTGGCAAAACTTATCTTCTCTCCTAGTTTTTGCCCTATGGCTTTAATGTCTAATCTTTTTGAATGCTCGATTATTGCAAGATAAAAATTGTCTGTTTTTTTGCTTTTTAACAGAAGATTTTTAGAATGTATTCCTTTAATGCCCCTGCATAATTTTTCTGCTTCTTCACAAGTATATACTGGGAGATGTCTATGTGTTTTGAAATTTATTCCAATCTTCTCTAAATATTTTTTAATGTTTTCAGGTTGAGACATGTTTTTTACTCCATCTTCACAAACTCAGACTTCACCTGATGAAGAGAAGTTACAGATGTTGTTTTAGAAAATCCAAATCTCTTTACAGCATCTTTTATCCAAACATAATATTCATCAATATCTTTTGTTCTTAGCTTTATTATAAGTTCATAATCTCCTGTAACAATGTCAATGCTTTCTACTCTTGTGTCTTTTGCTATTTCTTTTGCTATCTTTTCAGGATCACCATAATTTTCAGGAGATAAATTAACAAAAATGTAAGTGCAATGTCCTTCGTCTATTTTTTTATAATCAAATACTGCCTTATATGCTTTTATTGCGCCTTCTTCTTCAAGTCGTTTTACATTATAGTGTATTGTCGTGCCTGGTTCTTTAAGCTTTTTTGCTATGACAGAAATTTGTGGCGTGCAGTTTCCTTCTTTAAAGAGTTCTATTAGTTTTGGTTTTATGTCTTTCATTTTTGATTCTTGTAATAATTAATTAAATCCAAATATGCCCAATTGTTTGTTTGATTAGGCGAATAGCCCAATAATTTTACTGCTTTTTCTATTTCTTTTTCTGAATGGGCTTCTATCTCAAGAAAAGTCGGGATTTTCTTATAAGAATCTATGTCAAATCTAACCTTTCCCAAAACAAAAGTTATCCGATGTTTTTTATTGAAATACTTTGGCAAGAAACCAAGTTGCTTGAGTATTATTTGCATATTCTCAAAATTATCAAATCTTAATTCTATCTCTTCTCTAATCTTTGCTTTGCTTTTCATTTTTAATCTCTGTTTTGTTGCGAGAACATATTCATTACCTTCTTTTCTTAATCTAAGAACAATTTTATTTCTATGAAGCCGATTATCTTTAGTATCATAAACTATGCCTTCTATTTCTCCTTCAAAAACCTTTTTTGCTCCTAGCTTTTGAAGCTTTTTTATTACTTCTTTTTTGTTTATTTCCAATATCTTTACTTCTATTTCTTTCATTTGTTACATTACCTGTTTAAGAATTTCTCTAGACTCTGCAGAATCTTCTTCACTTCCGAAGGTTATATTATTGAATAATTGATATAACTTCCTTGCCTTTTCTATTTTTTCAGAATAATCTCCTAATTTCTGATTTTCTAGCAATTGCTCAGTTTTAGTCATAAATTGTATAATATTCAACTATTTATATACTTTTCGCCTATTATTTGAATATTCTACAACAATATCTATTAAGTAAGCTGTTTTCTGAATAGTATGGAAATTCAAAAAATGAATCCAATTGAAATAGAACAAGCTCAAATTAATAAACCAAAAATAAGCATAATTGGTTTTGGAAATTTTGGCAAGTTTGCTGCGAAGCATCTAATTAAAAATTCCGCAGTAGTTGTTACAGACATTTTGGATAAGACCGAAGAAGCAGAAGATATAGGGGTAAAATTTGTTTCTCTTGAGCAAGCTTGCAAGTCTAAAATTATTATTTTAGCAGTTCCCATGGAAGAGTTAGAAAAAACTCTTGAGAATATCAAAGATAAATTGCAGCCAGGAACTATTGTTCTTGATGTTTGTTCTCTAAAAATGTTCGCTTGTAAAGCAATGAAAAGAATATTACCAGAAAATATAGAAATTATTGGAACACATCCTCTTTTTGGGCCTCAATCTGCTCCTGATTTAATAAAAGGAATGAGAATTGCTCTAGTAAATGCAAATGCAAAGCAAGAAACTTTTAATTTAATTATAGAATTTTGCGAAAAGGTTGGATTAAAAACAATCATCACAACAGCAGAAGAACATGACAAGCAAATGGCATCATCTCAAGCACTTACTCACTTTATTGGTCAAGTTGCAAAGAAAATTAATCTTCAGAGAGTAGAAATGTCAACAAAAACCTTTGATGATTTAATGAACATAATTGATATTATCAAGAATGACACACCAGCATTATTCAATAATATGCAAACAATTAATCCTTTTGCAAAAGAATCTCGAAGTATATTTGTAAGAGAAGCTGAGAAGTTGAATTCTCAATTAAATTGCGAAAGCAGGAGGAATTAATATGGAATTACCAAAATCCGCTTTTTTATTCAGAGTAACTTACACAACTCGAATGCGTAATGATCCTCGTGAAGAATCATTAGAACCCCTGAGGTTTAGTGCAGATTTTTTAGCAGAGTCTGTAGACGATTTTAAAGAAGCCTTTGATAGATTCAAGAGAGAAAGAGAATCAAAAGGTTTAGAATTTACATACATGTTTTTTACTGGGCGACTTCCGACTAGAATGCTTGAAGGAAGAGTTTTTCAATTAGATGGAAATGAAATATTTTCTAGCGATCAAGAAGTAGAAGCGCATCTAAAACGTCAAGATGAATACAACACTAGCAAAGAACAGATTAATTGGAAGAATAAACTGATGGATGCCAATATTGATGATAACTACGGCAGAAGAAAATAACATGACATCAATGTACCAAACAACAGATGAAAGCCTGAACAAGATCAGAAATAACTTAAGAAAGCAAATGCAACCTTGGGAGCTGGAAATTATAGAAGGAAGAATTCCGACTAATGAAAGACATCAATCTTACACAACCGTTCAAGGAGAAGCCGGATTTATCGAGCTTTTAGTTCGAGCAAGAGAACACAAATTGTAAAAAAGAGGTGATTTTTTCTTTAGTTCTGTCTATTATCCATTGAATGGTCTTTGACTCTATAAATTTTTACAACACCCTCATTTTTTTTCATCAGCTATTTGCTCTAAACATTCATGAGGAACATCTGTCTTAATAATATTTGGATTCATGCCAGTTAATCCGTTTATATATCCGGTTACTAAAGCTCCATGCCTTTTTGCAAAATCTCTAGTTACTTCATCTTCTAATCCAGCCCGTCTTCTAAAATGCGCAGCTCCTCCGCAAGATTCAGCCTGTCTTAAACAATAATCTGTAAAAAATCCAACTGTTTCATCTGCAGATTGATAAAATTCGACTGCTTTTTCGAACATTTTTGCTCTTTCTAAAGGGGCATGTCCTTCTAAACCATATGTGCCCATCCACTCATGAGCATATCCTAATTGATATCTTAGTCCTCTTTCAATAGCAATTCTATTTCCAAACTTTCCTTTTAGTTTTTCTAATTCTTGAGTGTAAAAATTAATTCTTCCTGCACAATCTTTCTCTCCGTATTGAGCATCGGCTCTTTTTATCATTTCGTTCCAATATTCTTCTTCTTCTGGATTGAATTTTGTCTCATACTCGAGGTGTTCAAAATCGTATTTTGTTGGAAATTTTAATTCTTTCATGTTTTATTGTCTCAGAAAAAGTCTGAGGTCTTATCACCCCGGATAAGATATTACCTCCCTCTTTTTAAATATTACTAAATCTTCTTTAGTAAAGATTAAAAACGTATTCTACTATCAATCATCAAAAGATGCTTTAGAATCAGAAGACTCGGCTTCTTTTATATCATCAACATCATCACAATCATGAAGATCGCATGGAGAAATCTCAGAAGAATGCTCTTTTGAGAACATATAGCTATTAACCATGCAAAGTAAACGACAAGGAAGTATATAAAGATTATGACGCCCGAAACTCAAAAACCCCAAAAACACGAGCTAGACAGAAAATACATATTTAAGGAATATTTGAGTTTTCTGAAAAACTACAAATTTCTGTTCTTTCTTACCCTGCTTGTTGTATCAATTAACGAGATAAAACAAATTGCAGATAAATTTGTTCTTAAAATAGTAATGGATAAGGCAGAGCTTTTCATAGCAGGAAGCATCTTGCTTGACGTTCTAATAAAAATCATGATCATAGCAGGATTTGTTTTTATCGGGCTGATAATCGTTTCTGTAATCACTAATTGGCTGAAATTGCATTTTGTAAACCGGCTTGAGGCTAAGATGATTTTTGATTTAAAGCAGAGATATTTTAATCATATAATCTCTCTTGATCACAAATTCTTCACAAGCCATAAGACAGGAAGCCTAATTTCAAGATTAACAAGAGGGGCAGGAGCCATGGAAAGAATGGATGACGTAATTGTGTTTGAATTTGCTCCCTTGCTTATTCAGGCAATTGTCTTAATCACAACTTTAATATTTTTTGACAGAACTTCAGCGCTAATTGTTTTTTTAGTGCTTTCTATTTTCTTGATATTTAGTATATATCTGCAAAGAAAAATGGATATTCTGAATCAAACCGCTAATGCTGCAGAAGACTTTGAGAAAGGAAATATTGCAGACATATTTACAAATGTTGATTCTATAAAATATTTTGGAAAAGAAGCGTCGATATCAAATAAATACAAGAGGTTAAGTGGAGACACAAGAAATAAGGCGCTAATTGCATGGGATGCTTGGAGAAAGACAAGCGCAGGACAGAGCTTAATATTGGGCTCAGGAACATTGATATTAATGACTTTAGCTTTTATCAAATTCTTAAACGGGGATATGAGCTTAGGTACACTTACTTTTATTTACACAACCTATATTAGTATTATGGGTCCATTGTTTGGTTTCGTGCATGGAGTAAGAAACTTCTCACGTTCTATTACTGACTTTGATGACTTGTTCAATTATGGAAAAATTAAAACGTCTATAGAAGATAAATCAAGTGCTAAAGGTATAAACATAGAAAAAGGAAACGTAAAATTCGATGATATTAATTTTAGTTATGGAAAAAGAAAAATATTCAGCAAATTCAGTCTTGCTGTTCCTAGTGGCAAAAGAATAGCATTAGTAGGCCATTCTGGAAGCGGAAAATCTACATTAATGAAACTTCTTTACAGATTCTATGATGTTGATTCTGGAAGCATAATTATCGATAATCAAGACATAAGAGATATCAAGCAAGAATCATTAAGAAGTGAGATGTCTATTGTTCCACAGGAATGTGTTTTGTTTGATGATAGTGTTTACAACAATATTGCATTTTCAAAACCAGACGCAACAAGAAGTGAAGTTATGAAAGCAATTAAATTTGCTCAGTTAGATAAAATAATTGCAAAATTCCCTAACAAAGAAAATACTATTGTTGGAGAAAGAGGAGTCAAGCTTTCAGGGGGAGAAAAACAAAGAGTTTCTATAGCAAGAGCAATACTTGCAGACAAAAAAATTCTTGTCTTAGATGAAGCCACATCAAGTCTTGACAGCGAAACAGAGCATGAAATACAGAAAGATCTTCTTGAGTTAATGAAAGGTAGAACAAGTATAATTATTGCGCATAGATTAAGTACAATTATGCATGCAGATAAGATAATTGTGCTCAAGGAAGGAAAAATAGTGCAAGCAGGAAGTCATAATAAACTTATAAATGAACTTGGAGAATATAGAAAGCTTTGGAATTTGCAGAAAGGAGGATATATTAAGTAAGATGACAATCATAAAAACCAAAGAGTTTATTCTTAGGCCAATGAGAATGTCTGATGCAGAAACTTATCTCAAAATAAGGAACGACCCTGATTCAAAGAGAGGATTTATGAGTTCAGTTAATACTCTAGCAGAAGCAAAAAAGATATTAAGAGATTATATTTCTGAGTATAAAAAGAAAAAACCCAGTAAGGAAGTACTCGCCATAGAGGTTGATGGAGAATTTGCAGGGTGGGTTGATGTTCATGATATGAATCAAAAATATCTAGAACATATAGCCCGCATTGGCTATTGTCTGCATCCAAAATTTAGGGGCAGGGGAATAATGACTAGGGCAGTTAAGTTAGTTATTAATTATACATTTAAAAAATACAATCTAAAAAGACTAGAAGGAATTTGCAGGACTTTTAATAAAACCAGCTCCCATGTTTTAGAAAAAACAGGTTTCAAACTTGAAGGCATAATGCGAAAAAATAAGTTCAAAGATGGAAAATATCTTGATGATATGGTCTGGGCGATAGTAAGATGAAAAAAATTAAAATATCTCAACAAGAAGCAAGGAAAATAACAGAGCTCTACCATTTGGGAAATTTTCAGAGGTTAGGAGTTGTAAAGGGCGGTGCTGTAAATTACAATTTTAAATTAAAAACAGATAGTGGCGATTATATTGTAAGAGTTATCGGAAGAAAAGGAGAAAATATCGGAAGAAGATTGGAATTAGAATTTAGAGTCCTGGAATATCTTAAGCAAAGAAAATTTTCTTATGACGTGCCTTACCCTTTAAAGAATGATTATGGAGAATATATCTCCAGACTGGATGGAAAACGATTATGGATTTATAAAAGACTAGACGGGGAGAATCCTAAAAAAATGAATGACAGTAAAATCCACGAATTAGCAAGAGCAACAGCAGAATATCATAGAATAATGAAGGGTTTTCCAATTAAGATGAAAACAATAGAAGCATCACAACTTCCAGAGAACGAGAAAAGTGATGTGAATATATTAAAGAGGAGATATGCACAAATGAGAAATATAAAACCAAAAAATAAAGTAGACAAACTGATGCTGACAAATATTAAGCTTTTTGAGAATGAACTTGAACGAGTAAAAGATTTAAGCTTCAGCGAAAATTTCCTTTTGACTCATCAAGATATTCATAGAACAAACATCCTGTTCAAAGGAAATAAACTAACAGGAATACTGGATTTTGAGGGTATTACTTTTGCTCCCAGAATAAATGACCTTACTTATATAACAAAAAGTTTGTTCTTTAAGAAGGATAGAATCTTAGATAAAAGATTATTTAATTTATTCTTAAGAGAATATGAAAAAATAAATCCTCTTTCAAAATCAGAGAAAGAAGCGATATTGCCTTATCTTACCAGATATAACTGCAATATGTTTGAATATTTTTACACTCATTGTTTTGAGGGAAAAGTTCCTGATGTTGGATGCTTGAAATGGACAATAAATACTGCCAAAGGTTTGGCTGATGAGTTGGGGGTAGAAACATGATCACCCGCCCCGCCACCCCAAAAGACCTAAAAGATATAGCAGAAATATTTAGAATAGAATCTTTTAAACCTCCTTACAATAAAAAGAAAACTCCAAAGAAAGCATTAGAAGGAATAAAAGCAGACTTTAAAACAAACAAGATTTATGTTGCAGTTATTAATAATGAAGTAGTTGGTTTCATAATGGTCTGTAGAGAATCTGGCATAAAACACCAGTTATGGATTAATGAGATTTGGATATTAAAAGAATATCAAGGACAGGGAATTGGAAGAAAGCTGATGGATGAAATTGAAAAAATCTATAAAAAGAAAGGCATAAAGATTTTCAAACTTGTTGCGCATACAGGAAAAGGCGGGGCAAGAGATTTTTATAAGAAGTTAAAATATAACAAGGATAATAGTATGGTTTTTATGGAGAAGAGAATGAGATGAAAAAATTCAAAAAAGGAGATAAAATCTCAATAGAGGAAAGACTCTCAGAAATGCGAGAACTTCTAAAACCATTTATTAAAAAATATCATCAACCAGTTTTAGTTCATGCGACTCCCAATGATTTTTTATTTAAAAAAATATTACGAGATGGGAAATTAATTGTTCCAAAGAGAAAAAAGAATATTAATCATTCATTTATTGAAAGAATTCTTAAGGTTTATCCTTGTATCTTTTTGAGTCTAGGCTTTTCTTATGCTTCTTCATACGATTTTAAATATAATCTAATTTTTGATTTAAATTATCTTAAAGAAGCAGATTATTATAAAAATTCTATTTCTTATAAATGTTATTTGGCGATAATTCAGTACTGGGATAAAAATAATCCAGAATACCTAAAAAGGTTAGCCAATACCAATTCAGCTTGTAAGGAAGTTATTCATAAATTTTACAATCAAGAATATCTTGGCCAAAGAAAGGTTTTATTTGATTTTTGGAAAGTTGAAAAAGAAACTTTTAGTTTAATGAATAAATATCCAAGAAAAAGAGATTTAGTAAAGATTATGAAAAAAGTTGCCAATGGATTGCTAATTAAATATCCTCAATCATTAAATTTCGTTAAAAAGACCTATTATGCAGATAATATTCCCGAAATTATTGTAAAAAAGGATATACCTCTTCTAAATAATACCTCTTTTTTAGGTTTTTATATTAGGGGAAAAGTTCCCAAAGAAGTTAAGTCGTTTTTAGTTAAGAGATATGGTAATAAGATTTTGTTTGATGGTAAAAAAATAATCTATGTGGATAGTTTAAGAAAAAACTAATTATTCTTCCTTCGCCAAAAAATCTCATATTCGCAGTCTTATTATCCTAGAATTATTCTTGCTCAACTGCAAATATTCGCCACCATGGCTTTTTTGTACTTATAACATTTCCAGTTTCAGCATCAACTTGTGCGCTAACCTGCATTTTTGTTTTTATAAATCCAAAAAGTTTAGCTTCTTTTTTTGCTTTAACTTCGTAAGTAGCTTTTGTTTCATTACCGTTTCCAGTTTCCTTAAGAACAATTGTGCATCCTTCGCTTATATTACAGTTTTTTATTCCAAGCCTTGCGATTGCTGTTGCAGATGCTGTAGAAGGCATGATTTTAACAGAAGTACAGTTCTCTTCCCAAATTCTTAAACACTTCTGCTTTGATTCACACCACGAATCTCCAGTACTTGCCTTGCAGCCGTGCTCATCGCTATCATTTCCTACCATTTGATTGTTTTCTTGACTTTGGTTAGAATTTTCATTTCCCTGTTCAGAATCAATAACATAAGCAGTAATCTTTCCATTATCTGCGTTTGCTATTCCAACTAGGCTAATTAAAAGAATACTTGCAAGAATCAAAAATACTGTCTTTTTCATAACTTCTTTTAGTCTTTGTTGCTTAAATACTTTTCTAAGAATATTTTAAAACCCCCTATCTTTAGTATGTTCATAAGCCCACTTCCTATAGCGGTATTAGAACGGCCTGGAATAAATAATCCCGAAAGCCGTGTCCTTTACTGGACAGACAGGTTCGACTCCTGTAGTGGGCGTTTTGACTTAAGAAACTTTTTAAGTATTATAAAAGTCAAAACGCACATCGGGCGTTTAGTTTTCATCTAGTTAATAACCGTTTCATCCTCAACTTTTATCGTAAGTTTTATAAACTTGAGTCACTAAGAAATAACATGATAAAAACTAGTAAGATGAATAAATTGAATTTTACTAGCTTCGCTTTTAACTATTTTTACTATTTTAAGTAAATCTGAGTTCATTGAACCGGATTTACAGAACTTTCCTTTATCTTAGATTTCTGTCAATCGCTTCATGAATTTTAGTTAAAAATAAAATATTCAATTTAAAAACAAATGGAAAAATTAGAAGACATAATCAAAACAGAAACAGGAATAATAGACACAAACATAGAAAGCTATGAGATACTGCCTAGCCCTAGTCAAATCTTATCGGAGATTCCATCTAGTGAAAAGGCAAGGTTAACTGTTATAAATGGAAGAAAAGCCATAAAAAATATTTTAGATTTTAATGACTCTAGAAAAATCATTATTGTCGGACCATGTTCAATCCATGATTCAATCGGAGCAAGGGTATATGGAGAAAAACTTGCAGAACTAGCTAAAGAAGTAAAAGACCAACTAGTAATAGTAATGAGAACATATCTTGAAAAACCAAGGAGTACAATTGGGTGGAAGGGAATAATCGATGACCCAACCCTAGATAATTTGAATAATGTAGAAGAAGGAATAAAAATTAGCAGACGATTGCTCTTAGAGATTAATGAACTAGGTTTACCCTGCGCCAATGAATTTTTAAGACAAGATATTCCCCAATATATCTCTGATTTAATATCCTGGGGTGCCATAGGTGCTAGAACAGTAGAGTCTCAAACACATAGGGAGTTAGCTTCAGGTTTGTCTATGCCAATAGGATTCAAAAATAATACTGGTGGAGATATAAAAGTAGCAGTAGACGCAGCTATTGCTGCTAGAAGCACTAACACGTTTTTAGGAATAACTCTTGAAGGAAAAATCTGCAGTGTAAGAACAAAAGGTAATGACCATAGTCACATTGTTTTAAGAGGAGGTAATGGCCAGCCAAATTACCATCCTGAAAAAATAAAAGAAACAAGTGAGCTCCTGGAACAAGCCAAAATAACTGCAGGAATTATTGTAGACTGTAGTCATGCAAATAGCAATAAACAATATGAAGAACAGGAAAAAGTAGCTTATGAAGTCCTTAATCAGATTGAACATGGAACTAAAGAGATTGTTGGAATAATGATTGAATCAAATTTATATGAAGGTAAACAGGATTTTCCAAAAAATAAACAGGAGATAGGAGAATTAAAGTACGGGGTGTCTATAACTGACTCTTGTATTGGTTGGGAAACAACTGAAAGAATTATAAGAAAGTACGCCAAGGTACAGGAGAAATTCAGACAGGGCTCTGAATAACTAATAAGATGAACATAAAAACAAAAAAATCACAATATAGTAATATGCGGATTTCGCTTAAGCGAGAAATAGATGAATCTTACGATTTAGTATTTGGTAAAAATTTATTTGCCCAGATAGCCATGGATCTAAAGAAAAATCCTCTTGGAGAAAAATACGCGATTATAACTGATTCTAATGTCAGGCAATTATACTCTGATAATCTTGAAAAAATGTTAACCTGCGAAGGTTTGACTTCATCAACTTTTTCTTTTGAAGCAGGCGAACAGAACAAGACAATGGAAAATGCTATGAAAATTATTGGAGATATGAGTAAATTAAAATATGGCCGAGATACAGCAATTCTTGCATTGGGTGGAGGAGTTGTCGGAGATTTAGCAGGATTTATCGCAGCAATTTTCAATAGGGGGGTGCCACATATACAAATTCCAACTACCCTTATTGCACAAGCAGATTCTTCAATCGGTGGAAAAACTGCCGTAGACACTGAGTATGGAAAAAACTTAATAGGAGCATTCAAACAACCAGAAAGAGTATATTTGGATATTGCAACGCTTACCACTCTTTCAGATAGAGACTACTCATCAGGTTTAGCTGAAACTATCAAACATGGAATAATCCGAGACAAAAGCTTTTTTGATTATCTATCAAAAAATCAAGATTTGATGAGAAAGAGAGATCAAGAATTTTTGCTAAACTTAGCAAAGAATAACTGCAGAATCAAGGGTAAAATAGTTGAATTAGACCCTCATGAAATCGGACTAAGGAGAATATTAAATTATGGCCATACTGCAGGTCATGCAATTGAAAAATTAAGTTTGGATAAATATGAACAAAAAGAAAATCCGAGTTATTTGTCTCATGGAGGAGCTATTGCTATGGGGATGATGATTGCAGGAAGAATTGCTAATAATCTGGGTTATTTTTCAAAAGAAGAATTAGAAAAACAAAAAAATCTGCTTTTAGCCGCAGGTTTGTCAATAAAAATACCTGCGGAAATTTCTAATGAAATGATAATTGAAACCACATCTATAGATAAAAAAGCTAAAAATGGACAAGCAAGATATGTTCTTCCAGTAGCATTAGGCAAGATGCATGAATTTGGAGGAATTTATGCTACATATGTGGATAATAAGATAATATTAGATGCTATCAAACAAACAAGATAAAATATACTTACTATTGATAGATGGGTTATAGGTTTTATTTTTATCTGATATATCTGTAGACAAAAAACGCAAAATCTGTCTACACTATTATTTTTGTCTTTTGTCATTAGCCGGTGTAGACAGATGTAGACAAAAAAGAAGCAAACATTTAAATATGTAGACACCTAATATACTATTATAGAACATATACAAAAATAAAAAATGTACCTCGAAAAACGCAAAACAAAAAAAGGAGTTAAATATTACCTCGCACACTCTTTCCGCGAAGGCGGAAAAGTGCTGAAAATCAGAGTTTATCTTGGAAGCAATATCGATAAAAAAACTCTCCATCAAAGACAGGAAAAAGCAAGTGAGTTATTAAAGCAGCAGCTTAACAGCTTCAAAATTGTAAGAAGTCCAATAAATTACAAACTTTCAAAAAGAGAAAAAGAACTCATTGAACATCTTAAGAAAAAAGCAAAATTAAAAGTTATTCATCTTTCTGAAAAAGATTGGGAAATGTTTACAGAACTTTTTACTTATAACACCAATGCAATAGAAGGCTCTACAATAACACAAGAGGAGGTTTTTGATATATTAAAAGATGGAAAATGGCCTTTTTCAAAACCTAAAGAAGATATTTCTGAAGCATATGGTGTTGCAGAAGCAATAAAATATATAAGAAAGACAAAAATCTCTCTATCTCTTCCATTAATGACTACGTTGCATGATATAATATTTAGAAATTCAAGGGAATTTGCAGGACAATTTAGACATAAGGGTGTTGAAGTAGGAGTAAGAGACGGATTTGGAAATATTGTTCATCTAGGTGCGCCTTCTTCGCGTGTTGTTGGCTTACTTAATGAACTTGTAAAGTGGTATGAATCAAATAAAAAAAATTATCCTCCTATTGTTCTTGCTGCTGTTATTCATAACCAATTTGAATATATTCATCCATTTGAAGATGGAAATGGAAGAGTTGGAAGACTTCTATTAAATAATATTCTTATAAAAAACAAACTTCCCCCAGTAAATATTTCCATGGACTGTAGAAGAGAATATTATGAAACACTTCGTGTTTTTCAAAAAACAGGAGATATTAGACCTACAATAGAGCTTATACTCAAAGAGTATAAGCATCTTGAAAAGAAAATTCATTCATCTAGAAAGAAGAAAAAGTGAGAAAAAAAGGTAGTGTTAGTTTACCCAAATAATTAAAAATAAGTTTTCCCTTGGAGATTTATGAGTTTGATTAAGAAACTAGCAGAACTCGCTCCAACAGAAAATATCCTTAGTTTAATACTGAAACTGGAGGACAAGGGGGTTAATTGTGATGTTAAATATGAGTTTAAGACAATATCATCTACGATAGATGGCAGCATTGACTGTGGTCCTTCAAAAAATTATTATGATTATTTAAGTGAAATATCTATTGCGTGCGCTTATTTTTCTGCTAGGGGCATTGATTCAACTTTGACAGATTCAAGATCAGAAAAGAAAAACTTTCCAAATAGGCAGGGTTAATAAAAGTTTTATGAAGTTTCTCTGTAGCCAGATGTAGACACCTAAATCATTTTTGTAGTATTTTGTAGACACCCGATAATCTGTCCCTGTTACAGGCAATATATCCTTTGTTATATATAAATCTTTAAAAGTCTATATCTCTCCTATCCATAATGGAAAAAACAAGTAACCCTCCTAGCACAGACGAGCCGATGGATGTTTTGTTGTCTAAATTAGAAGCCGCAATGGATGAAGATTTCAAGACAGATTTAGTAGAAGTAGATTATGCCCCTGACGACGACTTAACCCCTTTTCCTGATGACGTGCCTGTTAAAAGATTTTTAAATTTAGTAATTCGTGAATCTATCCAATCTAAGGCTACAGATATTTATTTCGAATTACAGGGCCAAGATCCTAAAATCCGATATAAAGTAAATGGGGAACTTTATGAGATGTCACCTTCTCCAAGAAGATTATTTCAACCTCTTGTAGATGAAGCAAGATGTTTATTTGGACTATCAGAAAAAGTAAAAAAACCTTTTCTTAAGAGGACCTTATTACAAAAGATTATAGGAGACTCTGAAGAACAATATCCTAATTTTGAAGCTGTTCCTAAAGGTCAATTCAGTCAAGATTATGTTGCTGCTAAAGAAATAAACGTTGCTGGCAGGAATATTAATTTGAATTTAAGCAGACTTCAAACAGAAGGGCATGAAAATTGTCATATTGAGATATTTGATAACAAAATTATGCGAGAAAAATTAGATCCTGGAATTGAAGAACTGGTTCGTTCGATGAAAAGTGGATTAATCCTTTTATCTAGCCCACAAGATAACGGAAAAACAACAACAGCATATCAGATACTTAATTATCTAAACAGGCCAAATCATGTCGTATTATCTGTTGAGCAAAAAGCAGCCTTTGCTCTTGAAGGAGTGTCAAAGGTAAGAGTAAATCCAAGAAGTGAAGATTATGCTCAAGTATTGGCATCTGTAAGAGCGTATAATCCAGCAGTATTATTTTTCGATGATTTATCTGATGAAAGAACAGCCAAAGAAGTTTTAAATTATGCCCGAGAAGGTAAATTAATTTTGGCGGCAGTAACAGCCAAGAATGCTTTAAGAAGTTTGCAATATTTATCTAGTATAGACCGTGAAAAATTAGCTAATCTTGCTCCTGCAATAATATCTCAACGACTTATTCCCAGGATACATAAAGACTGTAATGGCAAAGGTTGTAAAAAATGTTCAGAGATAGGATATGATGGTAGAATTGCAGCTTATCAAGTTCTTATTCCAAAAGATATTTCTTACAATCCAGATAGGTCATTTGGAATTGTAGATCGAGAAGCTTATTCGATGGAAAAGGCAATAGATTTGCTCTTCGTAAAAGGTGAAATAAGCGAGTTTCAAGCAGAACAACAGAAAAAATTATAATTAACTTATCTTCGATTATGTCAGAAATTCTCTTTAAATTGTGGAATTTCTGAGCATCCAAAAAACAAGAGAATTTACAAAGTGTTCCTTTTTATGGGGTGGCGCCAATTGTTTTTTTGATCTCTCAAATCCAATATTCTTTTTTGCTCTTTCTTCTCAGCAAAAGTATAAGGAACATATATCTTCTTTTTAGTTGCTGGATCCATGCTAGTGTAATACATACATGTTGATACAGTCATAGGAGTAGGAGTAAAAATTTGAACAGATTCAGAATTTTTCAAATATCTTATTTTTTCAGCAAGTTCCATCGCCTCTTTCATGCTAGAACCAGGATGTCCTGTCATGAAATAAAAGCTTAATTCTCCACATCCAAGTTTATCAAATTCTTTTATGAATTTATCAAGGTTTCCTTTATTTTTATTCATTAATTTAAGAACTTCTTCATTAACATGCTCTGGTGCTATTTTTAATTTGCCAGAAATATGATGTTCAGCTATTTCCTTGATATACTCTGGAGTTGCTATATCATATCTTACTCCACTTCTTATGAATATTTTTTTTATTCCTGTTATTTTTCTTGCCTCTATTAAAAGATTAACAAGCCGTGCATGACTTTTAACAGTGTCCCTATCAAAATCTAATCCATACATGTTAGCAGAAGGACCACCAAAGTCGTCTATAATTCCCTTAAAACCCCTAAGAGTTGTGATATACTTTATTTCTCTTAGAATTGACTCTTCTGACCTAGATATTATTTTATCGCCCATAGATAATCTAATAGAACAGAAATTACAATTTCCTACACAACCCCTATGTGTAATAACTGAAAACTGAAATCCACCCATATGAGGAACATTTTTTATATCTCTTGAAAAGGGAAGTTCATAATATTCATCTAAATCTTCTGTAGTGTATTTTGGAGATTTATATTGGACTATATAAAAATCTCCTGTTTTTTGGACTAAATTTTTTTCATTAGAAAAAAGATTTTGCATACCACAGAATTTTTCTTTACTCTCAGAAACTTCTTCATGAGTTGGAAGTTTTATGAAATTTTCTTCTGTTTCAGGAAGAATTTTCAGCCTTAAGCATGTCCCATCTATTCTTTCAAGTGTTTTGCCTTTCTTTAATCTGTTTGCAATCTCTAATATTTGTTTTTCTCCTTGTCCATAAACAAGTATATCTGCTCTTGAATCAAAAATTATAGATTTTCTTAGGGAGTTTTGCCAATAATCATAATGTGTAAATCTTCTTAGGGTTGCTTCTGTTCCGCCTATAACTTTTGGAGATTCTTTAAATTTCTGGCTTATCCAATTGCAATATGTAATTACTGCTCTGTCTACAACATTTTTTTCATAGCCTAAAAGTTCATCTTTTTCTCTTGGTCTGTTAAGAGAAGTATAATTTCTGACCATAGAGTCAACCGCTCCAGAAGATATACCAAAGAATAATCTTGGCTTTCCAAATTTAGTTATATCTTCTGCATTTTGAGGAGTTTCTATTACTGCCACAGAATAATTATTTTTCTCGAGAAGTCTTTTTAATATTGCTACACCACATAATGGATGGTCAAAGTATTTTTCTCCTAACACGAATATAACATCGTATTGCTTCTTTGTAAGTTTCATATTGGCTATAAGAAAATTAGGATTATAAATCTATAGCAAAGGACGCCCCCATTTCTCTAAATTTGCGCTTTTGCTAGATAGAAAATGACTAAATAATAAAGAAAACAAAGTCAGTTTATATATTTCTATAAAAATTTAGAATTATATCTTTTTCTTAGCTCTTTTTTCTATAATCCAAATACGGATAAAAATCATCTGTTGTAAGCCCGACATAGAGTTCTTTAGCAATATCTTCAGGATTTGTATTTGGAAGATCTTGAACCATCAAGTTTAGTTTAGAACCTTTATGTACTTCTAATGTCATAAGATCCATAATAGATCTACTTGAAACTCCGGGGTGTCCTATTATCAAGGAATCTTGAATAATAATTTCATTTGTATATTTTCCACTCCATCTAACAATAACTGCTGCAGGTCTTGCACAAATCCCATCGCTCAATTTTACCTCTACATCTCTAATTACAACATATCCTTTCTCGTGTTTTAATTCTGGTTTTTCTCCTGTCATATCTTTCTCAAAACATTCTATTATTTAAATTCATCTTTTATGCACAACAACTTTTAAAAATCCCCCTGCCTGCTATCTTTTATGAAAAAAAGCATAGTAATATTTATAACCCTTGCAATTTTGATTATTTTAATAGCAGGAATAGTTATAAATAATAACATGGCAAAAAAATCTTTATCCGGAAGTGTAATATCTAATGAACCTGTAAAAGTTCTTCTTCATACAAATATGGGAGATATAACTCTAGAATTAATGAATGAGCAGACAATCACAGCAGGAAACTTTAAGGCTCTTGTTGAAAAAGGAACATATAACGGCGTTATCTTTCACAGAGTAATAGACAAGTTTATGATTCAGGGCGGAGATCCAACAGGAACAGGTTATGGAGATAAAAGCATTCCTATGATAAAAGATGAGTTTAATGGTGTGCAGAAAAATAATAGAGGAACAATTGCTATGGCAAATGCAGGCCCAAATACAGGAAGCAGCCAATTTTTCATAAATCTTGTTGATAATAATTTTCTTGATGGAAAACATCCTGTATTCGGAAAGGTTGTTGAAGGTATGGATGTTGTGGATAAGATTGCAAAAGTAGAGACAGATTCTAGTGATGGGCCGTTGAGTCCTGTTACGATTATTAGTGCGAAAGTTCTTTAGAAAGGTTTTAAATTAGATGAAATCATAGTTCATTAAAATGAGGTTTAGTTTTCTAAAGTTACGAATTAATAACTTCACTTAACACTCTTTTATAAGGATCTTCTCTTCTTTGAGATTTTCTGAAGAAACTTCTGTTTGCCCATGGTTTTGATTCATAATTTATACTACAATTTTTAACGCCATTATACCACCTGTAACTCATATGAATATCCTTGGGATCAGATCCAGAAAAAAGCATAATTGTTCCTGCATCCGTTTTCATATTTTTTGATTCATGATAAACTTCTAAGATAAGAATCATATTATGAATTTTATAATACGCTCGAGTTTTAACGCTTCGTTTTATAATTTTCGGTTCACTAAGGTTATCTAAACATCTCCTACATTTCTCCCATAAATTCCTTGATTTTACTCTCTCGTTTGATTTAGATTCTGTTACGATAGTAGGTATACGCAAAATAATTTCAGGAACATTCAAATAACTTCCTAAATTAATCAATTCTTTTATTTTTTTCTCTGCCATTTGTTGATTCAGATTTCTATTATCAAATACCCAACTCAATCTAACATCAATAAGGTTTTCTCTACAAATCTCTGTCATTTTGTAATATTCTTTGTTTGTAACTAATGGGTTTATTAAATTAGTCCGTATTTTTTCATCAGGATGTATACAATTTAAAACAAGAGATGTCAGACCTTCTGAAATTAATATTTCTAAAAGCGTTTTATTTCCATCAATCTTTGATAACAACTGGCTCCCATTGCTAAAAAGGGTTATATCTTTAAATTTTTTTGCCAATATTCTTATTAATTCAATTAATCTCTTTTTAAATAAACTCGGCTCGCCGCCAGTAATAGAACAATTGTGAATATTCATATGTTCTGAAACAAATGTTAGTGCTTTGAAGAATTTTTTTGAAAACGGTAAACAACCCCCCGATACAGACATGCCCTTGTATCTTAATAGACAGTTTGGACATTTTGCATTGCACCGAGTGCTTGTTTGTATGTAGAGATTCGCTTCTGGTTTAATCAAAAGTGCTTGGGCAGATCCATCAAAACCCGTAATTGGTGTTATGTTACTTGTTTTTTTAAGAGGAACATTTAGTTTATTGAAATATACAGGAAAATAAGATATTTTTTTGCCATTAGGCGCATATTCCTGTTTATCGTAATGAATCATCTTAATATCCCCCCACTATAAAGTTGTTCAATTAAGTATCCTTGATCATCATTTTCTGCTATAACTTTTTCCTTTAATTCTCTTGGATTTATAGTCTTTAATTCTCCTGGAGAAAATTTATCATTCTTTCGTGTTGTCATAGCATCATAAAAATCTGCAATTGATATCAATCTGCCACAATACTTTGCGAGAGTTCTTGTTCCCTCTGTCCAAGAGTCAAATCTTGTTCCAAAAATTCTGAAAAAATCTTCAGGTGATGGATATGCTTCTTTAGCTTTAAAATAATGATGATAAAATAAGGTTAATGCTGAAAAATCTGCTACTCCCAAAAGCATTTTACAACCATATTCAACATGATTTCTCATTTCTTGGCGGTCTTCTTCGTTAAAACCAACTATTTTTTTCAAGACTTCTGGTCGAATTAGTAATTTGCCCATATCATGAACTAATCCTGGAAGCCATAATGTTTTTTGTGGGACAAGGTGAGTAAATTCTGCAATATCTTTCGCTAGATATGCAACTCTTACAGAATGTTCAAATGTTGGTTCATCTTTATTTTTTAATGCTTCTAAGTAGGGCATAAATTTTTTTCTTGCATTAGGGTGAACCTGCAATTGATTGAAATCTTCTTCAATTCTTTGTATTAAATTCATTTTGTCTTTCTCCTGCTTGCTGTAAGATTATAACTCCGAATTTGTATTTATTTTAGTGTTGAACAAATTTGTACATCACTAGAAAGATTTAAAAATAATTCATACATAAGGTTAAAATGGAAATTGAACAAGAACTCAGAGACCTGGGTTTTACATCTAATGAAGTAAGAGTCTATCTTACCTTACTAAGGCTTGGAAGAAGCCAGGCAGGAAGACTTGCTAAAGAATGCAACTTGGAAAGAACGAGTACTTACAATTCTTTGAAAAGGCTAGTTGGCGAAGGGGTGGTTTCATATATCATCGAGTCTAATAAAAAAGTATTTTCAGCATCAGACCCCGTGAAGATTGTTGAAATGTTCAAGGAAAAAGGTGAAAGAGCTTCTTTGCTTTTACCAAGCCTGATAAATTTAAGAAAGTATGAAAAAGAAAAAGAGAATATATTAAAGTTTAAGGGATATTCTGGTATAAAAACTGTTTTGAGTGATATATTAAGAAGTTGCAAAGATGGAGATGAATATTTTATTTTCGGCAGTGAAAATCAGCTGTCTGAGAGAATGCCTGTTTTTGCCGAAATATTTGTCGCAAGAAAAGATAAGAAAAAACTAAGAGCGAGAATCTTGATAAGAAGAGGATTAAAAGGCAGAAATAAAAAAATGAGTAAATATACTCGGGCAAGATTTGTTCCTTCGGATGTTGTATCTCCTGCAAATATTAATGTTTATGCTAACAAAGTTGCTATCCTCGTTTGGAGCGAAATTCCTGAAGCAATAATAATAGATAATGAAGGTGTTGCTGCTGCTTTTAGGTCATATTTTGAACTAATGTGGAAATTCGCAAAAGAATAACCTATATTAATCCATCATAAATAAATTTATAAACGCACCTTCTTATCTCAAATTATGGTATCATTAAGAGCAGAAGAAAAAACAATACCTGAAATTGAGGCTAAGATGAAGTTAGTAGGTGGAGATATGGTCAAGATAGAATATCTTGAAAACTGCACTAAACAGCCGTTGCCTAATGATGTAAAAAGATTCTGCTTTCTTAAACTTGCTGAACTTTATTCTTCTAAGTTAATGTTCAAGACTGCTGCAAAGAATATGGATCTTGCAGGAGAATGCGCCACGACTTATAAGGATAAGGTAACTTATTTTATGAAAGAGATTGAATATTTAATGAAAGATGAAGATTACTTATTTATAGAGAAAGCATTCAAAAAAGCACTTGGTGCTTCTACAACTTCTGAGAAAAAAGCATTAGAAGCCCAGTTAAAGAAAGCTTTCATAAATAGAGCAGAAGAATATGAGAAAAAAGGAAAAAGAAATGCTGCGATAAAAGTTTATGAAAAATTCTGCGACATGCATTCTACAACACAGGAAGAAAGAGTAGAGATAATGAAAAGACTTGCAGAATTATATTCAAAGACAGGAAAGGTTAGAGAAGCTATGAAGACAGAAGCATGGATAAAAAATCCGCCTGCACCTCAAAAAAGACAAGATGACGGGCAAGATGTAAAAGTTGTTTCTTTTGAAGAATTAGGTATAGGTAGTTTGGATTAGTTCTTAATTAGTTTCTGCTAAATTTTCTAAAACTTTTGGTTTAGAAAAGTGTTTTATTGCTTTGCTTATTCCAAATGCAACACCTGCGCCAGCACCATAAGCAATAAAGTCTTTGGGATCATATGTTCCAGGATACAATCCGAGATATTGGCAAATTTCTCCAAGAGAACAAAGACCTAAAGAGCCAAGAATTCGACTTGAGTCCTTTTCAAGAAATGAATTTATGTTAGATAAATAGATAGGTAACGCAAAATCCCAACCGTATGCATGAATAAATTCTTGATTTGGCCCAGTATACATTTTTGTTGCAAGCCCACCTAAAAGTGCACTTACACCTATTGCCCAATTTTTGATTTCTAGTACCATAATATTATCAGAATAAATTTATTTATAAATCTTTCTTTTTGTTATTACTTATAAGTTACATAAAAGTAAACTTTATAAACCAGGATTATTAGATTATATAGATAATATATCGAATATGAAAAACGAAAAACGATTCATTATTTTTAAGAAAATAGCCAAACAAGGCAACCAAGCAGTCATAGTCATACCAAGAATTCTCGAAGGAAGAATAAAGCCTGGGACGATAACGAAACTGACTATAGAGATTTTAGAGGAAGCCGGAGAGAAAGTGGAGGAAGTGAAATGAAAACTTCGTTTGTAAAAGACTATTTGAAATGTGCCTATGCAAATAAATTCACTCTTGCAGGATTTATTGCATTGGCTGCCAACATGGGTCTTAAAGCAATGGGCAAACCCGTAGAATATGAGGAACTATACAATCTTTCTCTGGCTATTAGTCATAATCTTGCCTTTGGTTGTTTGGTTATGACCTGGGCTGGATTGGATACATTTAGAACATATAAAAGAACTAGAGAATATATTCAAGAATTTGGTAAGATTAGAGAAGATTATAGCGAACTTAAGAATAAATTCTATTGTTCTCGGGTGGGTATAAGACTTGCGGCTAAAGAAGCAGGTCTTGAAAGAACATTAGTAGAGAAGAACAAATAAAAGCTGAATCTTTTACTCTAGCAAAACCGCAACAGCAATAACCGTCGTCCACAAACCATCTTTATTGCCTTCTGCAGATTGGCTGATATTTGTTGTCTTGAAAATATGACCGCTTGTTTTGTATATCTGTTCTCTTTCTTCCCAAGCTTTGCTAGAATCAAACTCAACACCGAGTGTTGTAGCAAGCATTGTTGCTGCTAAATCTTCTGCATACTCTCCTGAAATTTCTCCTTTTTCTCCAAATGTATGATGTTCAGAAAGATAACCATAATTGTTAATATCTTTTGGAACAGCAACACCGATTGCTGAAGAAATTAGTCGATTCGGTTCATTTGTTTCATTTCTCGCCATAACACAATGAACTATTTGTCCTGCATTTAATAGTAGAAGGCCTTCTTCTTTTTGGAGAATTTTACAGTTTGGTGGGAGAATACTTGAAACATAAACTAAATTACATTTTTCTATCCCTGCATTTCTCAATGCAAGCTCAAAAGAAGCAAGTCTGTCTTTATGAACTCCCACTCCTTTAGTAAAAAACATTTTTGTTGGTACAATCATAAAAAGTTTATATAACAAATATTTTTAAACTTATCCCTTTTTTATTTTTTATGCATTATCACATTATAATGACAGAGTTGTGTAATTCTCAATGTAGATATTGCTATGAAAAGTCAATGAAGGAATTTGATAATAAACTTGACAAGAAGTTTAAATTTGACTTTTCTGCGCCAGATGTTTCTCAAGTGAGTGAAGACAAGTTAAAAAAGTTTCTCTTGAAAGATAAAAATCCTATTCTTATCTTTTATGGTGGAGAGCCGCTTCTTGAATCAGAAAGAATAATTAGAATAATTGACACCCTTAAAGATACAAATACTAAATTTAGAATACAAACAAACGGAAAACTTTTTGATAAATTTCCTATCGAATACTTGAAAAAGATAGAAAAGATTCTTGTTTCTCTAGACGGGAATAAGGAGAGAACAGATTTTAATCGTGGCGAAGGAACTTATGATAAAGTTATGGACAATATAGAGATGATAAAGAAAAAAGGTTACAACGGAGAATTAATAGCAAGAATGACTATTTCTCAACCAGATATTTATGAACAAGTCAAGCATCTTATTGAATCTGGCTTTATGTCAGTTCATTGGCAATTGGACGCAGGTTTTTTCAAATTTGATTTCGATAAGAAAAAATTTTCTAATTTTGTCGAAGGATATAATAAAAACATAACAAAACTTATTGACTTTTGGCTTGTGGATATGAAAAAAAACAAAAGAGTCTTGATGCTTTATCCTTTTGTTGCAATAGTTGATAGTTTGCTTAAGGGAGAAAAAACAAAACTTAGGTGTGGTGCAGGTTATTCTGGGTATGCAATAACAACTGATGGAAAAATTGTCGCTTGTCCTATTATGAATAATATTAAAGATTTTGAAGCAGGAACACTAGATAATAAACCAGAAGAGCTAAAAAAATTTGAGGTAGGTGGTGAATGTTTTAAGTGTGTGATAAAAGATTTATGTGGTGGACGATGTCTTTATTGGAATAAGGCAGAATTATGGCCAGAAAGCGGAAATAAGCTTATATGCAAAACGATAAAACATCTTATATCAGAATTGCAAAAAAATCTTCCTGAAATTAGAAAGTTAATAAAAGAAGAAATAATAAAAGAGAAAGATTTTGAATATGAAAAGTATTTTGGACCAGAAATTATACCTTAACTTTATACTTTCTTGCTACGTAAAAAACCTCATTCTCAAAATCCAAAATCTTAAACTCAAAACCCACCCTCTCTAACATTCTCTCTATCCAACCCCTGTAAGGAAAATTCATCATCTTGCCTGCAAGAGTTCTCTTTGAAAAACTTACAACAATCCATTTGGAATTAAGATTTGATATTATCTTTTCACTTTGCTTATGGTCCCTTCTATCAAGAACATCAACAAGCTTGAACATAAAACAAATATCTGCTTTTGGAAGTTTTTTTATTTCGTTTTCTTCTATTGTTGAGAGATTGATTGTTTCTGCTTTTCCACATATTTTTTCTTTCATCGTGTAAAAATACTCATTTAGAAGAGAAATATCTGCGTTATCAATGTCATATGCATAATAATTAACTTTTTCAAGATTCATAAAAGGAAAGGAAATAGGATTCAGACCACAGCCCAAATCTAATATCGAACTAGGCTTTCCAGTTATCTTAAAAATTTTTTCGTATATCTCTTCATAATCTTCAAGTCTTTCTTTCGTTGAGCTATTTGTTAGGAGTATTTTCTTTGTTAACTCAAGGCTATCCTGATTAAGTTTGAATTCTTCAAAATACTTTTCTCTTTTTCCTTTGGAACTTGTTTGAAAGCTACCATAAATCTTGTGAAGTTCTGTTTTAATGTCCTTTAGTATTTTTTTATCCTTGTATCTTTCATAATGCGGATTTCTTTTCAAGTATTTTTGTATTTCTTCGTTTATTACTTCCTCAGAAAGAGTTTTGTACTTCTTGCTTTGTTTTATCTCTGCGAGTAGTTCTTGAGTGTTCATAAATTAATAAAGAAATGAATATTATAAATATCTATTGATTTTTAGTCTTTGTTTATTATATTGATTACATTCTTATAAACTTCATTAGAAATATCTTCTGGACTTCTTAATGTTCTTATTGTTCCGTCACTGGTGCAGTCTATTCTTTTCCAGCTGAATATATTTGCTAATTGAATATATGCTTTTTCAGCTTCTCTTAAATGGTCTAAGTTGGATTCATGACCATCTGCCTCACCTGGTCTACCTTTTTTAAGTTCTATTCCAATTTGATGAGGCATATAGAGAAAAAAAACTAAATTTGGTCTTGGCAATTGAAATGTTCCGTATTCTAATTCATCAACCCATTTGAAAAATTCTTCTCTTTTTTCTTTAGCGATCTTGCCGCCCTGATGACCCATATTAGCCTCTACCCATCTATCTAAAATAAGATGTTTTCCAGAATTAATAATCTGCTCAATCAAGGGTTTTGCAGCATATCTATCTTCTGCATATAAAACCGAAGCAATTTTTGGTGGCACGTCTACTGCAGGTCCAAATTCCTGTTGATATCCATCTTTACCCAAATATCTCTTGATTATGTCTCCAGTAGGAGTATCATATCTTGGAAAACTAAGGGTTTCACAAGGAATATTATCTGCCCTAAGTCTTTCGAGAAGCATCTTGGTTTGTGTTGCTTTTCCAGAACAATCTGTGCCTTCAATAACGAAAATTTTTCCTCTTTTCATGAATTATTGCCATATTTGTAATTTATAAATAAATAGGCAGAGAAAAATATATTTTAAACAACCATATCCTTCTTAAATAAAAAATGCAAGATAATACGATGGTAATCGGCGTTGACTTAGACGAAGTTGTATGGCCTCTGCTTAAGCATCATTGTCTTTTTCTCAATCAAAAATATAATTTAAACCTAAAAGAAAGTGATTTTTATACCTATAAGTTTTGGGATATTTATGGGGTGACAAGAGAAAAAGCAATTGAGGATTTTTATGAATTTACTGAGACAGAATTTTTTAGAAGCATAAAACCATTCAATGACTCGTTTGAAGGATTAAAAGAATTAAAAAAACTAGACGAGTTAGTAGGAGTTACTTCAAGGCAGGATTATCTCCAGGAACACACGAGAAAAGAAATTAAGAAATATTTTCCCAACATATTTTCAAAAATAATTTTTGGAAATTCTCTATCCAAGACAGGAGTTAATATTTCAAAAAGAGATATCTGTGATGGAGAAAATGTATGGCTTCTTTTAGAAGATATGAGAACCTATGCTCTTGAAGTTTCAAAAGATATTCCGGTTATTTTATTTGATAAGTATTGGAACAAAGACGTTGAAGGAGATAATATCATCAGAGCATACAACTGGGAAGATATAACAAATATTGCAAGAGAATTGGCGACTAATCCTTTCTTTTGATAATACTCATATCATTACCCATCTCGGCTTGCCATGATAGGGGCAAGATTTTGCTAATCCGTCTCTTTCTAATTTTTCCCAGACTCTTTTTCCTGGTTGTTCAAATTTGGGTTTTTTATCCCAAATAGGAAAATAATTGGGAACAAAACTAATACTTGAATATAGTGGCTGTCCAAACTTTATTTTTGATAATTCATTAGCTAAAACAATCAGCCTTCCAGAAACTCCTTGACCCCTATATGCCTCTTCTGTTTTTTGAAAAAATACAAACGGTCTTATTACTGGCGGCTTCTTTGAAAGATCAAACCAAAAATTATCTCTCTTTCTTAAATTTTCAAGATGATGCATGAGAGATATTGTTAAATGGCCAATTTCATTTTCATTAAAAAATCCCGATAATTTATAGTCATAACGAATTTTTCCAGGTTCATGTCTCAAGATGCAAGTTGGATTTTCAGGAAAAGGCTCAATGATTATTTTGTCTAGATCTATTTTCGGGTTTTCCATATTAAATAAACCCTCTTTTCTCTTTAATCTTTCATTTCTATCTTAACATTAACAGAACGAGGAATAGGTAGCCTCATTATAGAATGAAGAACAGCTTCATTAGAAGGCAAATCAATTATTCTTTTATGAACTCTCATCTCAAATCTGTCAAAAGTAGCTGTTCCATTTCCACATGGAGACTTTCTTGTTGTGATTTTAAATTTTTTTGTAGGAAGAGGTATTGGCCCGCTTATAGTCACGCCTGCCTTTTTCGCGATTTCTTTTATTGTAGCGCAGATATTGTTTAACTCGTTAATATCCAAGCTTCCGAGCTTTATTCTTACGATTGACATACCTAGCTTAAAAAAAATACATTTAAAAACCTTTCTGGGATGTTTCATAAGTCTATAATTGGATAATATTTAAAAAAGATGGAAATTTGTGCATTAGCGTCAGGCAGTTCTGGAAATTGTTTTTACCTTGGAAATAGAAAAGATTCAGGAATTCTTATAGATGCAGGAATAACTTGTAAACAAATAGTTGAAAGACTTGGAAAAATAGGAAAAAAACCCGAGAAAATAAAGGCCATATTCATAACTCATGAACACTCTGACCATATAAGGGGAGCAGATGTTTTTGCAAGGAATTTCAGTGTTCCTATTTTTGCAACAAAAAAAACAATAAAAAGCAAACCTCTATGCTCTGATGAAAACTTAATAAACACTATAAAGAATAATGAGACATTGCAGACAGCAGGATTACAAGTTGAAGCATTTTCAAAATCACATCTTGCAGAAGACCCCGTTTCATATAATATAATTAATCATAAAAAAGTTTCAGTAATTACAGATGCAGGACATGCATGCAAAAATATTGTTTCAAATGTTAGTGATGCAGATTTTCTTTTTTTAGAGTCTAATTATGATGAGATTATGTTAAAAAATAGTTTTTATCCTCCCCATACCAAGGCATGGATAAAAAGTGATGAAGGTCATCTTTCAAATACACAGGCAGGATTATGTGTTTTAGAGCACGGCTCAAGAAAACTGAAGAATGTCGTATTGTCGCATATAAGCATTAATAATAACACAGAAGATATAGCATTTAAAACTTTTAACACCCTAATCAAAGAGAGAAAAGATCTTTCTCCGAAAGTCTCTTGTTCAAGTCGGGAGATGCCGACGAGATTGTTTAGATTATAGAAAAAATTAATAATCAATAGTCGGAGTAAGATGATGATAACTTCCGCCTTTTCTAAACTTATACCAGATTTTAGCATCTAATGCTAGGGCATTTGGCAAACCCAGTTTTTGCCTAAGCATTTCAAAACAATGTATTGTTGACGCTCTTATTTCAAGTTCTTCTTGACTTCCCGCCGGAATAATTATTTGTTTATCTACCCTGTCTGCTAAACTTTTTTCATATCCTAATAATCCCATATCTCTCATGCCTTTTGGAAGAACATAATCTGCAAATGCAGTTAATTTTTCTATATCTTTAACAAACTTTCTTCCTTCTGCTAAAAATCTTCCATGAACCTGGCCAACCGCCAATTGTGCTCTTTTATTGAAGATTACTCTTTGTTGATTATATTCAACAGAGTCATTAAAAGAAGGAAAATCACCAGCAAGCCTTTCAACAATTCCTTTTCCATTATTAAACGCTAATCCTTCTGATCGATTAACAAGATTATGAAAAGAACCACCATACTCCCTAAATAATATCCTGCCAACTTCTCTAAATATCTGGGCCCTTTCTGTTAGCATTGGAATATCTATGTTCCCTCTAAAAATCTCACTCATTTGTTCATTAGAAATATCTCTTAAAAAATTTGAATCTAAAAGAGGAATGCCTGCTTCAAGAGCCTTTTTTACAGAAGCAACCATACCCCCTGCTCCAGAAATTTCTTTTCCTTTGTAGGTTTGTGAATATTTTTGTCCTGTACTAAAATCAGTGAATGCAAAATTTATTGTGTTAGTAAGAAAAAAGAAATCAGTAACATAATTATCATCTCCTTCTGGATAAAAATCTGCTTTCCAACTAGGAATATTCCAACCATCTTGAGAAAGCATTGCGGCAGCACTATCAATTTTTTCAGGTTTTATAAAAACATATTTAGGATTCTCAATAAGAACCCGTGTTGAATTTAATACCTCATTTTTTGACATGAAGGTTTGTTGCTATTTTTGTTTATAAGGTTTTATGCGAGAGAAAGTATATTTTGGAATGGGCGTTATCCCAAGTTAGTTTAAAATAATGTCCATAAACTTAAACCACACCATTTATGGCGTGGCATAGCTTGGGGTTTAAGTTTTGGTTCATCCAGAAAATCACGAACAAAACACACACTAAAGTGTGTGGTAACGCAAGATTTTCTTGATTTTAACTCATTTTCTTCTGAATTTTTTTATATAACGGACTAATATTTTTTTTGATCTCTGGAAAAGTTAATTTTTTCCAGCTATAACCTAATTTTTTCAATAACCATTCTCTAGTCTTTTCTGGATTTCTACCATGGCAAGAATGAAATATGGAATATTGATAAGTCCATTCATCAAAAGCAGCAATTGCATCTGCATTCATAATTATCTCTGCTTCTAAAGAAGTTGGCTTATGCTTTGAAAGCCCACTGCCACTATGCTCAAGTACGCATTTAGATATGCGTTCATTTAATTTTTTATCAAAACCATATTGCCTTAATTTTAATTTAGTGTAATAATATCCGCTAATCTCATGAGTTATCCCAAGAGGTTTAAGATATTCAAATAAAACTCTTCCTATGTCGTGCATATATGCTCCTGTTTCTATAATAAATTTATCCCCCCCATACACTTTCTGCAAGCGTAATGCTGCATTTACTACAGGAATCAAGTGACCATCCCAGTTATGTTTTGGATAAGAACGTAAACATAATTTTTTTATTTTTTTAAGTAATTCTTTTCTATCTTTTGAGTATGTACAAGTATTATCCAGCATTTTTTATTTTATCTCCTTGATTTTGACTCAATAAAAAGCTATCAATTACCTCTCTTATATTAAAACCCAAACTAAGATTGCCTATATCTTCTTTAGAAAAAAATTTGATTTCCTTGCCTTCTTTAAGATCAATTTTTCCTAAATCTAAATTCATTTTCTTATAGAAAAATGATTGAGTAATATACTCGTAATTAAAATTCTTAAAATACTTCAAATTTTCTATTTCAATGCCTATTTCTTCCTTTATTTCGCGTTTTACAGCTTCTTCAGGAGTTTCATCTCCTTCTAAAGCACCACCTAACAGAACCCAACAGTTAGGAAACTTTTTTACCTTATCATCTCTCAACTGTAATAATAGTTTACCTTCATTGTTTTCTATTATTATTCCGGCAGAATTCCTTATTGTATTGTCCATTTTTTATCTTGGCAAGAGGTGTTTAAAACAACCTGGATCTCCATTTTTTAAACTTTTTGAAGTATAATAAGCTATTGCTGGGCACATACCCTGACACTGTTTTGTGTAATATTCGCATCCCACACATTGTTCTTTCTCGTAAAGTCTTGTTTGATTAAGCAAAGAAGATTCAAACCATAGTTCTTCTATACTTTTTTCTGTGATATTTCCTCCTGATGGTAGAATACCGCAGCTGGCCATAAAACCACACACACTTATATCTCCCCTGTAAGTTACACTAAATCCTCTTTTGCCTAAGCTACAACCATCTCTTTGTAAGTCTCTTGGAACCTGGTTATAATCTCTTTTTTTTGAAAGAATGTCAAAGACTACAACTAAATTCATCCTTGCATCTTGAATTTCAGGAGAGTTTCTTAGTTTTTCAATTAATTCATTAGTTCTGTAAAAATCTTGCGCATCTAGCATATTCCTGCCGTTTGGATCTCCTGGGCATATAAAACCCTCTCCAAAAGGTCTTTGCGGTCCAAAATTTATATCTAATGGTTTTTCATAATGTTTAGATTTTTTTGCCATTATTCTTACAAATTCCTCGATCTGAGGCATAGTGTCTCTTCCAAGAACAAAATTAAGTTTTACATTAGCTTTTCTTGAAAGTAAGTAATCAAGAGTTTTATTTATTTCTTGATAAGTTGGCTTGCCTAGCCCAGATATAACTGGTTTTGCTGGTCTTAATACATCATGCAAATTGGATAATCCTGCAAAGGTTATTCTTATTTCTGAAAAAGGGATATTTACTATCTCTTCTAAAACATGTTCTCTTCCCCTATAATAACCGCCAGTATAAAGAGTAGTCGCCATCCCGCAATCTATTGATTTTCTTGCTATTTCTTTCCAATGTGGATGTAGTGTGGTTTCTCCTCCTTGTAGTTTCATATAAAATAATCCTGATTCATATGCTTGATCAAAGAACCTGAATATTTGTTCATCAGTCAATAAACTTTCGTGAGCATCATCTTTTTGCCTATCTCCTGCATTATAACAATGTTTACATGCCATATTACAAACATTAGTTATCTCTATAAAACTGCCAATTGGAGCACTTAACATAGGATATCTCAGTTTTCTTTTAATTTCTTTTGAATCAGCGCACAATTTCCCATCAACTAAAACCCCTTGTTTTGTCTTAGTATCTATAAATCCTTCTAAATCCTGCGAAGAAGGAAGTTTATTATTCATACTTTTTACAATTGGTTCATCCATACCGCGGTCATAATTTTTTGCTGTTAGATCATTATTCTGCAGAAATTTAACTAATTCTGCAAAAGACATAGAACCAGCTAATTGTAAAGCTTTAGACTGCCATCTGTTTAGAATTTCTTGCTTCTTTTTTTCTCTATCATAAAGTAGACTGCCAAAATATTCTTCCCTTAATAAAAATTTATTAATCATATAAAGCCCCCATTATTAGTTCTTCAAATTTTTTTCTCTGGTCTTTTTCTGAGTATGTTGTCTCTTTTAATATGCGTTCACAAATTTCATAGTTCAAAGCATCTGATATTTGTCTTGTTTTAGCACAAAATAATCCACCCATTTCTTGAACTCCTGTATACCATCCTCCAAAAAGAGAAGAAGTCTCGTTTGATCGAGGATAGATAAAAATATCTCCTTTTGGCATTAATAAATTGAATGGGTGTTCGAGCTGACATCTTTCAAGACACATCCCAAGTTTCTCTAGTTTTCCTATATCTTTCGTTTTTATTCTCAAACCATAAGCAGGATATATTAATCGGTCTAACTGAACTTCTTTATCTGAATGAATTTTCTCAAATTCAGCACCGTATTTTGAAGAAGTGACAGGATATTCTAACAACTGGCCTTGGGCATGAAAGTGAGATGGTACTGAGGCTCCACTTTTTCTGAGGTTTACAACAATAGTATAATCTGTATTAACACTCATTTTATGCAGAACTAAAAAATCTTTCAGTAGTATTTCAGGTCTTACTTCTTCAGTAATAATGATAATATGTCCCCCAGACATGGGAGTCATTGTAGGTCTTATTATTAAATGCTCGTAGCAGATATACTTATCTTTCTGTTCGAGAGTTGTCCTGAATGGAGAAGCATCTTTTGAGTATTTTTCTGCAGCCTTATCTTTATAATACTTTTCTTTTAGAGTATTAAAAAACACCCAAAATTTAAATCTGCTATTCTTGGAACTAAACTCTTTTTTTTCTGATTCAAGCCAATTGACTCCTTCTTGAAACATTTTTGTCCAATTTTCAAATATTCTCTCTTGAAGATTTCCTTTAATTACCATTTTTTAATATATCCACAAAACAGTATGGATCTGGAGAATTTAATTTTTTATTATTTAAGTAAGATTCAACAATACAATTTCCAAAACATTTTTTTGTATAAAAACTACATGTTAGACATTTTTTATTTTTTACTTTGTTCAAATCTCTAAAAACCCATCGTGGAGAATCAAGCCATATATCCATAAACTTGTCATTTTTAATATTTCCTGCTGTAAACAATCTTTTAGCTTCACTGTCTTCTAATTCATTTGCAGGAGAGACAACACAACCATAAACCTCCCCAAAAGGAGAAATTGCAGCTACTTCTATACCTGCGCCACAACTTTTTTGATTCAATAATGAGCCTGAAAAATGATCACAATTATCTAAAATATCAAAATAAGTTTGTATCTTTATATTATATCTCTTGCGCAATTTTGTAATATCTGAAACTATCTTAAACATATCTTCTTTAGTTAACGTCTCAATTTGGCCCATATTAGCTCGCCCTGTTAATTTTATAGGAGCAAAATTAATAACATTTATCCCTAATGAAACAGCAATTTTAACTAAATCTTCTAGATATTCTTTATTTCGTTTAGTAAGAACACAATTTATTTTTAGAACTAGATTCTTATTTTCTCTTAATTGTTTTAATGTTGATACTACTTTATCAAAAGTTCCTATGCCCCTAATAGAATCATTATAATCTTTTGGACCATCGAGACTTATGATAATTATTCTTATCTCAGACTTCTTAATTTTTTCTAACGTCTCTTGACTCCATACACCATTTGTTCCAAGCGAGATAAAGAAACCGAGCTTTTTAGCATAGTCAATTATTTCAAAAAAGTTTTTATGTGTTGTAGGTTCACCGCCAGTAAACCTAATTTCAAATGTTCCAGCTTCTTTAAGCTCATCCAACAATGAGAATATTTCTTCCTTACTTAATTCTTGTGAAAAAGCAAGATTGCTTTTATTATAACAATAAACACAGTTTAAGTTACATTTCCTAGTTAATTCAAAATAAACTTTTGATGGTGCAGATAAACAATCGGGTGGCAGTTTTTCTCTTGGAGTCTTTGATTTAAATAATTTTAAACTTTCATCAATATCTTTTAAAATTTCTTGATATTGTTTTTCATCAAGCTTTTTTACACTATTTTTTTCTTGGTCGAAAAGCATTGCTCCTTCCTTTTCTTCTCTAAGTTTATATTTAATTTGTTTCATTTTTTTATTTCAATTGTTTAATCTGAAACTCACTTGTTTGTCTTTTAGTATCCAAGGGCTGGCAATAGCGACATTTCATGCAAGGCAGGCATTTAGTGAAAGTTATCATGCTATAATCTCTTTCTAATTGGGCTTTTCTGATTAAAGATAATTTTTCACCCTGCCAGATATCCTTGATGGAGGTGATATTAACATCCCCAATAACAAGCGTTTCATCAGGAGAAGGGCCCCTAAATAATTCATTAAAACAGATAACTGCCTTACCATCAGTATCAATATTGAATCTTGTCCAATAAACGCTGCACGCTATTATTTCTTCTCTTGCTTCTTTGATTTTATCATCTATAAGACTATTGTAACTGTGGTAGCTTCTTACAAAAGAGTCAGAGACTAAACCAGAACTTTTCCAATATTCTACAAATTTTCGGTCATATTCTTTATCTTCGCTTTCAACCCTACTTGTTATAAGTCTTGTTTTCAATTTGTTTTCTGAAATTAATTTGTGAAGATATTCTACATTTTTCTTAACCAATTCAAATGCATCTACCCCCTTTGTTGAAAGATAATTATCTTTGTCAAAGCTATTTATCGAAACTTCTACTATCGCGCAGTTTTCAATTAAACATTTTAAAAGATTTTTATTTTTAGTTATAGCATTAGTAAATATCCAAACCCTGACTGACTTTCCTTTTGCATAACTAAGCGCTTCTTCCAAATTTTTCCAGAGAGTTGGTTCTCCAACTGAATGAAGTCTCAGTGTAGAATGTTTGAACTTTGCCATTTGATCTATAATCTTTTTGAATAATTCAAGAGACATCATTTTATCTCCAAAGCGATTTTTTCTTTGAGAAATATTTGTTAGGCCAAGTGGACAATGGACACACTTGCCAGTACAACTTCCTCTTAATACGCATACATTCACTATATTCGGGAAATTATATTCTTCCTGAGTTTTGAATCCGCTTGGCAATTTCATTTTGTTTTAATTTATTTTTTTAGGGATAATGGTTTTTCTAAAATCATTTCCGATTTTCCATTCATAATTTCTTTGATAAGGCTATTTATTTTTGATGTATCTAGATTAAGTTTTTTATAAACTGCTAGGAATAATGCTAAACCATATAGGGGGTGTGGTACTACACTTTTCCATTCGTATTCTTTTAATATAGAAGATATTAACAAATCTCTTAATTTTATTGAATCTTCTGCAAGGACTTTCACATCTTGCAAATTTGGCAAAATAACTTTTGGGATTTTAATGTTTTTATTGCTAAACTTAATTGTTTCATAAACAAAATCAAGATTATCCGAGTTAAGTATACCTGAGCCAGGATAGACTTCTACATAAGTGTAAACTGTCAATCTTGCGCCTTTTTTCATTAAATCAATACTGTTTTCTATTGTTTCTATTATATCCTCTCTTGAGACAGTCGGATAAAAAAGAATTATGTTCATTAAGGGCGTGATTCCTACTTCAAGGGTTTTATTTATAGAGTTTATAATCAAACTTTTTTTATCGTCAAGATATATTTTCTTATTCATGTCAGTTAATACTTTATTTGAAAACGAGTCTACTCCATAAATAAGGAATTTAAACCCATTTTTATACATCTTATTTAATATTTCAGGTTCTGTTCTGTCTGGTCTTGACAAACAAAAAAAGGTTATATTTTTAAATTCAGGGTCCCTTTCTAAAAGATCACAGAATTCATTAATTCTGCCTTTATCTTGCAAGAAATCATCATCGCAAAAATAAAAAGCTTTCACTTTAGGATGAACAGTTCTTGCATTTTTTATCAAATTAAACATATGTTCTGCTTTAAGTGAAACTACCCTCTGTTTACTGCAAGTAGCATTATCTAAAAAATTCGTAGAAGAGCAAAAACTACAGCCCATCGGGCAGTGACTGCTACTTACTAATCTTATAGTATAAATCATATTCTCGTTTTTCATTATTTTTAGATGTTCTTCAGAATAAACTTTTTCCATGAATTTCCAATATTCCTCGTAAGGCACCTTGCTAAAATCAAAATCAATAGAAATCTTTTCAAATTGTTCTTGCGTGTAGGCTGGAATAGGCAGAGTGTGATGTATCTCCTTACCTGTTTTTATAGAAATACCTTTTATTTGTCCGAACTTCTCCATTAAGGTGCCTTTTTTAGAGAAATTTTTGGTAATTTCTTCTAAGGGAAATTCGCCAAAACCCTTGACAATTATGTCTAAAGGGCTATTGTTCATTAGTAAATTAATATTAAAAACAGCACCCTGGCCTCCCGCTATTAGCAAAGAATTTGGGGAAATTTCCTTTACAGAACAAATAAGGGGAACGTCATTTTTTAGAGTTGGCTGAAGAAGACTAAATCCGATTATATCAAATTTTTCATTTTTAATTAAGTAGTATAACTCATTTATTCCTTTCAAATCAGGATCAAAAATCTTTGCTTCTATGCCCAACGCATTATTTAAGTAAGAAGCAATTCTATAAAGTCCAAAAGGGGGGCTCAAATACTGTCCAACCCTTAAACTTTCATTTTTAAATGGAGATATGAGGAGTATTTTTAGATTGTTTACCATGACGTATAAAAGAACAACTTCTTAATAAGAGTATTCAATAGTATCAATATTTTTCAATAGTATATTTAAAAACATTTATATAGTTATTAAACTTAATTTTGCTATGACACGAAAAGTAATCAAACAAGGAAATGATACTCTCACTATGACCCTGCCTAGAGAATGGACTAGGAAATATAATGTCAAGGGTGGTGATTCTCTAGATTTTAATATTAAAAATGATATCTTGGAAATTCGTTGTAAAAAAACAAATTTTGAAGAGCCAGTCAATTTTCAAATAAATTTTAGTGATGAAAAGCTTCTAAGCTGGACTTTGGGAGCATTGTACAGAACAGGATTTGATGAAATTCATATAAGTTATTCTGATCCTGCCCTATTCAATAAACTTCAAAAATTAATAAAGAATACACTTGGTTTTATAATAACACATCAAGAAAAGAATTTATGCGTGATAAAAAGCATGACTACCGATGATTCAAATAATCTTTCAGTCCTAATGCATAGAAGTTTTTTAATTGCCTTATCACTTGCAGAAAATTGTTGTAACGCATTGAAGATGAATAAGTTTAACCAATTAAATAATTTATTATATCTGCATGATAATACTGACCAGCTAATAAAACTTTGCCAAAGATTAATTATTAAAAATTCTTATGCAGATGTAACTAATGCCACTTTTAATATGGCTATTTTAGAAAATTTAGAACTTGTTTGTGATAGTTATAAGGATATTTGCAAATTTTTTACCAAAAGGCGTAAACCCTTTAAAGATCATAAAGAACTTATCAAATTGCTAGAAAATTTAAATAAACTATTCGAGAAGCTAAGTCACCTTGTTTTTAATTACAAGGAAGAAGAAGTAATTACATTAATCTCTGAAATTAAAGAAAATAGTTCAAGGATAGATTTCTTGTGTTATAAAGGCGACGGAAATGAAATAATTTTTCTTTTTCATCTAAAATTTATTTATAATCTAATGAGAAACTTTTTCCCAACAATTATACTAATGAATATTAACAAGCTGAAGAAATAGTTTCTTATACTTGAATATAATCTGCATATATACTTTAATTTATATAAATACATTTAAAGCATTTATACCCTAGAATATCATGGCAAGTATTGTTCTTATTAATGACGGAATGGATAAAGAAGGATTAGAGTTATTTCAAAGAGAAGGAATTTCTTATGTTAATGAATATCGAGAAGGAGCAAATCTTTTAGAAACCATTGGCAATTTTGATGCTATTCTTGTGAGAAGTAAAACAAAAGTTACAAGAGAAATAATAGAAGCAGGTTGCAAGGGAAAGTTAAGAATGATTGGAAGGGGTGGTGTCGGAGTTGATAATATTGATGTTAATGCTGCAAATGAATATGGCTTAGTCGTAAAGTTTGCTCCAAATGGAGTAACTAACTCTACAGCAGAGCAAGCAATTGCTTTAATGTTTTCTGTAGCAAGAAAAATTCCACAATCTCATCTTGCATTAAAATCAGGTATCTGGAGAAAAAAAGCCTTTGAAGGAATTGAAATAGAGGGAAAAACATTTGGAGTTATCGGCTGTGGAAGAATCGGGCAAGCGGCAGCATCAAAAGCGAGGTCGCTTGGAATGAATATTTTAGGTTATGATGCTAATCAAGCGAGTGTTGAAGAAAAATTCCCCGATTCAATGATAGAATATTCCTCTATTGAAAATGTTCTGCAAAAGTCTGATGTTGTTTCTTTACATGTTGGCGGAAAAAATGTTATTATCGGAAAAAAAGAATTAGAAATCATGAAAGCAGGAGCTATTTTAATCAATGCATCAAGAGGAAATAATGTAGATGAAAACGTATTATACGATGCACTTTCAAGTGGAAAATTATATGGTGCAGGACTTGATACTTATGTTAATGAACCAAAAAAAGAAGGGCAAGAAATAACAGATCCTATGAAAAAATTAGCAAGTTTGGAAAATGTTGTTTTAACATCTCATTTGGGAGCGTCAACAAAAGAAGGGCAAAGAAAGACCTCAATCGAACTTGCAAGAGTTACTGCAGATTATCTCTTAAGAGGAGATTATTCAAATAGTGTTAATACTATTAAACCTTCTGAAGAAAATAAAAAAGGATATCTTATTTGTGTTTATCATTCAGACGTTCCTGGTATGTTTGGGCAAATGACAGGAGTTCTTGGAAAAAATAATATTAACATAAGAGATGTTAAGTCTGAGCAGGTTTTAGGAGACGGAAAAGTAATTACAAACTATGTTGTTCATCAGCCTGTTGATGATGTAGTCTTGGGGCAAATAAGAGCAATATCCGGAGTAAATAGAGTTTTGTTTACTAATCCTGAAAAATAATGAATAGTAAGTTTCTTAACTTCTTATTGCTGTTACATAAACAACTCTATTAATATCTTTTATTTCATTTGTAATTTTATTACTTAATTCTGATAGAAACTTTGGTTCCCAGATAAAATTTTTCCTTAAAAATAATGTTATTTCTGCAGGATAAGCGTAAGTTCTTTGATCTCCTTGAACACCTATACTTTTAACGTTATAGACTCTTGCTTCAGCAAAATCTTGTTGAATATGCTTTTTTCGTAGTTCTTCTTTAAGAATCTTATCTACTTCTTTAGCAAGACCTGTTAATTCTTCAGTATTTTCCATATTTTTTAGAGTCTTGGATGTTATAAATATTTTTGCATAACTTTAAGACAGATTTAAATAAAACATTTTCTTAATAATTGTATCATGAAAGCAAAAAGACTGCTCACATTTTTCTTAATTATTCTTCTGCTTTCAATGTTTTCTATAATCTACCCAAGACTAACGGGAAATATCACAGAAGAACAAGAGTATAAAAAAGAACCTGCAACACTTCTACGAGTTATTGATGGCGACACTATTGTTGTAAGCGGAGATACAATAGGAAATAACACACATATTCGTATGCTGGGAATAAATACTCCTGAAAAAAAGATGCCTTTCTCTAATGATGCAAAGAATTTTCTTCAGCAGTTTGAAAATAAAACAATATTTCTTTTGCGAGATAAAGAAGATATTGACAAATATGATAGAAAACTGAGATATGTTTTCTTTGAAGATAGGTTGCTTAACAAAGAAATTCTTGAAAATGGTTTTGCTAATGCTTATATGCTCGAAGATTTAAGATATGCAGAAGAGTTTAAACTTGCAGAAAAAACAGCAAGATTGAATGAAAGAGGAATATGGACAAAATCTTCAGATGTTTGTGCAAGTTGCATTGTTCTAAGAGAATTGAATGCTACAGAAGAACTTTTTATTCTTGAGAATGATTGCGAATTTGATTGTATTCTTGAGGGCTGGTTTGTGAAAGATGCTGGCAGAAACACTTTTTATCTGTCTGCCCTTAAATCTGGAGAAGAAGAAAAAGTTTTTTCAAAAAATAATCAAAGCATATGGAACAATGCTGGAGATCAGTTTTTTATGTTTGATAAAAGCGGTTTGTTAGTGGAGTATTATGAGTATTGAGAATATATTATGATTTGTATTCTTTTCTTAATTTGTTTTAATTATCTTTGTCCATTTATCTATCCAGTCATAATGAAGCTTATTTGATTTTGCATCTTGTTTAGGTACTTTATCTCTATAAAACCTCGCATTCAGATTTTTCCTCTTAAAATCTTCCTTAAATTCTCTAATTAATTTATAATACTCTTGTCTCTTTTCAAATTCAACAACATTAAACATTCCGAGATGTTTTAATGAAAGCCAATTGAGAATTAATCTTCCTGTTCTTCCATTTCCATCTGCAAATGGATGAATTGTTTCAAATTCATTATGAATATTCCAAATATCTTCTTGCCATGCATTCTGCAATTCAACTCTGCATATATCTAACTCAAGATTTTTCATAAGCGCAGGAATTTGTTCATATTGAGGACAACTATCTCCACCCACAGTTACATTATGTTCTCTATACTTTCCAGCATATTTTTTAGAATTTTTAAAAAGGTTTTGCATAAGAATAAAATGTATTTTTTTTATATGTTTTTCATCTAATGTATTTTGAAAATTCTGAATCATATAGTCAAAAGCAGAAAAATGATCTCCAAGCACGTGGGGCCATTCATAGACTTCCCCAATATCCATGGTTTTGACTTCATTAATTGGCGTTTTTATTCCTTCAATTAGGTTTGATTGATAACAAAATTCACTTCGAAATTCGCGTTTTCCTTTTTCATCCAATTTAAGAAAGTCTTCAAACAATATTGTATATCCTGTTTCTGTTTCTTCCTTTTTTAGTCCTTCCATTTTTGTTGTAGATTACAACTTTTTATAGTGCTTCTCTAATTCTCTTTGATATTTATTCTCCGGCCTTATTGTAGAATCAAAAGCATAAAAAAATCCAGAGATTATACCAGAAATCATTGTTAAAATAACAAAATAAAACGCAATGTTCCAGCCAAGAACAATCATGGGAAAAGTTATGCCCTGGAAGATTGTTGTTATTTTTCCAGCCAATCTAACGTGAGGAATAGGTATCCCCTTTTTAATAAGGGAAGATAACACAAAAAAAGGCGCAGAAATAATCTCTCTAGACATTATGAGAAGGAGGAGAAATATTTTATGACTTGTAAGCTGAGAATTAATCTGCAAATAAATAAGAAGGGTTATAACTATACTTATCATAAGTATTCTATCTGCTACAATATCCCATCTTCTGCCAAAATTTGTAACCATGTCAAGTTTTCTCGCAAGAAAGCCGTCAAGAGCATCTGTAAGAGCGGCAATAACAAAGACAATCGCAATTGTCCATAGGCTTGCACCTTTGATTACAATGTAAACTAAAATAACACTTAGAATTATTCTGCTTAAAGTTATTGGGTTGGGTATATTGAATATCTTCTCTTTTTTAGCCATAGATTACTAAGTCTAGCGTTGTTTTTAAAACTTAATATTCATTATATCCTTTCTGGACATAATACTTTATTGGAATAAGCATGCCTATAATAAAAGTCAGCCACCCAATAAAACTCAAAACTATGAAGAATATATTTTGATTAAGAATATCCACAAGAAGTATGCATGGCCAAAGTATAAGTCCTATGATAAAAAGGATTATCCAAGCAGTTTTATCCTTCCTTTTTAGAATAAAATATGAAAGGTAGATTATACATATTCCTAGTGCGATTATGAATACGGCTGAGAGCATAGAACTTTTGAGATAAAGTCCGCTAATTTCAGGGTTATATTTGTTAAATATCGCCCAGATTTTATCAATAGCATTAAATTTTTCCTTCATAATCCACGGAAAAAATGAAATATAAAAAATACCTAATAAAATAGCGTAAATTCCATTAAAGAGTGTTATTTTTGAACCCAGTCTTATACTTTTTACTGTTTCGATGGTTATCATAAAAATACGAGGAAAACAGAACTTTAAAAGATTTGTATTGGGCAGTAATCGTTTCCTCAAACTACCTTCTGCATTCACCCTCGCCCTCAACCAATTTGGTACATGTTATTAATAATATTCCTACTTATTATCTTAAGAAGTGGGGTATATACTTTATTGAACAAATGTTTTAATATTCATTTTATCTTCTCCTATTATGAATAATCTTGTTGGAATAAGTATAGGTCCGATACGTCTCAATAAAGAAACTATTGAACAACGTATAGAAATAGCAAGGAAAACAGGAACAAAAGCCATCGAAATTTCCTTTTTTAGAAATTATGAGATAAATCAGACAATTTCCCAGGATTCAATAGATTATCTTGCGTCTCTAAAATATGTATCTATTCATGCACCCATGTTCTTTGGCGATAGTCTTTTGCCTTATTTTAATTTTGATATGAAGAACTTGAAAAGATGGTATTATGATGCAAATAGCAAAGCAATTCTTTTTCATCCCAATCAAAAAATTCCTGCTAGTGAACAGGGAATGTTGTTCTGTGTTGAAAATATGCCACCAATACCCGGAAAAGATTTTGATTTAATAAAAAAACTTGCAGAATACAAACTTGAAGAACATCCGGAGTATAAGCTAGTTCTGGATGCATGTCATACTCTTCATTATCCTGGCTATCTTGAAGAGGTTGTTGAGAAATATCGTGGTAGAATTCAGCATATTCATTTAAGTGACAGAAGATTAGCTGAAAAAGATGGAAAAACGAAAACAAGAGACCATAGAACATTTAGAGAATGTCCTGATAAAGAAAAGTTTTCTTGCCTTAAGGAATTAGATTGTCCTGTTATCGCAGAGATTTCCTTGAGATATAGCACTCCGAAGGAGTGCGAGGATATTTTGAAGAGAGAGATTGAGAGTGTTAGAGAATTTTTTTCTTGATACAGAAATATTTCCAATTTCTGCCCAAGGGTTTTTATAAATCTTCTTCGCTTAAAACTTTAATGCCGCTTTTTTTCAATAAATCTGTGGTTACTCCATTTCCCCTAATTAATGTATTTGAAAAAGTTCCGTCATAAATTTGTTCAGAACTACAAGAAGGGCTTCTTTGTTTTAAAATAACTTCGTTTACATTGAATAGTTTAGCAATTTTTAAGACTTCTTCCGCACCTTTTCTAAATTGGGCAGTTACATCTTTCCCTTCTTTTGTAAAAACTTTATCTCCTTTTTGTTCTGCTGGAGTTCTCGGAGTGCTTAATCCACCTAATTGTTCTGGACAAATTGGAATTAAAATCTCTTTTTTAGCAAGAGAGAGAATTTTTTTATTAGGTTTACATACTCCGTCATATCTACAAGCTATTCCCAATAGACAAGCGCTACAAAGTTTCATACCTCTACTCATCGAACTGAATTTAATAATCTTTCTGAAACTAAGCTTTCCCTATTTTTCAATAATATAAATCTTTAAATATGCCTGCGATTATTAGATATTATGGCCATAACAATTTCAGACGAGTTAGTTAGTTTATGTGAACCTAGAATGCCTCTTTGTTCATCAAGAAGAATTTCGTGGGAAGCTCTTAATGCAAGAACAGTAAGTTTTGGGGAAGTAGTCACTAGAAAGGTTTTTGTACAAACAGAACCGACAAATTATAGAATTCCATCAGAAGAAAAAAGATACCAATAAATTTAATTTTTAATTACTTCTTTACCACCAAATAAACCTTATCCCCCTTTCTCACGCCAGAAATCTTTATTCCCACTTCCATGCTCTTCTTTGCTTCATTAACTTGTTTTTTATCTACCTCTATCCTCTCAATCTTATGTCTAATCACTCCAGTTTTATCTCCAAGAATTAAAAGTTCGTCTCCAATTTTAATCTTGCCAGAACTCATCTTTATTGCAGCAACTCCTATTTTAGAATAATATTCAAATATGCTTCCAATAAACTCTTTTCTATGCGTAGCACTGCTGTTTTCTGTTTTTGAAAAGTCATCATTTGTTGGAACTCCAAGAAAAAATCCTGAAGAAAATTCTTTATTATAGACTTTTTTTAATTCTGCTAGTGATTCTTCTATTTCACTAGGAGTTAATTTTTTATCTAGTGCCTTTCTATAAACCCTAGTTGTTGTATCAACATATTCCGGCTCTTTATTTCTTCCTTCTATCTTAAATGCTTTTATTCCTGCTTTTTTCAGTTCTTCTATAAAAGGTAGTGTGCATAAATCTTTTGCAGACATAACCTTATTATTTTCTAGCTTTAATTTTTTTCCTTCATCATCAGTTACATCATATTGGCGTCTGCATGGATGCAAACATTCTCCCCTGTTTGCAGATTTTCCAAATAAAAACTGGCTTGTAAAACATCTTCCTGAAATAGAAACACACATTGCACCATGTATAAAACATTCAATATCAATAATTTTTGAAATCTTCTTTATTTGTTCTAAATTCAATTCACGAGCAAGAACTATTCTTTCTGCGCCCAATTTTTTATAGAATTTTGCTGCTTCAATATTTGAAACACTTGCCTGCGTTGATATGTGAAAAGGTATTTTGTATTTTCTGCATAAATTTATGATAGCAAAGTCCCAGCATATTATTGCATCAACATATTTTTTTGCTTCTTTTACTATCTTTTCAATTCTTTGAATTTCATTATCATAAATAATAGTATTTAGTGTTAAATACATTTTAACTTTCTTGCCACACATTTTTCTCATCTTTGGCAAGTCAGCAAGAGAAAAATTCTTCGCAGATGCCCGCATATTTGTCCCTTCTTCATCTAAACCAAAATAAACAGAATCTGCGCCCGCTGTTATTGCTGCAACGAGAGATGCAAAGCTTCCAGAGGGTGCTAATAACTCGTATTGGCGTTTCATATTATTGATACCTCTCTCTTGTTTGCTGGATAGATAACATCCGTGTGGGGATTAAATTTAATTTTGTGATTATACCGTTGATCTTTATTTCATAAATTGGTTTTTTTATCATATCTAAGAATTCAGCTTCCCCATAAGCTCCAGCACCAAACATGCCATCTGGAAAAGCAAGAAATATCCCTGCACCCATCCAAGGTAGGACTTCTTCAGAATAATACCTTTCTCCATTTCCAAATTCTCTTTTCCACTTTTTATAATTTTCATCATGGACTGGCTTGTTTGGTATTTCTACTTCAAAATCTGGAAAACAATCCTCAATTCTCTTTATTAGTATCTGTTCTGTTTCAGAATTCCAATATGTTTTTGGATATGCAAAGAATATTTTTTTCATATTGAGATATAAGAGAATGGGTTTTTAATACTTTTTTTATCTGGTTGAGGAAGTTTGCGATGCATATTTCTTTTCAGGAGGTAAAGGCCACCATCCTACACCAATAATGGGTCTCTCTACGGCTAATGCCCTTTGTACTTCGGGTGATCTCCCTATAACTGCTCTAAGAAATGCACCATGCCCCCTTAATCTGTTTATTCTTTCTATTGATGATTCTTCAAGAGTTTTAGTATCTCGGTCATATTCTTGTTTTAATCTTGCGTAATCCTCTGGCGTCTTTGGAGGTTCGTAGCCTTGCGCTCTTTGAGAAGTATTATCTCCTGTCATAAATATATAACTTACATGAAGTTTTTAAATATTTATATCATTGATATTGTTAGAATTAGCAAATCTAATTAATTAAGATTACTTCAATCCAATTATTCGTCTTCTTTGCACTTTTCTTATTTGAGCCCTATTCTGTCTTGCTCTTTTGTGTCGTTTTCCCATTTTGTTTTTATCTCCTTGTTATTTAATGTTTTTATACTATTTAATACTTATCGCGTCAACAGGACATGAATCTGCTGCTTCTTTTTCACATGTTATCTTTTTCACATCTGCTTTTTTTGCATGCGCTTTTCCATCAACCATTTCAAAACTTTTTGGGCATATGGCGGCGCATGAGCCGCAACCTATGCATTTTTCTTGGTCAACAGATATTTTTGGCATAATAATCTGCAGTTGGGCAAGTTTATAAAGTTTATTCAACAATATTTATTATCAAAAGATGGCACTCGATAAAGAAGGACAAGAATTGAGAAAAACGCTTCAAGCATATGCCAACAGCGCGGGATTTAAGCTAAACCCTAATGAAAAAGTCCTTGAAGGCATAATAAATGGTCTTCTTAGAAATAAAAAATTCAAGGGAGATATTTATTGCCCGTGTAGAGTTGTTACAGGCAATAAAGAAGAAGATAAAAAGATTGCTTGTCCGTGCATTTATCACAAACAAGAAATTATTGACCTGGGGCACTGCAAGTGCACGTTGTTCTGGAAGAAGTAGTTATTTTTTTATTTACTGCAAGTTTCATAACACTTATTCTTCAACTTGCATGTTGAAACTTTTCCAGCAATTATGTCTGAAAGATTGTCGATAAACCAATGCATTTCTTTTTTATGGAAGTTTACAAGCTCTTCTTGAACTTCAGAATAAGATTTAGTAAAAATGTTAGAAACAATTGCTCCTCTGCAAGCTACAGCTTCAAAAGAAGCACATAAATTTAAACTGCCATCTGGTTCAATAATTATGCCGGGCCATTTGATTAAATCAGGGCAAACATAATCGCTCATTCCTTGTTCAAATCTTTCTTCATATTGTTCTAATATTTTTCTTTGAGCTAAATACTGTCTAAATCTTCCAAGCGGATAAACTCTACTGTCTAAAGGTGGAATTTTTATTTCTGTTTCAATACCCATATGTTGAGCATGATAAGGATAATCTTTATCTCCTGAAGTAAGTTTAATATCTGCAAAAATAGTTTTCCAATTATCTAAGAATGCTTTCTGAACTTCTTCTGCTTTTGTAGGTTCTTGTTGAGAATATTTATCTCCCAGTAAAGAGATAATAATTTTTTTAGAAAATCTAAGATAATTTATTAATGTAGAATTAAAATCCTTAGCCAGTTTTAATTTGTCTAAATTTGAATAATAGTGATGATAGGTAACCATTGTTTCAATGTTAACATTTTTACTTTTTGCAAATTCTTCCATTTTTCCTATCACTGGGATAGGACTATTTTGCAGAGCAAGAGCAAGTGTAAATTTGTTTATTCCATTTTCATTAAGTAAAATCATTAAATCGACTAAATCCTTACTGTTTGAATGATATAACAATGGATTTCCGCGTCTTCCGAAATCTGCTGCTGAAAATATTCTAAAAAATTCAGGATTAATTCCTGCAAAATCTTCATAAGGCATAGTTAATCCTAAAGGAGTAGAATCTGCAACACAATGAAGACAAGAACCCCTGCATTGATTATTTGGAGAGATTATTAATCTTGGATTTTTTGCAAATAAATCTGCCATGTCTGTAATTCTATTGTCTCTAACTTGTTCTGTTTTGCGAATCGTTTCATAGATAGTTCTTAATTCTGAATAACTTAAAGCAGTCATTTTAATTAATCTCTGCAAGGAAGGATTCCACCACGATTTGTATTTTCATCTTCTTCTCTCCTGCAAGGAGCAATTCCACCTAGATGTCTAAAACGAGGTTTTTCTTTCTTTTTTGCTAATTCTTGAAGTCTTTCTTCAAGACTTTTTCTAGAATCGAAAAGTTTAAGACCGTCTTCTTTTACTACTCCCTTAGCCCCTAAAACTTGCCTTTCTGTTAAATAATTAACAATGCTTTGATATTGTTCTGTTGGAATAACATCGATAGGAGGTAATCTTTTTTGTTCTCTTAATTGTGTATAAAAAGTTTCAAAATACTCAGGTTTAATTCCGAGAGCAGTTATTTCTTGCCTGATAAAAGTATAGTTATTTTCAGTCATTTAATTAGAATGTGGTGATTATTTAAAAAGATTTAGGTAATTTTTGGCAATTAATATGCATAATTACTTTAACGTCTCGCCACATTGACCACAGAATTTTGTGCCAATAGGGTAATCTACATTACACTTAGCACAAGTAATTAATAGCTTACTACCGCATTTTTGACAGAATTTTAATCCAGGTGTTATTGGACCCTTGCATTTTGGGCATTTGTCCGCAGATTTTTCTCCTCTCTTGAAAAGTTTTCTTGCCCCACCGATAACTGCAGAAGAGGCTTCGCTACTTGCATTATAAGAAATATCATTTTTCACCTTTCTTGCCATATCATCTATAAATCCCATATTATTATACCTCTATTCATATTTTTAAACTTTGTCATTTTCATTTGGAGAATTATAAGGAGGTAGTCTTGCTTCAAAATCTTTCTTAAAGATAGATCTATATTTTTTTACATACTCTTTTGACTTTTCTAGATTATTTATTTGCTCATCTATCTCACTCTGAGGCGTGACTCTAGGATGTTCATCTGTTTTTAGCTTTTGTTTCATCATGTTAATCAAATCATCGTCTCCGATTTCTTCTGCATTCTTAAGCATCGCCCTATCTTCTTCAATTAATTTTTCTTGAGCTCCCTTATCTGGAGATTTAGATATATCTCCTTCAAGTTTATTTATTTTTTCTTCAAAATCTTGATTTTGCAAAACTAGACCAAGATAGCCTGTTATAGACATAGATTTTTTTTCGATTATGTCTGCTCTTGGGTCTTTTATTTTGCTACAGTCTGTTTCATAAAGAGCGCTGCTTGTCAAAGTTATTTTTTTTCTTGGATCAATTCTTTTTGTTTCTTTTCCTGTGCCTCTATGAATAATATTATTTGGTGTGCCAAATATTACAAGAGAATTATCAGAATTTAATTCAATGAAACATGCCATGTCATCACAGATTCCAGAGTTTGTGCTTCTTGATTTGGAAACCTGTGCCATAAGTATGTCACCAATGCGTTTGTCCTTTTTTCCTGCATCTTCAGCCATTTGTTTAATCGTCTTTGTTATTAATTTGGATGTTGCTTCAAATTCTACTGAAGGATATTTAGATGGAATCGTAATAAACTTGTTAATATTTTTTCCTTTTCTTAACAGACTAATTTTGAATATTCCACGAATCAGTTCTATTCCTTCAATTGAATCAGACATAACAGTATTACTACTTGCATTTCTAATTGCAGGAGGAACCTTTTCAGGAACCATAAATGCTGGTTCTGGGTGTGTTGTTTCCCTTTTTATTGTAATTCTCAGCTCGCTTTCTGGAAAAATAATAATATCTGTGTTATGGTTATCCATATTTTGTTTCGTATCAACAAAGTTGTATACATAACCGTCTCTTTCTGTTACTAAAACATCCCCATCCTGAAGTATAATCCCTTGATTTTTTGGATCTAAGGCTCTTCCGCTACCCATTCCCCTATTGCTATCGGCGACTATTGGGGGCTCTGAAGTTTCAGGAAGATAAATTTTCTGTATACCTCTTTTAAGATAAGCCTTACCATAGGCTTTGAAATTTATAGGATATGTTGATGTAGATTTTACTGCGCTAAGAAAAGTAAAACCATGTTTCTTAAGCATCTCAATCTTCTTTGCTTTTGTTTTGTCTTCACATGAATACCCAAACGATATTCCATTTATATGAATAGAAGTCATAATTGGTGGAGAAATCTTAAACTCCTCAACTATTTTCTTACATTCTTCAATCTCCTCGAAAACTTTTCCTGCCTGTTTACCTTTTTCCCTTGATTCTTCAATTTCTTTGGAATATGAATTTATTTCTTTAGATACTTTTTGAGTTGTTTCTTCTCTCATTTTCGAAATTCTTTTAAGAAACTCTTCATCACTCTCTTTGTTAATATTAGCGGTTTTTGTTTTTTTAGGTTCTTTTACAACCATTTTAAACATTATGCAACCTTTTTTGCATCGGTTAGAGGCTTGTATTTTCTTGGATTTTCTAAAACTAATTCAACATCTAGAGAATTGCCTTCTGATAGAGTAATTTTAGGAGCAGGCATATTTTTCATTTTTTCAAATCCCTCTGTCTGAGCTTGTACAATTCGGTCTATGCCCATATTTCCTAATCCTTCCATCATTCCCTTGTTCATTGCAATTGCTTTTTTCATTTCTTTCATATAACCTAGGTTTTCCATTCCCTTAAGTTTTTCAGGAATTTCTTTCATCATCTTCATCTGATCAGGACTAATTTTAGTTCCGTGTGCTTCAGCCATTTTCATCATTCTTTCCATATCCTCTGGCGACATGTTTTTCATCATCTCAATCTGGCCTAATCCCTGTTCCATTATTTTGGGTATATTTTTGTATTGTTCAGATAGTTTTTGTGGATTCATCATAGGTATTTCTTTATGACGTTTTCCTGTAAAATAACTTAAGAGCTGAATAGAATTTTGAAAAATCTCATCCATTTTTGTCACACCTTTCTTATAAATTCCATCTCTGGTTACTATTATTTCCTCTGGCATGGATGACTTTGCAATGAATGTCTTTTTGGTTAGTTTATTTGTGTATTCAACTCCCCCTGCACCAATAGAAGTTGATGCTATTACACTACTGTAAATTATGTCATTATACACATCAACAAAGCCACCTCCATCAAAAATAAACTTCAGCAAAGCAGTAGGAGTTTTGAGAATATCATCTGTGTGAGAATATGATACATAGAAAAATCCTTTTTTTAGTTCTATGTTTTTTAGAGTTTCGCCGTAATGTCTTTGTCCCTTAATGTTTGTCTTGTCCCATTTTTCAAAATCACTGACTTGGAGCTCACTATTAGGTCCTATGTAAATAGATTTAGATTCTGTTTGTTTGTAATCATCAATAGGTTTGTCTTTCCCCTTGTTATGACCTATAGAAAGCGCTACAACTGTTCTCTTTCCGCAGGTTATTGAATCGCCATCCATCAGCTTGGGATAATCTTTCCTAAACTTTTCAATTTCATCACGGATTTTTTCGAACCCCTTGCTAGTTGGATTTTCATTTTGCTGTCTTTCAATTAATTTTGTTTCAATTTCAACAGAAGGCAGAATTATTTTTTTACCTTTCCTTGTAATGAAAGCGTTTTCTCCAAATACAGTTAGTCTTATATGGCCTGTTTCTATATCAGCAATGATCATTTGGATTGTTTAAACAAAAATAATATTTGCATTTTTTAAATTATTCTTTATTATTTTTTCAACTTCCTTTTTTACTTCATCTTCCATAGTCACTTTCTTGCCTGCAACCTTAAACATCGTTGAACCGTTCGGGCAATTAAGTTTTAATTTAAGATTATCATTTTCAACATCAACTAATTCAACCGATGATCCGCCTAAAGATATAAATCTGAGTTTTGCATTTTCAATAATTTTTTGAGCTTCTTCTCTTTTTATCATGAATATTGGTAGAGCTTAATCTTTATAAGTTTTTCTGATAGAAAAAGGAATATTCTACTATAATAATCCTTAAATAATCAACATTGATTTCTAATAAAATGAAAGAAGTGAAATATGAAAGTTTAGAAGGAATTCAAAGAGAATTATTATTTGAAGCAGAAAAAGCTATGGAAACACCATATAATCCCTATTCTCATTTTTATGTTGGAGCTGCATTGTTATCTCAGAATGGCCAGATAATTACCGGTTCAAATGTTGAGAATGCCGCATATGGTTCTACAATATGTGCAGAAAGAGCAGCAATATTAAGAGCTAATGCTATGAGAATAAGAACATTTGATAAATTAGCAATAATTGCTCGAGGAGAGGGATTTGATACAAAACAAGTAACTGCGCCTTGTGGAAGTTGTCGCCAAATGTTGTTTGAATCTAGCCAGATTTCTGAAAAAAATCTAGAGATAATTATGTCAACAACAAAAAGAGATAAAATTATTGTAGCAACAATTGAAGAACTTCTTCCCCTAGCATTTGGTCCAAAAGATTTAGGAATTAATATTAAAAAGTATCAATAGAAACATGATTAATGAATCAAACTTAGAATCGGCTTTAATGAAATCTTGGATTAGAGAAACTAGTTCAGATCCTTCAAATTGGAATGAACAAAATCCTTCTTGGGGTCAATGTGCAGTTACATCTCTGGTGGTAAATGATTATCTTGGGGGTGAAATTATTTGGGCAAATGCTAAGCTTCCGGATGGTAGAGATCTTTCTCATTATTTTAATAAAGTTAATGGCATTGAAAAAGATTTTACAAGAAAGCAGTTTCCAGCAGGAACTGTAATTCCTGCAGGAATTCCTAAAACTAAATTATTTTTCTCAACTAGAGATTATGTTTTGTCATATGATTTAACAAGACAGAGATATGAAAGATTAAAAATAAAAGTCCAAGATGCTCTAAAAAGGTCATAGCAAATATTTACTAAAAATATAAATAAAAAAGGTATTATCTATTTTGCAAAGTTCTAATCTTCTCTTCTATTCTCGCCTCGCTCGCGCCGTTCTCTACTCTGTCAATTTCCTTGCCATCTTTAAAGAAAATTACACAGGGAATTGTAGTTATCTGATATTGAATAGAAAGATCTTTTGCTTCGTCCACATTAATTTTTACAAATTTTATATTTTTGTTTTTTTCAGCAATACTTTCCATTACTGGCGCTAACATGAGGCAGGGCATGCACCATTCTGCATAAAAATCAGCAATGACAAAAGAATTCTTCTTATCTTTTATTGTTTCTAAAAATTCTCTCGGACCGAGTTCTGTTACTTGTTCTTTTTTTATCATGCTCTGTTGTATCGTATTTCTCCATTATTTAGATTAGGATTAATTAAGAATTAGGTGTTTTTGTTATTTATAAATATGTTTATCCTTAATAAGGAAAGTATTCAAATATATATTTTGGACTATAGTAATCATTATTAAACTCTTATTTTAAACAACATTATGAAAAAAGAAGGATTAGTAGGAGTTGTGGGAAGGCCAAGCTGGGATGAATCTTTTATGTTCTCTGCATACTGGGCAGCAACAAGAGCAAGCTGCGAATATCTCAAAAATGGTGCTGTTGTTGTTAAAGATAAGAGAATACGGGCTTCAGGATATAACGGAGCACCAGACCCAATAGAAAATTGTCTTCAAGCCGGATGCAGAAAAAATCAGGCAGGGGTCGCTTTTAGTGATAAAGGTCAATCTGCTTGCATAGGCGCTCATGCAGAGACAAATGCAATGGATCAATTAGCAAGGGATGATACCAAGGGAGCTACATTATATACTGTATTTTTTCCTTGTACGCCTTGTGCAAAAAGTATAGCAGCAAAAGGGATAAGAGAGGTTGTTTATTCTCAAATGTATGAAGAGCCAAAGTCTCTTACATATAAAATTTTTAAAAAAGCAAAAATAAAAGTTAGAAGATTAGACATGTATCCTCAAAGATATTTTAGAATGTTAAAAGAAATTTTTGAGAAAAAATAAAAAATAATATTAATTATAATTAATTTTTAGGAACTCTTGCAAGCATTTTTGGATTTGGTTCTGCGTCCCATTCTTTTGGCCAAGAATCCCAGTCAGAAGGATAGGGGAATGTTGATAAGTCATATCCATTTTCTAAAAGTGTTTGTTTTGAAGCATTAAGCCCTAATCCTTTTTTTTCTGCGTCCATTTGGGCTGCTACTATCCTCTTAAGCCCCTTTTCATCATCACCATCAGGAAGACCAAAATAATCATCAAGACCTATGCTCATCTCTTCATAAGGTGTACTTTGCATTCTTTCAATCTGCTTTTCTAATCCATCTCTGTCAAAATACAGTCCGTATAAGTGGAGAGATGAAGCTCTATCAATATATGCCCCTACTTTTATAGGAACTCCAATCATATCTGAAACTTTTTTTGCAAAAAGCTCTTGTAATTTTATTTGAGCAACATTATTTTCATTCCAAGCCTTAGCTAAGTCTCTGCTTCTCCAATCTGTTACATAATTCATAACTATTTTTCCTTCTGCATCTTGCAAAAATCTGAACTGTCCTCTTTGAAAACAAGGTGCATCAGGTTGTTCAAGAATTATGTCTTCTCCTGCTCTCCAAATAGAAAACTGATAATCTCTCCCGGTTATTCTTCCTTTTTCATTCCACTCTGCTTTTATTCTTTGTAAAATAAATGGGATTTGATCAACAAATCTTTCATTATAAGTATATCCCCAAAATTCAGGATGCTCTGGACTTTTTTTCCAATGATTATGGATTCCGTGAGTTACTTCAAGAATATATTGCATAACTCCCCTTCCATCTTCAACAATCGCACCATAGCTAAGCATTGGTTGGCTAAGTGGATTATTTACTTTTACAGTAATATCTGCATCATATCCCAAAGTCATTCCTGGTTTTTGCTTTGGAGTTTCTACTCGGCATCCCTTTTCATAGCAAGCAACAATAGTTTTATGCGCTGCTTCTGCAAGATTTTCTGCTTCAACAGCAAGTATAGGAATCTTTCCGTCTCCTCTTAAATAGTTTTGATTATCTCCTTTTTCTGCCATCCCATTATTTTGCGTTTAGTATTTATAAACATTCTCGTAAATGAAGATATACTATCTTATCTCACATCTCTGGAGATATTTTTCTATAGACTTCTTCAAGTTTTCAAGAACAGCGTCAGGCGTCTCAGTAAAATCCACTGGAAGATTTTCTTTTGAAAATCTTTCATTAAGCATCTCGTTTTTTCCTCTTGCGATAAATTTTTGTAAAAAATACTTGTGCTGATTTGTTCCGGTTATATCAACGATCCATTTCGCCATTTTATCTGCTTCATCTTCACTAATCCATCTAAAATTATTTTCTACAATAGGAACAATAGTCGTTCTAAATTCATAATTGGGGAATTTTGCAACAGCCAATATACTTTTTTCTATGTCTTCAAGACTAACATTGACCCCTGCAACTTCTGAATATTTTTCTCTCGGCCCTTTTATATCCATAGCAACATAATCAACAATTCCTAAAAGACTTTCAAGCATCCTTGGATTACTTCCGTTTGTATCGACTTTAACACTTAAGCCTAAATCTTTTAATTTTCTTGCAAATTCTGGCAAATCATTTTGAAGTGTTGGTTCTCCACCACAAATAACAATTCCATCAATAAAACCCTTAGTTTTTTCTAGATAGGAAAAAATATCTTCTTCAGAATATCTTTGGCTTCTTTCCAGAACATTTTTTGCATGGCATGTTGGGCATTTGTAATTGCATTCAGAAGTGAAAACTTCTGCAGCAAGCTTTTCTGGATAATCTATCAGCGTTTGCTTGAGAAAATAGCCTATTTTCATATTAATTTTTTAATTTTTAGATTTATTAATTGTAATTGATTATTTAAATAACGCCTTGACATCATCCATCTCTTGTGCTATTGCTTCTATTCCAGAAGCATTTATTCTTGTTAGAATAGGCATAACTATGCCATGTTCATCTTTTTTTAATTGTGTACCAAACGGACCCATAAGAACTTTTCCAAACTCTTTTTTACCTTCTCTCATACCGAGATTATGCTCGCTATAAACTACATTTATACTTTTCAAATAATCTTTCACTGCATGACATCTTTCGCAATTTGGAAAAGTGTATAGTTTGTATTCCATGTTAAACTTTGAACCTCGTTCTTTGCCTAAACTCCTCTTGTTTACCCGGATTCCATGCTTTAATTGGTCTTATATAACCGACTATTCTATCATAAATTTCAGTCTCATTTCCACAACTGCCACATTTTTCTACTTTTCCAGGAATATAGCCATGATCTTTGCATATGCTAAAAAGCGGAGTGATACTAAAATAAGGAAGTTTTGAGTTTTCTGCTATTTTTCTGACTAAAGTTTTAGCTTGACTTCCACTTAATCTTTCTCCAAGAAGTGTATGGAAAATTGTTCCGCCAGTATAAAGATTCTGAAGCTTATCTTGATGTTTCAAAGCAGAGAATAAATCTATTTCAAGATTAACCGGAAGTTGTGTTGAATTAGTTAAATACGGTACTCTTTCTCCTGAAGTAAAAATTGCAGGATATGTTTCCTTATCCAGTTTTGCCAATCGATAAGACGTGCCTTCTGCAGGTGTGGCTTCCAGGTTATAAAGATTTCCTGTTTCTTGTTGATATTCTTTTGCAACTTCTCTCATAAAATTAAGTGTTTTAACAGCAAATGCTGTTCCTTCTTCTGTTTCTATACCTTTTTTTAAAAAGTTAACAAGACCCTCATGCATACCAACAAGACCTATTGTTGAAAAATGATTTGAGAAATGGCCGAGATAAGATTTTGTGTATGGAACAAATCCACTTTCAAGGAGATTACTGACAGCTTCTCTTTTTAATTCTAATGACTCTTTCGCTAAATCCATTCTATGCCTCAGCAACTTAAAAAATTCTCCTTCTGAACGCGCTTCATAACCTAACCGGTTCATATTGATTGTAACTACTCCTATGCTTCCTGTTGAATCGCCTGGTCCCCACATATTACCTGGTCTTCTCATCAATTCTCTCTGATCCAGATTTAATCTACAACACATCGCCCTTACTGCTCCAGGATCAAGACCGCTTCCAATATAATTTTGGAAATAAGGGATTCCATATTTTCCTGTAACCTCAAAAAGAAGGTCTGAAACAGGACCTTCCCATTTAAAATCTGTTGTAAGATTATAAGTGTCTATTGGGAATGTAAATATTCTGCCAGATTTGTCTCCACCAAGTTTAACTTCGAGATAAGCCTTATTTATCATATCAATCTCTTTCTGATAATCACCATATGTAGAATTTATCATCTCTTCAAGTCTTTGTTTTCTCTGGCGTATATATCCATCGAGGTTTTCTCCTGAAAAGAATTGACCATATTTTTCACTAATCAATTGTTTTTCTTTTCCAAGCTTTTTTTCTATGTCTTCTTTAGTTATTCCCTGAAGAACTTTTTTATTTTTTAAGTCAACAGGAACAGTAAGGTCAAAAGTTAGATTTGAGAAAGGCGCTTGCCATCCCCATCTTGAAGGTACATTAAGACCAAAGATGAGCTCCTGCATTGATTGTTTCACTTCATCATAAGAATCATTGTCTGCTCTTACAAATGGTGCTAAAAAAGTATCTACAGATGAAAAAGCTTGGGCTCCTGCAAATTCTCCTTGCATTGTACCAATATAATTAACCATTTGATTCACTGCTGAACGAAGATGTTTAGCTGGACCGCTTTGGACTCTTTCATCAACTTCTCCAAATCCTCTTTTAAGAAGCTGCTCTAGTGAGTGGCCACAGCAATAAGCAATAACTGGAAAATCTAAATCATGAACATGAATCTGTCCTTTATCATGGGCTTCACCTATTTCAGGATTTGTATAAAGGTCGTGTTTTGCTATAAGATTCCATAACTCTCCTGCAAATCTTGCATTTGCTCCTTGAAAAGTTATTGAACCAGAATTAGCATTTTCTCTACTTCTCCAGTCAGAGCCTCCACGATAGCCCTTGAACAATCGTTGTGCGAAAGTGAATATTTCTTTTTTAGATGCACTCAGCTCTCTTTTTTCTTTATGCTTTTCTCTATAAAGTATAAATGCTTTTGCAGTATCAGCATATTCCATTTTTATAAGTGTTCTTTCAACAACATCCTGAACCTGTTCAACTGTTGGAGTTGTTCCTACAAATCTGTGTTCTAAATCTCCTATTACTCTCGCAGAAACTTTTTCAGCTATATTTCTATCTGCTTCTTTTCCTTCTCTTTCAGCAACGGATTTTGCTGCTTTGTAAATTGCATCTGTAATTCTTTCATAAGTAAATGGCACAATCTTACCATCTCTCTTTTTAACTGATTTTATTGTTGTGTCCATTTGGTTTTATTTTAACTCCCGTAATTCTTTCTTAAAATCGCCAATATCCTTGAAGTCTCGATAAACAGAAGCAAATCTTATATACGCAACCTTATCAAGTTTTTTCAGTTCTTTTATAATTAATTCACCTATTATTTTTGAACTAACTTCTTTTTTGTTTGAGCTTTTAAGTTTATTTTCTATATTCGCAACAACAATGTCTATTTTTTCTGCGCTGACTGGTCTTTTCTCACATGCTCTCATTATACCTTTTCTAATTTTTTCAGAATCAAATGTCTCTCTTCTGCCATCTTTTTTTGTTACCCATAAATCTCTTGCTTCAAGTTTTTCATAGGTTGTAAATCTTTTTTTGCATTTTAAGCATTCTCTTCTTCTTTTTGTTTCATTATCTAAATCTCTCTTATTCGTTACCTTTGTTTCAGAATTTTTACAAAATGGACATTTCATGTTTTCCTCTTTATTTTTACCTTCTTTTTATTTTACCATGCATACAACCGGTTGTATGCCCTTAATAATAGAGTATACTATAAATTGTATTTGGTAGATTATTACCATTTTTGGGGTTTATAAATATTTCTATTTTTTATTAGATATTTTTTTAAGTAAGAAAAAAATTAATTTTTTGCTTTTACTATTTTGTATTCGTAACACATATAAAATAAAGATTTAAAAAGAAGTTTAACTGTAGAATAACATGGTATTAACAGAATCTATGATAAATTCTATAATAACGAGTTTATTACCAATCATAATTGTTCTCATTATTTGGACTTCTATTTGGAAAGGTATTGCATTATGGAAATCTGCCAGAAAAAGTAGCATAGTTTGGTTTATTGTTCTTCTTCTAGTGAATACAATCGGAATTTTAGAAATTCTTTATATCTTTATTTTCTCAAAGATAGGTGAGAAAAAAGTTTCAAAAAAGAAAAAAAGATAATTTTTCTTCGAGAAATATATTCTAAAAACATTTAAAAACGCTCTAAGCTTTTCAGAGCCATGGTTCTGTAGCTCAGCCCGGTTAGAGCACCTGCCTTTTAAGCAGGGTGTCCAGGGTTCAAATCCCTGCAGAGCCATTTGAACCCTCTGAAGTATGAAGAGGGTTGTAAGTGTTCTTCTGGATTTTAATGCAGGTGCCGGGTTCATATCTCTTCAACTCTTTCTTACTTTCATAAGAGTTGAACGAGTTAGAAAACTAAAAGTTTTCTAAACCTGCAGAGCCAGTGACTAGAACAGTATAGTATCGAGCATAATAATTCTTAAAAAGAGATAACTTTACTTTAAACTTATGGAAGTAAATGCACAATTAAACGGACTTGAGATTTCTATTGTTAATTCTAAACCATCGCAGTCCATAGGACTTACTCCTGATTTGTCAAGATATTGTGAATCTAAATCAAAAGAAATAATGAGAAGTTTCAATTCGAGGGGGATGATATTTAAATATGATAATTTAGATGAAACAACCAGAAATTTGATTGAGAATTTTATGTTTTTTTATGCAATTGGTGATGTCAAGCCTGATGGCAAATTGAAAACAGTTACAACAAATGTAAAAATAGACCTGGACGCATTTGAGTGGTTTAGAGGATTATACAAATCTTTTGGTGTTAAAATGCCAGAATTTCATGCTCGCTTTGTAAGAACTCCGAAAACAAAAACAGAAGGCGATAATACTATTTCATGTTTCTCAACTGGAAAAGATTCTACCTATGTTACTCTTTCAACTAATTCCCAACCAGTACATGTAACAAGGCTCAATAGGGCAACTAGCACAAGAGAGATTCGTGCGCTGAAGAAATTTTTGCCAATTTTAAAAAAAGAGCCCATAATAATTCCTGCATATAGCAGTTTAAAACTTGGAAGAGGCAATAATGCCTATCAAATGAGGGATGGATTAATATATGCCTGGATGATACCAATAGCAAAACATTGCAGAGCAAATAAAATCTATTCAGGAGCTTATGGAGAAAATACTTGGTACTCTACTTCTAAAGAGGGAGTAGCTAACCTTAATGAATTATTGCATGAAAAAGGTATAAACATAACTATAGAACAAATCGATAAATTGAGTGAAGAAGAGATAATAAGAAGAATGATTGTGCAATATCCTCGAGAGTTTTATATGACTCATCCCTGTGTTTTAGACGATTTATTGTTCACAATAAAAAGAAATTGGTTCATGAAAAAATTTCCAGAATATCCTTTGATGGAAGGCAGTTGTGGAACCTGTGGTAAAGATATTCAATTAAATATGGCCAGACTAATTCATGATCCAAAAATATCAGAAACAAGCAAAAATTGCCAGAGAGCAATTGCAGAATATTATGTAAAGAGAGCTATGCAAGAAAACATATCTGACTTTATAGAACCAGAACTTGTTGAGAAAGTAAGAAGGAAATATAATATAAATAATTAGAGAAATGCAAGTGCGAGATCTTTTTTACCCTTTCTCGTAAATCTTCTTAACGCGCGAAGGTATCAACGAATAATCCAGGTTCGGTTCAATCTTTTCTGCTGAAACTTCTCCAGCTTTTACTTTTTCTTCTAATTTCTTTGTAACTGAAAGAAAATCCTGAAGAAGAGCGTCTCTTCTAAACCTGCAGAGACGATTAAACGCAACCATATACTCTATCTCACCATCAAAACTTTCCCTTTTTATGCCTAAAAATTTTGCTTCTTCGCATGAAAACTCAAAAATATATCTTTCCATTTCTTCAAACTTGTCTTTCCCAAATATCAATCTTACCTGGTTATCCAACTCTTTACTTTGTTTCATCATTTCATAATATTTCCAGGGATTAATTGTCATTGTTTTGTGTTTGTTTTTGGTTTTCAAGAGAATCAACTAAAGACTTTGCCCATTCTGCTGAGGCATATCTTTGTTCTTTTATCTCATTCGATAGTGGGCAAATTCCTTCAGACGGAGCAGAGGGATGATTTTTTAATAAATACCTATTAAAAATTGTCAAATTTGAAGTTAATGTTCTATGATATACTTGCCTCGTTTTCTCTAATCCTGCCATCATGCTAGAAAAATCTCCAGTATCAAATCTTAGCGAAAATGAATCCTCACTTTCCCCCCGCCTTCTTTTAGTCCCATCAATTTTTTCTTTTATTATCTTAAGATGCGCAACATACCTTTTTGCAGAATCAACAAGTTCTCTTAAAAGTCCAGAAGATTCTGAATCTCCGGCTATCAAAGATGAAATTTCATTATACCTTTGCCTTGCTTTTCTTATTTCTTCTTTCATATATCTAAATAACAAACATAGTTTATAAATATTGCCATTTGTTGTTACTTATAAGAGATAACTTGTGTCTTTTTCACTATTAATTTAATGTCATTACTATTCTGCCAATATCTTCCATAATCTTCAAAAGTAGGTTTTTAAACCGCTAACAGAAAGCTTTAAAAACCTACTTTTTATTTCTTTTATTATTGCCTAGTCACAATTATGCCAAAAAGCCATTGTCTAGTATAATTAAAAAATCATCTTAAAAATATCAAAAAATGCATATTCTACAGCCAAAACATACATTATTAAAACCCGAAGAACTCGAAAAATTGCTTGTAGAATATAATATTTCTCTATTACAGTTACCAAAAATTAAGATTACAGACCCGGCATTGCCAGAAAATGCAAATGTAGGTGACGTAATCAAAATTGAACATAAATGCGAAGATACTATTGTACCTTATTTTCGTGTTGTTGTTCTTTAAATAGAAAAAAATAAACTAGAAAAGAAAATCAATAAAAGAATGAAACTTCAGACAGAAAACAAACATTTGCTTGTAAGGAAATATCTAGAACAGCACAGCCTCGTAGAATCAAACATTGTTTCTTTTAATAATTTCATTGACAAGAGAATACAGGAAATTGTTGATGAATTCTCAGAAACTCTGCCTAAAGAAGAAGACATTGAAGTAAAATTAGGAAAGATAAGATATGAAAAACCAATTGTCATAGAAGCAGACGGTTCAAAAACTTTATTAACACCTGCCGAAGCGAGAATAAGAAATTTAACCTATTCTGCAAACTTATTTTTGGAGATAACAATCAAGCAAGGAAGCCAGATAGAAAGTCAAGAAGTTGAAATTGGCAGAGTTCCAATAATAGTAAAAAGTAATCCTTGCAATATCGCTGGCAAAACAGCAGAAGAATTAGAAAAATTATATATTGATCCATTGGATACTGGTGGTTATTTTATTATAAATGGAAATGAAAGAGTAATGGTAATGGCAGAAGACTTAGCAGAAAACCAGCCATTTATAGAAAATTCAAAAGGGAAATTAATGTTAAGATTATTTTCAAAAAGAGGCAGTTACAGAATTCCTGTTTCAATAACAGACACAACTGAAGGAATAATAGAACTATCTTTTAGCAGATTCAAAAATATTCCGGCAGTAATAATCTTAAAAGCACTTGGAATGACAAAAGAATCAGAAATTGCTTCTTATATAAACAAAGATAGTGATAGTTTAATTGTTAACCTTTATGAATTTGCAAATATCAAAGAGCAAGAAGATGCAATGATGTATATCGCTGAGAAAACAGCGCTTCAAGGAACTAAAAAAGAAATTCTTGATAGAATAAAACAAAGATTAGATTCTTACTTGCTTCCGCATATAGGCTTAGGAAAAGATTATCGGCTGGAAAAAGCAATAACTCTTTGCAAATTTATAAAACAATTTCTCATCTCAAAAGAAAATCCTGAAAGCTTGACAGATAAAGACCATTATGCTAATAAAAGAATAAGACTTTCTGGAGACCTATTGACAGATTTATTCAGAGTTAATTTAAGCATTCTTATCAGAGATATAGTCCATTCACTTCAGAAAACACAAAAAAGGAAAAAATTCTATTCACTTAAAACAATAGCAAAATCAACACTATTCACACACAGAATTGAAAGTGCTATTGCTACTGGAAATTGGATTGGAGAAAGAACAGGAGTAACACAGAATATGGACAAAACAAATTATTTAGCTATTATATCTCAATTACAGAGAGTTGCAAGCACTCTTCCAGGAGAACAAGAAAACTTTCTTGCAAGAACTGTTCATCCTACTCATTATGGAAGATTTTGCCCTGTTGAAACACCAGAAGGAACAGAAATTGGATTAAGAAAAAATCTGGCTATGCTTGCAAGAGTATCAACAAGAGTTGATATGGATGAGAAGAAATTTGCTGAGACCTTAGTTCAATTTGGTTTGGAAAAAGAAAGAGATGCAAAAGCAACAGATATATTCTATAACGGTAGATTTATAGGAGCAACAACAGAACCTGGAAAGTTTATTAATTCTGTAAAAGAACAAAGAAGAAATAATGAACTTCCTATACAGTTAAGTATAAGACATGATAAAAATTTTAATAATATCCTAATCTCAACAGAAGTTGGAAGAGTTTTAAGACCATTAGTTATTATTGAAGATGGCCAAAGCAAATTAACAGAAGAACATGAAGAATTACTAAAAGAAAATAAAATATCCTGGAATGATTTAGTCTCTCAGGGAGTTATAGAATATGTAGATGCGTCTGAAGAAGAGAATGCACTTGTTGCATTAACTAAAGATGAAATTAATAACGAAACAACCCATCTTGAAGTAGATGTTGTTGATATTTTCGGGACAATAACTTCGCTTGTTCCTTTCTCAAACTATGACCAGTCAGCAAGACTTTTAAGAGGAAGTAAAACCCAGAAACAATCTCTTGGATTGTATGCTGCTAACTTTCTTTGCAGAGTTGATACAGATGTAAGTATACTTCACTATCCTCAAAAACCAATTGTAAGAACTTTTATCTATGATACTCTTAATGTTTACCCCTCTGGCCAGAATGTAGTTGTTGCTGTCATGACACATGAAGGATATAACATGGAAGATGCTTTAATATTAAACAAGGCGTCTGTTCAAAGAGGACTTGGAAGAAGTACTTATTTCAGACCATACACTACTGTTGAAATAAATTATGCAGGTGGATTAAAAGATGAAATATGTATTCCTGAAAAAGGGACAGCAGGATACAAAACAGAAGAAGCTTATAGATATTTAGAAGCAGACGGTGTTGTTTATCCTGAAGCAAAATTAGAAGCAGGAGAAGTAGTAATAGGAAAAACATCTCCACCAAAATTCCTTTCAGAATCAAGAGAGATTACTGTAAAAGCAAAAAAAGAGTCAAGTTCTTTGATAAGACAAGAAGAAAGAGGAATAATAGATTCTGTTTTTATAACAAAGAATATAGATGGAAATAAAATTGTTCAAGTAAGAGCAAGGGATTTGAGAATACCAGAGTTAGGAGATAAGTTTGCAACAGCACATGGACAGAAAGGAGTTATAGGAATGCTTGTTGAAGAAAATGATATACCTTTTACTTCTAGTGGAGTAAGACCAGACATAATATTCAATCCACACGGTATTCCTAGTCGTATGACTGTAGGATATCTTATGGAATTAATATCTGGAAAAATTGGTTGTCTATCTGGAAAAATCGTTGATGGAACAGGATTTGACCAAACTAACATAGAAGATCTTGAAAAACAGCTTGAAAAATTAGGATTCAGATGCGACGGAAAAGAAACAATGTATAATGGAACTACTGGAAAAATGATGGAAGTTAAAATTTTTATCGGAACAATGTATTATCAAAAATTAAAATATATGGTCAGTAATAAAATGCACGCACGTGCAAGTGGAAAAGTTACATTATTGACAAGGCAGCCGATAGAAGGAAGAGCAAAAGGTGGTGCATTAAGATTAGGAGAAATGGAACAACAAGCATTAGTCTCTCATGGTGCCTCATTATTATTAAAAGAAAGATATGACTCTGATAAAGTTGTAATTCATATTTGCACAAAATGTGGATATATTGCTATTGAAGATAACTTAAGAGGAAGAATCTATTGCCCATTATGTGGGAGTCAGGAAACAGAACCTGTTGAAGTTTCATATGCATTCAAACTTCTTGTAGATGAAATTCAAGGGCTTCATATTTCAACTAAATTTGATTTAAAGAATAAATACGAATAATATGAATATAAAACCAATAAGAAAAAGAATAGACAGCCTTTATTTCGGATTATTAAATCCAGAAGAGATAAAAAAAGTAGCACAGGCAAGAATAGTAACACCTGAACTTTATGATATTGATGGCTACCCTGTTGATGGTGGGCTTATGGATCTTCGTCTTGGAGCAATAGATCCAGGTGTAAGATGTAGAACTTGTGGTGGAAGACTAAAGGAATGTTTAGGTCATCCAGGAATGATTGAACTTTCAAGACCGCTTATACATTTAAAATATTTGCCGATAATAGATATGTGTTTAAGATGTTTTTGTCAATCATGTGGAAAATTTCTTCTTTCTGAAGAAAAAGCAAATGAGTATACTCAAAAAGAAAAAATAAAAAAAGCGAAAGATAACAAAAAGTGTCCATACTGTCTTGCTCCGCAGGAAAAAGTAAAGCTAGACAAGCCAATGACTTTTAAGAAAGGCAAGAAAAGAATGTTCCCAGATGAAATTAGGGAAGTTCTTGTAAATATCCCAGATGATGAATTAAAACATGTAGGAATAAATTCAAAAGTTTTAAGACCAGAATGGGCGATTCTCACTGTTCTTCTTGTTCCACCTGTTACAGTAAGACCTTCAATTACTCTTGACACAGGAGAAAGAAGTGAAGATGACTTAACACATAAATTAGGAGATATTATAAGATCTAATCAAAGATTATGGGAAAATTTAAATGCAGGAGCTCCAGAAGTTATTATAGACGATTTATGGGACTTATTGCAATACCACGTAACTACGTTCTATGACAATAATGTTGCACAAGTTCCTCCTGCAAGGCATAGGAGCGGTCATCCATTAAAGACAATAACAGAAAGAATAAAAGGAAAAGAAGGAAGAATAAGGCATAATCTTGCAGGAAAAAGAGTCAATTTCTCCTCGAGAACAGTAATTTCTCCTGACCCTAATTTAAACATAAACGAAATAGGAGTTCCAAAAGAAATAGCACTGATTCTTACTGTAAATGAATTTGTTAATTCAACAAATATAGAATACCTTAAAAAATTGATAAAATCTGAAACATATCCGGGAGCAAATTATATCATAAGACCTGACGGAAAGAGAAAGAAAATAACTCCCGAATTAAAAGAAGAAATAATCGAAGAATTAGCTCCAGGTTATACTGTTGAAAGACATCTAAGAGACGGAGATATTGTTTTGTTTAATAGGCACCCAAGTCTTCATAAAGCTAGTCTTATGGCTCATTTTGTAAAAATTCTTCCTCATAGAACTTTTAGAATGAATCCAGCAGTTGCATTCCCTTACAACGCAGATTTTGATGGTGATGAAATGAATATTCATGTCCCACAAACAGAAGAAGCCAGAGCAGAAGCGCAAATTCTTTTGAATGTAAATCAAAATCTTATGTCTCCTAAAAATAATACAAATCTCATTGGTTGTATTGCAGACTCAACAACCGGAAATTATCTTCTTAATAATGATGAAATGAGCAAATCAGATGCATCACAAATACTTTATGAATCAGGAATAACTTCTATATTTTCTAAGAAAAATCTTAGTGGTAAAGAAGTATTTTCAGAAACATTACCAAAAGTTGACTTTAAATTTAAATCAAAATCAACAGAAGATACTGTTTTAATTGAAAAAGGAAATCTTATATCTGGTGTTGTTGATGGAAAAGTCGTTGGAGTTGAAGATGGTGTTTTTATTAAGGAGCTTGATAGTCAGGTAGGAAGAGAAAAAACATTAGAAACAATAAAAAATATTTTTTCTCTTGGAATAAAATATCTCTCAAAACATGGATTTACAATTTCTATAAATGATTTAAAGGTTAATAAAAAAGTAGAAGAGACAACAAGGAGAATAATTGATGAGGCAGAAGGAAAGACAAACGATATAATCAATTCTTTTAACAATAATACTTTAGAAATAATACCTGGAAAAACTAGAGAAGAGTCAAGAGAAATAAAAGTTATCCAAACTCTTAACGAAGTCCGTACAAAAATAGGACAAGTTGTAAAACAGGAATTTCCACATGAAAATCCAATAAATACAATGATTCTTTCAGGTTCAGGTGGAAATATCTTGAATATAACTCAGATGGCTTGTTGTGTAGGTCAGCAGTCTCTTTGGGGAAAAAGAATAGAGTTAGGATATACAAATAGAACACTATCATTTTTTAAGGAAAATGATTTATCACCTAGAGCAAGAGGATTTATTGAGAGCCCATTCATGAAAGGACTAAAGCCATATGAATTTTTCTTTGGAGCAATAACAGGAAGAGACTCGATGATGGATACTGCATTAAGAACACCAAAATCAGGTTATTTGTATAGAAGACTTGCAAATTCTCTTCAGGACTTAAAGGTAAGTTATGACGGAACAATAAGAGATGGTTCTGAAAATATTATTCAGTTTAAATACGGTGAAGATGGAATGTCTGTTTCTGATTTGCATAAGAAAAAACAGATTGCTCCAGGGGAAGCGATAGGAATTTTGACAGCACAATCATTTGGAGAACCTTCAACACAGATGGCATTGAATGTATTCCACTTTGCAGGTGTTTCTGAAATGCAGATTACACAGGGACTACCAAGATTAATAGAAATTTTTGATGCAAGAAAAAAACCATCAACTCCAACTATGGATATTGCTCTTAAAAAAGAATATGATAATGAAAAAGATGCAAGAATAATAGCAGAAAAGATAAAAGAAACAAAATTCGGAGAGATTGTTGAAAAGATAAAAGTTAATTTTGCAGAAAAGAAAATAGAAGCTACGATAAATAATGCTGCGCTTAAGTCAATCCATATAGGACTAGACAGTGTTTCAGAGAGATTAAAAGAAAAAGGACATGCTAATAAAATAAAAGATAATGCTATAATTTTCTGGGAACCAAAGTCTGACTTTAAGGCACTGTATAAACTAAAAGAAAAGATAAAAACTATTTTAATCTCGGGCGTAAAGGGAATTGAACAAGTTCTTGTCGTTAAAAGAGAGAAAAATTATGTTGTTCTTACATCAGGAACAAATATGAAAGACATTTTTGAAATAAAAGGTGTTGATGGCGATAAGACAGTAACAAACGACATAAGAGAAATCCGTGATGTTTTAGGAATAGAAGCTGCAAGAAATGCTGTAATTTCTGAACTAAGAAAGACAATTGAAGCACAGGGACTTGATATAGATATAAGACATTTAAAACTTGTAGCAGATGCCATGTGTTCAAATGGAGAAGTTTCAGGAAGCACAAGAATGGGAATCATATCACAGAAAAGTTCTGTTTTAGCAAGAGCATCATTTGAGACTCCTATAAAGCACTTTGTAAATGCAACATTAAAGCAGACAAAAGATGAATTATCCTCTGTTATAGAAAATATAATTCTAAACCAGCCTATTCCTGTAGGAACAGGACTTCCAGGATTATTAGTAAAGGTTACAGGAAGATTGGCTCCTGGAAAAGAAGCCAAAGAAAAAGACAAAAAGGAAAAATAATTCTAAAATGAAAAATAGTCTAATGATTTTTATGTCGAATATTAAATCAAACTTTAAGGAGATTGAAACCTTAAAGAACCATGGGTGCCTTAGGTAATGATAAAGACTTTTGACATGCGTTTTATAAGGTATATTAATATGTTCGAGAGAGTTACAAGAATAAGCCCAAAACATTGTTTTGAGTATAATAACATGCTCGTTTTTATTGTTCCACATAAATTCGTAATGATGGCGATAGGAAGAAATAATTCTAATCTTGAAGAATTAAGTAGAATATTTTCAAAGAGAATACGTGTTCTTGCAGAACCTAGAGATGAAAAGGATATGCAAAACTTTATTTTAACTTTAATTTCACCTGTAAAGTTTGATAAACTTGAACTTAAAGATGGAGAACTAACAATAACCTCTGGTGGGATGGAAAGTAAGGCAATGCTTATTGGCAGAAATAAGGTAAGATTAGAAGAGTTAAAAGATATTTTAAAGCAAAATTTTGGCGTGAAAGACGTCAGAATTGCTTAGAAATTTTATTCTGGATATGTAAAAATTATGTAATAATATTTATAAACCGATTAGCAATAATAATTCAATATGTCTGCAAAAAAAGAAAAAATAAAATTGGAAATAATAAAACCGGCATATACTGTTGGACAGGAAATATATATTCCTAAAAGAAATAATGTAACACAAACGACAATTTCTGGTTATGAAGTGCAAGTAATAAAAGAGGGAGACAGCCTTATCGGAGTTGTTTCAAATTATCGTTTATTACAAGGTGTAACATTAAGAAGAGGTGAAAGATCTGATTTAGTTTTTTTGGTTAAAGAATGTGATTTCTACGCAGATAAAAATAAAGCAAAAGAAGCTTCAAAATTTATTCCTGTAACTTTAGATGATGAAAATTGGAGATTGGCAATTGGAGATAGAATGGTGACAGAAGAAGATTCTCCGTATAATATTGATAATTGCGGATTGCCTTGCTGTTGTACAAATATTTCTGATGCTCGGGACATACTATATTTTTGCAGGACAGAAAATGGATTAATTATGCATGAAAGAAATACCCTTGCATATTTATTAAAGAACCACGGTTTCAAGTATGATATTCAAAGCCCGATAGGAAAATTACTAGGGCAATTAGGAATTTAATAGGTTATTATCATAATTAAATCACCAAAATTCTTTACAAGATATAATCAGAAGTTTTAAAAACCACCTTCTGCATAAAAATATAACAAATGGGACTAATGGGCGCAACAAAGTTGATGAAGAACCGAAAAAGGTTCAGATGGAAAGACGATAGATACAAAAAGAAAGCTCTAAAATTATTCGCAAAATCAGATCCTATTCAAGGAAAAAGCCAGGCAAAAGGGCTTGTCGTATCTAAAGTTCAAAAAGAAGCAAGACAGCCAAACTCTGCTATGAGAAAGTGCTGCAGAGTTCAACTAATAAAAAATAACAGAATGGTTACTGCATTTATTCCTGGAAATCTTGCACAGAAATTTGTTGATGAGCACGATGAAGTTATAATTGAAAGAATTGGTGGACGAATGGGACGTTCTAAAGGAGATATTCCCGGAGTAAGATTTCAAGTTATAAAAGTAAATGACCAACCTCTTCACTTATTGTGGAAAGGAAAGATAGAGAAGGGTAGAAGATAATGAAAATATTTAACCTATACGAATCAGATGACGTTCTTGTCGAAGATCCTGGTCTGAAAAGAGTAATAAACTTGCGAGGAAAAATAGTTCTAAAATCCCATGGAAAAATAAGAGGGAAGTTTGCTAATACAAAAATAAATGTTGTTGAAAGACTTGCAAATCTTCTAAATGTTTCTGGTCATAGAGGAAAAAAACATACTATCATGACAAAAAAAGCAGCAGGAAAATATTGTTCAAATATGAAAATAGTGTTAGATGCTTTTGAAATTATTCAGAAAAAAACAAACGAAAATCCTGTTCAAGTTCTTGTTAAGGCAATAGAAACCGCATCACCAAGAGAAGAAATAACTACAATCGAGTATGGTGGTGCAAAATATCCCCAGGCAGTTGATTGTTCTCCTTCAAGAAGAATTGGATTAACACTAAGATTAATTGTTCATGGAGCTTATGATAAATCATTTGGTTCAAAGACAAAAATTGAAGAGTCTTTGGCAAATGAGATAATTTTTGCTTCAAAAGGTGCAAGTGAAAGTCTTGCTGTTGCAAAAAAGAACGAGATGGAAAAGCAAGCGAATTCTGCGAGATAAAATTTTAATCTTATTCAGTTTATAACATAAAATCCTATAAACCCCGGGATATTATCTTTATCATGCCAAAAGAACAAGATTCAGAAGAAGTGCATAAGATGCGTGATGAAGCACGAAATTGTTATAAATGGGCTAAACTTTTAGGAGTTGGGGAAGAGGAATATGCAATAATTAAAGGAATAAGTTCATTTCCAGAAATAGAAGCAAGAAAGGCAAAATCAAGGCAAATATTCGGAGAACACAATTCATTTTTAGAAGCCAGATTACAAGAATATCTTATTGAAAGCGCGAGAGGACCACGCGCCATTCCAAAAGAACATGAAGAATGTTTCATTTGCAGGGGAAAATATGTTGGTGCATATTCTGTTTGCGCTGTTTGTGGTTATGTTTACAGGACAGAATTTTTGAATGAGAAGATAGTGCCATCCAAAGAACAATAAAAAACTCGCTTCCGCATTTCCAGAATATTCGGAACGAGACTTAAATGCAAACGCTCAAATTCGCATTTGTATTTCAAGCATATTTAAACAGGACTTAAATGCAAACGCTCATGGAAGACTTTAAGAGAATCATTGAGAAGCTTAGACAAGAAAAATATTATCTTTACGATGTAGTCTACACTGAAGTTGATTCTAAAAATATTTCTATTGAAGATGGCGTATCTTTAGAGATAGATAGAAATAGAAATGTGCCTGCTAATCTATCTAGATTATTAGTTGATCATCTATCTAATGGTTTTAAATTAAGACCAGCCAAAGCAGATATATGCTTCAAATCATACCGAAAAAAAGTTCCAGAACAGTATGATAACAAGATAGATAATAGATATGACTATAATGTTGAAGTTGATTTTAATAAAAGATTATGTACCCCCTCTAAAAACATGCGTGAGTTTCCAAGTGCAAGAAAGATGTATGAGGATATTGAAAGAATTTTTAGAGGTTGTGGCTGGCAGTTTAGCAGTGATAAATGAGCTAAGAAAGGTTTAAAAACTATTTTTCTGATTAACTTATATTCTAAAGACCTTAAAAGTTGAAGAATAATTCAAATAACACTAATATCAAACATGGCAAAAAAAGAAACAAACTTAGAAAAAATACAAAGACTCTGCACAAACCAGAAAAATATAAGGAACGTAGCGACAAGCGCGCATATTCACCACGGAAAAACAGCTCTTACTGATAATCTTCTTGCTGCATCAGGTTATATGGCAGCAAAAAATGCAGGAGATTTAGAAGATGGCATGGCAACATGGCAGCATGGAGACGAGCAAGAAAGATTAATGACAGTTGATTCTGCAAATGTTTCTATGGTTCATGACTTTCAAGGAGAAGAATATCTTATTAATTTAATTGACACTCCTGGGCACGTTGACTTTGGAGGAAATGTTACAAGGGCAATGAGAGCAATTGACGGAACAATTGTTCTTGTATGTGCAAGTGAAGGAATAATGCCTCAAACAGAAACAGTTATCAAACAAGCAATAAGAGAAAGAGTTAAGCCTGTTTTATTTATTAACAAAGTTGATAGATTAATTAAAGAGCTTAAATTAACACCAGAAGGAATTCAGCAAAGATTTTTAAAAATAATTCAGGATTTTAATATTCTTATATCTCAAATAGCAGAACCAGAATACAGAAAAAAATGGCAGGTTGATGTTAATGATGGAAGTGTTGCATTCGGAAGCGCAAGAGATAATTGGGCATTATCTATACCTTTCATGAAAAAGAAAGGAATTACTTTCAAAGATATTCTTGGGTTGTATGATATGGAAGAAACAGCAAGAAAAGATTGGTGCTGGAAGAATGCGCCCCTATTTGAGGTTCTTCTTGATATGGTAATAAAACATCTTCCTAACCCTCTTGAATCTCAAAAATATAGAATACCAAAAATCTGGCATGGAGATATTCAAACAGAATTCGGAAAAAATTTAATGGAATGCAATCCTCAAGGAAAAATTGCTTTTGTTATAACAAGAATTGTTATTGACCCTCGCTCAGGAAAAGAACTCAGCGCAGGAAGATTATTTTCAGGAACAATGAAAACAGGAACAGAAGTTTATCTTAATATGGCAAAACAAAAACAAAGAGTTCAGCAGGTTTTGATTTATAATGGAATAAAACCAGAACAAATGGAAGAACTTCCTTGTGGAAATGTTATCGCAATATCTGGCGTAACAGGAGAAGCAGGAGAGACTATTACACTTGAACCAGAAACACCATTCGAAGAAATGAAATATATTTTTGAGCCTGTTATTACAAAGTCTATTAGTGTTCCTAAACCTCAAGACTTACCTAAACTTATTGAAGTTCTTAAAAAAGTTGCAAAAGAAGATCCTTCTATAAAGATTCAAATTAATGAAGAAACAGGAGAAAATTTAATTTCTGGTATGGGCGAGTTGCATCTTGAGATAGTTGAAAATAGAATAAAAACAGAAAAAGGTGTAGAAGTTCGAACATCTTCTCCTATTGTAGTATATAGAGAAACAGTTGACAAACCATCTGAAGTTGGAGAAGGAAAATCTCCTAACAAGCATAACTTATTCTTTTTGAAAGTTGAACCTCTTGAAGATGGAGTTTATCAGGCAATGAGAAATGGAGAAATAAACATGGGAAGAATAAAGAAAAAAGACGAGCCATTATGGAAAACACTTTCTAGCCTTGGAATTTCAAATGAAGAAGCAAGACAATATATTGATGTTTACAAAAATTGTGTATTCTTGAATAAGATTAAAGGAGAAGTCAATATTGGAGAAGTTATTGAATTAGTTCTTGATGCATTTGAGCAAGTTGTTGATGCAGGAACAATTGCAAGAGAGCCTTGTATAAAACTTAAAGTTTCACTTGTTGATATAAAACTTCACGAAGACGCTATTCATAGAGGGCCTGCGCAAGTTTATCCTGCTGTTAGAGATGCTATGAGAATGGCAATGAATTCAGGAAAGCCAGTATTATATGAGCCTGTTCAGACAATGCTTTTCGAAGGTCCAATAAGTTTTATGGGAGAAATGACAAAAATTATACAAGGTAAAAGAGGACAATTAATTGATGTTACACAATCAAGTATTGACTGCACAATAAAAGCAAAATTACCTGTTGCAGAAATGATTGGACTTGCATCTGATTTAAGAGGCGCTACAGAAGGCAGAGGAAGTTTCAGTATGGTTGACCAGGCATTTGAAAAAACACCAGCAGGTGTTCAAGCAGTTGTTGTAAGGCAGATTAGAAGTAGAAAAGGGCTTGCTGAGAACGAATAATTTTAATGTATAATCAATCACATATTTCTTTAAAAATAAGAAAATAGGAATAATTACACAATGGTATTAACTGAACGTGGAATGTTAGAGCAAAGTGTTGTTGGTGGATGTGTAAATTATAATCCTAATAGAACTCAAGCACCAACTGGTGCCCTAGCAGAAGATGTTCCCGGAAATAAAATTTATCCATGCCTTAATTCTGCCCAAACAAAAGAAGGGGAAAGACATGGATATTCTTGTGGTGCAGGATTTTGTGCAAAATACGTGGCGGTTTGTAGATAAGAAGTAGAAAAGGTTTAGCTGAAAACGAATAATTTTTAAACCCCGGATTCATAAGTTATTTGAGGTGATGGTAAGAATCGCCTTAGAATTCTAGAATAATAAAATGGAAGACTATAACCCACAAATTAAAATTACTTTGGGTGACATAACTCAAACACGCGTAGATGCAATCATGACAGCGATAAATCCTGCGGGAATGTGGTTCGGTGGAGTTGATAGAGCTATTGAAAGAGTCGCAGGAGGGATGTACCACGCCCAAGCTGCTGCTCGAATGCCTTTAAAAAATTTAGATGTGATTGTCGCAAAAGGAGATAGAAGAGAACATGGGGGTCAATTTAATGATGTTGTTTTCGTTGTTGATGCTTTAGAATCACCCGTGAGTCAAGTGGTATACAAGGGATTAGAAGCTGCACATGAAAAAATGTATAATAGTATAGCATTTCCTGCAGTAAGAATGGGAGTTATGGCAGGAGTGAAAGAAAAAACACCTAAAGAAACAGTAAGAGGTATTGGAGAGGGCATATCTTTATTTCAGAAAGAATATGGATTAAGAACAGGTCTTAGGGATTTGATTTTTGTAGTTTTTCGAGATATGCAAGCAGTAGGTTATCTTCAACACGGTTTTAAAAGTCAACATTTACTTAATTGATGAAAATATAAAATATGAAATACACCACAAAAGCAAATTGGAAAACAGTCACAAAATATGATAATGGGGTAATTCTTACAAGACCAAATGCAAAAAAAGTTGCATTAGATTTGGGCTTGAAAGTTGCCGGTGCAGTTGTTTGTTATGAATTAGGAACATTAATTGGAGAATTAATGGATCATATTCCTTACATTAATCAATGGGTCCCACAAGCAGTAGATTTTGTTTCTGGAATTAAAGTAGCAGGAAATTTAGATGGTCTTGTTGGACTTCTTAGTGGGATATATGGATGGGGTAATTCTGGAACTGAAACTTTTGAAGATAATCCGGATAAATTGCATACAATTGAGTTAAGTCCGCTCAAGGTAACTTTAAGGGAATAATTAACATGAAAAATTTAGCAGGTAATAAAAACGCAGATAGGTATATTCAAGAAGAATTAATTCTAGCAGGAATTCCTATTGTAAGAGGAGAAAAAAGTACAGGTGAAGTCCCATATTCTATTACTGGCAAGATTGGTGACTGGACATTTGAACGTGCATGGTATTATTGGATGGCATCTGCTCCAGATGGTAAGGGTTTATCCTTAGAAGTTGCAACTAAATTGCACGAACAAGACTATCCAATAATCGGAGAAAATGAAGCAGAAACTTATGGTCAGGTTATAAGAGTTGCAGGTCATTGCGGATGTCCGCCTCCAGAAGAATGGGCTTTTCCAACTCGTGAAGTTCTTGAAATTGAATCAAAAAGAATTGGAAAAGATTTAATGAGAACTTGCTACGGAGATCTTGCAGAGCTTTGTAATTCTGGAATCGTTAAGGGTGCGAGATTTGTTAATTCTTATCATATTGACACCCAAGTGGGATTAAACAAATTAGCAAGAGTAATTAGTAATCTTCAGAACAGTTTTAAAAGCCAACATTTACTTAATTAATAATCAACATGACACAAACAATAACAATTAATCTTGAAGGAAAAATGGCAGAAGAGATCCAAAGAAAATCAGATATTCAAATACAAATTAGGGGTAATTCTTTGAAAGTTACAGGTATACCTCATAAAGATGTTGTTGAATATGTAGCAATAGATGCTGAGACAAAATCAAAATTTTATGTTGTTCACAGGCCAAAAGAAAATTGGAATTATCCAGATTTTAGATTGCATGTTGGATCAGAAAACGAGTTAAGAGAAACAAAAGTTGAAAAAGTAGAGAGATATAGAGACGGCGGAACAACAGTTATTGATTATGTATTAGCAGGAATTCCGGGAGCATTGCGTTTTCCAACCCCATTCGAGAGAGATAAAAAGCCCACAGATAATTATAAAGGCAGAATTATAGAATTAGAAAGACTATTTTTCTGATAAAGTATGAAGAATTAATACTAGGAATTTATTTTTTATATAAATTTATAAACCCTCCTAATAACAAAAATTTATGAACAACGCATATTTTGTATTTAACTATTATCACGATAAGAACCACTCTGCTTGGGCACCATTAAGAGTTATCGATTCTAAAATGAACCCAATAAGAGGATACGGCTTAATTAATCCTGAAGAGCATAATGAAACAATTTGGCAAGAAAGATGTTTAAAGTTTCTGCAAGAACAAAAAGTAAAAGTTGTTTTTAGTTGTCCTGGTAAGAATTCTTTTGAAGATTTATTATTTGGTTTTCCAATACATTATTCTGGCGGAGAAGGCGGAAGCTTTTTTCATTATGACTTTATTGACCCTAAATTTTCCAGTTCGAAGTTTAAAGAACACGGGATTGAGTTAAGAGTTTTTGATAGAAGATAAAATAATTCTAATCTATTCTAGAGAAATCGCGCCATGCTTGCATGCACTTACGCAAGCACCACAACCGATACACTTTTTAGCATCAACTACAACAAGCTTTTTTCTTTTTAATGCTCCAACAGAGCATGCTTCAACGCATCCCTTACAAGCTCCTCCTACTCCTCCACAACCACAGCTAGAACATTTGCCGTCTTTCCAGCAACATTTGCTATAATCTATTTTAATAACCATGATTATAGTGAACATATGCGATTTATAAAGTTTGTTAAAAAAGTAAGTATGCAAATAAATGATTTTGATAAGGAAGAAATCTTTTTAAACCACCTACATTAAGAAAAAATATAACAATATGAAAATAAAAAATATTATGGAAATTGCAGGAGTAACCGCGTTAACAATAACAATACCGAGCGTCTTATTAGCAGCGTGTATTTTATTTGACAAAGGTATGTCTGCCAAATATCGTAGAATAGGGGAGACTATCCCTGTAAATCAAACAATAGAGAAGGTATATTCAATTACTAATTCTTATTATCAAAGATAGACGTTTATAATTAGAAAAAACTATATAAACCTAAGAACATTAAAAGATATATGAAAAAAGAGGAAGAAGAAAAGAAAAAAGAAAATAAACTTTTAATTATTCTTTCAGGAGTAGGCAGATATATTCTTGGTCTTATCATCCTAATTTCTCCTGCTATAATAATTCTTCTTAATGGAAATGAAGCTCAAGTTATTATTCTTGCAATGCTAACACCTCCAATTAATCTGGTAGTAGCACCACAAGTTCTTGTTGGGCTTTATTTTATGGTGACCGGAAAAACAAGAATAAGGATAGATATAACTTTACTTCTTCTTGTTGTGATATGTACAATTGGTTTGTTGGGTACAAGTTTTCTATAAGATAACTTTTTATATCTCAAAAATATCTCTAATCATGCAACTATTAATAATAATCTTATGGATAATAGCTATCACTTCTTTCTCACTTTTTGGCGCGTGGTATGCACGTAAATATAACAAACCAGACGCACTTATCGGCTTGTATGTTGCGTTTATTCTTATAAGTAATATTATTGCCTATAAGATCGCAGAATTTAATTTAGGATTTTATACTTTCTATGCGCCTGCAGCTGTCCTTGTATTTTCTGTAACATTTCTCTTCACAGATATTGTTAATGAAAAGTTTGGAAGAAGAGAGACGCATAAAATGATATTTATCGCTTTTTTCACACAACTGGCAGTAGCATTATTTGTTCTTTTGTCTATTTATCTTAAACCTGCACCTTTCTGGCCTGACCAAGAAATTTTTGCAAAAATTTTAGGATTTACTCCGAGAATAATGCTCGCGAGCTGGTGTGCTTTTCTTATAAGTGAGAATATGGATGCATATCTTTTCTCCTGGTTCAAAAATCTAACTGGCGGAAAGCATCTTTGGATGAGAAATGTTTTTTCATCAATTCCTTCTATGGCTATTGATAGTGTTATATTTGTAGTTATCGCTTTTTATGGTGTTTCTGCTGTTCTTCCGTTAATACTTGGCAATATTGTTTTGAAGTGGCTTGTTGGAGTTATTGATATTCCGTTTATGTATCTGAACAGGTGGATAATGTTTCGGAGATAAATTATTAAAGCAAAGAAATTAAAAAAGTATAGGGAAGAAGAGTTCTGTGATATGATAATTGAAAATGAAAGAAATAAATCAAGAATTAATAGGAAGAGTTCTAGAAATGTATAAGCCAGAACAAAGATTATTGAAATCTGCTAACATGAATTATCCAATTATTTCTGGAAAATTCTTAATAGGACCAACTTATTATACTCATGAACCTCTTAAACATGCTACAGATATTGAAATCCAATTATGTCTAAACCAGTTGGTTTATGTTGAAGTAGCAGAATCTATACAGAAAAATCTTGTTCCAGAATTAAGAGGGATGGATTTTTCTTCATTGCAAAAAGAGGGAATGTTAATAATTGAATCGCAGAAAAGATTCAATAGAGATATAAAAACAGACGTTGAGATAGATGGCGTGTTAAGAATTAGAAGATTAAAAAATTATAAGGGTTTATTGGTAGCAAATACAGATTTTGATTTTGAAAAAGGAAGCTGCTTTGGTTTTTTAGAATTAGTAATTAAAAAAGAGTTCAATTAAATCTACGCATAAATCAAATCTCTTCTTTTTACTCCAAAAACCATATTAGATATCTTATGGGGATAAGGGAAGCCTCTAACTTTTAATTTTCTTCCTAACTCTGGCACGTGATTAAAAGCAGATTCAACTGTCATCGGCATATAATTATGATTGCGACTAAAATCTCGATGATATTTTTCGAAAACATCATTTAAGATATCTTGGGACAAAGTTTTTCCAAATACTTCTATTCCTTTAGAAATCTTATCTCTATTATCTCCCAATCTTCTCCATATCTCTGTTTCTACATCAGAAGAATAATGAAGTTGAGCATTTAATCCTTCATATCCTTGTGCATGCCAAAAAAGAGGCAATCCTTTTTTGCCTTTTCCACTAGAATCTACACAAGTATAAATTCCTTCATTCCAAACTTTCATTCCAGGAACAAATCTTATTACGCCTTTAGTTTCGTTTTCAATCAGTTCAAATAAATCTCTTGCATTTACAACCAAATCATTAATATCTGCTTCCGAAATAATCTTATCCCATTTTTCTCTTCTTTCATGCTCATTCCTCATCCCTTCATAATGTTCATTCTGGAATATCCTTCGAAGTGCTCTAACATTCGCTTCAGCTTCACCGTAATTCTTGGCTTCTAATTGCCATCTTCTGTCATTTCTTACATCTTCTACGATCGCTTTTTTCATAATAAAGAGAATTATAAAGATTATTTAAACATTTAGATATTTTAAGAACATATTTCTTTAAATAGGGCGAAAAACTAATTCATAGGTAACAAAAATAAATCTTAATCTTTCATTCTAAACTTTACAATATTCTCATAAACATGAAAAAACCAGTGCATATTTACTACCACATGGATTTTGACGGACTTATTTCAAGTGTACTGGCATATCATTTTTTTAAGGGGAAGGGTTTTACTCCGCAAATACAAGGTCCAGTTGATATTGACATTAAAGACATGTGGAAAAAAGAAGAAATTCCTGTGGAAAAACCACTAGCTGTCATTGATTTTTGTTATAGGAATGATGCTTTTGCTTATTTTGACCATCATAGAACAAACAAACCATCAAAAGTATCATCAGAAACAAAATATTTCTTTTTTGATAAAGACGCAAAATCTTGCGCATCATTAATATTTAGAATTTTAGGAGAAAGTAATTGCAATAAAAAGCTTTTAGAACTTGTTAAATGGTGTGATATAATTGATACAGCGTCTTATGCACAGCATAACATCTCAGTACAAAACCAATTATATCCAAAAGAGCCAGCGATAATTCTAAGTAAATCGTTAGAAACCGCGAGGATAGATGGTGAAAAAGGATTTTGGAATTCTCTTTCTGAAAAATTAATTAGAAACCCTTCAATTGAAAAAATTTTAGAAGACACTGCTGTTTTAGAAAAATACAAAACATGTATGAGAAAACAGGAAGAAGCTCTTAAATCATTAAGAAAAAACAGTAAATATGATTCAACTAGGGGGATTGTCACATATGATTCAACAAAAAGTGTGTGGAGTAGATTTGGTTTAGCTTCAATTTATCCAGATTCTTTAATATGGATTGGATTAAGAAAAACAAATAAAGATTTAGTCTATATGGGTATATGTCAAAATCCTTGGAATCCCAAAAGTCAAGAAGCATTGCAAGAAACTCATATCGGTGACATCTTAATGAAATATGGCGGAGGCGGTCATAAGTTTGTGGGAGGAGCTCATTTTAGCTCCCATAGAAAAGCAAAAGAATCAATGGGTAAAATAAAAAAACACATCAAAAAATTTATTTAGAAGGTCATCGACTTCTATAAAAACATAAAAACTTCCTCGGAAAAACTCCAAACTTTTAAAAAAAATCACAAAAAAAGAAAGATTTATAAACCCCCCCGGATTTAAGATAATTAGAAAATGGCACACGAAAAACCAAATCTTAATATTGTTTTCGTCGGTCACGTTGACCACGGAAAATCTACAACAATCGGAAGATTAATGTATGATGCAGGAATACTGCCAGAGCAAGAGCTTCAGAAACTTAAAGAAGAAGCAAAAAAAGTAGGAAAAGTAGGTTTTGAATTTGCATTCGTTATGGACAAATTCAAGGAAGAAAGAGAAAGAGGAGTTACAATCGATTTATCTTATAAGAAACTTATGACTAAGAAATATGAAGTCACTATAATTGATGCACCGGGACATAAGGATTTTGTCAAAAACATGATTACAGGAGCAAGCCAAGCAGATGCTGCTTTCTTAACTGTTGCTGCTAAAGAAGGAGTTCAACCCCAGACAAAAGAACACTTATGGCTTTTAAGAACAATGGGTGTTCAGCAAATTGCAGTAAATGTAAACAAGATGGATTCTGTTGGGTACAAAGAAGAAGCATACACAAAGATAAAAACAGAAATGTCTGCTTTGTTAAAAACAGTTGGAATAAACCCTGAAAAAGTTACTTTCTTAGCAATAAGTGCATTTGTAGGAGATAATATTGTAAAAAAATCAGATAAGATGCCATGGTATAAAGGACCTACATTAATGGAACAACTTGATTTATTCGATGCTCCAAAAAAACCAACAACATTACCATTAAGAATGCCATTACAAGATGTTTACGAAATTACAGGTATAGGAACAGTTCCTGTAGGAAAAATTGAAACAGGAATAATGAAAATCGGACAAAAAGTTATAATCTTACCAGGAAGATCAGGAAAAGGAGTTCCGGGCGAAGTTAAAACAATAGAAATGCATCATGAACAATTACCTGAAGGATTTGCAGGAGATAATGTTGGAGTTAATATTAGGGGAATAGGAAAGAAAGATGTTGCAAGAGGAGATGTTATCTGCGATGCTGCTAAACCTGCTACACTTGTAGAAGAATTCACAGCACAAATTGCAGTTATCAATCACCCAACTGTTATAGCAAAAGGATATACACCAGTATTCCATGTTCACACAGCACAGGTTCCATGCCAGTTTATGGAAATAATTAAGAAAATTGATCCAAAAACAGGACAAGCAAGCGCTGAGAAAGTTGATTTTATCAAAAACGGCGATGTTGCAGTTGTTAAGTTAAAACCAATGGGCAACCTAGTTATAGAAAAACAAGCAGACAACCCTAACATGTCAAGATTTGCAATAAGAGATGCTGGAGCTACAGTTGCAGCTGGAGTTTGCATTGACCTTGTTCCAAAGAAACTCGTTTAATTAGTGACAAACTAAAAAAACAAAAACAATTCTAAAAAACTAAACTTATTACTTACCAAAGTAAACTTTCTATAAAAAACTCACCATGATGTATATGATATTTCTCGGTTTTGCAAAAAATATTTTCAATATTATTGCTTTAGAAGTAAGGGGATTTTTTAATTAGATTCATCTTTATTGTTCATAAAGATTCTTAATGTCGTTGTAATGCTGTGTAAACTGTTCTTCCACTATTCTTTGAGCAGATTTTGATTGGTTCATTATTGTTTCTATTAGTGCATCATCTCTTGATAAAAGACTTGCAAGATTTTCTGAATCATGTTCGGTGTGCATTATTAATGATTAAGTAAAGAGATGTTTAAAATGATTTCTATAAACAATAATGGGCTGTAAAGTTAACGTCAGATGAAAACCCTTAAATACTTTAATTCTGTATACGAATATATGAAAAAGATACATGGAAGTGTTTTAGTGATTATACTCTTTTCTTTGGCAATAATTGCTATTTTGGGTTTTATAAGCATGAAATCAAACCCCCATATTGATGTTCCATCAAATATTATCGCAGTTTTAAGTTCGCTTATATCCCTCTTAATTGGATATGCTGCAGGAAAAGATTAAAATGGTAAAAAAACAATCGGATTTTATAGTGTTAATATCAGCAATAACTTTGTTTTTAGTTGTTGTTTTATTAATAACTACGTACGTAGGAATAATAACTATTAGTAATGCTTCTATAAATCAATATGCTTATATATTATTGATGGCATATTTTGGCATAATTATAGGTTATCTTGTTGGAAAATACTTAAGACCCCGAAGATAATTTAATCAATCCAAGCCATCTATTTTCTCCCAAGTCTAAATCTTGCCCTGCTAATTGACAAGGTACTTTATTAGTCGTGCAATGCGTTTCTATAAAGTTATGCTGAATAGTTAAACCAATCATTATAATTGGTGCAGACCATAAAGCTTTCAATCCTCTAAAATCTATTACTCTATCTTTTATCTTCATAAAAACTGTTTCAATTTTGTAATTATGTACTCTTGTTCTTTGATAGTTTTGTATCTTATGTTCTACAACTAACCCACCAATCTTATTAGAATAGAATTGTTTCTTGAAAGCACGAGGATAAAAAACTCCTGCGTCTGTCTGAATATATTTAGGTTTTCCTTTGTTTATTGCTTTTGCTAAGAATTGCTGTGCTTCTTTTGGGTTTGCATTTGTTGAATAATGAACACCAGTAATAAGTCTTGTATCCCAATCTACACAGCACCAATATTTATCTTCTTTTCCTTGCCTATTAATAACTGTTTCATCTGCGAAAAAGCTATCTCCAAGATTATAACCAAGCTTCTCAACAAAACTATTAACCTTAAGAGAATACTTGTAAATCCAATTCATAATAGTTTGATGACTTCTTTTTATTCCAAAGTGTCTCTTTAACTGATTTCTAAGTTTCCTGCTTGAAAGATTAGCGAGGTACATATCTATAGAAAGTGTAATTACATTTTCAGATGTCCGCATACGATAGAAGCCAAAATCTGCTGTAAAGTATTTTTTGCAATCTCTGCAAAAATATTTTTGAACTCTTCCCCTATTCTGCGTTTTCCTATATCCTTGCTTTACGAAGTTTTGACTTTTGCAGTGAATACATTTTATTGTTTGTGTTATCATAATGTATTCATGTACATGAACTATTTAAACCTTTCGGTACATGAAAATATATCGCAGAAAAGTTTAAAAACATATAAACTCGGCAGAATATTTCATCGTCGATAAAATTGAGAGGGAAAGTTTTATATATGTATGTAGGTATGTATGTATAAGGTGGACTGACCCAGTAAAAACTCTATGTATGTAGAGTGACCAAAAACATCGAAAGATGTTGATGATTGGTTTGACCAGTCACTCTCCACCTACAATTTTTTATTTTGTTCAATTTCTTCCCATTTTTCACAAATCTCTTTAAAAGTTATTTTGATTACATTTAAAGGCGTTCCAGTTTGCTGTCTTGCAGTACATTTTAATGCTCTTTGTCTGTAAGAATTTGCTATCCCATGCGCATAAGATTTTACATGGACACCAATAATTTGTCTAAGTTCAAAAATGCTTATGATACCTTTTTTGCTGTACCTCTCGTCCCCATTAAATAAAATTTCTAAGTAATATTTTACATAATCAATATCTTCATCTGCACAAATAACTAAAATATCAAATAAATCTAAGTCTTCCTTTATTATTTTATGAATGCAAATAGCATACAATCTTGCTCTGTCCAAGTCAGCATTTAATTTTTTTTCAATTTCTTTTTTAAATCTTAATCTAAGCCCCAACCCCTTATGTTGATTAGACCCAATTATTTTATAAGCTATACCGGTATCATCTTTTTGACACAATTTACTACTAGTATCTACATGCATAACTCTTTTTCCATTTAAATCCTCTAAATTCATAAATAGCATAGTAAAATGTCCTTTATGAATATTATTATTCTTTTTGCGTAAGAATTAATTTCTCGATAACAATTTTTCCATTTTCAAGTGATGCTTTCAAATCTTTCCCTAATAGCTTACTCTCTTTAACAACATCTTTTGGTAATATCAGAATATAACGATTATAAGTAACATCGCCTACTTTCTTGTCTAAAACTTCTCGTATTTTCATAGAATAATCATGTGCCTGAACTATTTAAATCTGTCGGTACATGAAAGGAAAATTTGTTTTAACTACAACTTAACTTAGTTATATTGCACTTGTATAAATTGACTAACATCTTACCCCCATCTGCTGGGCGATATACTTGACAAGTCCTATAATCAAAAATTAGTGTTACCTTCCAAGTTTTTCCTTTTGGTTGTATCACGCCATTACTATCTATTTGTTGAGTTCTTGTGTATGTCATCGGTTCATTAAGGTATCCATTAGTATCACAATATACCCAATTTACATTTTCTCCAACATTAGAACCAACCCTACAAAGCTGCATAAAACTTCCCTTATCTTGAGCATAATCCCTTGCATAGATATAAAGACTTTGAGGAAATTCTGTAACTAAGTCTGGTGCAGTTATAGAAACAATATCCTTATCAAATTCTTCTGGGCAATTCCCATAAACCTTGCTTTGTTCAATTTGATTAGAAACATTAGATTCTATATTATAATTATCTTGAATTCCTTTCTCCTGATTATAATCTTGACTATTATTGTTAATCCATAATGAATAAAGTCCAACAAAGATTAAAAAACAAATAATAGCAGATATTATCCAACCAATAGTTTTCATATATGGTTTAATGCTTTAATCCTTAAATATCTTTCTAACTGACGTTAACTTTACAGCTCAAACAATAATAACCTTTAAATACCAACTTTATCTAAAAAAAATATAACATGGCATTCAAGATAAACATATCACACAAAGGACGAACATTCAAACTAGAGACAGAAAACGAATCTCTTATAAGAATGAAAATAGGAGACAAACTAAACGGAGATGTAATATCTGCAGATTTTGATGGTTATGAACTTCTAATAACAGGAACATCAGATATAGCAGGCTTTCCTGGAATAAAAGGAGAAGTAGGAAATCATCTCAGAAAACTTTTATTAACAAAAAATGACAAGGGCATGAACCAGACAAGACCTGGCGGATTAAGATTAAAGAAAACAGTTAGAGGAGAAGAGATAGGAGAAAGAACTGTTCAGATAAATATTAAAGTTCTAAAAGAAGGCAAAAAGAAGTTTGACGAAATTTGCCCTGCAAAGGTTAAGGAAGAAAAAAAGGTAGAAGCTGCTCCTACGACACCAGCCGTATAATAATTCTAGATTTCTTAGTTATAGCAAAGGACGCTTTTATTTTCCTATGCTTTGCGCCTTTGCTAAATAGTAAACGACAAACAAATGAGAAAGACTAAAAAAGTCGTTTACTATAATTATATAAAGTAAATTTAATTTAGTGGTTTATGAAAAAAGAGAAGTTGTATTTTATAACAGGTAATAATAACAAATTTGCTGAAATAAAAGCGATAATTCCAGATATAGAACAACTTGAGCTTGACCTAGAAGAAATTCAAGAAATAGATGCACGAAAGATTATTCAAGCAAAATTAAAAGAAGCTCTTAAACATCATAAAGGAGATTTCATAATTGAAGATACTTCACTTTATCTTAGAGGTTTGAATGGATTACCCGGACCGCTTATTAAATGGTTTCTTCAAACATTAGGAAATTCAGGAATATTCAATCTTGCAAAAAGACTGGATAATACTGAAGCAGAAGCAAAAACAATAATAGGATATGCAAAAAATCCAAATGAAATACATTTTTTTGAAGGTTCAATCAAAGGGAAAATAGTTGAACCAAGTGGAGAAACAACTTTTGGTTGGGATCCAATATTCAAGCCAGATGGACATAATAAAACATTTCAACAGATGTCCAGAGAAGAAAAAAATAGCATAAGTATGAGAAGAATTGCTGCTGAAAAATTAAAGAACTTTTTAGAAAAATAAAATGGCAAAACTAGTAAGAGACAATATTCCGAAAATAATAAGAAAAAATGGAAAAATTCCGGTTACGCATATAGCTCCAGATAAGGAATACTGGAACGGATTAAAGGAAAAGCTACAAGAAGAATTTAAAGAATTCTTTGAATCAGAAAGTGATGAGGAGATGGCAGATATCTTTGAAGTATTATACGCCATATGCGAATATAAAAAGTTTGATATGAAAAAGCTAGAGATTTTAAGAAAAAAGAAAGCTAAAGAAAGAGGCGGGTTCAAAAAGAGGATAATTCTGGATGAAGTAAGATAATTCCTGCCATTTTTTAAATTTTCAACTTATCCAAGCATCTTTCTATATCCCTGCCATGATTAGAGGATCTCATAGTTATAAGAAGATCTCCTTGAGCCATTGCATGTTCTATAAATCCCGCACAGTATCTTCTGCCATAGTAACATCTAAAATAAATTTCTGTATGATTCGTGTCTGTGCTGTCATAAGAAGAAAAAATCTTAAATCCTAATTCTGATAAAGCTCGAATTACTTCCCCTTGTTTTGAAGCAGGAATATGATAACATTTGCCTTCTGTTTTCATGTAGTTATTAATTTTTGCGAATTTAAACTGAGAAAATTAGTCATGTCTCCATAAATATTTCTGGGAATCTCTACCTCTTTTTTAAATCTTGGATTATCTTTCCAATAATTTGAGCATTGCCATCCTGCAGCATCTTTTAATAAAGAAAATGTTGTTTGAATATCTTTTTTAGAAACTCCTGCAGAGAGTATAGCATGATAAACACCATTATAATTAAAGCCATTTCCAGATTCAAATAAATTAGCAACAAGACATTTGTTAAATATATAACTAGAACCCGCATTAGGACTAGTTATTATTCCATCATCAAGATGCGGAAGATTTTTTATCTGTTGAGGTATTACAATTCTTCCGTGTTTTTTAAGAAATGATTCAACATTGTCGTAAGACTTTGCTAGATCATAATTATCTGGTCCAGGAGGAGGTTCCTCATACTTGTCAGCCATGCTACACATTCTTCCAAAGACGCCTATTGCTCTAACTAATACTTTTACCATATTAACTTAATCACATAAATCTTTAAAAACAATTCAGCGCTTTTCACACCATCTTAGGGTGAAATGATAAACGAATTAAAACAACTAGGATTTGAATATTATCAGGCAAAAATAGTAGAAGTTCTATTGAAAGAAAAACTTGACATTCGAGAATTAAGCAAAAAAGCAGGAATCCCTTTTGGAAAGATTTATTCTGTTATAAAATTATTAAGGGAAAAGAATATTGTTAAGGAGACTAACACAAGACCAAAGTTAGTATATATTGAAAATGTTTCTGAGATTATAAGCAAGATGATTGAAGAAAAGAAGAGCAAAGAAAATTTTCTTTTTGATAACTTGAGGGATATTGTTATCTCAAGTGAAAATGAAAAAGGAAAAACAACAAGATTCTTTGAAATAGGAACAAGTAATGAAGACAACAAAAAAATTCAATTGAGAAGTTTTATAGAAGCAAATGAAGAAGTTCTACAGATATTGAATATATATCACAAACCAAAGTCAAACAGAGCAAACAAAACTGCCTGGGAAAAAGAAATTGAAAATGCAATTAAAAGAGGAGTTATATTTAGGTCAATATATCCAAAAGAGGTTAAATTACCAAGAATTTTACAGAATGTTAATAAAAAACATCCAGACAAATTTCAGATAAGAAGATTTGATACTTATTTTACAAGATGTGATATTATAGACGGAAAAAAGGTTTTAATAAAAATAGTTCATGAAGACCCATTGCAGTTTGCTGGAGTTTTATTCATAGAAAATGAGAAATTAGCAGAAAATCTTTCAAAGATTTTTAACGAAATGTGGAATCAGGCCGAAAATTAACCTTATGAATCTTAAAAAAACGCTCGCAGAACTCGCATTATCCGCCTTTCTTTTTGTAGGACTCCCGGGATGTAGCACAATAAATCCACAACAGGATAAACAAAGAGAATTTCCAGAATGGCTCTATTCAAAAATAAATCAGGACATCGAATATATTCTTAAACGAGGAAACGATGATAGAGAAATATCCTGCAGAATAAATAATGAAGATTTTTATCATGCTCATGTATGTTTGAAATCACAATCAAAGAACGATTGCAGAATCAGCCAAAAAGAGTTGCATTCAGATAGAATTATTTTCTTATATCATTCTAAGGAATACCAATCAAGTAAAAACCAGAAAAGAAACATGTTTCATAATTCAGACGGAAGTTGGGAAATGTTAAAGGACAAAGCTAACAAGGGAATATATCCTGACAGTAGGGGGTTAAAGGGGGTAACAATATATTTTGGAGAAACAAGAGAAAAACTAATGGAAAATCCCATTGATGAATCTACTATAAGAAAAGTTGGAAATTATTATTTTGGAATAAGTGAAGTTTTTCCTTTTCTTAAGGAATAATTTAAAAACCCTCACACCTTAAAAATATCATGAGAATAAAAGAGATTATGAAAGAAACATTAACTATTTCTTCAAAGATTAGCATTAAAGATGCAGCAAAAGAGATGGCAGATAATGAGATAGGTTCTTTAGTGGTTGTTGAGGCTAATAAAGTAGTAGGAATATTGACTGAAGGAGATATAATAAGAAATATTTCAAATTTAAAGGAAAAAATTTCTGAAATCATGTCTGAACAGGTTGTTTCTATTGATGAAGATGAAAATATTGATGATGCAGCAGAATTAATGGCAAAAAACAAGATAAAGCATCTTCCAGTCACAAACGGAGAGGAAATTGTGGGAATAATAACCACAAGTGATTTGATAAAGCATTGTGAAGATTTGAATGAAGATTTTTTTCTGGATTAAAATTTTTTATTAATATAACGATTTTAGCATTTCTATAAATTTTAATCTTCTATTTACTTTTCCCAACTACCCCCAAATTTGATTGTATCTTATTAATAAATTAGTTTATATCTTTTTCAGAATTATCTTCAAATCCACAAATAGCGGAGGGTAGATTTGAACTACCGATTTCAGGGTTATGGGCCCTGCGAGGACTCCTGGCTCCTCTACTCCGCTGTGATAAGTTATAAGAATTAAACAAACTTTTAAAGGTTGCTATGCTTAAAGTAACAAGGAGAGGACATAATGAAGGTATACAAATTCATAAGGTATGAAAAGATATTTCCTCGTCTTTATAACTGTGAGAAACAGAGGATAGGTAAAGTTCTTTCTAAAAGTTGTTTAATTGAACATATAGGAAGTACTGCAGTTCCAGGATTACCTGGAAAAGGTATAATTGATATTATGATTTCTTGCCCAAAAAATAACATAAAAAAAGTTAGAGATGACTTGAAGAAAGAGGGGTATGTTGAAGGGAAATCTAGCGATAAAGGCAGAATTTTTTTAAAACGAGAAGCTAAAATAAAAGGAAAGATTAGAAGGTTTCATGTTCATATAATCACTAAAAATAATCTAATATGGAATAATTCGATTAGATTCAGGAATTATTTAATAAAAAATTCAAATGTTTCTAAAAAATATGCAGAACTGAAGAAAAAGGCAACGATTAGTTGCAATAATGATGGAAAAGTTTACAGAAAATTAAAAGATAAATTTATTAAAACTCATCTTAAAAAAGCTATTAAAAGACATATTTAAATAATAGTTTTAATTAAGAATAATATGAAAAAGTGGTTGATATTTAGTCTAATTGGAATCATTGTTTTATTGTTTTTAGTATTCTTATTTATTAATTCAGAAAAAGTGGATAAAAAATTGACTTTATGCAATGAATCTTATTCTAAAGATTGCCCTGCAAATTCGATAATTGAATGTAGAGACATAGCTGGTACTAAGGTATATCTTGTTGAATTTAGATGTACAGATCTCCCTGACAGATATTTTGATTATCAATTTAAGTATTTGGCAGAATGTGGTGGGATGCCTCTAGCTGATGGCGGAAGTTATGAATCTTCTTCTAAGTGCAAAGAAATTATCGATTGTTCAGATACAAATATTGTGTTTTGTCAATGAATTTAAAAGACATATTTAAATAATTAGCTGGATTAGATAAGATATGACATTCAAAATTACAAAAAAGTTAGGTATTATCTTGATAATAATTGGTATAGCTATGCAGTTCTTAAATATGTTAACTTATGGTTTGTGGGGAATAGACATTGATATTTTTGGGGCGCTTATTTTTATTGTTGGATTAATAATCGTGATATTCAGGTGGAAAAAATGAGCGGACCAGGTGAAGGAAAAATTCTAATCGGAAAAGCGAACGTTTATATCCATGAAAAAGGAAAATCTAACGCCAGCGTGACACACGTTGATATTGAACTTGATGAGCTTAATGATATTCTCAAGCCAGGTGAGAATTCCTACGTTGGAAGCAAAGAGAGCGGCGTTTTTATTGGGCTTAAGAAAGAGATGATAACGCGCGCAGAGAAGATTATTAAGGAAAATAAAAGAAGGGATTAATTTGAAATTTTCTTAAATCTATAAAGCTTAGCAGGCCTATGAGAAACATTTTCCTCAATTTTTTCAGTTTCTATAACAACCTCTTCGTTTAGCATTTTTCTTCTGAAGTTTCTATTGTCATATTTTTTAGCTTCGATTATTTCATAGACTTCTTGCAATTGGTTTAAAGGAAATACTTGGGGCATAAACTGCATCGCGATTATAGAATTAATTTCTTTTCTTAAATATTTCATTGCTTTTTCAATTACGATTTTGTGATCAAAAGCTAAATCTTTTAAAGAGCTATAATCGAACCATTTTGAAAAATCGTTTATTTTCTGGCTATCAATTAGGGCAATAAATCCTATGGAAACTGTTCTCATTCTTGGGTCTCTATCCGGATCTGTAAATGTAAAAAACTGTTCAAAGTATATCTTCTCTATTTTCAATATTTCATTAATTTTTCTAGACAAAGCTTTTTCTGCAGTTTCATTGGAATGGATAAGACCACCAGGAAGCTCTTTTTTATTTTGAAATGGTTCTTTTTCTCGTTTGGTTAAGAATATTTTTAGTTTATTTTCATGTATTGTGAAAATAACTGCGTCAATAGCAACCCTGGCTGTTTCATATTTAAATTTCATTTTAATTATTAAGATTTGTGACTATTTAAGCTTTGCGTTTTAGTAACATTAACTTAACGTGTTATAAACGTAAAGTTTATAAACCCCCAATTCCTATAAGAATTATGGAAAAAACAAAACCAAAATCCGGCATCTCGAAGCAAGGGAAACCAATGCATTATTCAGTTGGAGCTATAATAAAAAAAGGAAACAAATATCTCCTTATTGACCGAGTTAAACCTCCCTATGGGTTTGCAGCATTGGCAGGACATATTGATGAGGGAGAGAACGCAGAACAGGCACTATTGCGAGAAGTCAGAGAGGAAAGCGGATTGAAAGTATTAAGTTATGAGCTTCTATGTGAAGAAGAACTTGATTGGAATTGGTGCAGCAAAGGCATTGGCGCTCACTATTGGTATCTCTACAAATGTGAAGTTGAGGGAGATATAAACCAAAATAAAGCTGAAACAAAATCAATAGGATGGTTTTCAGAATCCGAGATTAAAAAACTTAAGCTAGAGCCAGTTTGGAAGCATTGGTTTAAAAAACTGAATATCTTTGGAAATAAAATGAATAAAATAATCAACAAAGTAAGTAATGGAATTAATCAGTTTAATAAAAGAACACTTAAGCAAAAGGAAATCTTCAAAAAAGTCATTAATCTTGCATCCAAAGATAAGTCTAAATTTCCGGTATTTTTTATCCGCGAACCCAAGTTATTCAAAGAAGTAATTGAGAATTTTGGGCCCATATTAAACAGTAAAAAGGCAAAATCTAATCTCTCAAAAATATATGAGATTGGGTTACATAAAGAAACAGGAGCATTAATAATTTCAAATAGGGGGGCAACACTTTATTGTCTCTCTCCTAAAACCGAGACTCCTTATTTGGTAAAACATGTTGGTTTTTGTGTCTACATGCCGGGCATTGGAATAGAATTCGTTAATGTTGGATTAGTAGGAAATGTTTATTCTGGAAAAGTTGTCTTAAGAAGTGAATCTGCATGTACACCCTCATTTCTTTTTGGTTCGCAAAGATGTAATTGTTCACATCAATGGGATAGTATTAATGAACTTGCTGCATATTTCCATAAAATAAATCCTCCAAAAATTAAAAATGGCAAGGAATTTGAAGCATGGGTTCAGAAGCAATCAAATTATTCAAACGGAAAACATTTATTTTTGAAAAATAAAACTCCTGGCTTTATACTAATGCATTTAGATACTCAAAATGGAATGGGAAGTGGTTATACCAAAAATGAATTTTCTTATGATCTTTTCTCAAGAGCATCTATGAGGCATAGAGGTGAGTATTCAGCTGAACAAATAGACAAAACATCCATGTGGGGCGGATTTGGGGCAATAGGTCTAACTCCTGATCCAAGAAGAGAAGAAGAATATTTAGGATATAAATTAACTTTTGTTATACTAGATTTTTTGAAGACATCAAAAGATACTATCTTTCTTACAAATAATCCATTTAAAATGGAGCATTTAGAAAACAATGGATATAATCTAGCAAGGCTAAAGAGCTTAGGAATGATAAATCTTGCAGGTGCTCAAGAAGCTATTGAAAGACATGATGAATTCCATCATTTGGATATTAATGGTAAATGCATTTCATTCAAAAAAGAACTTAATAGACTCAAGAAAGAAATTAGGAGATTAACAAAATGAAAATTAAATACCTGACTTTTGAATGCATATCTAAGTGCAATATGGATTGCAGATTTTGCTTTTCCTATTGGAGAGATAATAATCCAGAGATTAATTCTGCAAAGGCCAAAGAAGCTATCCAAATCTTAAAAAATCAAGGTTTAAAAGCAATTAATTTTACTGGTGGAGAGCCTCTACTTCGCAAAGATATTGATGAATTAATTAAATATGCAAAAAAGCTTGGATTAACTACTATTTTAACTACAAACGGTATACTTTTAAAAGAAAAATTAGACAAAATTAATAAAAATACAGATTTTATTGGACTGCCTTTAGATTCTGAAATTGCTGAGATTCATAACAATATGAGAAAGACAAGTGCTGTAAAAAATCATCACAGACTTATCATTGAATTAATTGATTATTTACATAAAAATTATCCAAAAATCGGAATAAAAATTAATACAGTAGTAACTAAGAAAAATAAGAATTCAATTATAGGAATTGGAAATTTAGTTAGGGGTAAGATTGTCTCATGGAAACTTTCTCATTTTATTCCGGGAGCCTATGGAAAAAAACACCAAAAAGAATTTGAAATAACTAATCAAGAATTTATAAAAGTTTCAAAAGAATGTATTGAAAAAAATAAAGGAATTAATATTATTGCTTCTATTGCTCATTCAAGAGATTCGGGATGTAGAATTTTATCAACTGAAGGTCACTTATTAAAGCCGAATAAGAACAAATTAATAGATTTAGGAGAAATATCGAATTTCATCACAGATAAAGATTTTAATGAAAATATTAATGTTCATTTTTTAAATAAAACTTACCCTCGGATTATAAAATGAAAGGAAAATTTGTAGTGGTTGAAGGAATTGAGGGTGGCGGAAAAACTAGTGCAATTGAGATGGCCATTAATACCTCTAAAGAAAGTCTAATCTATTCAAGTGGTTTTCCTATTAATTCTAGATGGGATAGATTTGTTCATTCTCATCCCGATTCGACTCTTTATTACCTATATTTTGCAATGAAAAGTCCAGAAATCAAATCAAGACTTTCCCAAGGCCAAACTATCATTCAAGATAAGTATATTCAGGCCGTTGATTCCTTTTTACCTGACTGTAGATTAGCTAGAAATAGAGTTGCAAGAGCCATAATGAACAATCTTTTTATAAAACCGGATATTTACATTTACTTCGATTTATCAACAGAGGAAAGTCTAAGAAGAATAAGTCTTAAAACAGGGGAAGAACATAAAGACTATTACAAGTTTCTTTTAGGCAATCCTCAAATCATAGAAGCAAGAAGAAAGGAATATGATAAGGTTTTTAATAACATGAAGTCTTCTAAGGTTAGGATAGATGTTACAAATAGGACAGTCGAAGAATCAGCACAATTAATATTGGAGGAAATTGCAAAATGTTAGTAAAAATATGTGGAATATCTAATGAAGTAGATGCCATGAATGCAATAAAACATGGTACGGACGCAGTAGGATTTGTTATGGGCGGGTTAGTATTGCCTTTAGAAGTAGAACCTCATGCGCAAACAGTAAAAGAGATAATAAAGAGATTTCCAAAGAATGTAGATAGTTTTTTAGTAACTCACTTAACGAATATAAACGATATTCTAGCTCTCTCTGAATATATTAACTCAACAGGAATCCAAATATCTGAAGATATTGATATAGGTGAACTAAAAAAGATAAGAAAGCTCACAAAAAAGAAGATTATCAAAACTGTTGTTGTGAAGGATGAAACTAGTTTAGACAAACTAAAGCAAGTTGAACCTTATTGCGATTTTATTCTTTTAGATACGAGATTTAAAGGGTATACGGGCGGGACAGGAATGACAAGTAACTGGGCTCTAAGCAAAAAGATGGTAGAAGCAGCAACTAAACCAGTTTATCTTGCCGGAGGGTTAACGCCGGAAAATGTTTTAGATGCAATTAAAAAAGTTAAGCCTCAAGGCGTAGATGTTTCAACAGGAGTCGGCACCTATTCTCAGACTTATCCAAAAAAAGATCATAAAGATGAAAATAAGATAAAGCTATTCATTGAAAGAGCAAAAGGAAAAAAATGAATAATCCTCTCCTCCAAATCTATGAAGAACCAGACAACCTAAGACAATTTGAGCATCCAGTATATAAGAGAAAATTTAGATTCCTAACCAATAAAAAGGTGTTAAATCTCGCAAAAAAAACTTCCGAAAAAATAATTAACAGTAAATATCATCAAATAGTCGTTATTGAATCTGGATCTCGTCCATTCGCTGAAATATGCAAGAAATTAATTGCAAATAAAAAAAATATTAATTGGACACACTTGAAATTCCCCAGAGATCCTACAAAGAATATTGCTCCAATACTTCTAAAATTTATGTCGGAAAATGAGTCTATGAGCAAATTGAAAAAGATTCAGAAAGATGAATTGGAAGCATATTTTAGACAAATCAATAAACAACAGATATTTAATAAAATTAAAGATAAATCAAAAGGAAAGATAATACGAGAAGTCTCTAAATTAATACCCTACTCAGCTATAGAACTCAAAAAAAGCTCTCTTGATGAAATTGTTCTTAACTTCAATAATGAAAAGAACATATATCAAAATATAATATCAACAATTTTTCAAGAAACAGATATATCAAAGGTATTATCTAAAGAATTTATCTTATTTGAAGATTATATTACCTCCGGACATACACTAAGTTTGGTTATTAATTATCTCAAGTTTTTATCAAAAAACTTAAAGTTTAAAATTGTATGTTATTTTTTCAATTTAAAAGACCCTGAACAATATGAGATATTTCTTTTTTCTCTATTTAATAAAGAAACAAAATTAAAGGGATATAGTTATGGGGCATACCCTTTTGAGAATAGAATTGATTTAATAGAGTATTTTTATTACATCTCAGAAGAAGACTATAAAAAAATATTTATAAAAGAGTTTGTTAGTAAAAATAAGTTAAATGGAAAATTTATTGATTTATTAAATCGACTTATAAAGGAGAACGATATAACAACTAAAGTAAAAAACAGCTTCAAAAATGGGGATGTTAGAAAGTTTATTAACAAGGACCATATTCTACGATATTACTTATATCTTTTAGAAAGAGAATTAAATATTGACAATTATGCAACTGAATTTCTATGGCTTTGTCAAGATATGTACGGCCCGTTATGGTGTCCATTACCCATAGAGTATCATTTTGAATTTATGGAAATATTTGGGAAGATGGAAAAAGAATTCAGGAATATTAGAGAATTTAAGACGCTTTTAAAAGAATATAAAAAAGATAGAAAGGGAATAATATCCGGGATAGCAAGAATTTTTTTAGAGAGAGGAGATAAATGGTTAAATAGTATAAATAAGTTAATTAAAGAACATGAAAATTAAAAAAATAATTGATATCTCAATGGATTTAAATGAAAAGACATTAGTTTGGATTAAAGACCCCCAACCTAAATTAACGAGAATTTTAAAGACCCCCCAAGATCCTGTTAATTTTACCTGGCTTGATTTTGGCGGCCATGCTGGAACACATGTAGATGCTCCATTTTACTTATATGAAAATAAATGGACTGCGGATAAGATACCTTTTGATAGACTAATTGGAGAATGTCAAGTTATTGATCTAACAAAAGTTAAAGATATGATTACAGAAGAAGATTTAAAGAAAATCAAGATAAACAAAAAGATTATTCTTCTCAAAACAATGAATTCATTTGATTCTCTAGTCAAATATAATCCAAAACATATTGCTATGACCGTAGGAGCAGCAGAATATCTGGTCAAAAACGGTATTCATGCTATCGGCTATGATTATCAATCATTTGAAAGAGAAGGTAAAAATGAAGTTCATGCTGTTTTTTTATCTAAAAATGTAATAGTCATAGACAATCTCCGGCTTAAAAACGCGAAAGCAAAAAATTATACCCTAATTTGTCTTCCAATTAAACTAACAGGAACAGATGCTTCTCCTTCTAGAGCAATACTCATTGAAGAATAATATGAAGAATAAGTATCTAGACTACATTGAATCATTTAAGGATTTCCCGAAAGAGGGAGTTATTTTTTGGGATTTCACGCCATTACTTGAAAACCCCGGGATTTTTAAAAAAGCAATTAAAGATATAACAAATCACTTTAAAAATAAGGGGATAACTAAAATTGTAGCTATTGAAGCAAAGGGCTTCACGATGGGCGGTGCTCTTGCTTCCACTATGAAAAAACCTCTTGTTCTAATAAGAAAACCCGGCTTAATACCTGGGAAAGTCTTATCAGAAAATTTTATTAAAGAATATGGAAAAGGAGAATATCAAATCAAGCAGGATTCTGTTAATCAAAACGATAGGGTCCTTATTGTTTATGATATCATGGCAGGGGCAGGAGCAACAAAGGCAGCGATAAATCTTATAGAAAAGCAAGGCGCAGAAGTTGTTGGTTGCGCATATATAATTGAGTTAGAGTATCTTCAAGGAAGAAAAGAATTAGAGAAATATGATCTTTTTCCTCTTGTTAAAATATCAAAGAAAGAATTAAAATGAAATATGATGTTATTGCATTTGATTTGCAGGGAACACTAAGTGATAGTTCTTTTTCAGATAAATTTTGGATGAAGGTTCTGCCAGAGTTATATGCACAAAATAAGAATATCCCCTTAACTAAAGCAAGAGAAGAACTGAAAAAGAAGTTCAAAGAGTATGGAAAATATGACTATCGATATTATTCTATGGATTATTGGTTAAAAGAGTTGAATTTAAAGCTAAAATTTAAAGATATCTGCAAATTAATAAAATCAAAGCCATACTTTTATAGAGATTCCTTAAAATTAATAAAAAAACTTGGTAAAAAGAATATTTTGATTGTTATTTCTTCAACAACAAAAGAGTTTATTAATGCAGAATTAGGTAAAAATAAAAAGTGTTTTAAGTATATCTTTTCTTCAATAGATGATTTTGATATAGCCGGTAAGCCGAAAGAATTATATCTAAAAATAGCAAAAATCTTGAAAACTAATCCGCATAAAATAATTTATATTGGCAATGATACTGAAATGGATATTAGGAATGCAAGACTTGCTGGTTATAATACCTTTTTCTTTGATAATGATAAAGCAAGAAAAGAAAATATGTCAAAATTATCAGAAATTATCGAGGAAAAGAAATAATAAAAAATTTATTCTATTTTATAAATTTTCATCTTTCCAATGCGAGTTTGCAAAACTGCCAAGAACTTTAATCGTATCAGGATGTTTATGTTTAGGATCTAATGAATTTTTTACTGCTTGCAACGCAATTCTAACATTTTCGTCATTTTCATGTCCGTTCAACTCTATATAAAAATAATATCCTTTTTTTCCATCTGGTCGAGAATGTAATCCTTCTAAGTTTATATGCTGAGAGCAAAGTATGTTTAAACAATCTGCAAGAACCCCTGGTCTGTCTCTTATTGGTGGATGAATAGCTAATATTGTTTTATCATCTCCAGTGGGTATACTTTTATCTTTTCCTAGAACTACAAATCTTGTGCTATTATTGGGACAAATATCTTCTGCGATTACTTTTAATCCAGATTTTAATAATGCTGTTCTTGGAGCAATTGCTGCTGCATCCAGTAATTTTTCTCTTGAGATATACTCTGCAGCTTCTGCAGTACTTGTAGTAGCAATAGTCGTTGCATCAGAAAAGTTAGCTGCAATAAAACCATTACATTGTTCTAGTGCCTGATCTTTAGAATAAATTCTTGATATTCGAGCATGTCCTTTTAATGCACCGAGGTAATGAACAACTTTAAGGGCCTTTTCTTGGATTATCTGTACATTATCGCATCTTGTTAAAGAATCAAATGTTTGAATTACAGACCCATTATAAAAATTTTCAAGAGGCACAATTGCCCTTGCTACTTTTCCATTTTCTACAGCCATAATCACATTTCTTATGGGTTGAATTGGAACTAAATCTCCTTTTGGGAATATTTCTTTTGCAACTTTCTCTGTAAAAGTCTTTTGAGGTCCCAAATATGCTATTTTCATTATATTAAATAGAGACAGTCCTTTAAAAAAATATATATTCCGGATTATGATTAAGTTTTTATACCCCCTTTTTGTTGATTTATTATGGGATTATTCGGTTTGTTCGGAAAAAAAGAAGGAAAATGGGGTGAAGACCACATTGTTCTCGCAGAAGAATTTGAGAATAAAGGAGATTTTTTATCAGCAATAGCCGAATATGGAAAAGTTATAAAAAAATATTATTCTGACAAAGAGCCTAAAACATACAAGCATATTATGAAGAAGATTGTGGCCTGTTATGTTAAATTAGGAGATTATGATAAGATATTTGAAATGTGGAAATTTCAATATGAACCTTCTGAATATGGGCCACAAGAAATGTATGAGCTTATAAAAATTCTTGAAGCTGGACAGAGGAATGAGCAAATTTTACAAATATATGAACAAGCAGGAAAAGGGCTTCTTAAAAATAAGATTAATTTTCTTATAAAAATGAAAAAGAATCAAGAAGCTTATGAAGCACTTGGTGAACTTTTATCTTATGTTTCTGAGTCAACTCCTGGAATTGAAAAGTTTTGGCTTATGAAGGCAAAACTTGCGATGAGTTTGGCAAAATGGACAGATGCCAAAAGATATCTTGGCAAGATTATAGAAAAAGATCCACGAAATTCAGATGAGGCAAGAAAGTTAAGAGAAATGTGCTTGAAGCATGCAGAAGAAGATTAGTTAGAGTTTCTATAAATAAAATGTTTAAAACAGATAAAGCATCATTAGAAAAGTTATCTTTCGCATTTAACGAGCAAGATATTTCAAGAATTTCTAGATTATTAGAATTATTAAAACTAGGTAGTTTATCCAACTTATCTCAAGAGGAAATAAATAGACTACAAAAAGGGCTATATGAGATCGGGAAATTAAAATTAGAGGGCAAGATTTATGTTTTTGAAGTAGACGATTCTTATGCTCGTAAACAGGGAGGAAATGCAGGAGAAGGTGTTGAGTTATATCGGAGGCAAGGAGATACTCTAAAAGACTTTTGTATAAATTCCGATAGGGATTGGGTTCTTAAAGTTGATCAAACATTAGAGTTATTGAAGAAAAGAAAAATAAATACACTCTACACTGGAGAGATAGATTCTACAGGTGGTTTTCTCGGGCTTCAAAGAGAAAGTGATCCAGAAGATCCAATCTCTAGAACTAAGCTTGGTGAAATTTATATTTCAGAATATGCTGAAGCGGGAATAAATGTAATAACGCTAGATAAGTTAATTTGATATTATTACTCTAAAACGAATATCTTTATAATACTGTTTAATATGAAAACCTCATGGCTTATGATATAAATCCGGATAGATTGGGAAAGATTGTCTTGAATAATATCCAAATAGATAAGAGGATTATTGATGAACCAATCTTTGCATTATACAATATGGGCAGAAGGTTAAAGAATGATTGCCATTGGGGAGAAGTCTATGTTAATGATGTTATTGGTTGCAATTACCGATGCGCACACTGCTGGGTTAGTACAGATGCTTTAAACGGAAATATCAATTCTGATTTTATTATGAGGAAATTATCTCAATTTTCGAGTAAATTCAAGGGGAGATTAATTCATAATGCAGATGATGTATTCAATTACTTAGAACATAAAGCAAAAGATAAAAAATGGAAAGTTTTTGCTTTTACTGGGGGAGAGACTTCATTTTATAAGGGTGGATTAAAGAAGATGGCTGAAAGAGCCAGAGAAAGTAAATCAGACATTGCTATTGGAATTGACACTAATGGTTGGATTATTTCACAACAAGAAGATTATTTAGATGTTTTTGATGGATTGCAGGAAGTAATGAACTTTTATGTATCTATAAAAGGGATTACGCCGAAAAGTTTTTCAAGATTTACAGAGGTTGCCCCCAAGTATTATGACTCTGCTTTTATTGCGATTGAAAAACTCTTAAGAAGAGGATTTAAAACAATTCCTGGTGGGATAGTATTGAATACAATTGCGTATGAACAAAATGCAGAAGAAGTCGCAGAAAAATTGTATGGGCGGTTATCTCAAATACATCCCAAACTTCCCGCCCTGGTATCTTATCATAAAATCTCAACATTAGTTCATAACAGACAAGAACTTTCAAGAAGAATGAAGAATAGGGGCTATATTCATACTAAACCCTCTGAATTTGAAAAAGTCTTAATTGATTGTTTCAATAGATCAGGAACACCAATTATTGAAAGTCTGCCTGAAAATGAAAATATTCCTGGAGTAATATCAAAAGATAAAACATTACAAGAGATTATAACCGATTTAAGAAAATAAACAAAAATTTTACTTTTCAATAATCTCTATAATCCCAAATTAATCTTTTTATTTGATTAACTTAATTATGCCATAAATGAATAATCCTGCGCTAATAATAAATATAAAAAAACCTGTTAAAACAATTAAAGGTGCAAATGGTTCAATCCAAGAAAATTGTTTAGTTTGATCTATCATAATCATCGTACAAACTCCGATTAGGACTAAGATAAATAGTGCTATGCTTGTTGTTAATATCTGTATTGGTTTCATTAGTACATTAACTAATTTTCCTTTATAAGAATTATGGTGCTTGATTATAGTTCCCATAATCTTTTTAAGCTGTCTTTCTTATCATATGTTAGGGAAGAAGAGTTCTAGTGATAAATAAAAAAATGATAAAAGAAAATTACAGAGCAGAAGAGCAAATTGCAGAACTGGGTTTAGTGAGAATTTTAAGAGAATGCCCGAGATTAAAAGTTTTAGACATTGGTTGCGGAAGCCAAATGTATCTTGTTAAATATCTTAATAAAAATGGATATTCTGCAGAGGGTTTAGACCCAGAATTAAGTCATTTCGGAAATGGATTAATGAAACAAAAAATTACTGCTACATGGCCAGAGAGAGGATGCATACCTGTGCCCAATGAAACTTATGACCTGGTAGTAGTTCACCAGAACCCTGTATTAAATGGGGGATTATCTTGTTTTCGCGATACAGAATATTTAAGATTAACATGCGGGGGAGATTTCGATAGGGACATGGAGATTATTGATAAAGAAGCTACTTCTTTGATTTTAGAAGCAATGAGAGTTGTAAAAAATACGGGCGCCGGCGTGATATATCCTAATATTGATTTGCTTAAAAGAAGACTAAAGGGTCAGCTTGAGTTAAGAAGATGGATAATTTCAGAAAAAGAAGTAGAATGTATTCCTTCTTTCAATCAGATAGTAAGTTACGATGAGTATCTAGAAGAAGATTGCTCTTCAAGCCTCGGTAAGCGAACAATAATTACAAGAACAAAAACAAATCCTGCAATAAAAAAAGCACTTGGATTATAACTAATCTTTTTAAAACTGTTAATCTTTTGGTTATGTCAAAAATTGAAAACCATAGGATTTATCATGTGGTCGTAGCGGATGTTACCGTTTCCAATTTTTGAGCATCCAGACCAAAAAAATCTTGCGTGATTTTTAGGGCCCCGAAAATCATAGATTTTCGCGGAAATCGCGAACAAACCACATACTTTAGTGTGTGGTAACGCAAGATTTTTTTGATAGATAAACTTATAAGATAATATTTCTATCAATATTTATGCCCAAATCGCATAACGGCGTAACATTTCCAAACATTATTAATTAAATCGCTACTTTCTATCTTTTTATGCTCAATCCAACTTTTGAACCATTTGATTCGCTTTTCATTTCTTTCTAGATCTTAACCAAAAGAAACCTGCAACCAACCCAACAATAAGTAAGCCTGCGCCGAGAAAAGATGTGGTTTGTATTGATAAGTTTGATATTGCGTTTCCCGTCACGTTAGGAGATAAAAAAAATAAACCTAAAACTAAACTTATAATAGAAACTATTCCTCCTGTTTTCTCTAATCCCCCTAAACTTTTTCTTCCCCTGCTTCCTTTTTCAGATTTTCCTAAAGTATCAAGCATCTTTCTTACATCATCTGCACAACCATAACCACCCATATACTTTACCATATCCTTTGGTGTGGATTTTTCTATATCTGAATAGTTAACTCTAAGGATTGCGCCAGTTTGTTTGGGATTTGTTTGATCTGTTATTAAAAATTGATATGATGGACGTTCTTTAAAACGGGGTTCCATATGTGCTACTTGGTCTGGAGTCATATAATGAGTATCTTGAAAAGGTTCATAACTTACAACATATCTGCCCCTACTCTCTGGAGCCACGCTCCTAATAGTTGCTTGCAATCTCTTTTTAATCTCGTCAAGTCTTTTCTGTCCTTTCATTTTTACATTTCTTCTACTTACGCCGCCTCCAGGAGTCGAACCTGGGCACCCCTTGCGAGGTATGGATTTTTACATTATTTTAATTTTTAGCAATCCATTGCAATACCGTTATGCGAAGGCGGCACTATAAAATAGAATAAGTTTATTACTTTATAAATCTTATACTATAACGTCCTGGTTTTTATCGGATATTGCTCGGATAATACGCTTTGTTGCTTCCCCATAAGTTTTTTTAGAATAATCATCCATTCAGGTTCAACAAACTGTTGAAGCTGTGTCTGGTCTTCGTATATTCTCATTTTAGTCTTATTCTTGTTCTCGTTCTCTGGTTTGTTTTCCATGTTTTGTTTATCTTATTCCTGTTTATAATCTTCCTGCTGAAAAAATTTTATAATTTTTTCTAGAAAATTTTTTATATTATTTATGTCAAGAATTGAAAACGTTAACATTCGCTACGACCACATGATGAATCATAGGGTTTTCAATTCTTGAGCATCCTAAAAACAAGTGCCAATCAAACCACACATTTAGAGTGTAGTGGCACATTGTTTTTTTGATATTCTTTAAGTCTATCTTCAAGCTCTGCAATTTTTTTATCTTTTTCAGCAAGTTTTTCTTTCACTTTTATTATCCATTCATGTGTTTCTTTTAATCTCTGAATCACTTCTTCTCCAATATCTTTTTGTATTTCCATAGTTTAATTTTTATAATTAGGTTCTTAAGAATTATTTCAGTGCAATCTACTATATTCAAATGAAATAAATTAAATGTACTAATTATGCCCATTAGCCTATTTTCCGCATTATCGCCCTATTCCCCGTATCACCCCATATTCAGAGCAGATAAAAACAGCCTTTTGGGCAGGTTTTATATTCGACAAAAGCGATTTTACACCCTCTTTTTGTGGGTGTGCAAATCAAGCAATTTTAAGCAACTTTTTAAGATTTTCTAACACCTGCTTTCTCTGGGTGGAGAAACCTAATTCATTGTATTTGAATAGATTATTTTTGTTAGAAACAATAAACATCCATCTTTTTCTGTATTTTCTATTAAGCCATTCTACTTTTTCTTGTGCTTGCTTCTTTTTTCTAAGCAAATCTCCTCTTTCTATCTCTAAGGCATATCTTTTATTATTAAAATTAAAAGTAATATCTGCATCTACAGACAAATGCTCTTGAATATTTTTTATTCCTTTAATTGTTTTGAGCAATCTTATAGTATCCCAAACCAAAAATACATGAGTTTCTTTATGATTTGATTCAGGTTTTACTAAAACTCGAATAAATCTATTTTCTTTAACAGAATATTCATTTACTTCCTTAAACCCATTACTTCCAAGAGCTTTAATTTGATTTTTACTCAACTTGGATTTTATAAAAACATTATTTCCCCATGTTCTCAATTGAGAGCATATCATATCTGCATTTGATTCTTCGTAAGATTCATTTATTCTTCTTTGTTCCTCTGCCTCTTGATTTCTTCTCTCGACTTGCTCTGTCAATCTTTGTTTTTCTTCTATTTTCTTATGTTTCTTTAACTCCTCAAGAAGCTCGAGATGAATCTCTAATCGCTTCTTGAGTTCTTTCGTAAAGCAATTTAGCTTTTTTTCAGACTTTGAAACAACTAGCTTCTCTCTTAACTTCTCGAGGTCTGCTCTAATCTTATCTTCTTCAGCTTCTGATTCTTTTGATAGCAAATCTTCGATTTCTATCGTTTCTTTTTTTATAAATTCTGACTTATCTTTAAAATGCTTGATTAAATAATATGGGGCATAAATAAAGAGACAGCATATTAAGAGAATAGCAATAAATAGGATTAATCCAATAACGAAGAGGCTAATTGATAGGATTAAGCTTTTTGGAATTGTCAGATTTAACTTAAAGCTCACAAGATTTAATATAAAATTAAAGAATACCCTTAATGCACTTAGAAAACCTGCTATACTGCCATAGTAATTTATCCCTATAATGAAGGTTATGATAACAATTCCGACTGCTATACTTACTAATGTTTTTCCTATATCTGAATTTGGTGTGTCCTGCATTTCATTTTCCTAACACCCCTCATTTTTTCTCTTTGTCGATTGAATCAAAATAATCCTCTGCTAATCTATCAATATCTTTTTTTATTGGAATATTCAATTTTCGGTCTTCTAATAAGTCCATTCTTTCACATATCCAAGTTATCCAGATATCTTTGCCAGAAGATTTTATTTGAGCCAAGAGCTCTTCTTTCATTTCTTTCCAGTTTAGATTCGCTTTTGCCAATGCCATACAATCTTCCAAATCTCCCGGTCTATCTGTCATTGTCTTAAACAAGAATATGTCTTCATTAGAACAATTAAATACAGTCATATTATCTAAAGCAAGAACTTTTTTTGCTCTCCTTATCATTCCTTCTGAAAGAGAAAATTTAGAGCAAACTTTTGATAGAAATAAATCTATTCTGAACTCATCTCTAATCAAAAGATAAGTTAAATCAAGATTTTTATAAAATATATCAGATTGTTTTTTGCCAAAACCTGCTTTTATTAGTGCACGCTGAAATTCAATAAAATCATCTTTGTTTTTTAATATCACATCAATATCTTTTGTTGCTGGTTTTAAACCCTGATAAAGAAGGACAGCTCCGCCAATTATGTAAACTTCTATTTTTCTTTTAAGAAGTTTATCAATTTCCCTAAAAAGGCTTTCAATCTCATTAAATTTTGATATCATATTGTTCTGCTTTCTCCTTTATTTCAGATAACGGGGGATAACCTTCTATTCGTTTTCCTTTAAGAATAATTTTGATATTATTTAAAACAGGAGATTTTATATTGCCCAACTTTTTTCTAAATTTGACATAGAATAATGCAGTATAGAGAAAATATCTATACTCATTCCTCTTTTCTGCTATGACTAAGCTATGCCTAAATATCTCTTTAATTGAAAGATTTCTATTGGGGAGATAATAAAAGTTTTCTGGAGTTAAAATCTTGAGTTTATACTTTTCAAATGCAGAAAAAGCAGTTTTAGCTGCATCTTGCTCATTTTCAGTTGAATAAATAACTTCTTTGTCATCTCGAGCGTATATTGTGGCTTCGGCAGGAACCCTTTTGTCTATAGTCTGCTCATATTTTAATAAGGAGAGTATAAAATCCTTGAATTCAGGCCAGACAGCAGTATTAATCTCAAATTTTCCGTTTACTTTCCTTATGAGGCTTATACTAATGGCACGATTTAATTTTCTATAAATCGGTGCATTTGTTAATTTGGTTTCAAGGCTTATTTGGCTTATATCTTTTGCTTCTTTTAAAGTTTCTAATATTCTCAAGCCAGAATAAGACAGCATATCTGCAAGACTAGAGCTAAGTTTCAAATTTTTTAACAAAAGAGATACATGAACTTCCCTCTTTGGAAATATTTTTGACCGTCTTTTTTCGATAAATCCTTTTGATTCTAATGTTTCAATAGTTCTGTAAATCTGAGATTTGCTTTTGCTAAGAGCTACAGCTATCTCTTTTATATTTTCAATGCCTTTTGCAAGCTGGCTTAAAACTTTAAGCTCTGTTTTTGTTAGTTCCATATTATCCTTAAATGCGACTTCTTTATAAATCTTTCGCATTATAAGAGAATATTATTCATTTTAAATGAATAGTTATTCACTTCTCAGCTCCCCCAGTAGCCATCATATTTTGCTTGACATCTAACTTCTTTTTATTATTGATCATCTTCTGTACTTGAGGAAGACTGAGAAGGTCATTAAGAAATGAATCGTAATCATTTCTTCTTTCAATTTCTTTTTGTTGTGCTTCCTGATTTTTCTTTATATTTTCAAGTTCTTTACCCTGTTTTTCAAGTTTCTCTTCAAATTCTCGCTTTTCTTTTGGTGGTAATTCTTCAAGTTTATAGACCTGTTCTTTAAGCATTTTCTTTATTTTATCTTTATCTAGGTGAAGATATGTCTCTTTCATACTTTTATTATGTCCCATAAATTGAGCAGCAGTATTTTCTGATATTTTATTTTCATCTGCAAGAGTATAAAGCTCTGTTGCTCTACTATGTCTTAAAAGGTAATTCCAAAAATATTTTCCTGACTTCTTGCTTAATCCTCTCGCCCATATTGAGATAGTCCCTTTATCAACTGGTTTATTAACATCTTTCTTTAAGTGAAATACATAAACTCCTTTTTGATTAAGATTTTCTTGTTCTTGTTTTAATAATTTTAAATAGTGAGTAGCTTCTTTTACAAATACTGTTCTTGCCCTATTTGTCTTTGTTGCAAAAATACTTATTTCCGAAATCTCTTCATCAACATTAAATTTTATATCCGCCCATTTCAAGAATCTTGTTTCTTTTGTTCTAAGTCCTGCCTCGTATTGAGTTATAAAAAATGCTTTCCAGAACATCTTACTTTCATGCTTCATAATATCTTCTATATCTTCTTTTTTTAATATAGCACTTGGATTTATTTTTTCTTCATTTCTAACATTTCTTGAATAAGAAATATCTTCTAGCTCTGAAAATCTATTACTCCAATCCTTAAACTTCCACTTAAGAAAATTCTTTAAATCCGCTTTTAGATTATTCTTAGAAGAGCCACTTAAAATCTTAGTTGAATTTACAAGAGCTAAGAAATCCCTAATATCTTTTAGATTTATTTTTTCAAAAGGTTTTTCAAAAACATATCTTATATGAGTAATATATCTCTTGATGTCTCCAACAAACTTTTCTGTTCCTGCTCCTCTGGCTTGCCTATATTTTAGATATTCTTCAACTTGAGACTTTTCTCTTTTAGTCAATCCTTGAAAAATTGTTTCTACTTCTCCTTTCTTGAAATGAGGATATTCTTTTAACATGTTTTATCTAAGCATATGCCGTTTTTAAATGTTTGTGATATATACCCCCTTATCGCATAACGGTATTGCATCGGATTGCTAATCCGAACCTCGTAAGGGGTGCCCAGGTTCGACTCCTGGTTTGGGCGTAAAGTTTAAAAGTCTCAAAAGAGTATAAAATTAAGGTGATGGTCGAGTAACTTCACGAGCCCAATCCATAGGGAAGCGAGTGGGGTTACGAGTGAAAGAATCGCCTTAGAATTCTAGAAGATTAAAATGACAGGCAAACAATACAGAATAGATCAAGGATATGACCCTAGAGACCCTCATCTCAGAATTAGTATAGACTCTGAATTAAGAGCTACAAATAAAGATGCAGCAGAAGAATTTGATAACATTTGTTTTCAACATCAGTTAGTTAAGGCTTTTCCACCACATGATGTTAATAATCCTCCAGAATATTTTATGCTTAGCACAGCAGATGCTCCTGCACACTTAAGACCCCTTAGAACTTTAGATGAGGCTCTACAAAAAGCCGGATGGAAATGTAAAGAAAAGAGTTAAAATAAAATGTTAACAACTAAAGAAATAAATTTCTGGGATAAATTGATAGAAAGATCAAGAGATTTAGACTTGATTAGGAGATTCTATCAAAGAATAGGAAAACCAGAAAAAGTAAAAGAAAACTTATCAAAAGCGGTTAGAGACTTATCAAATTATGGTGGTCTTTTACAAGATAAATTTGAACAAGGAGTTTACAAACCCGAACTTTCTGACGAAGAGGTTAAAGCAATTGCGACAGAAACAGTTAAAGACGATTTCAAAAGAGGAGAGTTAGGAAATTTATTTAGAAAATTACAATATCCTGTTTATCAGTCAGCAACTTTTAGTGATGAAGAAATGGGTGGATTAGTAAATAAGGTCCTAAAAGAAGGTGCACAAGGTTACAATCCCGGAAATGACCCCAAGGAATTTTCTGAAGGTCTTATTGAATGTCCATTTAATCATGAATGTCCTGAAGAAGTTGGTTTTACTTATTGGCTTGTGAATAATAAAAAATATCAGCGATTTGTAAGACCAGAACTTGGAAAAAATATTGTCACATTAAAGATATTTCATGAATTATTAAAATGGAATTTTGAAGATGCCTCTCAAATAAGACAAGAACACCCCCAATTTTATGATGAACAATTATTGCAAAATATGATTATTGGTTTAGAAAATCATAATGCATTTTCTGATCCTGAAAATAAAAGAACTTATGGAATACACTATTTAGTTCTTGCACAAAAAAGTGAATTTAGTGGACTATTTACAGAAGGTATTGAAAAAAGAATAAGAGAACGTGAAGAAGAGATTGATAAATATGTTAGAGAACATCCAACTGAAGTAAAAAAAGGTATGGATTTAGAAAAAGGTAAACAAGGATGTTTAGAACCCTTAAGAAGAATTATTCTAGCAAAAAGAATATACGAATATATTGCTGGAATTTCGGATGAAACTACTGAAGAAATGGACCGAGCAGTTTCTAAATTAAGAAAGGGAACTGTTAAAAGAGATTATTCCAGAAGGAAAGGACTGCCATATAATGAGAGAGAAGCAAAACCTGAAGATGATTTAATCAGAGCATTTAAAGAATGTGAAGATGACTTTTCTGGTTCTATTGTTGGACCAATAAGCTTAACAAGATTATTGCAAGACAGAGATTATATCACAAAAATAGGTGAAAAAAATTTCCAAGAAATAGCCAAAGAAAAAATAAGAGGATTATTGAAGAAAGGCAAAGCAAACGCGATTTATTCTATTCTTTATGGAACTAATATGGGTCACGGAGAAAAACTTTCAGGGGTTGAAAAATTAACACAATGTGTCAGTGTTGATAAAACTAAACTGCTTGAAAAAATGGTGCAAAAAATTAAGTGGGAACCCCAACATCTTTTATCAGATAAATATGATTTTAGTTGCGATAATCTTACCTTCGCCGGAACAAGCCAGGTGGATAATGCTTATGAATTATATCAAACAATCCAAAAAGAAGGGGGCAAATTACCATCTGCTAAAACTATGAACAAATTAGTATTCTTAAAAATGGCAATGCATGTAAAAGAGCATTATGAAGGCAAAGGAATGAAAACTGTGGTGAATGTTTTTGAAAATCCGGCTAATTCTGAATATATTAATCCAACTCAAACTAGAATGTTATTGACTAAAGTATTTACTGATTATTGGGGCAAATGCAGAACTGATGGTTTTATGGGAGAAGAAGCAGTTCCATATTTTTATTCTTTAGCAAGTTCAAAATTAGGAGAATTAGTTAGAAACGATCCAAGATTGGTTCCTTATTTTAAACTTCATCAATTTATAGAATCTAAGTAGAATTGATTTTTTGTTTGTAATTTACTAGCTAATGTTTGGTTTAGGCTTTGATAAAAAACTTAAAAAATCTTCTTCAAAAAAGGATCATACTTCCAAACAATTTTCTTGCCTTTTAACGAAACTACAACACCATAAATAGGATAATAATATAGGGCGAGATTAATCAAAATATTTTTAATTGATAAAACATGTTTTTCAACTTCATCATTAATATGAAAAATTTCCTCTGCATGAAGTCTTTCCTTATAACTCTTCTTCTTTAAATTTTCTAATCTTTCACTAGACTCTCTAATTAAACGATTCAAAATACTTATGTCCCGGTCATAAAAAGTATGTTTGAGCTTGCTTTTAAGAAGTTTTATTTTTTCAATACATCTTTCTACTTCTTCGTCTTTTTCTTTAATCTGTTTGAAGTAATGATCTTTAATTCTTTGAAGTTCTTTATCTAGTTTTGCATTCAAATGTAACTTAATTGTCTTAATTTCTTTATTTATCCGCAGGTTCAATCTTTTTTTAGCTATTTGATAATCACCACTTAAATTTATTTCTGAGATTTCATCTTTATTGCCAGTTTGAATTTTAAATTTATTCAAGTCTAGATCTAAAATCTCTTTATCTCTAATAAGAATCTTATTCATAAATTGCTTTTTTTCATTAAGATATTGATAAATAGACAAAAAAGAAAATTCAGACAGAAAATTATATCCTTCTGGCTTAATCTCAAGAATTTTACAATGTTTCAATTTAGGATTTTTACTAATCTCAGATAAATCTGGTTTAATGTCTAATTTTAATAAACTAGTCTGGCCCTTATTACGAAGGTAGTCTTTTATCGCAAGCAGAAAATAACTTCCCTGCGTAACTAACTCAGAATCTTTTATTTTAGCATGCAAATTAAAGTCAAAAACCAGTATGTATGGAGATTTTTTCCCGATAAACTCTTCAAAATCTTTTGGCACTTCGCTGACAGTTAAAACTTCTTTTTCATCTTTAATTTTACAATTTTTAAAGAATTCTAAGATAAAATTCTTTGAACTATCATTTTCCATATTAGTCTAATAACTCCGAAGTATATTTTTTAGTTTGCTCATAATCTTTGATACCTTTATTTATTTCATCACCCACTTTTTCTATTTCGCTTGCAAATCTTCTCAAATTGTTTTTTGAGTCTAAAAAAGCATTCATGATTTTTTCTTCAAACTTGCTTGAACCAGATTTCCCACTAGAGTCTAATCCCATATTGAATAATATAATCGGTAATTCTCCCATAACTAGTCCAATGCAACACATTTTATTTATGATTAAGTCGACAACATGCTCCTCCATAGTGTCTTTTGTAGCAAGATTATAAATAAATATATTCCTCTTTTGTCCGATTCTGTCAAGTCTGCCTATTCTCTGTTCAACTGCCATGGGATTCCACGGAAGATCATAATTAATGAGGTTATTGCAAAATTGAAAGTTTAATCCTTCTGCACCGGTTTCTGTACTAACGAGTATTTGACTTTTTTCTTTAAATTCCTTTATTCTTTTAGATTTTTCATCGTTAGTCAATCCCCCTCTAAACTCTGTAATCTTAAACTTCTGTTTTCTTAAAATATCTGAGATATATTCCAAGGTCGCAGGATGTTTAGTGTAAAGAAGAATCTTCGCACCCCTGTCTCTTTTATTTATTTCGTTAACTAACTCAATTAATTTATCTATTTTAGTATCTCGGGTTATCTTTTTTAGCTGTTCAACAATTTTTTTCGCAATATCTCTAGTAGTTTTATGATATTTTGGATTTGCTATTAAATTTTCTAAAAATTCAATTGAAGATTTAGAAGAACTTGTTATTTTAGGCAATACAGAATGTGCAGCCAGAGTAGTATTTATAGGATTTCCATTAAAATCAAAATAATGCAGCAGTAACATGTCAACTATTTGTTCATAAGAATTTTTTTCCTGCCAACTTAAATCAACCGATTGAATTCGTGGAATTCTTTTCATGTAATGTATTCCTTTAGCCTCATCTCGTCTTCTCCTGACCATTACCTCAGAAAGTTTTCTCTTTAATTCTCTGGGGTTTAATGGTTGTCTTTCGTTTCCATTTACTAAAAAATTTCCCCTAAATTCGCTAATAGTTCCCAAATGTCCTCTTCTTAGAAGAGATAGAAGATTGTATAATTCAATTAAATCATTCTGGAATGGTGTTGCTGTAAGCAAGAGTAGTCTTTTCTTTTGAAGTCTATCAACAAACTTCCATCTAAAAGTTTTCTTATTTTTTAATTTATGGGCTTCATCAATTATTATTATGTCCCAATAAATTTCATGAGCTTTAGAATGTTTGAATTCATTTGTTTTATTATTAAAATTCTTAACTTTGTCTATAGAAGCAATCGCAAGTTTGCTATTTTCCCATTCACTTTCTTTGTTAACTTCTTTAAAATCTAGCTCAAATTTTGTGCTTAATTCTTCTTTCCATTGATTAACTAATGAAGGAGGGGTAAGAATTAATGCACGCCTTACAAACCCTCTAACGATGCATTCTTTTAAAACCATCCCAGCAGTTATTGTTTTCCCAAGACCTACTTCATCTGCCAACAATGCACGACCATCTAAATCCCTTAAAATTCTGAGTGCACCTTCCTGTTGATGGGGTAGATTATATGCTAAATTCTTTTTAATCATTGGATAAGAAATTAATTCTTTTATTTCAGATTGTTTTGCAGCTTCTTCTGCTTTTAATTTAAGAATTAATACTTCCCTAGGCTCAAATTCTTTATTTTTTACTTTTTCTATAATTTCAAAATCTTCTTTTGGAAGTGTTTCAACTATCTTAAGGTTTTTATCAAAATATACTTTTTCGTTAGTAGACACTTTTGTTTCATTTAAAATAGCGATTTTTTTGTTCTTCATCTTTTCGCCAAAAGGAAAGATGACTTTTAATTGTTTGCTTTTTGCGGAGTTGGAAGAAAAATAAGGTTTTGTTTTATATCAAGATAAGGGAAGTGATTCTTGAAATAGGTGAATGCTTAGATCATTTTTGACTGACGAAAAAGCTAAGGTAATGATATTTAGATATAATTAAAAAGGTTTAAGTTTTTAAAAGATTATGGTAAAAAACTTTATTTCAGTTAGTGGGGTTAGTGATAGATGTCAATTAGGTAGTATAGGCAAGATTTATCAAGAAGAAAAATTATCTTTTCCCTTAACAATCGGTTATCAGGTTTCTAGTATGAGCATTAATCAGGGAACCCAGAATCCAAGACAGCCAGCGTTTAAAGAACTAGAAGATTTATGCAGAGAAACACTTGATAATGGGTTTATACCTGCATTGCATTACTATACAAAAGATAATAAAACGATTCTGAAAGATATGGAAAAAATTGTAAAGGCAGTAATTGCTCCAAGTTTCTCTTTAGTTCAGTTTAATACTCTTCCTCAACCAATAGAGTTATTAAGAAAAGTTAAAGAAACAGGATTTGGAATTATATTCAAAGTTGCAGTTTCAGATAAACAATCTTCCCAAGGAGGTTACAAGGTTTGGAAAGGCGAGAGTGTACAGGATGCTAATACTGGAGAAGTTTCACCATTATTAGATCAGGTGGCTTTAAGGGCTGATTTTCTGGACTATGCAATGTTTGATCCTAGCCATGGAACAAACTTGGGCCTTAATCTGGCCGAAGAGAGTTTGGCAATAAGATTTGGAAAAGGTCTGGTCGAAAGAAGAGATTTAGATCATTTGGGTCTTATTTATGCTGGCGGAATAAAGCCGGCTAATGTTAGAGAAGTTACAAAATCTTTGAAATCCTTTTTCTCTGGCAGATTTAGTGTAGATACTGAAAGTGGTGTAAGGATAGAAAATAAACTAGATTTGGGTCTGGTTAAGGATTATTTAGTTAATTCTCAATTTGCAATTTAGATTTTCCTCTTCTTTTTTGAACTTTGAAAGTAATATAAAAAAGGTAGTTTTTATTAACTGTAATTATACTTACAATAATTCTAATAATTTCTCTATTCTCTAAACATGAATCATTGGATTCATATCAAAATAAATACAATAAACTAAAAATAATAAAAAAATAATAAAAAATAAGAATAATTAACCTAATCAATAAACTAGATTATTAAAAATCTTTTGAATCTTCTACTTCTTCTGTTTCAGCTTCTTCTGCATCTGCTGGTGCAGCTTCTTTCTTCGGTGCACTTGGGCTTGTCCCTGTTGATTCCATTCCTTTTCTCTTATTGAAGCAATCCCTGCAATAAACAGGTGTTCCTTCTCTAGGCTTGAATGGAACTTCGCCTTCTTGCTTGCATTCTGAGCAAACTATCTTTGTCATTTCTCTTGGGCCAAAGCTTCTTCTGAATCCTCCGCCGCTGCTTCCTCTATCTCTTCCGAAGCCGCCTCGTGATCCTCCGCCGAATCCTCCACTTCCGTATGTCATTATTTTCCTCCTGGTGTATTTAAATTGTCAGAAAACATAAGTTTTCTGTTTCATAAGAACTCGCTTGTACTCCTTCTTATAGTTCAAGACTAATAAAAGGGATTTATAAATCTTTGTTTTTATTTTTACGTGATTATATCATCCCAGAGTACAATAATCTTTTTTAACCCTTCCCAACTTCAGGAAAATATGGGGTACACTTATAACGATCTAGTTGCACCGGCCATACTTTTAGATAATCCGGGAATAACCAGAGAAGAATTTGCAAAATTGTTAGATCAGACACATTCCTCTTGTTTTCATGAATATAACCCGGAAGATAAATGGGATTATTACACCAAAGAAACAGAAGATGATAATTATCATAATGGTTTAGAAGGTCTTGTTCATATTTTATTATTAGAAAATAGCCAAAAATTTGTTGAATTTCAGAAACCGAGGGTAGATGAAAATGGTTTTTTTATCAAAGCACCCTACATGCTTCCTGCTCGTGAAGGAGCAGATTATCAATTTGAGGTTATTATTCATGAAAAGAATGTTTTTGAAGAGCCAAAAATTCAGGAAGATTATTCTTTTGAAAAATTAAATGTGGGCGATATTTGGGAAGAAACAATGATGGGTGCGGATATGGGGATTGTTCTTAAAATAGTTGAGGAAAAAGATTTAAGCAAAGAGGATGATTATGAGGAATCAAGTCCAGGATATTTCTATAACATGATAATTAAACCTTTCAATGCCCAATATAGAGAAGAGCATTTTAAGTCAAAACAAGAATTATATCAAAAATGGCCTCAATTCCATACAGACTTTGCTAATGATTGGTCTCAAAAGACAGGTCATTTTCTAGTTGGTTGCTTAGGTGGAAATAATTTTTTATGGCTTCAAAAACAAGGAAAATATTATTTGGATAAACAAACATTTGATAGAATTCCTGCAAGTTTTGGATCTTCTCTTGATTTAGGCTATGTTGATTTAATTTTAACATCAGAAGCAATAAAGCACAAGGCATGGAAAGTTCTGTCACGTAGAGGATTACAGCATTGTTCTCAATTCTTAAAAGATTTTCCAGATGCACTTCCAAGATATGCAAGAGCGGTTTGGGATTCTCATACTTCTCTTAGTGCTAAAATGCAAGGAATGAGTATTTCTGATTTTTTGAGATTTAGAAACATTCCGTTTAGATAATAATACCACTTTTTATTCTGAAATCAGAATAAATCTCTTTACTTTCGTTCCTTTCTTGAAGAATTGCTTACCGATAGTTGTGTCTTCATAGAATTCTTTATCACCCATAAAATCATCCAAACTCCTTATCCAAGAAGTTCCAATCGGAGTCTTCGATTCATAAAGTTGTCTGTAAACAACAAACTTCTTTTCCGGGTTTTCACAATCTCTGGCTATATCTTCTACTCTATATTCCTCGCCTTTAAAATGTAAATATCTTCGTCCGATTATTGGTTCTTCCATGTTTAGTTATCCTCTTATATCAAAACCACCACTCGGAATAGCACTTAAAACATCATCTTTAGAAACTACAATATTGAACTTTTCTTTAAGCAAAGACAAAATCTTTTCTGTCGCTGCTTCTTTTTCTATCTTGCCCGGCGCAAGAATTAACATTCCTTCTTTGCCTGCTGTCTTCAATGGAACAGCGCGTAATTTTCCTTCTTGGATAACAAGTGCGAGTTTTAATTCAACATTAATCTTTTTAGGACTTCCTACTATTCCAAATGTGCCTTCTTTCATTTCTTTATTTTTAATAATCTTAATTTTAGAAAAAATATGAACCTCACTTTTCTTTTTTCCTCTTTTCCACTCTTGACTGAAACAAGCATCGAATATTGCTGTTTCTTCTATATCTTCTTTAGTCGGTTCTTTTATTATGCAAAAAGGGCTTCCTGGTGAAGAAGTATGAAGAATAATATCATTTTTGTCTGCGCTTTTTACTATTTCTTCATTTTGGCTTGAGGATTTTCCACCTATAACAAGCTTGCCACTTGAAGTAAAGAACCAGCGATATTTTTTGAAGTCTTTTTCCATCATAGAGTATATTGTTGCTGGTTTTTATAGTTTGGGATTAAGAAGAAAAAGATTTATAAACACACCTTTTAATTTAGGTTTGTAGAAAAAATGGGACAAGATAACGCGAATAATAAAGAAAAGAAATATGTTTATGAATTCTCTGAAGGAAATGCTAGTATGAAAGAGCTTCTTGGAGGAAAAGGTGCTAATCTTGCTGAGATGACTAATATTGGTCTTCCTGTGCCACCCGGATTCACAATAACCACAGAAGTATGTGATTATTACTACAAAAACGGGAAAAAATATCCCACTGAACTTAAAAAGCAAATAGATGCAGCAATATTAAAATTAGAAAGCAAGGTAGGAATGAAATTTGGAGATAAAAAAATGCCCCTTCTTGTTTCTGTTCGTTCAGGAGCAGCCGCCTCTATGCCAGGAATGATGGATACTATTCTCAATCTTGGACTTAACGATGAAACATTAAAAGGACTTATAGAAAATACAAAAAATGAAAGATTTTGCTTAGACTCATATAGAAGATTTATACAAATGTTTGGAGATGTTGTTATGGAAGTAGAGCACAGAAACTTTGAAGAAATATTAGAAAGAAAAAAGAAGACAAAAGGAAGACGTTTTGATACAGAGTTAGATGTTAATGATTTGAAAGAAATAATCTCCGAATACAAGACAATGATAAAAAAAGAAAAAGGCATAGAATTTCCTTCAAATGTTCGGGAGCAATTGAAAATGGCAGTAAATGCTGTTTTTGGTTCATGGAATAATGCTAGAGCAATAACCTACAGGCAACTTAATGATATTAGAGGACTTATTGGAACAGCAGTAAATGTCCAAGCAATGGTTTTCGGAAATATGGGTAATGATTCTGGAACAGGAGTTTGTTTTACAAGAAATCCTTCAACAGGAGAAAACAAATTTTATGGAGAATATTTGATAAATGCACAAGGAGAAGATGTTGTTGCAGGAATAAGAACACCGCAGCCTGTTGAAAAACTTAATGAAGATATGCCTCAAATGTATAAACAATTATTAGAGATAAGAAAAAAATTAGAAAATCATTATAAGGATATGCAGGATATTGAATTTACTGTTCAGAAAGGAAAACTATATATTTTACAAACAAGAAATGGAAAAAGAACAGGACTTGCTGCAGTCAGAGTTGCAGTAGATTTGGTAAATGAAAAATTATTAACAAAAGAGGAAGCTTTAATGAAAGTTGATCCTAATCAGATAAACCAATTACTTCATAAAAGAATAGATCCCCTTGCGAAAAATAAAAATAAGGCAATTGGAAAAGGACTTCCCGCTTCACCTGGAGCAGCAGTAGGAAAAATTGTTTTTAATGCAGAAGATGCTACAATTTGGTCAAAAGAGAAAGGAGAGAAAGTTGTTCTTGTAAGACTTGAGACAAGTCCAGATGATATTGAAGGAATGCATGTTTCAGAAGGAATATTAACAGCTAGGGGTGGAATGACATCACATGCTGCTGTTGTTGCAAGGGGAATGGGAAAATGTTGCATTGCTGGTTGTTCTGAATTATCTATCAATGAAAAAAATAAGATAATGAAAATAGGAGATATTGAAATGAAAGAGGGAGATATGATTACACTTGATGGAACAACAGGGGAATTTTATCAAGGAGGACTTCCTGTTGTAGAGCCTGTTCTTGCAGGAGAATTTGCTACCCTCATGAATTGGGCTAAATCATTTAAGAAACTTGGAATAAGAACAAATGCAGATACCCCCCATGACGCACAGGTTGCAAAAGATTTTGGTGCAGAAGGAATAGGTTTATGCAGAACAGAACATATGTTTTTTGAAGGAGAAAGAATAAATGCAATGAGAGAGATGATACTTGCAGATACAGAAGAAGGAAGAAGAAAAGCCCTTAACAAATTATTACCTTATCAAAGAAAAGACTTTGAAGGAATATTCGAAGTAATGACTGGTTTGCCTGTGATAATAAGATTTTTAGATCCTCCTCTTCACGAGTTTCTTCCAAAAGAGGATAAAGAGATAGAAGAATTATCCAAACTAATTAAAATTCCTGCTGAAAAAATAAAAAAGAGAATTACAGAACTTCATGAATTTAATCCTATGCTCGGTTTTAGAGGATGTAGATTAGGAGTAGTTTATCCTGAGATAAGTGAGATGCAAGCAAGAGCAATATTTGAAGCAGCGATAAATGTAAAGAAAAAAGGAAAAATGCCAATTGTTGAAATAGAAATACCAAATATTATCCATCTTAAAGAGTTCATGTTGATAAAAAATATTGTGAAAAAGGTTGCAAAAGAAACAGGAGCAGAAGGAAATATTAAATATAAAATCGGGACAATGATTGAATTTCCGAGGGCAGCATTGGTTGCAGATGAGCTTGCAAGAGAAGCAGAATTTATGTCTTTTGGAACAAATGATTTAACGCAGACAACACTTGGATTTTCAAGAGATGATGCAGGAAGATTTATTGGAGATTATGTTGCGAAAGGTATTTTTGACAAAGACCCTTTCCAGACAATTGACCAGGAAGGAGTAGGAAAAATAATGATTTTAACAGTAGAAAAAGCGAGAAGTGTCAAGAAAGATATTGATATTGGAATATGCGGCGAGCATGGCGGAGATCCTGCGAGCGTTAAGTTCTGTCATAAAATTGGATTGAGTAATGTTTCTTGTTCTCCATTTAGGGTGCCTATTGCAATATTAGCTGCTGCACAGGCGAATTTAGAGAAGAAGAAATAAAGACGGATAGGGATAATTCTTTCTTCTTTGTTACCACTTTAAAATGTTATTGATAGCAAGATTTTTAAAGTAAACTCTGCTAAAATGAATATGAAAACACAAATAGATTTAGCTTCGATAAGTAAGGCAATAAGTAATAGCGTTACTAAACAAGTTGACCAACTTGAAACATTGGCTGCCCAAATACTTCCTTTCGTAAGGTCTCAAGATGAAGGAAAAATAAACGCTGCAAAAGAAGCAATAAAAAAAGCCTATGATAATTATGGCTCAATTGTTTCAACTTCAATAGAAAAGAAAGCGTTTGAAGAAAGAGAAGCACAAAAATATAAATCTCCTTAAGCAAAAGAATCCTTAAAATATGAATAAACAAGAAATTTCAGCAGCATTATACGGATTTATTAACCAAATATACTGGGCAGAGGACTTAAGGCCTGATGAATCTATAAAAAATCTTGAAGAAAGTGTAGTTGAGCTTACTATGTGTGGCAGACATTCTTCGAATGGCCTTATGATTACTGAAGACGGATACTTTCTTACAGCAAAACATTGTATTGATGGGGATATAAGATATCTTCAAGTAAGGCTGAGCAATGGCCGGTCTTATAATATCAGTCATGTTTGCGTACAATCAGATAAGGAAGATGTTGCTTTAGTAAAAGCAGAAGTTCCTGGAAGATGTAGGCCAAAGAAATATAGAATTTTTAATACAAACAAAATTAAAAGTTTGCCTGCAGCAATTATGCTTAGAAAAGACGGAAAAGTAAATACCAAACATGGCTTCATGAAAGAATATGAAGAAGCTTTTTGTTATGACACTAACCAAAAAAATAGAAAATATCCTGAACATCACTTTCAATTGCAATTAATGGGCGGCAAACCAGGAGATTCTGGCGGGGTCGTAGTAGATACAGATGGAAGATTAATTGGAATACTCTCTGGCGGAATAGAAACTTCTGCAAATGGAATAAAAATAATGAAAGCCTTGGAATTTATTGATCTTTACATAAGAAAAAGATTGCTGGATTAATCAAGAGAAAGATTTAAAAACTTCCTTCTATTTATTACCTTGAAAACAGAAAAAGAAAAACAATCAGAAAAAGATTATATTATTTTTCTCAGTTAATAAAAAAAGAATAAAAATGAAAAACTTTAATAAAGGTTTTAAAAAACCATTCAAATCAGAAAGATTTGAACAAAGAAGAGAATTCGGCTTTAAACGGTCAGAAGGAAGAACAGTTGGAACTATCATTGATTTGAAAGATGGAGATTATTACAATGGAAATGTAAAGATAATGAGAAAAACTCAGCCAGGGCCGGTTATATTCACAATAAGTGATGGTTATGGGAGTGTTGATGCTGTAATAAAAGATTCTGATTTTAATGTTGATGATGTTGTTGAGATTGCTGGAGCAGTAAACGAAAGAGCAGGAAAGCTTCAAGTTGAGATTGATAGAATTCAAAAATCTAAAATAGACTTTAATCCAATTATAGAACAAAACAGCGAACCAGTAAGAAAAGAATTTAGTATTCAATCAGAAAGATTTGAAAAATTAAGGCCATATTTTTATAAAATTGCTAAAAGAATAAGAAAAGCTGTTCTTGAAAATCAATCAATAATGATAAGACATCATTGTGATTCAGATGGTATAAATGCAGGAATGGCTATAGAGCATTCATGCAGAAAGTTCATGGAAAAAATTGGAGTAAATCCAGATTATAACCTGTATAGATCGCCAAGTCGTGCTCCATTCTATGAGATATCAGATGTTTTTAGAGACGTTGTTCTTACAAAAAGAATAATTGAAGGACATGGACAGAAAAAACCTCTTATCATTGTTTTAGATAATGGTTCTACTCCTGAAGATGTTTTTGGAGTAAAAACACTAAAATCTCTTGGCTTTGAAATAATCGTTATAGACCATCATAATCCTGTTGTTATTGAAAATCAAAAAAACAATGTGCTACCACAATTTAAAGAAGGTGGTTTGAATGGCACTTGTTTTTTGGATGATCCAAAATTAAAACCAGTAAATAATAACTCTACTCTAAAAAATGAGGTTTTAATTTATGGACATAAAAAAACACTTGTTGATCCTTATATTTCTTTTCATCTTAATCCTTATCTTGAAGGACTTGATAGCAAGACATGCGCAGCAATGCTTGCATATGAAGTTGGAAGATTTGTTTGTGAAGATTATTCTGAAAATGCACTTCCTGCTGTTGCAGGAATAAGCGATAGATGTGATATTCAAGAGACAGAAGATTATATTAAAAAAAGCGGGAAAGAAAGAAAAGAACTTCAAGAAATGGGAACAGCAATAGACTTTATTGCTTATCAATTAAAGTTTGATGCAGGAAAAGGACTTTTTGAAGAAGTTTATAAGAATCCTGAATTTGTTAAAATAGTAAATGAAGAAGTTAGAAAAGGAGTTGAAACACAGCTTGAAAGCACGCTTCCTTATTTGAGAACACAAGATTTAAACGGAGTGATATTATCTACGATAGATTTAGAAAAATATACTATGAAGTTCAAATATCCTGCTCCTGGAAAAGTTGTTGGAATGATACATGATACTCTTATTGTCGGAAAAGAAAACATGCCTGTGATAACACTTGGACATCTTAATGATATGATTATTGTGCGAGCAACAAAACCTGTTCTGCCTATTGCAAAGATGATGAAGAGAATCAAGAAAGACTTGCCACATAGCCATATCGAGGGCGGAGGACATGAATGTGCTGGCGCATTAAAGTTTACATCTGCACATCTTAATGATATTCTCGAGAATATAAAGCAGCAAGTTAAAGAGTTGAATTATTTGGATAATTCTAAGGAAGAATAATCATTGAGAATTCTATCTTGGTAAAGTATCATCTAAACAATGGTGTATTTTAGCCATATACTTTCTCTTTTCTTCTGGCGTTCCATATGGAATATTTGTATGAATCTCAACATTACGTAACCCTCTTTGAAATTCTGCAAAAACATAAGGAATCGCGCTATCAGGAATTTCTCTATATTGAGCCATAAGAGTGATATACTCACCTAAATGTTTTTGACGAATTGCACCATCTCTTTCTTCAATCTGTCTATGAAATTCTTGCAATCTTTCATTAAGATTATTCGAACCCCGGGAGCTTTTAGAACATGCTAAAAAAGCTTGGCGACCTAAACGCACATTTTGTGCAGTCATTTTATTTAATCTTTTTACAAACTCTTTTGAATCGGACATATTATTCAAGGAGATTTAATAATATTTAAAGATATCTGTAGCGAAAGAGATAAAAAAGTAATAGTGTGTTATTATAAAGTAGTAACAAATAGAAAGGTTTAAATAGTGGTTATGCTTCTATATATTATCACCTCTTTTTCCCAAGAGGAAGCAAAAGACGTACTATTTTTTATGTTTGGCGCTTCCTCTTCGGGTTCATATTCACAGAGGAAAAAAGGAGAAAAAACAAATGATAAATCAAAGTCAAAAAAATGATCCAAGATATTGGAAGAAATGGAAAGAATCTGGGGCTATTGGAGATATAAACGGGAGAGATTACGGAAAAGCATATGGATTTCTTTATTATGCTGGAAAAACAAGACATATATCTGAAGCATTGCCCCAAATTAGAGAAGGCACAGAAACCCCCAAAAAATTAAAAATTAATGTAGAGGATATAGACAACTTTGATGCTCGAGGAGATTCTAAATTAACTAAAATTCTAGAACAAGCTAAAAGCAGTCATATGAGTCATGTTATAGAAGCCACTCTTCCAGACATGAAAAATGTAAGGGCAGCAAATTACCTAGGAAATATCATGATTGGAATCTATTCAGAATTGTATGGAAAGAAAGAACCATTTAATGCCGGTATAGTCTACAAAAGAGGAGATAAATATGTTTTTAGAAGAGATTAAACTATCAAAAAAACTAATAACATAACTTTATAAACACACCAAAACTAAAATAAATAGATACGCTAGATTTACTTCTAACATATTAATTAAATACACATCGATGGAGGAAAAACAAAACATGGAAGGATTCAACAGAGGATTCAGCGGCGGAAATAATTTCGGCCCAAGAGAAATGCACAAGGCAACTTGTTCAGAATGTAAGAAAGAATGCGAAGTACCATTTAAACCTACAGAAGGTAAACCGGTATATTGCAGAGATTGTTACGCTAAAAAACCAAAAAAACCAAGATACTAATTAGTATCGCAGCGATTTTATATTATTTTTTTATTTTTATTTTTTAGAATTTTTGAAGTCATGATTTTATAATATCTTTTATATTACTTTATTGTAGTAACAAAGTAGGAATATTTATAAACTTATAATCACGACCTGTTTTATGAAAAACAGCATTATAAAACAAATATATCTTGCAGCTATTGATCAGTTTCCAAAGAGATGTGGTTGTGGTAGAGCATATGCTAACGAAAAAGAATACCTTCAAAGAACAGAGAAAAAGGGTTTTTTGGGGGATGAAAGATATGGGTATCTACTTTTAAGAGATTGTAAATGTAAATCTACTATAACTATAGATGACGAAAAAAAATATACCCCTGAAATTCTTAAGAACATTAGCGTAATTTCTAAACAAGAAGGTAAGCCCTTAAACCAAACACTAAATGATGTCTATGCATTATATGAAGATTGGGTAACAAAACATGAAAAAATTGATACTAATCTGATATTAGTTTATGACCCTCTAAATTCCCCCGAAACTAGAGAATTAATCATTCCACATACTAAAATTGTACGTTCTACATCGCTAGAAGATGCATTAAACTCTTTTCAAGCAAATCCTGAATGGACAAGAGCAATACTCCTAAAAAGTTTGGGGGACTATTCTAGGGATAAATTATTCTTATCTTCAGTAAAAAATCATCGTGATTATCATGAAGATATAGCTATCCTAGGAATGATTGAACAAACCGTAAATAGTACTGACGTTCCAAATTTTGATTGTCTTACAAGAAAACATCTAACTAAAGATCAATTAACACATTTTTTAATAAACTATTTAAAAAATATAGCAGGAGTAATATAATCATGGCAGACGCAATATCACAAGAGAAAAAAAATAAAATAATACTTTATGTTGAAGATGAACCATCATTTTTAACAATAATACCAAGATTATTGAAACCGTATAATCTAGACGTAGAGGCAGCAAGAGATTATAATGAATGGATGATTGCATTAGAAGGCAAGGGAAATTATTCGGGGATGAAAAATTATGATGCATTATTGCTTGATCAAAATCTTCCTAAAGGAAAGTTTGGGCTTGAATTAGCAGAATATGCAAAATCAAAAGGTTATGACAAACCAATAATTATCTTTTCTGGAATGGGTTTAGATGAACCAGAACGAGAAAGATTGAAAAAAATTGGAGGTATATTTATCCCGAAGAGAATAGAGACACTAGAAAAGATTGTAGATGCTGTCGAAAGAAGACTTGTTTCTCAAGAAGAAACAGATGTAATATTTACATAAGTTTAATTTACTTAAACTTTTCAATCGCTTGCTTTAACTCTTCATGCGTCTTCGCATAGTCTTTAAGAGAAACTTTTTTCATGCAAGCATCAATAGCTTGCCTTGCTGCAATTGCTCCTGCTCTTGTTCCTTGTGGATGCCCGTGAATTCCTCCGCCCATTTGTATAATTAAATCTTTCCCAAGATTTTTTATAAGAAAAGGAACATGTCCGGGATGCAATCCTCCTGATGAAACAGCAAGAGTTGGCTTAATATTTTTCCAGTCCTGGCTTAATCTATCTCTAAGAGCCCTAACTTTCTTTTGCTCTATCTCTTCTTCTATTTCACTAACTTCTTTTATACTTCCTTCTAATTTTCCTATTGCTGTTCCAATATGCAATGAATCTATTCCAATAAGCCTGCAAAGGTCAGCAAGCACCATCATGCTTACACCATGTTTTTTATTTCTTGTAAAAGCAGCATGCATTGCTCTATGCCCGTGAATAGCTAAACCCAAGTCAACTTTTCTTAATGTTTGAACCGCACCAAAACCCTCTGTTATTACATCAATCATAACTGCTTTTCCACCATGGCTCTTTACTAATTCTGCTCTTCTTAGCATTTCTTCTGTTTCTGCTGTAACATTAACAAAATAAACTTTTTCTTCTCCTGTTTCTGATTTTGCTTTATCTGCCATTTCTAAAGTCTTAACAAGTCTTTGTTCAAATTTATTAAAATCTTGACTTGATAAATTTTCATCATCTTTCACAAAATCACAACCTCCAACCCATGCCTCATAAGCAACTTGCGCATGGTCGTTTGTTCTTAATCCTAATTTGGGCTTTACAATTGTTCCAAGTAGGGGTCTATTTTTTACCTTTAGAATATTTCTTATGCCTTCAACACCAAATTTCGGTCCTCTAAATCCCCTTAATATGCTAGCTGGAAACTGAATATCTTCAAGTCTTAGATTTTTGACAATTTTCATTCCAAAAATATTTCCTGCAATAGAAGAAAGAATATTCGGAGCATTTCCTTTTTCAAATAATGCAGAAGGATAAGCAATCTTCACAAGATTACCTTTTATAGAAAAAACTTTTGCAGCAAGTTTTTTCATATAATCTTTCTCTGTATCCACCTCAGTCCATGTTCCAATACTGCTCTCAAGAGCAATGTTTGCACATGCTTTTTTCATGCTTGCGCCAGAAGCAGGTTCTACTCTAAACAAGCAGATAAGGTCTTCAGAAGTAGGTTTATATTTCAAGTCTATGAATTCTTCCTCTTTCATTTATACTTTTTTCCCCTTTTTTACTGATATCTCTTAGAGAATTATGTTTTTAAATATTTCTGCAATTTAGTTCATATGCCCAAACTTGACACCTTGTTTAGAAGAATCATAAACAGCATAACTAACATTATTTAATTTTCCTAAAGAAACAATATACTTTTTTCCCCTTTCAAATTTTATTCCTTCATATAAATGGCTGTCTGCCATACGCATTGGAAATAAATCCTTTTTACTCCAACTAAGTACTGCCTGCCTATGATCATGTCCTCTAAACATTATATCTATATTTTCTTTTGTCATTCTTAGAAAATTTGGAAGAATATTTGATTCATAGGGATGATGAAGAAGTCTTGCCCATAAATAAGGGTCCAGATCATTTTTAATCTCGGGAAAGGAAGAGTATAATCCCCCATGAACATAAACTACTTTTTTCCTGTTAATCGATTCACAGATTTTAATTCCTACTCTTAATCCTTTTTTTCTAACTGATTTCCCAAACGAGGCGTCAATAACCAATTTTGATTCAGGAGTATCTTCCCATATGTCATAATAATTAATATTCTTATCCAGCTCTGGAGATATTAAATTTATCCCCCTGCAAAGATGATAATCATGATTGCCGATTATAACTATTTTTTTAATTTTTAAATTAAGGATTTGTCTTAACACTTCGGGTTTGTCATAATCTCCAAGGCAAACAAGTCTTTCTATTCCTGCTTCTTTTGCATCTTTTATCCAAGAAGGATTAAAAGAACCATGTAAGTCACTAACTATTAGACTTTTCATAATTTCAAAAGAAGTTTTTAGTTTTTAAAGAAAATTATTTTAGAGTATATGATTATTTATCAGGACATACACGCCGGCTTTCCATCTTCTGGATGCTTGCGATGATAATCAACACATTCGCAACAAATTCCATGCCTTGGACAATCTAATTCGTCACAAGGACAGTTCTTTTCATTATCTTTTTTATTTGGGCATTTTTGTCTTGGCATTTTGGCTTAAATCTTTTTTATATCATAATTTTCTAAATTATCACTAACAGCAAAACCCAACTTGCCTATCCTCGCTCTAATCTCATCAGCAAGCTTAAAATCTTTTTTCTTTTTAGCATCCCATCTTTCTTCTGCAAGCTTTTTTACTTCAGCAGGCACACTAACTTTTTCCTTCTTCAACAAATCCAAACCAAAAACTTCATCCATCTTTTTAATAATAGAAAGTTTTGCCTTTCCCCCAACTTTTTCATCCTTCAATAAAAGTTGTAAAGATTGAAGAGCAAGAGGCATATTCAAATCATCATCTATAGCTTTCTGAAATTCTGCTAAATATTCTGCTTCATCTTTTCCTTTTACATTTTCATCAATCAGAGAAACTTTATTCTTCAAACCTTCATAACCATTTTTTGCTGCAGTAAGAAGTTCTAAAGAAAAATCAAGTGAGCTTCTATAATGTGCAAGCAAGCACATATATCGAAAAACTAGAGGGCTATATCCTAATTCTTCTAATTCACTGATAGTATATAATCCTCCCTTGCTTTTTGAAACTTTTTCTCCTTTAAATGTTAAGAAAGCTCCATGAAGCCAATAATTAACAAACTTTTTTCCTGTTGCAGCTTCTGCTTGTGCAATTTCGTTTGTATGATGGACAGGTATGTGGTCTATTCCGCCAGTATGAATATCAAAATGCTCTCCTAAATATTTCATAGACATAGCAGAACACTCAATATGCCAACCAGGAAAGCCAACACCCCAAGGACTTTTCCACTCTTGTTGTCTTTCTCCAGGCTTTTCTGAAAACTTCCAGAGAGCAAAATCTGTTTTGTTTTTCTTTTCTCCTAAATCTATTCTTGCTCCTGCTTTTAAATTTTCAGCATTAAGAAGAGCAATCTTTCCATAATCTTTTAATTTAGAAGTATCAAAATAAATTCCATCAGAAGTTTTATAGGTATATCCTTTTTCTTCTAATTTTTTTATAAGTTCTATTTGTTCTTTTATATGCTCTGTCGCCTTGCACCAGATATTTGGCTCACTAATATTCAGTTTTTCTAAATCTTCCCTAAATATCTTAAGATAATAATCTGCAATCTCCTTTGCGGTTTTATGTTCCCGATTAACAGCTTTCTCCATCTTATCCTCTCCTTCATCAGCATCACTTGTAAGATGACCTACATCAGTAACATTCATTACATGTTTGACTTTATAACCGTCATAAATCAAAACTCTCTTAAAAATATCATTGAAGACATATGTTCTAAGGTTTCCAATATGCTGGAACCAATAAACAGTAGGTCCGCATGAATAAAAGCCAACTTCTTTGGCTTTTATTGGCTTGAATGCTTCTTTTTTCCTTGTTAGAGTGTTATATAGTTTTAGCATATTTTTCTTTTTATAATTATTTTACCTCGTTTTTATTTTTTTCTTTCAGCAAACTTAAATATCTATTGCCTGAATCAGAAAAGATAATGACGATATTACCCTTTTTAATCTTTTTTGCCTCTTTTATAGCAAGGTTAAATACTGCGCCAGAACTCATTCCAACAAATAGTCCTTTGCTCCATAAAAACTCCATATTTTCTATAGCTTCATTTTCATCTCCAACTGTAATCTCGTCAACATTGCTTAAATCCATTACTTTTGGTTTAAATGTTTCTATATTTATAGTCCCCTGAATTTTTTCAGTTGGAGAATAGAATGCTATTATTTTAACTGCAGGATTAGCTTTCTTTAGTTTTCTGCTTGTTCCGGTTATAGTCCCACCTGTGCCTATCCCACCTATGAAAACATCTACAGCATTTATTTCTTTGATTATCTCTTCTGCAAAAGCCTCGGCAGCAAATACATTTGCAGGATTTTCAAATTGATTAAGCATAATATAATTATTCTTCTTTGCAAGGTCTATTGCTGTATTAACAACATCTTCTTCTTTTCCATCTACTAATACTAACTCGCCGCCATAAGACTTTATCATATTTCTTCTTTCTTCAGACATTGTTGAGGGCATTACCGCAATAAATTTATACCCTCTTACTGCAGAAACCATTGCAAGACTTATTCCTGTGTTTCCTGAAGTTGGTTCTATTATTATAGAATCCTTCTTAAGAATCCCTTTTTTCTCTGCTTCATTCACCATTGCCAAAGCTATTCTATCTTTATAAGAACCAGAAGGATTAAAACTTTCAATTTTTGCATAAATGTGCACATCAGGATTAGGGCTTAACAAAAAAATATCAATAAGAGGCGTGTTTCCAACTAGGTCAAGAATATTACTGGGTATTGCACCGATAAGTCCTAATTATTTTCATATTAATCATAATAGATTGTTATTTAAAAATCTTTCTGCATATTAACACATAGCAGAGGTCATAAATCCAGAAGGAACCATATCAAGATATAATGTTTTTGTTACAGGTGATCCTCCTTGTTTAGTAAGAGTAAATGTAAGAACTATAGTAGTTGTAGCTGCTATATCTTTTGGTACATCAAATACCGCAACTGTTTCTGTTGCTTTTCCTGTACCTTCATCCCATGTTCCACCAGAGGAGATTATCGTAACACGTTCATCTTCACCAGTACTTCTTTGTCTATCTATCGCTACATCAGTAGCAGTATATTTAACTGGTTGATCTGAAATTATAATACAAAGAATTTGTCTTCTTCCACCACCACCAATTTTAGTAGTTGTTCCATCAGTGCCCATACATTTAACACCATATTCATTTTGTTCAAACATTTCAGATATTTGGTTTGAAACAGCTATATCAATTTTATCTGTCATAACAATTCCAGCGCACATAATCTTTTTTGTAAGAACAAGTCCAAGAATAAGCATAGATATCGCAAGAACAATAATAACAATAGTTCCCATAGACATCTCAAATGCTGCTTTTTTATTATTAATCTTCCTCATGTTATCTCTTTTTTCTAGTTTTATGTGGGTTAGGTTATTTATAAATGTTTTCTCTTGTTATTTTCACACAATCTTCACAATATTCCCTTCTTTGTCTAATTCAATAAAATGTGCAACTTTTCCATTAGCATAATCTTCACATTGATTGAAAGCTAAATTATCCTCATTTGTTCTAGGAACATTAACAATATCAACAGCGTAATCTCCAACACTTCCTAAACATTGGCTCGAAAAATTCATGCCTGAATTTTTCTTTTGTTGAAAAAGCTCGAGAGCTTTTTCTATTGCTGCCTGCTGTGCGCCAACATAATCTGGCGTTGAAGAAGGATTGCCATGCTTAACATAAATTCCTCTGCTGTCTTTTATCCAATTATCTTCACCGCCATTAAAAAACAGTCTTAAAGAAGCTATTGCTACAATAATTAATATAACTACCAGGATAATTATCTTTGTTTGTTTTTTCATTTCCCTCTCCACTTAACACTTCTATCAACCAATATAACTTTAAAATTCTTTTCATCAAAAATAGCATAGCTATCTCTAATGAATGCTCCGACAGAAACAATATATCTTCTATTGGGTTGTAGATATATTTCACAGCTACCTTGACTAGGATTGCCTTCAAAATGCATTTCAGCATTGATTGGATTTTCTTCTCTTTTTACGCTCCAGACTTGAGGATAATGATCATGACCCCTGAAAAAGAGAGAGTATCCTTTTTCTTTCATCATAAGAAGATTTTTTCTTAACGTCTTTTCATTTAATCTCCTTTCTTCTAAGAGAAATGACTCCCATATTTGATAATGAAGTTGATTTTTCTTAAGAAATTCTGTTTTAGAGTCATAAATCGCAGAATGACAATAAATGATTTTTCCTCGAGAGGATTCATTTACCTGCATAAATGCGCATTCTTTTAATTGAAAATCAGAACCGCGCAAATTTGAAAAGTATTTCATAGCAAAATTTTTTAAAACAGAATCTTTTCTCCATTTTTTTACTTCATTAATATAATCTACATCGCCAAACTCCTTTTCGAAATAATCTGGTTTTTTTATTTCTCCCAATTGAAGACTTTCTACAATAAAAGGATAATCATGATTACCTATAAGTATTAATTTTTCAATTTTAGAAGGTTGAAATTTAATGATTTCTTTGAAAATATCTGCAGAATCAACATCTCCAAGAAAAACAACTTTTTCAACAGGTATTGTTTTAGTAAGTTCTTCGATTGTGCTCAGAGGATTTTTTCTGTGCATATCTGAAAATATCAATGTTACCATCGTGTAAAAAGCAATAATTCCTTAATAAAGATTTATGTAAACTACGATAATATGAGGGAGGCGAGAATCGAACTCTTCTCGTTCAATCCTCGCACTAATAAACCTAAAATATAAAGAAAGATATCTAGATGAGGGAGGCGAGAATCGAACTCGCGACCCCTACGTCTTCAGCGTAGTGCTCTCCCTCTGAGCTACCCCCTCATACGAAGTTAGTTAGAATTAATTCTTTTTAAATCATTCTGTTTAAATACGAGATTATATGATTTAAAAGCTATAAATGCTTTTAAACTATTTATTCGTGAAAAAAATATGCAAACACAAACAACAAAAAATCCAAAAGCGCAGCGGATAATATTATTTCCAGAAGAATTAGAACATAGACTTTGGGATATGGAAGATAAGCATCAAGAGCTTTTATTAGCTTTACATCAAAAAGCGTATAGTGACATTCCTGCAGATAAAATACTTCTTCATTCTTTTCCAAGATTATTGTCAAAACAACCGGGAGGTAACAATGTTTCTCTCGAATTAGATTATTTTGTTACTAAAATGGGATTCAAGAATGATGAATGTCATTATCCTATTAGGGTAGACTTTGATGAAAGAAGATTACTTGTAAGAATTCAAGTTAGCGAACCAAGGTATGGTTAGTTCTTGAACTATATTTCTCATCACAATTTTCTTTATAAATTAAAAAATAATCATAAAATTATGGCAGAACCGATAAAGATGTTTATGTCATTAATTTATATTAAAAAAGATGGACAAATTTACAGAAGCTACAATAGCCACGTATAATAGAACAGCAGAACAATATGCAAAAAATGTCGCCGGTTTGCATCATAGTGAAGTAGCAGGAACATTTCTGGAGTATCTTCCTGAAAATACAAGAATACTTGACTTGGGCTGTGGAAGTGGCAGGGATGCTAGAATATTTTCTGAAAGAGGATATGAAGTTATAGGTATTGATTTATCTGCAAAACTGCTTGAAATAGCTCAAAAAGAAGCGCCATTCGTAAGTTTCGAGGTGATGGATATGAGAAAATTAAGATTTGATAATGAATTTTTTGGAGGGGTATGGTCTGTGGCATCCATGTTACATTTACCTAAATTAGATATTCCGCAATGTTTGGATGAATGCAATAGGATCTTAAAAACAAATGGAGTAATTTATGTTGGAGTAAAGCTGGGAAAAGGAGAAGAGTTTAAGCCAGATATAAGATATGCTGAAGATGCATTTAAGTTTTATTCTTATTTTGAAGCAGGAGAAATGGATGATTTTATTAAAAAAGCTGGCTTTACTATTCTTGATTCAAATACAAAGCAATGCTTCAAAGATTATCTACGTCAGGATGAGATAAGAGTGCTTGCTAAGAAAGAAAAAAAATGAGCGAGTCATAGGCCACCTTCTGTTGTTCTTTACTCTCCGAAGAGTATAAGCAGAACATGTTAACATTCTACTATAGCAAGTGCGTTTTCATTTTATTGATTGCGCCTTTTCTATTCGAAAAATATTTTGCATTTTCCGAAGCGGCATTTGAGCCTTGCATCAACCAGGATGCTCGTTCCAGCCTAACTAAATAGGATCGTTTCTATACCAGAGCCACGCCTCACGACGCTGTTTTTTCAAACATGGTTTTTTCATTACAAGGGTTTCTTGCAACGGACGGGCGGACCTTCCTCAAGAATAAGATGATATTTTTCATCTTCTGCCCAGTTAAGAGCTATTCCCGAAAGTTAACTGACTCGCTCAGTATTATTAAAGAAAGATGGTTTTTAAGGCTTTGGATTTACTGCTTGAAGGTTTCTAGAAACAGCATTCAAATATCTTCTAACACTTAAATCTGATGCAAATCCAGAACCTGGACCAGTAGATACGGAAAAAGAGTTTGCTGGTTCCTTGCCATAAAGCGTTACTTCCATGGTCTGGAAAAACATACGGCTTAAAAGAATATCTGTATAACAATAGTTTTGAATTCCTTCAACACAACCTAGCTTATATGTTGTCTTAAATTTATCCCGGACTTTTGCTGTCCATCCAACTTCTTCCGCGGCTTTAATTAATGCTGTTTCTAATGTTTTATAATCTACATTTCTTCCAACATCTACTCTATTACATCCCATGTTATTAATACAAAAATTAAGTTTAAAAATTAAATTATATTAGAGTATATATCTCCGTATAATATTATCTTAATGCCTCTATCGACTTTTGCAAATTTATTCTAGCCTGCGCCCCATACTTACTTCTAAAAAAATCAGTCAGATACAACGAATTATTTTCTGCTCTCTGCAGAAATCTCTGTAATATCTCACTTCTTTTTTTCTTAAATTGTTCCTCTACAACATGGGAATATTCTTTTCTTATATTCTTTTCATATTCGTCAAATTCCTGAACCTGCTTTCCGAGTATAGCTAGGTCAGTGTCAATAATAATTTTAGCATCAATATCCTCTGGAATCAGATTATGTTTTGTTGCTAATATCAATGTAGCTGCTCTTTTAGCTAATTCTTCTGGAAGTTTAGATGTCAAACAAATATTGTACAATAATTGACCGCTTTTTTCTTCATTATCCTTTGCTTGAGTATCATATACAATATCATGATACCAAATTGCTAACTCAACTAAATCTGACCTATTTGTCAAATGTTTTGCAGAATCAAAATCAGCTAAACAATTTCTAATATGATTAATATTATGATAAAATCTGTGAGTTTCAAAATATTCATCTCTTAACTTATCAAATTCTGAATTCAGATTACCCTGCGCGCCCATTCTTTTCCATAATTCAATAAATCTTGTTTTCATTCCCATGGTTATTAAACAAATTTTCTTTTCATTTTACACCTAATTCAGAAACAATCGTTTCAAAAATTCTTTCAATATTTCCTTTTGTATCTACACTCTGCGAATTTTCAACAATCCAAATCTTTCCTTGATTATCTCTGCCTATTGCCTGCTCTAATCTACTTTTCTTTCCTTGGAAATCAAATTGCCCGCCCAATCTTCTTTTCATTTGTTCAGCAGATAACCCTCTTGAACCAAGGCGAGATTCTTGTGTTTGCTTATCTGCATATATTAAAGCTACATTATTATTACACAAATAAGCTAAGTTTGATTCTGCAATTAATGCAGCGTCAAATAATATTAAACCTTTTTTGCCGTATAATTCTCTTCTAAGCCGTACTAAAAGCGGAGTTGACATTATCTGATTTAATTTATTAAGAGCATTGGAATCATTAAATACAATCTCTCCTAAATTTTTTCTATCTATTGTTCCATCACTTCTTCTAACTTGTTTTCCAAATGCTTCAGCAATCTGTTCTCTAACTTCTTCATATCTCGGTTGTTTTAATTCTCCAAGAATTTGATGACCTATATGGTCTAGTTCAATATCATAAACAGAAATTCCTTTATTTTTTCCAAGCTCTACAAATTTTTGACTAACATATGACTTTCCTGCTCCGATTTCTCCTGTAATCCCTACAATATATTGCCCAGACATACGAGCTTCAAGACATTGTTTAACATATAACGGAACATATTCATGAACCAATCCTTGCTCTTTTTGTATTGATTTTACTGCACTTGAGCTTATGTGCGCTAATTCTGGTCTTGCAAATAAAATATGGGTATCAATTCCAAGTTTTTGACTTTCTCCCACTTGATGAAGAACATTTTCATAATCAAAATCCGCTGCATTTCTCACTCCTTTAACTATTACTTCAATTCCTTGTTCATATGCATAATCCACTAACAATCCTTGAAATGGCACTACTTCTACATTTTTGAATTTTGCAAGAGATTTTTTAGCCATTTCTGTTCTTTCTTCTAAACTGAACATATATTTTTTATCTGGATTCGCGCCTATTCCTGCAATTACATTGTCAAAAGCACTTGAAGCTCTTGCTATTATGTCTATATGCCCATAGGTAATCGGATCTCCTGAAAATGCGTACATTGCTTTTTTTGTCATTTTATATTTTTCTTTTAATCGCTTCTTCAAATACTCCTTCTAATGCCCAAACATCGCTGTGTCTTTCGGGCATACAATCTTGGTCATTATATCTCTGATTTAAGTGTAATAGATATTTTGAAACACCCTTTTTATGTAGTTGTTTTCCAACAATTTTTCCATAATCTCTAGCTTTCTCTCTATCAAGATGCAAGTCTCCACTCCACACAAAATGAGATTCAGTCTCAAGAACATCGTCTAAAACAAGTTGAACCCCAAATCGCACTACATAGGGTTGTTCATTTTCTCTTTCAGTTTTTATTTTTTCTTGATATAAAAATATATCTGCTTGTCTTTTTGTCATTTTTAATTCATGCTTCCTCTCAGCCATCTTATTAAATTATCAAAAGTTTTCTCTCTTTCTTCGAAATCTGCTTCTAAAAATTCCTCTTCATGCGCAATTTTTAATTGTGCTGCTTTCTTATCTCCCCAATCAGGAAAATTTGGGTCAGGATTTATTCCGAAAACTTCACACCATTTAGGATAACCCTCCATCGTCAAATGAAGTCCCCCGCAAAAACCATCCTGATTCGGATAATTTTTTGGTTTAAATTCTCTTCTGTATCTTGCTTTTATAATTTCGTGGACTTCTTCTTTAGAATAATTCATTCTCATGCAGTCTATTACAAGAGCATTTTTTACATCAACATCTCCAAGTAATTTAAGTGCCATCTTAGTGTCAAGCGAGCCATTTTGTTTTATAACTAATCTTCTTCTTCGCTCATCAAAGGGTGTTTCTGGACGAAATACCATTTCTGCAGCCAAGGGTATAATTCTATGTGTTTGAATATACTTTCTTGCATACTTACTGGCTTCTGTTTCTTGATAGGGTTTGTTCATTTTGCTTATATTTTCTATTTAGGTTTATAATCCAACTTTTTCCACAAACCTTTTAAAAATCTCATTTCTTGTTCTGATTCAGGCTTATTCGCATTCGCTAAAGAAACTATTCCAATCCCCCCATAATTATCTTGTGGAGTTCCAACAAAAAAATGAGCGTTGGTATTAAATCTTCTTTGAATAGGGTCGTATCCTTCTACATGAACAACTTCTAAAAGTTCAAAATCGTTATATGAAAAACTTTCTTCTTTCAAAAAATCTAACCTAATTCCTCCCCTATCCCTCCTAAATGGGTCATGTGCATCTCGAATTTCTTTAGGATCTCTGTTATAATAAGTGTATTTATCCCAAAAAGCTGCTAGACAATCTCTTGCTCTGCCTAAGAACACTTGTTCTTCTTCGTCTGGTTTTGCAGGCATAGGAACTAAAAATCTCCACCAAACTTTAGGGTTTGTTTTTATTTTCATTTTAATATTTAGAATTCTAAGGCGATTCTTACCATCACCTCAATAAGAATAATCAATTCTTGCTTTTTAAGGTTTTGGATATCAAAAATCTATTAAAAAATATTAAATAAAAAAGAAAAAATCACCTCTTCAAAAATAAATTATTTGCTTGAAGCCTTTGATAAATCAATTGGAATTTCCGGAGATTGGATTTTAAGGGTTAATCGTTAGAGAAGAAATGTAAGAAATTCGAAAAAGATTTATCTATTTCCAAACATCTAAATCCTTAAAAACTTATAAAATTAATAATAAGAATGGAAGGAAAAAGACCAGGATTAGCAGAATCTGCAATTACAACATTATTATTTGAGATAAAAATAGGTAGAATAAATATTGACGCTCAGGATAGAATGAACAGGCAAAATTCAAATTATCCTTCTTCTTTAGAGCTTGCTAAAACCTTGCTTCAAAGAACTAGCGAGTCATTTGATGGAATTAAGATGCCAGAAATCTCTTTCCAAACTTCTTCTGAAATTTATAATTATTTATTTGATTCATTGAAAGATAAGGCGCCAGGTTATTGGGGATGTGGTTGTCAGAAAGGTACAAGTATAGATGTATAAGTAGAGGAAGAATTATTTTTCTTATTGTACCATACCAAATCTTTTATTCCTTCCGGTCATCTTAATAAAATATTTTAATCTCTTATTGAAAATATCCCCGCGAATTCTAGCTGTTTCTATCCACGTAATGCGAATTCGTCTGTATGATTCAGGAAATTTCTTAAAGTTTTTCCAAACTTCTTTATCTTTCTTAAGATTTTTTAAAATATCTAAAGCAATATTTAGCTTCTTTTTTTTTATGATTCTTATTGAATGTGTGGCTGACTGCATTGAGACCTTTTGAAGTCATTCTCTTTTTTGCAATTAATCTATGTATACGTTCTCTATTAAGTTCTGAAAGTATACTTTTCGGTCTTCTTGGTGTAAATCTTTGAGCAAATCTTTTATTATCAATATTTTTAACAATGCTATCTATCCAACCATAACAAAGCGCTTCTTCAACAGCATCATTATAGGGTATTCTTAATTTACCAGATGACTTTCTATAATAAATTAACCAAACTTCTTTTTTATTATTATGATTTTTAGCAAGCCATGCACGCCAATCGTTTCGATTGGTTACATATAAAGTTTTTCCGAGTTTCATGTTATTTATAATTTTTATATCTTTTTAATAAACAATATCACTTCATAAGCTCCCTTTGATTAAGCCACACCAAAAAGACAGCAGGGACAATAAATATCCAATCAATCATGAATACCAATATTAAACAGATTATAGCTATTACGGAATATAAAACGACTTTTTTATTAATCTTTTTAACCATCTTAATTTATAGTTCAAGAGTTTATAAATTTAGAGAAAATAAAATTTAGTCATACTCTTTCCCAATAATACTTTCCCTGCTCATAAACCACAAATTTTTTAAATATTCTCATAGGTTGTAAGTTTGATTCAACAAATTTTACCCCCCAGTTTATTTGATCTATTGCTTTTGCTCTTTTTTTTCTGTTGCCTTTTAGTTCAGCAACTAAAAAGTCTCTATTTCTGTAACATGCAATAATATCTGGCATTGAGATTTGTTCATGATTAGGCCTATACCAAATACCCTCCTTCATAATCCAGACTATATCTCTAGGTTTTTCACCGATTTCATCAAGCCGAACTATTAGATTTTCTAAATATTGTTCATGCTGTTCCATATATTTTTAAGCAAAATTTGGTTTAAATGGTTTATCAATATTCAGTATATATCTAATCGAAAGTTTTATTTAAGGCTTTAGAAAATCTAGAACTAAACTAACCCTTAATTTTCATTATTTCTATAATCTCTCTTATCCCAGATCTAAGCGAGTAAAGTTGTGGGGGCCTATGAGAAACATCTCTTTTAATCGCTTCTTCTTTTAGAATATTGAGTGAAAGCATTTTTTTAGAAAAATTTCTTTTATCAAATTGTTGATTAAAAACAATTTCATATATTTTTTGTATCTCCCCTAGTGTAAATTCTTTGGGAAGAAGAGAAAAAGCAACAGTAGTGTATTCAAATTTCCATTTCAACCTCTTTAAAGCATAATCAAGTATTTTTTTATGGTCAAAAGCAAGAGGAGGAATTTTTTTTATTGAAAACCATTGAACTTCTGAAACATCTGTTGAAGCAGTAAGCTTAATTTTATCAGAGTTAATCAATGCATAATATGCTACTGTGATAACTCTTTCTCTAGGATCTCTTTTTGGCTCGCCAAAAGTGTACAATTGTTCTAAGTAAACATCTTTGACCCCTGTTTCTTCATAAAGTTCTCTTTTTGCAGCATCTTCAAGTGATTCATCAAGTTTTACAAAACCACCAGGGATTGCCCATTTGTTTTTAAATGGTTCTATACCTCTTTTAACTAGCAAAACCTTCAAATCCTTATCCTGTATTGTAAATATAATCGTGTCTACTGTTACAGCAGGTTTTGGATACTCTTTTTTCATGATAGTGTAAATAATACAATATATATAAACTTTATTAATATGTAAAGAGCGTTAAGAGTTTAATAACTAAGCTGTATAAGATAATCTCCGGGGACTATCAAACCCTGTCTGCATAAATCTTCAAGTAAACTTCTGCTTAAACAAGAATAACGGCCGGTTTTTTTGAATTCAGTTATGCTATCTTCGTCATCAACTTCCTTAGTTATATCTTGGTATAGTTTTTCAGTATCATTTCCAACTTCTTCATCTGCTTGAAAGCTATATTCTCGCTGTTTGTAAACTTCTCTTACAAATTGATCAAAATCTGATGCGTCAATAAGGTGAACATTTTTCAGTTCATCCATTTTCAAACTTTTTTGATTAGCCATTTTTTTAAAATATCCAGTCTGTATTCAAGAATGTCGAACTTCTAGCTTGCATAATAGACCTAATCAACTCCTTATTTTCAGGGGTATATTTTGCACCAACAACAGATCTTGTTGAAAGAACCTTCAAAGCATCGCTAACAGACAATATCTTCTTTGCAGAATCCTTTCTTCCTCCAAATGGAAATGTATCAGGCCCTCTTTGACACTGGCTGTTTAGATTAACTCTTGAATTTGAATTTACTATAAAATCTATCGCTGGGCCTATAACTTTTGGATCTCTTCCAAAAAGCGCGACTTGCTGACCAGATTCTGAATTACGAATATACTCAAGAGGCTCGTTAATATTATCAAAGACAATTATCGGAACAACAGGTCCAAATTGTTCTTCTTGAGAGATTCTCATGTCAGGTTTTACTCCTGTTAAAACTGTCGGAGAATAAAAAGTATAAATTGCTTGACCACCTTTTGCATTTGCAATTCTTGCTCCTTTTGCAATTGCATCTTGCACAAGACTCTCAAGATATTCTGTTTTTCCTGCTTCAGGAAGAGGGGTTATAGCAACACCGGGAGTCCATGGCATGCCCCACTTTAAATTATCAACTCTTTCGCAAAATTGAGGAACAAATTGGTTTGCAATACCTCTTTGAACAAATAGTCTCTTGTGTGCAGTGCATCTTTGACCATTGAAAGATAAGGCTCCAACGACATTCTCAGAAAGTGCTGTTTCAATATTAGCATCATCAAGAATTATTGAAGGATTTCTTGCATCTAATCCCTCTATACATTCTAATCTGTTAGGTTTAGGATGCTGTTTCTCAAGCATACGCACAACTTTGGCTGAACCAATAAAAGCAAGAACATCAATTTTTCCAGATTCCATAATAGGAGTAATTATTTCTTTTCCATCTCCATAAATAATATTAATCACACCAGCAGGAAAACTTTCCTGGTATGCTTTTAATAAGGGTTTGTGAAGCAAAACTCCGTATTTTGCAGGTTTGAATACAATAGGGTTACCCATAATTACTGCTGGAATTAATGTTGTAAATGTTTCGTTTAAAGGATAATTAAAAGGACCCATGCATAGTGCTGTTCCAAGTGGCGTTCTTCTTATCTGACCAAAAACTCCTTCTTCTATAACTGGCCTAGAAGAAATTCTATCTAAATTTTTAAGTTCAGAAATAGTTGCTCTAACATAATCTGCTGTCCTATCAAATTCTTTTGCAGAGTCATTATAAGATTTCCCAATTTCCCACATAAGTAAATTAATCACTTCATCTCTTGATTTAGCCATGCTTGTTAAAAATGTTTCAACATGATTTATACGACCTTCAACAGACATTGTTGGCCAAGCTCCTTCTCCCCCATCATAAGCTTTAACAGCAGCATCTAAACATTCAAGAGCTGTTTCTTTATTCATCAGAGGATATTCTCCAATTATTTTTTGAGAAATATTATTTCCTTCTCTTATGCAAACAGGAGATAAAACTTTTTGAGTTGGTCCGTTCCATTGTTTAATCTGGCCGTTTACAAGATATTCTCTTTGAACAATGGGATTTATGTGATATTTTTCAGGAATATCTTTTTCTTCGGGAAAAAGTGTTGAGTTTGCGTCTGGCATTTTAATTTTCTTCTTCTATTTTTAATTGATCTTCATATTTTTTTGCCCATTCTCTTAGTCTAGAATCTAATTCTGGATTATGACTCATGCCAATTGCTCTTAATTTATCACTTAAATCTTTACAGCGAATAGAAGCATTAATTGATTGAAATATATTTTCTTCAGTTTCTGCCAATAAATCTCCTAATCTTGAACGAACAAGATAACATTCCCCGCTAGTCTCTAATTCGTGATATGAATCCCACTGTGATTTTGATACGATAACAACAGTAGTTGCAGCTTCGCCGTCTTCTACTACTTTCATTGGCGAGGAAAAGTAAAAATCTTCCGGATTATCTCTTGACATTTTTATATCTACTAAAACCCTAAATCCTTTATAAATCTTTCTTATGTATTAACTTTAAAGTAGTTATAACTTCAGTTATGAGTCAAGATATCCTCTTTTAGTAAGATATATAAATAAACTTCATAATAATTGTTATAACGCCAAAATGAGTAACTATCTTAACTATATAGACCTTGAATATAAACCATCAAAAGATGATTTGATTTGTGAATTTTTTATTAAAGTAAAAAATGGTTCTGAGCTTGAAAATGCTATTGGTGGAGTCGCTGCTGAAAGTAGCATTGGAACATGGACCACAACATCCACAACAAAAGCTTATATGCACTATCTTGCAGCAAAGGTATTCTATATACAAAAAATTGGAACAAACTCAGCCAATGTGAAAATTGCTTATCCAAATGATTTGTTTGAGTTAGGAAGCATCCCAGATATCATGTCAAGTGTTGCAGGAAATGTTTTTGGCATGAAAGACGTTGATGGATTAAGATTAAATGATATAATTTTTCCAGAAAATATTGTTAAAAGTTTCAAAGGCCCAAAATATGGCATAGAAGGAATAAGAAAAATAACTGGCATTAAAGATAGACCCCTTGTAGGGACAATAGTAAAACCAAAAATAGGACTGAATGTAAAGGATCATGCCCGTGTTGCTTATGAAGCATGGATTGGAGGTTGTGATGTTGTTAAGGACGATGAAAATCTTTCTTCGCAGAAATTTAATAAATTCGAGGATAGATTAAAAGAAACTATGAAAATGAAAAGAAAAGAAAAACTGAAATGGTACAAAGAAGAATTTGAAAAAATACATGACAAGATAAATCCCAAAGATTATCTTTCTCATTATGAATTCTTAAGAATTAGAAATTTTAAATTACAGAATTCCAGCCCAGAAAATGAAAATCATGTAGAAGAAGTTACTAAAGAAGCATTCAAATTAGCTGAAAAAGATGATATCCAAAGTTCAATCAAACTTTTGCTTCAACTTGAAGGCGTAGCTATTCCTATTGCATCAACAATATTAGCAATGAAGTATCCGGATAAATTTGCTATAATTGATAAAAGAGTAATCACAGCGTTGGGAAAAAAAGAATGGCTAAAGAATTATTTAAAAGATACACAAATTTATGAAGAATATTTGCTATTACTAAGAAAACGAGCAGAAGAAGGAGGTTTAAGTTTGAGAGATTTAGAGAGAAGTTTGTTTGAAGGCGAGTGAGTGGGGCGAGAGGAGACGAAAGGAATTTAAAGATAGAAAAGAATAATTTTATATGGAATCTAAAGAAAGCAATCTAAACAAATTAGGCTCACTAACTCTTAGTACCTGGTCTAAAAAAGAGTATGTTTCCGATTCTTATAACCAAGATTTAAAGAAAAGAGAACTGGGGTCCATTATTAAAAAAATTTTTGCGTTTTTTTTTATACTCTGGATCATAGTGATAATAGTAATTGTATTCTGTATTAATATCTCTTTGGTAGTAAAATATGGAAGTATTTTATTGTTAATTATTACCCTCGCATGGATTATATGTTCTCTTATTCTGTCTTATTATACGGATAAACTCAGGCTCACTAAGAAGGAGTTTACTTCTATATTAATTGAGAAACTTTCGGAGGATTTTAAAAACATTCAAAAAGATGAAAAAGATAAAATTGAGATAATGAAAAAACTAAAGATTTTACGAAATCTGTTTGATAATTCTGAACTCTCAACCCAAATCGATTCTTTTGATTATAAAAAACTACAAGAACTTAAAATTTCATTAAGAAATCTTTCATCTTATCTTATTACTAATTTTGAACAAATTCCAGATTATCAAGAATTATCTAGTTCTTTATTTAACTTAGCAGACAGTATTTATAATGAAGAAGATGCAAAAAAATTATATCTGAGTCTAGCCCAAATAACAAAGTCCGAGAGACCGGTAGAAGTTGTTGGACTTTTTAGTAGATTGAAGGGAAAAGGCAGTTACGTCCTTATAGTTGCGTATATTCTTGCTTGGGCTATCATCGGTCTTAAATTTTATCAAAATACTTTTACATACTGGGTGGCGATGTTAGCCGCTTTCGGTGTTTTAATTGCAATTTTCTTTTCTAATAAAAATAATAAGAAATAACGTTTCTTGTCCCCTCTTCCAAAAAGCAACACTTAAAAACTTAAAAATCTAAAGAGATAGTATGACCTCAAAACCAGAATTAAATATGAAGTCTGCTTTAATCATAAAGGTAGGGGATTTTAGAAATAGTGAAGAGTTAGTTGCAGAAAGCAAGAAGGGCGAAGTAAGGTTGAGGAAAAGATGAGCCATAAATTTAAAAGATTCTTAATAATAATTTCAATAATTATTGGGACGGTTTTTATATACATTAACTTCCCCCTATTTTATGAAAGAGATACTCCTGAAGCATTTAGATTCGCTTCAGATGACGAAAGCATTTCAAAAGGAATAGATTATGATATTTGCAACCTTGATGCCATATCTTCTTTGACATTAGAGAAAGTTGATTTTTATTTTGGATGTAGTTCGAGTAAATTAAAAAACTATGATGAAAATAACTCTACATTAGCATTCATGATTTTTGGAAGATGTGGCAAAATAATCAATTACGAAGATATTAACATGTTCAATGGACTTCCTGATTACTATATTACTTTTCCTTTTGAAGTAGAGAATATTAGTCGGAGCTGTAAAACAAGAATGCTCTCTTCGGGTGAACAGATACCAGAAGAGGTAAAAGAAACGCCAGTACTACATTCTAATCATGATAAAGAAGTATTAATTGAGTGGAGTGAAAAACCCGGAATAGATGATTTCAGATTTTTTGGAAAACATGTAGCTAAACGAATTTCTTTTGATACTTATTCAATAAATTATTATATCTCTACTCTTTGGAAAGACAACTCTGATTATGCTTATAATCCTCCTAAAGTCTTTAATATAAAATTATTAATACCTAAAAAATATAGTCTTGTCAATCAAGATATGATCTATTTTTCGGATAATATCCCCTCTTCTGAATACTTAAAACAAGAAAATTGGTTAATAGAATCTAATCTTATGGAAAAAAATCTTCATATTTTAATCTTAGATCCTTCAAAATACTATATCCAAGTCATTGTTAATTGGTTATTTGGATTAATAGTTGCACTATGGGTGGGCTATGTCTCAAACCTTTTTTCTAAACCCTTTCAAACAGAACCCAATAAAAACTGATTTTTTAAGGGGATTATTTCTCGAGACCTTCGTCACGTCCCCAATTTTTCTCTAAGAAAAATTAAAAATCAAAAAAGATGAAACAGACTCACAAGCCCATTTTTAGAACAATATCGGAGACAGCTAAAAATGAACTTGCTCGACAAAAACACTTAACTTATACGAACGCGGCTTTAGTAACTGCATGCCTGACGAGACGAAAGACGACTACTTCTTAGCAATCTTCCACAAGACTTCAAAATGCTTCCTATAACTTTCTGAAATATCCTTATTCTTTATTATAATCACAATAGGCTTGTCTTTTATCATATGTATCACAGTATAATCTCCAAATAAACTAGTTGTTGCCTCAGTCTCATAATCTACATACCTAAACTTAATACCCTTTACCTCGGACATAGGATGACTAACTTTCATTTTTGAAGTAATTATTCTTCCGTACATTCCTGCTTTTACCATTTCTTTAGCTATAGCAGGAGATTCATATAAATAATCATAAGCCCTTCCTGTCGCTCCAAAGGACAATATTTCTTTATAATTCTTTAATAGAGTATAAATATTCCTTACCGCCTCTTTTCCCTCATAAATATTTATTTCTGTCTCCTGTTTAGATTTTACTTTAATATTTTTAAGCTCCTTAATTAAATCAGAAACCATAAACTCTGTAGCTTTAACAGGGTTCATAAGATTGTCTGGATTAGCGCAAGAGAAAGATTTTTTATTCTCTTTTATAATATAGTTCACCTGACTTTTCTCAATAAGATGATTCAGAACAGTATAAGTTAATGTTCTATCCATTCCAAGATTTTTTGCAATTTGATTTGCAGATAATTCTCCCCGTTTCGATAATTCTAGGTAAACTTTTGCTTCATTTCCGGTGAGTCCTGCTTTCTGTAATTGCTCATAAATATCCATATTAAATAAAAGAAATAAATCTATTTAAATGTTGTTATTAAAGATAACAACTTAGATTTATAACCTTTTTTGTTATTTGTTTAGAGAGGTGGTAGCACTTCAGAAGCTTATTCTGAGAAAATTTAAAATGATAAAACAATTAACACCTAAAGAAATATTAGAAATAGCAAAAAAGATTGATAGTTGGGACGAGGAGTCTCAGTTTCATGGATATGGCTTCTGCTCCTATGTTGGACAATTAGGGGGGCTTGAACTATGGGTCGGAGATCAATCTGAGAGAAGTTTTTGGAGAAATGATATTACTATATTTTTAGAAGATCCTAACACAGGAATAAATGTTTGTTTAAAGGGCAATACACGAGAATATGAAAAAATACTTGCTGTAGCTCGTAGAGGATATAGAAAATCTATAAAAAGAGAAGAAATGCAAAAAATAGACGAGTATAAGACTGCTTTAACAGGAGTCAGGAGGATTATAAAATGAGGCTTGGGAAAAAACTATTAATTGGTGCATTAACCTTGCTAGTTGGAGCAGGCGTAGGAGAATACAAACTATATAAAAAATTTGAGCATACGCCAAATCCAATAAGAGAAATGCTCCGTTGGCCATATAATGATGTTTGGACAGATTGTAATAGTTTATTTGAAGAACACAAACAATTAACAGAACCAACATTACAACCCATACAAGGACGAATTCATAATTTGGATTGTTTGGAACTTCGTAGCTTTAGAGGGGATGCTATAAATTTTATAGAAATGGAAAATAATACAAGGTATGTTTATACTGGAAATTTTTTCGCAGGCAAGGGTGATGAAGTTATTTTAAGAGTGTTACCAACCCAAGAAATATTAAAAATGTCAGAAAGAAGACAAGCAGAAAAATTTAAAGAAGAAGTAAGAACATACAGAAAAAAACATCCAGATATGTTCTGGACAACCCGAGAATATGATGACATTTCATTTAAACTACCAAGTATTCAAAAAAGTTTTGAAGAGGTACCTTTAACTAAACTAACTTCTTTAGACGGAATTATTGGAGATTTTAAAATAAAAAAATAAAAAATGAATCAATTTGAATGTGAATGGACTAGAAAAAGCATGGGCGGAGCCATTGCTACAATACTTGGAACAGTTGGAATGTATTTTGCAGGAAGAATGATTGGAACAGGAATAGATTATCTCCCACATATAAATGAAGCAGTTGCTAGGTGCGTAGAACATATCTCTGGATTAGATATATCTGAAAATATTAAAGGTCTAGCAGGAATTATTGGCGGAGTTGTAGGATATCTTGGTTCAGGAGAATTAAGAGATTATAAAACACATAGAAATATATTATATAGAGCATATCCTATTATGTCTGTAAATACTCCTCCAAGAAAGCCAATCTCCAGAATTGATTGTGAAATTCCTTTTCCTAAATAGTAGATTTAAAAAGAAAAAAAGGAATCTAATTAATAAAATGTCTAGAATTTTTAATAAAGTTCTCACATACTCAAGATTTTTTTAGAACTAAAAAAATCAAAAAAGATGAAACAGACAAAAATAACTTAGTATTCAATTTGTGGCTTTTAGTAACTGCATGCTGAAATTCTCGTGTTCTTGAATCTTACACATCAGTTCTATCAACGTCGTCTTCTT
>Ga0247842_10000106_pt1 | contig 188493 bp, 193 predicted proteins | sample LaCruzMarch2015__3_FD_192411 | JGI IMG/M metagenome (GOLD analysis project Ga0247842, IMG submission 192411) | Freshwater microbial communities from meromictic Lake La Cruz, Castile-La Mancha, Spain - LaCruzMarch2015_19m | ecosystem: Environmental > Aquatic > Freshwater > Lake | place: Spain... | reverse complement strand
ATTATGACTAGATCATATTCAAAAACGTTTTCATTTATTTTTGCAATTTGAGTAAGTTTTCTTTTCATTGCTTCGTATCCGCCAAAAATGTAACAAAGAGGCCCTATTCTTTTTTTCAAATCAATTATTTCAACTGATTTGCAGTTCAATTGTTTAGCTATGTATTCTCCTACTTCTTTTGTAGTTCCTGTTCTTGAATAGTATAATACTATTGGATTCATGTACTTTAGGTTAGGGTTTAACTTCAATTTAAGTTTATCCTTTGGTTTAGATTTTGGCTAAAAATAACTTTAAGTATAGCTTTTTATTCTCAAAATTTATTATTTTGGCTTATGGAACGAATAAATTTTTGGTCTGTATTTATTGGATTAGCTGTACTTTCTTTTATTATTTTTACTCTTTCAAGTGAGGATTGTGATGTTTGTTTTTCAAACGGAGCAATGTTTCTAAAATTTTTAATAATTGGTTCAATGTTTATTGGAGCAACTTTTATTATGTCTCATAAGTGGGCAAAAATAAATACTCTTTTGTATAAGATTGAACGTCAACCCTTACTTTCTGTTGCTGCTTGCACTGATGAAGTTCCTGCTCAAGTTTATGGGGAAATTATTCCTGATGGAGTTACTCTTCAAAGTTTTGCAACAAAAACTGAGTGCGTTTATTATCATTACATAAAAGAACAGTATCAATCAAGCGGGGATTCTGGTTCTTGGGTTGTTGTTCAAAATATTTTCAAACACGTTCCATTCAAAGTAAAAGATGAATCTGGGGAAATAACTGTTAACCTTACAAATGTTGATTCTGATTTTAGTACTTTTGCTATTGATAAAAAGAAATACTTACAGAAAGATGAGCACTTTTTAATTGATTATGCGCATAGTGAAGTTGATTGTATTAAATCAATTTATCATAATTCTTGCGGTAATAATAAGAGGGAATCAGAGTATATTTTAGTTCCTAATATGTTGGTTTTTGTAAATGGGTGGGTTCATAAAATTGGCAATCAAAAGATTATTGCAGAAAATGAGCACATGCCTTTGATTGTGAGTAGAAAAACTAAAGATGCATATTTAGAGGATTTTGCTAAGGGTGATAATTTTTTCTATACTTCAAATTTTATTTTGTTAATTGGCGGAATGACTGTTTTGTTTGCTTTTTCATTTGTTGGTTTATTTGCTCTTGAATGGGTTTTGATTATTCCTTTGATTGTTTTTATTAGAATAATTTACAATTCGTATAATAGAATGCTTGAGCTTTCAAATAGGTGTGATAATGCTTTGAGTCAAATTGATATTGAATTAAAGAAAAGGGTGGAATTGATTCCAATTTTAGAAGAAACAACAAAGAGATATGCAAAGTATGAAAGTGCATTAATGCAGTTAACAACAGTAATTCGTTCTGATGCAATTAACTCAAATCATAATTTTGAAAAAAAGTTTTTTTCAATAGTTGAAGCTTATCCGAATTTGAAAACAAATACTTTGTTCAAAGAGTTTATTTTGAATTTGAGAACAATTGAAGATAATATTGCTTACTATAGGGGGTTTCATAATAAAACAGTTACAAAATATAATACGTTGATTGGATTATTTCCTTTTATAATTTTATCAAAACTATTTAGGTTTAAAGAAAAACAATTGCTCGAATTCAAATAATAATTTGGTTTGTTTAATTGAACAGAAACAAATATATTGTTCTTAATCTGTTTTTAGTGTATGATTAAATCAAAGTCAAAGAAATTGATTCGTTTAATTGATGTTGGCGCAGGGGCTAATGCAACTCGTGCAAGAAAAATTGCCCAGAGAAGAACATTGTTAAAAAAACCCGGTACAATTGTTGCGCTTGATCTTAATAAATTTATAAAAAATGTTAATCCTTCAAACCTTCGTTTGGTTCAGAAAGATGCTGTTAGGTACCTTTCTAAACTTCCTAAAGGGAGTGTTGGGATGATTAATTTTGATCTTTCTTTGTTAACTCCTCATGCCGAACGGGAATATTTAAAATCGGGATATATTCCTCAAAGTGACAGACATGTTGTGGTGAGTAAAGAATTTTGTGATGCAGTAAAGCGTGCATTGCCTTGGAATGGAAGAATGTTTATCAATACTTCAAGGTATGTGTATAGTGATTTGGTAAAAGAATTAGAAAAAAATGGTTTTAGAGTAAATGTTTATCCTTTAGAAAAAGTTTACAAAAATATTCAATCAAAGCCTTTGAGTTTTGAAGAACTTTCAATTATGCTTGGTGAAAATAAATTTGTTTCACATTCAGTTCAGATTTCAGTAAGAAAACCTATTGATAAAAAAAGTTTATAAAAAATAATTTTACTCCGGCAATTTACTCTCAAAGTATTTTTAAATAACAAAATTCACCAACAACTTAAGGTGATGTGAATGAGTAAGTTGACTGTTAATTATTCTAAGTTTTTTTCTAAGGATGACCTAAAAACTCTTTCAATGTTAAGAAGAGGAAAGAGAGGCAAGCAAGGGGAAAGTTATCCTAGTGATGCTTTAGATGAAATGGATAATTAATTTTTTTAAGTTTTTGCCATTTTGTTAACTTTATTCAAAATGGCTCTTTTTCTTTCCTATTTTAATCTTGTCGGTTAGGTTTTTCTTTATGGATATTCAAAGAAGAACTCTATCAAGCGGGCTTAGAGTAGTTCACTTAAATTTACCAATTTCTTCAGTTTCTTTAGTAGTTTCTGTAGGAGTAGGTTTTAGAGATGAAAGCGAAGAGTATTTAGGGGTAAGTCATCTTTTAGAACACTTATTATTTGATGGAACAAAAAGTTATCCTGGTGAATTTATTTTTAGCGAAGCTGCTGAAAAATTGGGCGGAGATATTAATGGTTGCACTGATGAATATTGTACATCATTTGAATTAAGAGCTTCAAGAGATGATTTTAATGAAGCAGTAAAATTAATTAGTGAATTAGTTCAAGCCCCTTTGTTAAGTAAAGATAATGTGGATAAAGAAAAAAATATTATTAAAGCAGAAATGCTTTCAAAGAGAGATTTTTTTAAAAAAAATCCAGTAAAAACAGTTTTGTATAATTATTTAGATGGATTTGATCAATTAGAATATTTGAATCAAGAAATTAAAGCACTTGATCATTTGACTCACAAAAAAGTTATGACTCATTTTGAAAATTATTATTCTCCAAAGAATATGGTTCTTGGAATTGTTGGTAATATAGAAAATCCATTTGATGTAATTGAATCAGCTTTTAATAAAAATAAAGAAGTTTTTCTTAATAGAGTTATTCCAAAATTTAATTATCCTAATGCAACTATAGAAAGAGTTGCAGATAAAGATGAAGTTCTTTCAATTTATTTTTCTTGGTTTGGTCCGGGAATATTTAGTAGTGAGAGAGCGGTGTTTGAGGTAGTAGCTAAAATTATTTCTAAAGGAGAAAATGGTGTAGTTAAGGCAATTAGATTTGATGAAGGTTTGGCTTACGAAGTTGATGCTTTTATGAACGCAGATGAAAGAAAAGGAGTTTTTATTGTTTCAGTTAAAACTTCAAGAGAAAATATGGCAAAAGTAGAAAACATTGTTAAAGAAAAAGTTGCATTGATTAGAAGTGTTTCAGTTAGTGAAGTTGAGCAAGCAAAGAAGAGTGTTCTAGCAGAAAATATTTTAGAGATGGAAGAATATTTGGAAGTAGCAAGAGTAATTTCAAACACTGAATTATATAAAGAGAAAACTCCTTTTGAAGGATATTTTGATGAAATAAAGAATGTTACTGATAAGGATGTAAAATTGTTTGCAGAAAAATATTTGATGGATAATTTTGTTTTAATTACTTCAAAATAATTAATCTAATTCATCGTCTCTAGCAAATATTCTTTTATCCATTTTTTTAGTATTTTCAGTTTCTCTCAAATTAAGTTTTGCAGCAAGTAGTAGTGGTTGTTTTCTTGTCCCTGTTGAAGGTACTATGTTTGAAACATAAGAGCGGTCTTGACTTCTCACTTCAGCATTGGTTTTGAATTTTGTTCCACTCAATTTGCATCGAGGGGGCGTTCTTTGCTTTCGCATTGGTCCTACCATATACAAATATTTTGATTATTGGTGGTTTTATAGGTTTCTCTTTTGAAAAAAAGCTGATTTTAATTGTTTTGATTCATAATTAAGTGGTGGTACAAAATGGGTGGAAGTCTTAACTATTATTCAAAGCAGAGATTCAAATCAGGTAATGAAACTGAACTTGTTGCTGCAGGAGAATTTCCTAAATGTGTTGGTTTGTTTCCTGATTGTCCTAGTGAACCAGATTTAATGAATTCAATGTGCAGAACCTGTCCAAAAACAGATGGGATGAAAAAACCAAAAACGGAAGAGTAATTATTTAGCAAGAACTTCTTTTGCTTCAATTACTTGTACTGGGTAAAGCACCCTTTTCCCTTCTTCTTTTTCAAAATAGATTTGTAATAATTTAATTTTATTTATTCCTCCATAATTGTGCCAAAAAGTTTCATCACCTGCATATACCATTATGTGTGTTACCCTTCGTTGCACCTTATTGTGTTTGCTTTCAGGATAGTATAAACCAAGCATCATTCCTGGTTTTAGTATTCCTCTTTTAATTATGGATTTTAATATATTGGGTCCAATTTCTCCTCTTTGTGTTTGAGGATCAAAGCGACTTTCATAAATTAATTTATTTTTACTTGCAAGTTTCCAAGCAGGAGCGTATTCATATTTTCTTCCAAACATTTTTTCTGCAACTCGAGTTGCATATGCAGAACAATTTCCACTTTGATTTGGATTAATTGCAAATCCTCTCTTAAGAAGTTCTTTTATTGAACTAGGCGGGGCAGCTTCTGCGTGCATTAATAGAGCTCTTTTTCTTTTTTCTCTACCAACATTAAGTTTGTCAATTACTTTGTTAGTGACTTTTGCTTGGGTTTTCCCTAAATTATGAACCATTTTTCGTATCATACTAAAGGTACGTTTCGAAAGTATTTATTAGTTTGTAATTTAATTTATTGCATTTGTTTAAATATATTTTATAACTCAGTTTTATTAGGTTTTAATTTGGTAAAATGTGTTTGCTGTGGTTGGAGGGGGAAATCTTTCTTGGATTATGGGGCTCCTTTAAGAAAAAATGTAAAATGTCCTGTTTGTGGATCAAAAGAAAGACAAAGAGCTACTTTTATATTATTGAAAAAGATATTGCCTTTGAAAAGAAAAATATCTGTTTTGCATATTGCTCCAGAGGATTCAATAAGAAAATTATTTTTAGATTATTCTAATATTAATTATATTAGTATTGATTTGAACCCTTCAAGAGCTATGTTAAAAGAAGATTTGATGCATTTGAGTTTTAAAAATAATTTATTTGATTTGGTTATATGCAGTCATGTTTTAGAGCACATTTTAGATGATTTAGCTGCGCTTGAAGAAATATTTAGGGTTATGAAAAAAAATTCGTATGCAATAATTCAAGTTCCTTTATTTAATAGAAGAAAAACACTTGAAGGAGTAAATTATTCTTTTGAAAAAAAAATTAATTTATTTGGGCAAAAAGATCATTTAAGAGCATATGGGCGTGATTTTGAAAATATTTTGAAAAGTGCAGGATTTTTGGTTTTTAAAATTAATATTTTGGACATTTTAAACAAAAAAATGATTGAAGAGTATAGGTTAATTCAAAATGTCAAAGGGACTCCTCTTGAGGGGAGAAATCAAGAATCAATATTTATATTAAAAAAAGAGTAATTATATTTTAATCTTTTTTAAATTTTGAGAATCTTCCTATTGTAGCTCTATTTCCAATAACTTTTGCTGGATTTCCTCCAATTATGCTTCCTTCTGGGATTTTTATTATTCCTACTACACTATTTGGTAAAACAACGCATTTATCAGGTATTACTGCTCCTGGTAGTATAAAACACTTTGTTGTTATCCAGCAGTCTTTTCCTATCACTACTTGTTTTTTTTCATATCCTTGCGTGTTTATTGGTTTGTTTAAATCTGAATAAATATGATTCATTGTCCAAATGTTAACCTCTGGGCCCAGTATTGTATCTTCTTTGATTATTATTCCTCCATTTGCTTGGTAATGATTATTATATCCTAATTGTACTCTGTCGCCTATTTCCATGTTGTTTGGATGTTTAATTCTTATTCCTGGCCAGATTCTTACATTTAATCCAATTTTTTTAAAATTTGATTTTAAAAAGTGGTATCTTAGCCATAAACCCAGGTCTCCTGGAAAATTCATGAATAAACTTTCTTTGTATTTGAATCTATTCTTTTTAATAAACAGGTCTGAAAAAAAGGATTCCCAAAAACCCTTAATTAAAACTTCTTCTCCTTCTTTTTTCAACCATTTAGACATTTTTATCAAATATATAATGAATTATCTGATTTTAAATAGTTCTCTACAAAATTTTTTAAACTAAGAAAGGGTAATGTTATTATGGTGCCAAGTGTACAAAAAAATGTTTATATAAAAGGGAAATTTGGTAAACTCTCTGTTCAGTATACTTTTTTTAAAAACAAAAAACCTTTAATTATTCTTGTTCATGGATTTAATTCTAAAAAGAATAGTCGAATAATGATTCAAATAAGAGATTTTTTAATAAAGAAAGAAATTTCTACAATGAGTGTTGACTTATATGGGCATGGTAAAAGTTATGGTGAATTTGAAGATTTTACAATAACAAAAGGTATTGATTCTCTTTCTAAAGTATTTGATTATGCTAAAAAGAAGTTTTGTGGAAATATAGGTGTTTTTGCAACAAGCATGGGGGGTCTTGCAGCAATATTTGCGTTAAAAGATAACCCTATGGATTTTGTAATTTTAAGGAGTCCAGTTATAAAAAACCAAGGTGATGTTATTTCAAATTATCATAAACTTGATTTGAAAGAATGGAAGAAAGATGGGGGTATAACTGTTGATAAAGTTGGGACTTTTTTTAAACTAAAATATAATTTTTATTCTGATGCGCAAAAATACAATGCGTTAAATGTTGCAAATTCATTTAAAGTCCCAGTTCTGATTTTCCATGGGGATAAAGATGATTTTGTTCCTTTTGACTCTTCTTTTTTATTTTCAAGTAATATTTCAGATTGCAGTTTTATAAAGATTAAAAATGCAACTCATTCTTTCAGTGATGATAATATTTTATTTATGCTTAATAAAATAATTTATTTTTTGGAAAAGAAAAAATTTTTATGAAAGATTTATTTTTTGGTGATTTTTATGGTAAGTGAAGCATATAGTTTTTGGGATAAGTTTAATTCAAAATACTCAAAAACATGGTCATCTGCATTAAGGGTTATATTGTCAGAAAAAGAAATGGCTTTTATAAATAAATATTTTCCAAAATCAGATAAACTTAAAGTTTTGGATATTGGATTTGGTGCTGGGAGAATAATTGAGAATTTTATAAAGAAAGAAGATTGTAAGGTTTTTGCAATTGATCAATCGATTAATATGTATAAATTTTCTTTAAATAAGTTTTCCAAAACTAAAAATGTTAATTTGGCAGTTTGTAACATATCTAAAGAGGATCTTCCTTTTAAAGAAAAGTTTGATATGGTTACTGCGATAAGGGTTTTAAATTATAATGAAAATTGGGTTGAAATTTTGGAAAAGATAAAAAAAAGATGTACTAAAAATGCAGTAATTGTATTTACTATGCCTAATAAAAATTCATTAAGCAGGTTCGGGAAAGCTGATTATACTTATGTGCGAACAACATATTTTGAGGTACTTGCCGTTTGTAAAAAGCTAGGGTTGGAAGTTCTTGAGATAAACACTTTTTTAAGACTTCCAAACAAATATTATGATTTGAGTAATAATTATATTTATGTAAAAATCATTCTTATGCTTGAAGATTTGTTATATTTTATTTTGGGCAGAACTTTGTTTGGGAAGATATTTTTTATTGCAGCAAGGGTGAAATAAATTTTATGGCAAAAAAGAATTGTATAATCTATACCCATTATACTTTTGGGATCGGGCATCTTCAAAGAGCAAAGGTTATTGCAAATTCGTTGAAAAAAGATTTTAATGTTACTTTAATTTCTTCAGGAGCAAAATTAAAAAATTTTAAGGTTGATAAGGACATTGAGTGGGTTAAACTTCCTGGGGAAGTTAAAACAAATGTTAAATTGAAAAAAACCTTTGTTGAATCTAAACTAAATGATAAAAAGTATTTTGATGAGAGAGTATATTCAATTAAATCAATAATTGACAAAAAGAATCCTGTTTTTTTTATAACCGAATTCTATCCTTTTGGAAATTTTAGACTTAAAAAAACTCTTCCAGAAATTCTAGGTTATTTAAAAAGTAATTATCCTTATTGTAAAATTATATCTTCAGTGAGAGACTTACCTGTTTCTGATTCTGAGAATGTTTTAAAGTTTGATTTCAATTCAGTGAGACATGATTTGGACCTGTATTATGATATGCTTCTTGTTCATTCTCCTAAAGAGTTTTCTTTGCTAGGGGATAATAAATTTTTAAAAAAACTTAAAACCTGTGTTCCTATAAGTTATACTGGATTTGTAGTTGATTTTCCAAATTCAAAAAAGAAATGTAAAAAAAATGAAATTCTTGTGGCTGTAGGTGGGGGAAGGGATGGAAATAATCTTCTTGATAAGATTTTTGATGATATTTGCAAAAGAAAATTTGCTAGAAATACAAAATTTACATTTGTTACTGGTGAATTTCATAAATCTTCTAAAGTATATTCACATCCTCAAATAAGAAAAGTTTGCAAATTTATTCCTGATTTGGTGAATGAGTATTCAAAATATGGGTGTGTAATATCCATGGCTGGATATAATACTGTTTCTGAGCTTTTAGCTACAAACACCAAATCTGTTCTTGTTCCAAGAAAAGATTCTTTTGAACAAACAAAAAGAGCTCAATTTGCTAGTAAGAACTCAAAAAATATTGTTCTTTATTCTTCTAAAAAAAATATGTCCTTGTTAGTGAATAATCTTTTAAAAACAAAAAAAACTTTGAATGACAAGAACTGGTTTTTTGGTGCAGAAAGAACAAGAGATTTCTTAAAAGATATTCTTATTACAAAAGAAATAAAAATTAATTCTATTTTATCTGCAATAGAGGATTCTAAATTAGATTCTTTAAGAAAACTTCCTAATTTTTATAAAAAAAATATGGTTTATGTTATTGGTTGGGGTAAAGCAGTTGATTTTGTTATTGAAAATATTATAAAAAAAATTCCTGATTCTAAATTTGGTGGAGCAATGTTTTTATCAAAATTAAGTTCTGTTTCTAAAAATAAATTTATTCGATTGCATTCTTCACATCCTTTTATCTCAAATCAAAATATTTCAAACACAAAAAAGATAATTGAGTTTATTAGTAAGTTGAATGAATTTGATGATTTGATTGTTGTCTCAACTGGAGGGGGGTCAGCAATGCTTGAATATTCTGAAAATTTTACTTTAAATGAATTAAAGAAAATAAACAAGGCCCTTGTTCTTTCAGATTTTGATTGTAGAAAAATTAATTCAGTAAGAAAAAAAATATCTTCTGTCAAATCTGGTAAATTGCTTAATTATACTAATGTGGGGGAGGTGATTAATTTAGTAGTTTCTGATGACGTGCTTTCAAGAGGTACGCTTAATGCAGTTAAATATGTGGCTTCTGGCCCAACTTGTCCTCAACATAATTTAATAAATTTTTCAATTAAGAGGTTGAGTTTAGAAAATAAAGTTGTTCAAAAAATAAATTTGTCTAATAAGAAGTGTATGTACCATGGAAACATAAAAAATAAAATCATTTCAGATAATTTGGATTTTTGTAGTAATGTTGAAAAAAGAGTTAAATCTTTAGGGTATGAGACTTTAATCAGAAAAGATGCTTATTTTGGAAGTACAAAAAAAATTTCAAAAATGCTTATTAATGAGTTTTTAGGTATTCAAAAGAATCATAAAAAGTTTGCATATGTTTGTGGTGGAGAATCAACTGTGAAACTTAGCTCTCATTCTGGTTTAGGTGGGAGATGTCAGCAGTTAGCTGCTGAAATAATGCTTAATTTAGGGAATAAAAAATTATCTTGTATTTGCGTGTCTTCTGATGGGATTGATTATATAAAAAATTCTTCAGGGGCATATGTTTCTTTTAGAGATTTGGTGTTTTGCAAAAAGAATAAAATTCCATTGAGGGAATATATATTAAAAAATAATACTTACTTTTTGCATAAAAAATTAGGTGGATTGATTAAGGGGAGAAACACTGGGACAAATGTTGGAGACGTGGCTGTGTTTTTTTCAGATGAATAATTTAATTAAGTGGTTTTATGTCTGATTTTTTAATAAATTCAAATTTAATTTTTTCTTTAGTGGATTCAGGAGCAGTTGTGTTAATAATTGTGGATTATGCAAAGTATTTTGATTCTATTAAGTTTAATAAAAAAGTTTTCAAAGGATTGAACAAGAAAAATGTTTTTATAAGAAATTTTTTGATTAAGCTTTTTGAAAATAAAAAGAAAGTTTGTGCTAGAAATATAATTGATTTGAATTCAGGGGTTATAAAAGGCACTAAATATTTTCAATCTGTAAGTTATTCTAAAAAATTTGCTGTTTTGACCATAAGTAAGTCAAGAGTAGGTGTTGATGTTGAATATATCAAAAAACGTTATTTAATAAAAAATAGGGATAGTTTATCATTTTATAGGGATTGGACGTATAAAGAAGCTTATTGTAAATTGAAAAAGAAAAATATGATTGATTTGTGGGATAAAAAAATACTTTATGATTTGCCTAAAAAAACAAAACTTTTTAATGGCTTTATTTTAACCGTACTTTCGCAAAGAAAATTTAATCTATACACATATAAATATTTCTGAATGTGGTTTTTTTATGAGTGTTGGAATTAATGGCTTTGGAAGAATAGGTAGAAGTGTTTTTAGGCAGCTTATTGAAAAAGGAGTTCATGTTGATTTTATTTCTGATTCTAATTTGAGTATAGATCAGGCTGAGATCTTAGCTAATTATGACTCAGTGTATGGCAAATCAAAAAAATTTATAAAAAAGGTTAGTGCGTCTTCTTTTGAGATTTCAAAAAAGAAAATAAAATTCTATAAAACAAATTCTTTGTCAAGTATTGATTTTAATGATATTTCTATATTTATTGATTGCACTCCGGAACCTAATATTAAATTGATTAAAGATTTAATGAAAAAGAATAAAAATGTAAGAAATTCATTAATCACTCACCATACGCTTGATGCTGACCAGTTTTTTGTATATGGTGTTAATTCAAAAAAACTTCCTGCAAAAAGAACTATTGTTTCTACAACAAGTTGTGATGGGACTGCAATTTCTCCAATTTTAAAAGAATTTCTGAGTGAAGGAATAAATTTTGTCTCAATCATTGCTATGCACCCTTATCTTTCTTCTCAAAGATTGCTTGATGGTGGCGGGCAGGAATCAAAGGACTCAAATTTATCCTTATGGAGAGCTGCTCCTAATAATTTGATTCCGAAAGAGACCTCAATTGCAAAAGTATGTTCGGAAATATTGCCTGCTATTGAAGGAAAAATAGAGGCTTATCAGATAAGAGTTCCGACAAACTGTGTATCAGGGGCATTTGTTAGAATATTTTTTGATAAAAACATAGAAGTAGATAAAGTTCATTCTAAAATTGATAATTTTAAAAAATCAAATTTTGTAATGGTTAACTCAGTAGATTTAACTTCAATAGATTTTCGAGGGGAACCTTTTTCATGTATAATTGATAAGAGGCATATTGTGATAAAGGATAAATTTCTTGAGCTACTTATTTGGTATGATAATGAATATGGGTATGCTTCAAGAGTTGTAGATTTGGTTTCGAGGTTGATTTAATGGATATAAAGAAAGATATTTTAGATTTTTTAAAAAAAGAATCTTATATTGAAAAAAATAAAAGTTTTTCCCAAAAAGCTTCTTTGACCCAAGAAGGAATTTTAGATTCAATAGGATTGATAGAATTAATTGATTTTATAAAAACAAAATATAAAATTAACATACCTGATAAGTTATTGACTCCTGAAAATTTTGATTCGCTTGAAAAAATTGAGAAAACAATCAAACGTTTGAGGTAAATATGTTTATAACTAAAAAGATAATTAGTACTGCCAAATCAGATCCAAAAAAAGTGGCAATTTACTCAGTAGATAAAAATATTAGTTATTTTTATTTATCAGATCTTATTCAAAAAAATGGAAATATCCTTTCAAAAAATTCAAATATTAAAATTGGGATAATAACTCTTTCAAAAGTTAATTATATTTTGGCTTTACTTTCGATTTATAAATCTGGGAATATTCCTGTAGCATTGCCTTTTGAGTTTAAGGATGATTTATTAAGTAAACTTGTAAAAAGAGATGGCATAACTGCGTGTATAATTGATGAATCTTTAGTTTCTAAGTTTCCTTCTTCAATAAAAAAAATGAGTTGTTTATATTATATTGATAATAGTAATATTTTAAATGAAGTAAAGTTTAGCCCTGTTTTTGAGAAAAACCCTTTAGGGCTCCAGTTGGTTTTGTATACTTCTGGTACTACTGGTATGCCTAAAGGAGTTATGCTTTCAAAAAAGAATCTGCTTTCAAATACTAAGTCTATTATAAAAATTCTAAACTTAAAAAGTACTGATTGCGGTGCATTGGTTATTCCTCCAAACCATGCTTTTGGTAATTCAATAATTAATACTCATTTTTACTCTAAAGGTTCAATTGTTGTTGCAAATATTGGATTTAAAGAAGAAGTATTTAAGTCTTGTAGGGTTTCAACTGTTTTTTATGGTGTTCCAAGTACTTATAATATTTTGTTAGATAATAAATCTGGCTTTTCAAAAGCATTTAATTATGTTAGAATATTTGCTTCTGCAGGTGGAGCTTTGCTTTTTGATCAAATAAAGTTAATTAAAAAATACTGTCCTAAAACAAAAATAATTCCTATGTATGGTCAGACGGAAGCAACTGCAAGGCTTTCATATATTCCGTATGAAGAATTAAACTCATCAATTGGAACTATTGGAATCCCTATTCCTGGAGTGAAATTGAAAATATTAAATTCCTATTCTAATCCTGAAGGGGAAATTATTGCAAAAGGAAATAATATAATGCTTGGATATTACAATGATTTAATTTCTACTAAAAAAAAGGTAGTTAATGGTTGGCTTCACACAGGCGATATTGGAGTTTTTGATAAAAAAGGATTCATAAAGCTTATTGGTAGACAGGATGATATGGTTAAAATTGCTGATTATCGGATAAATCCGCGAGAAATTGAATTAAGAATTGCAGATGAATTAAAAATAAATAATTTGTTCTTAACAAATATTCCTGATAAACTTTTGGGTAATTGTTTGGTTGCTTTATTTTTTGGTAAAAATTTACAGGAAAATAAAATAAAAACTTTTTTTAAAAAAAACTACCCTTCGTTTATTTGTCCTAAGGAGATTTTGCTAGTTGATCACCTTCCTTTGAGTGAGAATGGGAAAGTGTCTAATAAGTCAATTCGTGATTGTTATGAAAGAATTAAAATGTAAAATGTGCGGAATAAGCAAAAAACACAGTGCTGTATTTGTAGATGGCTTGTGTGATCAATGCAGGGACATAAATTCTCTTTCTTCATTTGATATTTCAAAATATTTGATTGAATTAGATAAAATAATAAAAAAAACTGAGTCTGAAAATAAAAAAATAATTGTTGCACTCTCGGGCGGAAAAGATTCATGTTATACTCTTCTTTCTTTAAGAAAAAGATATCCTAAAGTTAAAATTATAGGGGTTCAGTTTGATAATGGATTTCTTTCAGAGAATGCTATTGATAATGCAAAAAACATTTGTGCAAAAACTAATTCAGAATATGTGCCTGTTTCTGTTAATGAGAGTGAATTGAATAAGCTTTTCAAAAAAGCGGCTATTTTAAAGAATCCTTTTGGTAAAAAATCTATTTTGCGTGCAAGTGATTTATGCACTATTTGTATTGGGATAGTTAAACAAAAAGTTTTTTCAATAGCATTAAAGAATGATTCTGATATTGTGGCGTTTGGGTGGACTCCTGGACAGTCATTCAATCCAATAATTTGTTTAAGCAAAAGTATTCTTGAGTGGAATAGGAACGAATTTATTAAGTGCTTGGATAAGTTGTCTTGCAAGAATATACCTGATTTTGTAATTGACTCTGATTTACTCAAAAAAAGAAGTGACTCTTTGTTTTTAATTCATCCCTTGAGTCTTTTGGATTATAATGAAAAAAAGATTGTGAAGAATCTAAAAAAATCTGGGTGGAAAAATCCAAAAGATACAGATTCAAATAGCACAAATTGTCTTCTTAATGCATTTGCTATTAGTAATCATTTTGAAAAATATGATTTGCATCCTTATGCTTTAGAAATTCATGGGTTGATTAGGAATAAATTTATGCATAAAAAAGAGGGACTTAAAAAACTCTCTAAGAAACCTTCAAGAAGTAGTATTCTTTTGGCAAAAAAGAGGTTGGGTTTGGATGAATAAAATCTTGCTTTCCTCAAATAAAATTCCTATTTCTTCATTTGATAAAAAATCATTAAATGAGATTTCAAAAAACGATTTTGTAGATCAAATATGTGTTTATCCTGATATTTATCAAAAAGAGCATAAAGAATGGCCGAGCGGTATTTTGGTTAATACAAAAGGAAAGATAATGCCTCCTTTGACTGGATCAAGATTGGGTTGTGGGATGGTCGGAATAAAACTTGGAAAACTTGATTTGGATGAAGATTCTCTTTTGGATCTTTCTAATAGATTTGTAAATATACTTCCTGTTACAAAAAGGCAGAATAAAAAGAATTATTCATTCTCTGAGTTTAAATCAAATTTAAATTTTATTGAAAAAGACAATTTTTCTTTTAAGTTAAATCCTCTGTTGATTGATTCAGTTATAAATAATTATTCTTTTGATGCTATATCCGATTCAACAATGATTGATGCGAATAGGCAACTTGGGGTTCCCGGACTTGTAGGGAATCATTTTATTGAATTGCAGCAGATTGAAAGCATCTATGAACCTAGATTTTCTGAAGTTTTTGGATTAAATAAAGGGGATTATTTTCTTCTTATTCATATGGATTCAAAAGATCTTAATCTTAAGCTTGAAAGTTCATTTAGAAAGAATAAATTTTTAGTGCTAAATGAAAATTCAAAACTTGCCAGCAGGTTTCATAATATTTCTATGTTTATGGAAAAGTATTGTTCTTTGAATCGTTTAGTTGTTGCGGATAAAATAGTAAAAGCGATTGAAGAAATTATTCCTGTTAAGGCAGAGCTTTTGTATGATTCAACTCATGAATCTTTAAATAAGTCTGAATTAAATGGTAAAACTATTTGGAGACATCATGCAGGAGTAGCATTCGCTAACGCAAAAGGGTCTAAAAAAATATTTAAAAAATTTAGGTCTATCGGGCAACCTATTTTTTTGCCAGGCGGGATGGGTGCGGAAAATTATATTTTAGCTTCTCAAAATACTAAGCCAATATTTGAGTCAATCAATCATGGTGCTGGCAGAAAAGTTCCTAAAAGCGAGGCTAGAGAAAAATTCAAAAATATGAATATTTCAGATACATTTGTGAAGAAAAATGCTATTTTAAGGCAGCTGACTGGCAGGGAATTGATTTCTCAGATTAGTTTGAGTTATAAACCGATTGATTTAATTGATGATTTAGTTGTAGCTGAAGGGTATGCGAAAAATGTTGCAAAAACAAGAGCAAATATTATAATTAAGGGGTAATTTTATGTCTCAGATTACAAAAAATTTAGAAAAAGAATCGGTTAGTAATATAAAAAATTTGGTTCAGTTTATAAAAATACAAACTCGAGAGAAATTCAAAAAAAAAGGTATTGTGATTGGAGTTTCAGGAGGAATTGACTCTGCTGTTGTTGCAAAACTTTCTGTTATGGCGTTGGGTAAAGAGAATGTTTATGGGGTTCTTTTACCTGAAGAAGAATCCGCTAAATCAAGTACTTTGCTTGGTGAAAAACTTTGTAAAGAACTTGGGATTAAATATGAGGTTATTTCAATAACTCCTATTCTAAATGCTTTGGATATTTATAAAAATAAAAATAATTTAATAAAGAAAATTTATCCTAAATTTAATCCTAAATTACACAAAACTTCAATGATTTTACCTAGTGATTTTTTGAATAATAATCAATTAAATTTTCCTCATTTGAAAATTTATTTGAACTCGGAACTAATTTTGGATCATACTTTAAGTGTTAAAGAATACCTCCAAATAATTGGCCTTCAAGGGGTTAAGCAGAGATCTAGGATGATGATTCAATATATGCTTGCTGAACAAAGAAATTATTTAGTTATTGGAACTACTAATAAAACAGAAAATCTTCTTGGCCAGTTTGTAAAATATGGTGATGGGGGAGTTGATTTAGAACCTATTGAAAATTTTTATAAAACTCAAATTTATGCTATTGCAAGGAAGCTAAAACTTCCTAAAGAGATAATTTTAAGACCCCCTACTCCTGATACATGGAGTCAATATACTTCTGATGAAGATTTTTTTTGGAGAATGCCTGTTGATAAAATGGATGAATTGCTTTTTTCAATTGAGAAAAATATTTCTCCAAAAAAAGTTTCTGTATCAATGAGATTGACTGTTAAACAGGTGCAAAATGCATTTATTCATCTTAATAAAATGATTAATACTACTTGGCATTTAAGAAAAATGCCTCCTTCATATTGTTTGAAGAAATAAATATTATCTAGTTTTTAGAAGTATTTCACTCCGGCAAAACAGGGGAGAAGAATTTATTAAGGATTCTTTACAAGTAACTCTTATGAAGGATTTAATAGTAAGGGGTGCAAGAGAGCACAATTTGAAGAATGTTTCTCTTTCAATTCCTCGAGACAAATTTACTGTAATAACTGGTTTATCCGGTTCAGGTAAATCTACGCTAGCGTTTGATACAATTTATGCTGAGGGACAGAGAAGGTATGTTGAGTCATTAAGTGCATATGCTAGGCAATTCATTGGGTTAATGAATAAACCTGACGTTGACTCAATTGAAGGACTTTCTCCTGCAATTTCTATTGAACAAAAATCTACTTCAAATAATCCTCGTTCTACCGTTGGAACAGTTACTGAGATTTATGATTACTTAAGACTTTTATTTGCAAGAGTGGGTACTCCTTATTGTCCAACGCATGGAGTGAAAATTGAATCACAATCTCCTGAAAAAATAGCTAAAAGAATTCAAACTCAATTTAAGGGAGAAGTAACAATACTTGCTCCAATCATTCGACAAAAAAAAGGAACTTATGAACAATTACTAATTGATTTGAATAAAGATGGTTTTACAAAAGCTCGAGTGGATAAAAAATTAATGCGAACTGATGAGAAAGTAACTCTCTCAAAGTACCAAATGCATGATATTGAAGTTGTAATTGATAAAGTTAATTCAAAAGAAAAAACAAGAATGACTGAATCAATTGAAAGTGCATTAAAGAAAGGAAATGGGTTAGTAATTATTCTTGATTCAAAAGAGAATGAACATTTATTTTCCTCCGCTCTAACTTGTCCTATTTGTGGAATTTCTTTTGAAGAATTACAACCAAGAATGTTTTCATTTAATTCTCCTTTTGGTGCGTGCGAAGAATGTAAAGGGTTAGGAGTAAAAATTGAATTTGATCCAGACTTAATTATACCTGATAAAACTAAATCAATTTTGGATGGTGCAATTGAACTTTATGGTAGAATGGATCTCTCATGGAGAAGTCAACAACTACAAATAGTTGGAAAAATGCATGGATTTGATTTATTCACTCCTATTGAAAAGTTTTCAATAAAACAATTCAAAATTTTGATGTATGGTGATGCCACTCCGATTCACGGCAAGTGGGAGAATGGAGCGAGTATGAATTTTAATGAAGGTTGGGAAGGATTAATTCCTCAATCGGATAGATTGTATAAACAAACAGAATCAGAGTATCGAAGAGAAGAGATGCACAAATTCATGAAGACAAGAGAATGTCCTAGTTGTCATGGAAAAAGATTGAAAGATAAAATTTTGGCAGTGAAAGTTACAAACAAATCAATTGTTGATATTACTAATTTATCCATTACAAGTGCATTAGAGTATTTTGAGAATATTGATTTAACAGATAAGGAAAAAGAAATTGCAAAATTAATTTTAAAAGAAATTCTTTCTAGATTAAAATTCTTAAATGATGTTGGATTAGGGTACCTTTCTCTTTCACGACAAGCAGGAACTTTATCAGGTGGAGAAGCTCAAAGAATTAGACTTGCTACTCAAATCGGTTCTAACTTAATGGGAGTACTTTATATTTTAGATGAACCCTCAATTGGTCTTCACCAAAGAGATAATAATAAATTAATTGAAACTTTACAAAAATTAAGAGATATTGGAAATACTTTAATTGTAGTAGAGCATGATGAGGATACAATTAGAAAAGCTGACTTTGTAGTTGACATGGGTCCTGGCGCAGGAATTCATGGTGGGGAAGTAATTGCGATTGGAACTCCAGAGGAGATTGAAAAGAATCCTAAATCAATTACTGGTCAATATTTATCAGGAAAATTATCTATTCCAACTCCAACTGTTAGAAGAAAAGATAAAGGGAGTATTATTTTTAAGGGTTGTAAGGAAAACAATTTGAAAAATATTAATGTTGAACTTCCTCTTGGAGTATTTACTTGCTTAACAGGAGTAAGTGGTTCAGGTAAATCAACTTTGATGGATGAAATAATAAATAAAGGATTAATAAAAAAATTAGAACTTTCTACTGCAAATATTACTCCTGGGAAATTTGATAGTATTGTAATGAATGGTAGTATTGACAAAGTTGTTGTAATTGATCAATCTCCAATAGGAAGAACTCCAAGATCAAATCCAGCAACTTACATTAAAGTATTTGATGAAATAAGAGCTCTATTTGCACAAACTAGAGAATCAAAAATGCGTGGCTACGATCAAGGAAGATTTTCTTTTAACTTACCTGGTGGGAGATGTGAGAAGTGTAGTGGGGACGGAACAATAAAAATTGAAATGAATTTTTTGCCTGATGTGTATGTTGAGTGTGAAGAGTGTAAAGGTAAAAGATATAATGAGGAAACTTTGAGTGTAACATATAATGGAAAAAATATTTCTGAAATACTTCACATGAGTGTAGAAGAAGCAACTAAACTATTTGATGCGATTCCAAACATAAGACAAAAACTTGGAGTGTTAAATTCAGTAGGACTTGGGTATATAAAATTAGGTCAAAGTGCTACAACTTTATCTGGTGGGGAAGCTCAGAGAATTAAATTAACAAAGGAACTAGCAAAAAGAGGAACAGGCAACACTCTCTATTTATTGGACGAACCTACAACTGGCCTTCATTTCCATGATATTAAGAAACTTTTAGATGTTCTTCAAGTTTTAGTAGATAAAGGAAATACTATTGTAGTAATTGAACACAATTTGGAAGTAATTAAATGCGCGGATCACATAATTGATTTAGGTCCAGAAGGGGGAGAGGGTGGAGGAAGAATAATTGCACAAGGTACTCCTGAGGAAATTGCAATTAATAAAAATAGTTTCACTGGCCATTTTTTAAGGTCGGTGCTTTTTAAAAAATAAAACTTCTTGCTAAAAAAGCAAGAAGCATTTATTTGAATAATTAGTTATTTTTTTGATTTAGATTCTTTTTTTAGAGTTTGAAATCCTATTAAGGTATAGATTGGGCAAAAACCTGTGAGTGCTACAAATAGCATTACTACTCCTAATAATCCTGCAACTATTGCAATTAATCCGTATATTGGATAGTTAATTATTGCTGCTGATAAAAGGATTATTCCTACTATTCCTCTTAGTATTCTGTCCCATTTTGCTGCATTTTGTTTCATAATAAACTCTCCTTTAATTAAGAAACACTGGTGTTTATTGTATTTAATTCTTTTTGAAGTAATAAATAGTTATGATTTCAACTAAAGAAATTAGTTTTCTTCCTTCCTCTCCAGGTTGTTATATGTTTTTGGATGAAACTGGAACTGTAATTTATGTTGGTAAAGCTAAGGATTTGAAGAAAAGAGTTTCTAATTATTTTCAAAAAAAGGATCATGATATCAAAACTCAAACTTTGGTTACTAAAATAAAAAATATTGATTTTGTTTTAACAAAAAACGAAGTGGAAGCATTTCTATTGGAAAATAATTTAATCAAAAAGTATTATCCTTATTTTAATCTTGATTTAAAGGATTCACGAAGATATGCATACTTGCATTTCACGGATGACAAAATCCCTGTTCTTGAAGTTGCAAGATTAAGAAATAAGGAAGGGGAGTACTTTGGCCCTTTTGTTAGTGGTGGTATTAGAAAAATAATAATGGATTCAGTGTGCTGGCATTTTAAAATATTTAATTACAAACCTTCAATCAAAGTAAAAAAAACAATTGATGTTGTAGATTATAATAAAAAAGTTTTAATGGTAAAAAAGATTCTGAAAGGGAATACTATTGAATTAATTAGTGAGCTTGAGAAAGATATGAAAGAGGCTTCAAAGAAAAATAATTTTGAATATGCTTTAACTCTAAGAAATCAAATTGAGGCAATTAATACATTAAAAGAAAAGCAGAATGTGGAGTTTTCAAAGAAAGTTGATGCTCATGTAATTAATTATGAAATTTCTGCTGGAGAAGTTCACTTATTATTGTTCAATATTAGAAATGGTGTTGTAGAAGAAAAGCAGGAATTTGTATTTAATGATAAAGAAGATTTTTTGGAAGAATTTTTATTGCAGTTTTATAATTCAGTAGAAGTTCCTGATGAATTAATTTTGCCAATTGAACTTTCAAGTGCATTTGTTGAGTATCTTTCAACTAAATCAAAAAAGAAAGTGAAAGTAATTGTGCCAAAAGCAGGGGAAAAGAAAGAGATTTTGGAATTTGTTGCAAAAAATATTACTGCAACATTTTTTGCAGGGAGTGAAAGAGTTACCGAACTTCAAAAAGCTCTTAGTTTAGAAAAACTTCCTCGTGTAATTGAGTGTTTTGATATTTCACACTTACATGGGACTAACACTGTTGCTTCAATGAGTAATTTTAAGGATGGATTTAGTGACAAATCAAATTATCGAAAATTCAAAATTTTAGCAAATACAAATTCTGATGATTTACTTGCGATGGAAGAAGTAGTAAGAAGAAGATATTCTGGATCTTTATCAAAAACAATGAAGAAACCTGATCTTATTGTAATTGATGGTGGGCCAACTCAATTAAGTGTGGCAGTAAAAGTTTTAGAAGAATTAAAACTTTCAATTCCAATAATTTCTTTAGCAAAGCAGTTTGAGGAAATTTATTTTCCAAATAATTCAAATCCATTAAGACTTGATAAAAAAAATAAAGGGTTGCTCCTTCTTCAAGCAGTGAGAGATGAAACTCACAGATTTGGTAATGCTTATAGAAAAGTTTTGAAAAGAAAAGAAGTTTTTGGAAAATAAATTTTTATTTTGTTTTTGCAGTTTTCCAAAGCATTTTAAAGAATGAACAAAATGATTCATTTATTTCTGGGCTTTCAATTATTATTGATAATGGTTCTTCTCCCCATACGGACATTAGGATTTTGTTTGCGTAAACATTTACAGCCATTGGTACTGATTGTTCCGCGCTAACATAACGTACTTGTGTATGAGCTTCTTTTTCTCTATCTGCTCCTATTGTATTTTGTAGGCGTTTATCGATAAGGAGTTGGCAATTTATTCCTTTTGCAGAACGTTGTGCATGAAAATTTCTAATAAATCTTCTAAACCTTGGAAGAGTATTTTCAGGGAGGTTAACAGAGAATACATAATAATTCTCTCCTGCTTTAGTGGAAGAAAGAATATCATTAAATGCAGTTTTGATTCCATCCCATCCATTGTAAATATTTACTAAAGCTCTTTTCTTTTTCTTTTGAGTTGTTTGTAAAAGAAGGGAATTAATGTCAGTATATTTTTTTAAAAATTCTTTTTTTCGTTCTTCAAGTTTCAAATTCAGCATTGCGGGATCAATTGAGTGATATTCTTTTCGTTTGTTGATGACAACATAGGAAGCAAATCCTTTTTGCACTAATTGATCAAGAACAAAATAGGATACTGATTTATTTATTCCTAGTTTAGTTGCAACAGTTGCTCCAGTAATTGGACTATTTGAAAGTAGGAGTTCAAATATTTTTCCTTCGTTTCCGGATAAACCGAATTCTGAAAAAAGTTCATTACTAACACTCATTTTAATCACTTTAGTAGTACAGTACTGTACTACTCAATCTTAATAATGTCCGGCAATGAATATAAATCTAACGGGGTGGGTCTAATGAAGATTCAAAAAAATATTTTAATAGCAGTAGTAGCAGTTTTGGTATTAGTAATACTGGCTGTTAGTGCTGTAAGTGTATTTAGTGAAAACAAAGAAGAAAAAACAGTAATTCACGTAGCATATATTCCTGTAGTGCAAAGCTTGCCGCTTTTTGTTGCAGTAGAACAAGGTATGTTTGCGAGTGAAGGACTTAATGTAGTAATAGACCGAATAGAATCTCCTAACCAACTAATTGATGCGTTGGTTGCAGGAAAAATAGATGCAGGTGCACCTAGTGTTGCATCAGGAATAACTGCTATTGTAGATGCAAAAAATCCTGATACATTAAGAATATACTCTTTAACTTGCGGAACTGAAAGCGTGTTAAATGATGAATTATTGGTGGCAAAGGATTCAAATATTTCTTCAATAGCTCAATTAAAAGGAAAAACTTTAGCACACATTCCTGGAGTGCAATTTCAGGTAATGGCAAAAAAAGTTCTTGCAGAAAATGGAGTTAATCCAACTGACGTAACTTTAGTAGAACTTGCAGTTCCTAATCAATTGACAAGTCTTGCTTCGGGGGCAGTTGATGCTGTTTTAACTCTTGAACCAACAGCAACTTTGGGAGAATTCAAAGGTGTATCAAAACTTTTGGTTGCAAATCCAATGGTGAAGTATGTTGCTGACCCTTGGTGCGGTGGAGCAGGAGTAATTACAACAAGTTTTATGAAAGAACATCCTGCAGAAGCTAAGGCATTCATAAAAGTAATGGAGAGAGCAATAAAACAAGTTGATTCAAACGCAGCAACTAGTGAATACTTAGTAAGTTATCTAAAGTTGCCTAGTGAAGTTGCAAAAACAACTCCAACTCCAATAATGGTAATGAGTAAGGATGTAGATGCATCAATGCTTAATGCATATTAAAAGTTTGTGAATACATTTGCAGACTATAATATAATTTCAAGTGCACCTGATGTAAGCAAAATTTTAATCAGGAATTAATTAAATGTAAAATCAAAAATAAAAATGGGGGGTTGAATATGGTTGAACAAATAATTTTGAATAAAGTATCAAAATCATATAAAACCAATCAAGGACATGGAAAAAAACTTCTTGTCCTTGATAATATTTCTCTAAAAATTCAAAAAGGAGAATTTGTTTCTATTTTAGGGCCAAACGGTTGTGGCAAATCAACTTTGCTAAAAATAATTGCGGGATTAGATAGTGCTGATTCTGGAAAAGTTATATTTTCTGGAATTGATCAAAATAATAAAAAAATAGGTTATCTTCCTCAAAGCAATAATACTTTGCTTCCTTGGCTTAATGCAAAAGAAAATATTGCATTCGCTCTTTCTGATACTAAATCAAATAATGAAACTGTTGCGTTAAATAAATTAGCAGAATTTTGGATTAGTAATTATGCTTCTTTTTATCCTTATCAATTATCGGGCGGGTTAAAGCAAATGGTTGGGATTGCAAGATCTTCAGCAGTTTCAGATGTGTTATTATTTGATGAACCTTTAACTGGGCTTGATCAATCAAATAGTAAAATAGTTGAAAATGCTTTTTTCAAATTAAAGGATGGTAAAAATACTGCAGTAATTGTTTCGCACGATATTGATACAGCAGTTTTATTTTCAGACAAAATTATTGTGCTCTCAGAAAAACCTTCAACAATTAGAGCAGTTATTCCTATCGGTTTAGGACAAAAACGTACTAGTGATTTACGTTACTCTGATGCATTTTTTGGATTAAGAAAACAAGTATATGATATTTTGACAAAGGGGGTGTAAGAGTATGATTGCTGTAAATAAAAATTATTTAATGAATTTTAATTTAATGAATTATGCGGGAGCAGTAGCACTAATTCTTCTTTGGGAAATTGTTTCTTTAAGTGGAATAGTTAATTCATTTTTGTTTCCAAATCCTTTTGCAGTAGTTACAAGAGGAATAGAATTATTTTTTACAAATGAAGTTGGAATTGATTTAGTAAGTACTTTATTGAAAATTATTGTTGCAATATTAGTTGGAGGTATTATTGGGTTTATTTTTGGAGTTGTATTGTCTCAATCAACAAAACTTTATGCGGCATTTTCTCCTTTATTAGATTTTTTTAGAAGTGTTCCTGCAACAGCTTTGTTTCCTTTGTGTGTAATACTTTTTGGGATTGGGGATTATACAAGTTTTGCTCTTGCTACTTGGATTTGTGCAATTTATTTTGCACTTCATGTTGCAAAAGGGCTAAGAAGTACTACTGAAGGTTATTTGCTTGTTGCAAAAAGTTTGCACAAAAGTAATTTAGAAATATTTTTCACAGTACGTTTAATGGAAGCATTACCAACTATTTTTGTTGGATTAAGAGCAGCTGTAAGTCTTGCAGTTGTAGTAATAATTGTTACTGAAATGTTTGTTGGAACCACACATGGACTTGGTAAAGTACTAATTGATTCAGCATATTCTTATGATATGGCAAAACTTTATGCTGTGATTCTAATTATTGGCCTAATAGGTTATGTTCTAAATAAAATAATTATTAGTTTAGAAAAAAGAATAGTTCATTGGGAAACAAAATAAATTAATTAACTAAGTTGATAGTTTCATTTCTCAGCAACATGGTCCCACAAATATTTGTGATACGCTTTGTAACTCTCTGCTAGTTCTCTGCTTTTTGTTACTGTTGCAAGAATTGTTCCTCCAAATTGGTAATTTACTATTTTGTCGCCATAAATTCCAATTGCGGTAGGAGCTTTACTAAATTCTTCTGGAAGAAACCTCATTGCTTCTAAAGCAAATGGTTTTTTTACTTCGTTTCTTAGTTCGTTTCTTGCTAAGTAATAGATTTGAACTTTTTTCTTTATTCTTTTTTTAGTCCAATAAGCAAACCATTCTGGGAATTGTTTTGGCATGAATCTTCCTCCGCCAATCCAGTAAATCTCTGGGTAATTGAGTGCATCTTCAAAAACAGTTTTCATTGCTTCTCCTCCGCGAAATATCTCAGCATAAACTTCGTCTCTTCTTGAGTTGATTGTTCTGTTGAGTTCAGGAAGCGCTTTTTCAGCTTCTTTTTTTACTTCTGAGAGTTTAGTTTCTTTTTCTGTAATATAATTAATTATTCTTTCGGGCGGGCTTATGTTATAGACTTTTGTTTCGTTTTGGTTAATGTAGCTTACAAATCCTTTTTTTATTAGTTTGTTTAAAATATCATAAATATTTCTTCTTTCAATTCCTGTTGATTCATGTATTCTTGTGAGTCTTGATGCTCCAAGATTTACTAAAGCAGTGTATACTTTTGTTTCTCCTTCAGTTAGTCCGAGTTTTGTAAGAAACTTCAAGTCCATATTTATACTTAATACCAAAATTATTATAAATGTGGTGTTGTACAATACCACTTACTTATATATACTTAAGAAAAGAAACTTTATTCGGTGATTAAATGAATAAAGTCATTATGGTGGGTTTAGGTATAATTGCTGTGTTAGCAGTAATTGTTCTAGCAGTGAATTTTAGCAATCCTACGGGATTATTTGGTGCGAGTGTTGTAGATGATGAGAGTACAGTGATTCGAGTTGGGTGGCTTAACACTTTTGCAGAAAGTGCTTATGTTTCTGAACCTTTGATTAGAACGGATATTTTAAAAAATAATGGAATTAGTGCAGAATTTACTTCGTTTTTGACAGGGCCTCCTGCTGCTGAAGCTGCTGCATCAAAAAATATTGATGTAATATTAATGGGATGGGCTCCAACATCTTTTCTTTTGGAAAAAGATCCTAATTGGGTTGTAGTTGGAAAGTTTGCATACTTTGATGATTGTCTTCATGCAAAAACAGGTTCTGGAATTAATTCTGTTTTGGATTTGAATGGTAAAAAATTTGGAGTGGCATTTGGTTCAGGGCCTTATATTGTAGTTCACCAAGAACTTGCTAAAAATGGACTTGTTGTAAATAAAGATGTAGAACTATTGAATATTTCTCCTACAAATTATGCAGCTGCATTAAGTTCAAATCAAGTTGATGCGGTAGGATGGGCTAAGGGTACAATGGTTGCTCTTGCTTCAAAGGGATTAGTGTATGAACTTGTTTGTGTAAAGGATTATGCAATAATTACTATGTCAAAAGAGTTCATAAAAAATAATCCAAAAACAGCTAAAGCGTTTATAAATTCAATAAAAGATGCAAGTGTATACTTTTCAAAAAATAAAGATCAAGTTTATGAATGGACTTCTGAGTCTACAAAAATTGATTTGGATATCTTAAAGAAAATTGCATATGTTGAGCCTAACTTTGATGCAAATTCAATTGATCAAGTAAATCTTGCATTTACTTCTGAAGATATTTTGGATCTTCAATCAAGAGTAGATTTTGAAAAAAATAATTCAATTCTAAAGAATGGATTTGATTTCAACAGCAAAATTGATTTGTCTTTGATTGAATAAAGGTGTAAAAAATGGTTGAAAAGAAATTGTTTGAGTGGCTTGGTGCAGTAGCATCATTTAGCTTACTGATTATTGCGTGGGCCGTTTTTTCAATGCTTTTCAATAGTTTTATTTTTCCTTCTCCAATTGAAGTTGCAAAAACATTTTTTGAATTTTTTTTGAGTGGTGAAATTTATCCTCATATTTTTGCAACACTTAAGCGTGCAATAGTTGGATTCTTTTTAGGTTTGATTTTTGGCTGTGTTTTGGGTTACCTTACTGGTATGATTAAATGGGTAAATATCTTAGTTAAACCAATTGTTGAATTAGTAAGACCTATTCCTCCAATTACTTGGACTCCTCTTGCAATTTTGTGGTTTGGGATAGGGGATGTTTCAGCATTTTTTATTATTTTTATTGCGAGTTTCTTTCCAGTTTTTACAAATGTTCAGTTCGGAGTTAATTCGCTTCCAATTGTGTGTGACAGAGTTTCAAAGAATTGTTCTCTTTCATTCTCTCAGAGATTTGTTCACATAATTTTTCCTTTCTCTCTTCCTCACTTAATGGTTGGTTGCAGAACTGCAATTGGTTGGGCATGGATGTGTATTATTAGTGCGGAAATTATTGCATCAAGTCAGGGCCTAGGGTACCTTATTGAGATTGGTCGTTTTACACTACAACCTGACAGGATAATTGCAATAATGTTAATTGTTGGAATAATTGGATTAGTTTTACAAAACGTTTTGAGAGTAATGGAAATAAAATTAACTTCATGGAGGAGTGTTTCAAATGAATAATCCTTGTCTTGTAGTGGATAATATTGCTTTTAATTATCCTTCAAAAGGGGAAGTAAAAAAAGTTTTTGAAAATGCTTCATTTTCTATTTTGCCTGGAGAAGTTATTTCGATATTAGGGGAAAATGGTTCAGGCAAATCAACTATGCTTAATTTGATTGCAGGTTTTTTTCTTCCGCTTTCTGGCGGAATTAGTGTTGATCAAAAAAGAGTTTCAATGGTTTTTCAAGACATTGGGCTTTTGGAATGGAAAAATGCTTTTGATAATGTCAAACTTGGGCTTATTTCAAAAAATTTAACCAAAGAAGAAAGAAAGAAAATTGTAGAGGATTCATTAAATTTGATGGGGGTTTTATCTTCAGCAAATAAATTGCCTAAAGAACTTTCAGGAGGAATGAGACAAAGAGTTGCACTTGCTCGAGCCCTTGCATCAACTCCAAAAGTTCTTCTCCTTGACGAACCATTTAGTGCACTTGATTGGAAAACAAAAGCTTCTCTTCAAAAAGAACTTTTAAGAATAATAAAAAAGAAAAAAATTGGAGTAGTTTTAGTTACCCATGATTTGAATGAAGCAGTTTTTTTTTCTGATAGAGTAATGATGCTTTCAAAAGGAAAATTAGCTAATATCAAATTGAGTTCATTAAAAATGAAATCAAAATTAATTAACTCTATTTTATAATAATTCTCTTGCGGCAATTAACTCTCGAAAGTGTTTAAAGTACTCGTTTTTCTTAACTATTTATGCAAAAAGAAGCAGAACATAAATTTGAACTTGTTTCAAAGTTTAAGCCTGCTGGTTCTCAGCCGACTGCAATTGAATCTCTTACTAATGGGATAAAGAAAGGAAAATCTCCTCAAACTCTTTTAGGAGTAACAGGGAGTGGGAAAACTTTTACTATTGCTAATGTTATTCAAAACGTTCAAAAGAAAACTTTGGTTCTTGCGCACAATAAAACTTTAGCAGCTCAATTGTATAATGAGTTCAAGGCTTTTTTTCCAAACAACAGAGTAGAATATTTTGTTTCTTTTTATGATTATTACCAACCTGAATCCTATATTCCTTCAACTGATCAGTACATTGAGAAGGACTCTCAAATAAATGAATATTTGGAAAGAATGAGGCTAAGTGCAACTACTTCTTTACTTTCAAGAAACGATGTTATTGTTGTTGCAAGTGTTTCATGCATTTATGGTTTAGGAAATCCTAAAAATTATGAAGGAATGGGATTTGAAATTGAAGTTGGGCAAAAGTTAAATAGAATGGATTTGATGACAAAACTTTTAGATGCCCAATATGAAAGAAATGATATTGAATTAATGAGTGGAAGATTTAGGGTGAAAGGAAATACTGTTGATATAGTTCCGGGGTATGATAGAAATATTTTAAGGGTAGAACTTGACGGAAGTACAATTGAAAGAATTTTTATTTTAAATAAAGATACTAATGCAACTGAAGAAAAATTAACTCACTATCATTTATTTCCTGCTAGACATTTTGTTGTTCCAGAAAGTGAAACTTTAAATGCAATGGAACTAATAAAAAAAGAATTAGAAAATAGGTTGCCAGAACTTGGGATGATTGAAGCGCACCGTTTGAAACAGAGGACAAATTATGATTTGGAATTAATGAAAACCCTTGGTTTCTGTAAAGGTATTGAAAATTACTCTCGTCACTTTGAAGGACGAAAAGTCGGTGAGAAACCTTATTGTTTGCTTGATTATTTTGGAGATGATTTTTTAATTGTTATTGATGAATCTCACCAATCAATTCCTCAAGTAACTGGAATGTACAAAGGGGATAGGCAAAGAAAACAAACATTAATTGATTATGGATTTAGACTTCCTAGTGCTTTGGATAATAGACCATTGAAGTTTAATGAGTTTGAAGAATATTTAAATAAAGAAAATGTAATTTTTGTAAGTGCAACTCCTGATAAATATGAAAGGGCAAACTCAAAGAATTTTGTTGAACAAATAATTAGACCAACTGGTTTAGTTGATCCAATAGTTGAAATAAGAAAAACACAACACCAAATGGAAGATGTGTTAAAAGAAATTGAGGATGTTACAAAGAAAGGAAACAGAATTTTAGTTACCGCTTTAACAAAGAAACTTGCAGAGGAAATGGCGGACTTTTTTGCTTCAAAGGGAATTAAATCAAGGTACTTACATTCTGAAATAAAAACCTTAGAGCGAACAGAAATTATTAGGCAGCTTCGTTCTGGCAAGTTTGATGTATTAGTTGGGATTAATTTACTTAGAGAAGGAATTGATATTCCTGAAGTTGGACTTGTGGCAATTTTTGATGCTGATAAGGAAGGATTCTTAAGGGATCAAAAGAGTTTGATTCAAATAATTGGAAGAGCTGCAAGAAACTCCACTTCTAAAGTAATTTTGTACGCTGATAGAAAAACTGATTCAATGATTAAAGCAATTGCTGAAACTAATAGAAGAAGAGAAATTCAATTAGCTTATAATAAAACTCACCACATTACTCCAATTACAATAATTAAACCAATTGAAGATCAACAAATAATTTTACAAGATACAAAACACATTCCAAATAAGGAAAAGGAAAGATTAGTTAAGCAACTTGAAATTGAAATGCGTGCAGCTGCTGAGAAACTTGACTTTGAAATGGCAATTGCATTAAGAGATCAAATTAATTTGCTACAAAAAGAGTTGAATAATAAAAAAGAAATTAAATAATTTTAAATTTAATTTAATATCCTGCGTTTTTTATTATTTGTTTTAATTCGGAACTATATACTCTGTAAGTTGTTAAAAACTGCACATAATTTTCTTTGGCCGGGAATAATTCTATAAGTTCTTTTCTTATTTTATTTGCTGTTTCGTCTTGAGCTGGGTTTCTTTTAAAAAATTTAACTGATTTTTCTCTAAACTCTAATCTAGCCATTAGTTCGGCAACTTTTTGTTTTTGTTCAGGAGTTAATTTTATATTAAAATGTCTTTCAAAAAAATGTAGGGATGCTTTTGATTTCACCATTGAAACTTCTTTGCTTGTTTTTCCTTTTATTCTGATCATGTCTTCAAGTTCTGTTAGGCTTGCAAGTTCTTCTTTTAAAATTCTTAATTTCAATGTTTTCAAATCAGCTCTTTGTTCCATTAAAGTAGGTTTTCTAAATCTTTTTGGAACAATTCTTTTAACTTTTTTTATTGCACTTGATAAATTCATAAAAAGTAAATTGAATTTTAATAATAAAAATTATTTTTTCTTGTTAAAGTAACCCATTTCTGTTAATTTAATTAGTGCTAATTGTTTTACTACGTCAGCTCTTGTGCATCCAATTTTATCAATTAATTCATCAAGTATTTTTGCTTGTTCGCGTGAAAAATATGGGCTTATTCTTACTCCTTGACTCATGAGAAAATAATACACCAAAATGTTTTTAAACTCCTTTAATCATAAAGTAGCTAATGAGTTGCTGATTGGTGGCTAATGAGTGGCTAATCAGTGATAAAGCTAGGATGGGGGTTTTAGCGTGAAAAGATATTTTTCTAGTGAAAGTGTAACAGAAGGTCACCCTGATAAGGTTAGTGACAATATTAGTGATGCTATTTTGGATGCTTGTTTAGCCCAAGATAAAAATTCTAGAGTTGCTGTTGAAACTTTAGTTACTACTGAATTTTGTTGTGTTGCGGGTGAAGTAACTACTACTGCTAAAGTTGATTTTGAAAGTGTTGCAAGAAAAAGAATTGCTGAAATTGGTTACAATAGAGAAGGATTAGGTTTTTCAGATAAATCCACTGTTTTAGTTAAAATTCACGAACAGAGTCCTGATATTAGTCAGGGAGTAACTGCTGAAACTAGTGAAGATAAAGAACAAGGTGCCGGAGATCAAGGAATGATGTTTGGTTTTGCGTGTAGAGAAACTCCTGAATTAATGCCTTTGCCAATAATGCTTTCTCACAAGCTTGCAAAAAAATTAACTGAAGTTAGAAAAAATGGAGTAATTAAGGGATTAAGACCGGATGGTAAAAGTCAAGTTACTGTAGAGTATGATGGTGATATTCCAAAGAGAGTTGATACTGTTGTTATTGCTGCACAGCATGATGAGTGTGATATACCAAAATTAAGAACTGAAATTTTAGAAAAAGTAATTAAACCCGTTTTGGGGAATTATTTTGATAATAATACGCATGTATTCATAAATAAAACAGGAATTTTTGTTCTTGGTGGACCTGCAGGAGATACTGGGGTTACTGGAAGAAAAATAATTGTTGATACTTATGGTGGAATGGGTAGACACGGTGGAGGAGCTTTCTCAGGAAAAGACCCTAGTAAAGTTGACCGAAGTGCTGCTTATGCTGCAAGGTATGTTGCAAAAAATATTGTTGCAGCTGGGCTTGCTGATAGATGCGAAGTTCAAGTATCTTATGTAATAGGTTATGCAGATCCTTTGAATATTTTTGTTGAGTGTTTTGGAACAAACAAAATTCCTCAGCAAGCTATTGAAGATTTAGTGAAAAAGAATTTTTCTTTAAAACCTGCTGCAATAATTAGTGAACTTGGTTTGAAGAATCCAATTTATCACAAGACTTGTTCTTATGGTCATTTTGGTAAGGAAGATTTACCTTGGGAACAAACAAATAAAGCAGCTGCGTTAAAAGCACAAGCTGGAATTTAAAAAAATATAAATAAATTAAATTAATGGATTCAGTTGATTTGTTAAGAAATTAAAAACTTAACAAATTCAATTGTTTTCCTTCTACTTTCAAAAAACTTTTCGCTTTGTTTACTCTTACTCCAATTTTTATTAAATCTTCAAATTCTTTTATTTTTTTCTTTTCTCTGTTATTAATTATTTGTTCAGCAGTTTTTGGCCCAAATCCTGGAACAAGTAAAAGTTCATTATAAGTAGCAGTATTTGGATCCAGTGGAAACAAATCTTTTCGTGCAAGTGCAATTGATTCTTTCACATCATTAAAAAGTGAAAAATTCTTTTCTTCATTTAATCCTAATGAAATTAATTTTTTACTAAATCCGTAAATTCGAAGCAACCAATCAACTTCATACAAACGATGCTCTCTCATTTTGTTCTCTGGTTTTTTATTCATTAATTTTGTTCCATCAATTGGTGAGAATGCAGAAAAATAAGTTCTGTAAAGCTCTGTTTCTTCATATAAGGAATTAACTCTATTTAACACATCTTCATCAGTTTCATGATTTGCTCCAACAATTAATTGAGTGGTAAATGACCTAAATCTAATATCAGTTCCGTTTTCTACTTCACTTGAATCGCAAAACCATCCTTGGTTATGCTTTTCTTCTCGAATAACTTTTCTCTTTAAATTGTCAAGTGCACTAATTCTTTTCAAAACTCCTTCTTTGTAATCTTTTGTGGTTGTTAATTCAGAGAACCCTTGTGTTGTGGCTGATTCAATATTAACTGACATTCTATTTGCATAAAGTGCCGCTTCTTTTATTAAATATTCAGGAGTATCAGGTAATACTTTTAGATGAATGTATCCCGAGTAACCTCTTTCACGCAATATTTTTGTAGTACAAATCATTTCCTCGCTACTTGTAATTGCATCTTTTTTCACTGCAGAACTTAAAAATAATCCTGTAGTGTATCCTTTCTTCCATAAGTATTCATATGAATTTGCTAGTTCAAGTGGTGTAATTGAAACTTTTTCTTTACAAGTAGTGTTAACACAATAACTGCAATCATGCATACATGAATTAGTTTGAAGAATTTTTGTAAGTAAACATTTATTTGGTTTGTTTAAGGATTCATGTTCTGAAGTAGGAAGTGTGCGAGACATTTTTTTCCAAGCTTCTTTTTTAATTTCTTCACTAATGTTTTCTTTCTCATATAATTTTCTATTAGTTTTATTTCCTCTTCCATGTTGAATCATTTTTTTTACAAAAACATTTTCGCTTGAGTTTGTGCAATTGTAAATAAAATTTTGGTATTCATAAGGAATTCCATATTCTCGAAATGATTTTTCTTTACTTCCTCCACAAGAATCGTATGAAGCAGCCATTCCTAATTTTTGTAATTTTTCAAGTATCATAGTAATAATGATTTTTTGTTTCTTTATAAAGAACCAAGGAACCAATTTGCCGGAGTAGGTAAAAGTTATATATTCAATTAAGTGTAATTTACTTGTATGCCAAATTTAGTTAGAAGGAGAGTTTCTGTTCTTGACCTTGGATTTGAAGATGCAAAGAAGCTTAAAGAAATTGCAAAAAAGAAACAGCACGCAAAGAAGAAGTTTTTGGGTGTGGAGTGGGTAAAACAAGAAAAGTTTAATACAAGATTTCACAATTTGAAATTAACTTATGGGGATACTTTAAGTAAGTTAAGAAGATTACCCTCAGGTTCAGTAAATGTTATCACTGCGGATTTCTTTTTTTCTGAATTCAAAGTTAATGGTAGAGAGATTAGTGATCATTCTTCTTTGAGAAAAAAATTAAGTGATAAGTACCAAAAAAGAAAAATTGATACTTTAAAAGAAGTAAAAAGAGTTCTTCCTCCAAATGGAAGATTTTTTGTTATAGAGTATGGTTTAGATTTAGAAAAAACAATTAATTTACTAAATCAAAATGGATTTGTGTGTACAAAAAAATCCATTCCTAAGAGTCAAATGCATAGAACTGAATTCTTGTCCTTAATTGCGGATAGAATGATTGTTGATGCAAGGCACGCTCCTGATTGGCAGCCTTATGTTATTACAGCAAGAAAGAAATCAACTGCTTAAATTTATGCATTAACATAAATTTGGTTTCCTGATTCGTACTTCTTTAGTCCTGCGTAGAAGAATAATATTGCAATTATTACAAATACTATTGTTACTGTAATCATCAAAATTAATTGATCTATGTTGAAGTTTCGCATTAATTCTACAGGAACTCCTGTTACTAGTCCAGCAGGGATTATTACAAACAAAATAAATCTTGCAAATCCATCATATATATTAGTGGGGTAAATTGAAAGTCCTACAACACAATCATAAACGGTTTTACTTATTCTTTGTGAATTTCCAATAAAGAAAGCAAGTGAACCTGAGATTATTCCAAATACGGTAAATAATGCAGTTGAGAGTATCATTAAAAATAATGCAAGTGGTAGTTGTTCTGGTTTTATTATTAATCCTCCAATAATTACTCCAAATAAAATATCTCCGCAAGCAAACCAATTAACTTTTGAAATTAAAGTGTGTAGTAAAACATTTTTTGGTAATGTTAGATAGTAATCCATTTTTCCTTCTGCTATTAATTCAGAAATATTCATTTTGTTTCCAAAAAATGTTCCACTTAATCCAAATCCAATTGAGCCAAATGCCCAAAGTAAAAGAATATCGTTATATGTCCAGTCATTAATAAGTGGGAATCTTCCAAAAAAGAGCCACCAAAATGTTATCCAAAGTAAATCATTGAGAAACATTGTAATTGTTTGGAGAATAAATGAACCTTTATATTCTATTGCGGTTTTTGCATTTATTATCCAGTATTGTTTTATCATTGAAAAATTTGATTTAATTTCAGAAAGTATGTTATCCGCCATTTATACTCACCCGTTTTGAAAGAATATTGAATAATACTAATGCAATTAAAGAAGTAACAATTATCCAAAATAATTGAATTAGTATAGTTTGAATAAATAATTCAAAAGAGAATCTTACAAAAAGTACCGCTGGATAATATGCAGCATAACTAAATGGTAGTAAAACACAAATACTTGAAAACCATAATGGGAATACATCAAGTGGAACAAGCATTCCTCCTGCTACAAATAATATCTTTTGGTATAGAAAATCAAGTGCTCGTGAATCTTCAAGCCATAAAGCAAGTACTCCTAAAGTAGACATCATTGTGAAATGAAGTGTTATTCCTAAAAATGCTGTAATTATTATGAATGGAATTATAGTAAAGTCAAAATTGAGTGGCCCAATCATTATTAACGCGACAGCTCCTGCGCAAAACATTGTAATAAAAAAACTTGTAACTGATGCTCCTATAGTTGAAGCATATTTGTAAACTAAATAATTGTAGGGTTTGTTTAAATAATTAGCAATATCTCCTCTAATTATTTCTTGTCCAATTTGTATAGTTATTTTTCCTTGGGATGTAATTATTGATTCAGTCATAACTAAATACCAAATCATCATTGGAAGTGTGAATCCATTAATAATTTCGCTTCCACTTGCATTAAACACTACACTCCAAATGTTTACAAAAATAAAAGTAATAAACGCAATGAATAAACTTGCTGCGAATGAATCGGCTACGTACACAAAACTATTCTTGAAGTTTATTTTTGAAATATAATAATATTTGAGTAATTCCATACCGTGACCTTTTGATTCAAAATGAGTTTCCTTTCTTTTTTAGTTTGTAAATTTTTTCAATTATATCCTCAATTGGAGGTTCCTCTATCGTAACATCACTTAGTGAATTTTTTTTCAAGAATTCTTCAGTAATTTTGTTAAAATCTACTTTTGTAGTGTCAACTATTGCTTCAACTTCAAAAGTACTTTTTTTAATGATTGTGATTCCTTCTCTCTCTTTGAAAATAATTGGATTATTTGTTTCAATTCTGATTATTTTTTTATCAATATATTTTTCTTTTATTTTGTCAAGTGTATCATCATAAATTATTTCTCCATGATTAATCACAATAACTCTGTTGCAAATTGTTTCAACATCATCCATATCATGGCTAGTAAGTATTACAGTTACTCCTTCTTCTCTGTTTATTTTCTTTATTAATTCTCTAATTGTTTTCTTAATTGTAATATCTAGACCAATAGTAGGCTCATCAAGGAAGAGTACTTCAGGTTTGTGAAGTAACGCAAGAACAAATTCGCAACGCATTCTTTGTCCGAGTGAGAGTTTTCTTACTGGTTGATGAATAATTTCGCTAATTTCAAATTTTTTTATTAAATAATCTACTCTTTTTTGATATTCGGTTTTATCAAGTTCATATATTTTTGAAAATAATTCAAATGTGTCTATAGCAGGTAAGTGAAACCATAATTGTGGTTTTTGGCCAAATATTGTTCCTATTTTATAAGCAAGTTTTTTTCTATTTTTTTGAGGGGATAGTCCGCAGACAGTAAGTTCTCCAAAATCAGGAAAGAGTATTCCTGAAAGCATTTTCAAAGTAGTTGATTTTCCTGCTCCATTAGGTCCGATGAATCCAACTAGCTCTCCTTTCTTTATAGAAAAAGAAATGTTATCAACAGCATTTACTTTTTTGTATTTTGGTAAAATAAATGATTTAATTTTTCCTCTTATGCCTTCGACTGGAATTTTTGATTTAAATGATTTAGTCAAATTTTTTATTGTAATTATTGTCGAGTCTTTACTTTGATTTTGCATTATAATATACTAGTTTTTTACTTTATAAAGGTTGATTTCGGAATAGTGTAATATTTTCACCATCTTGTTTATGTGATTAATTGAGTGGTTTATTAGTTGGTTTATTAGTTAGTTTAGAATTTAGTTTTTATTATTAATTTTTGTTTCAACCATTGTAATTACTACTTTTTCTAAAGTTGCAAGTCTTTCATTTATCATTTCTACTTTTTTGTTTGTTGCTTGTAAAGAACCTTGAATTATCATATTGTTTTCTTTTATTTCTGATATATTGTCTATTACTTCAGGGTGAATTGTTTCTCTATCTTCAAAAGGTTCAACAAACCCTTTTTCATTTTTTTTAGGATAAGCTACAGTGATTAGCATATTTGCTATTACTAATGCTACTACTAAAACAAATAAGAAAACAATTATCATAACATCACTAAATACCTTCTGCTTCGAATGTTTAAAAATGTGTGTGTTTTCTTTAATTTTTGAAAGTGAATTATTTAGTTAATATTTTCTCATTTTTGGTGATAAAGTAATTGGAAATTTTTGTTTAGTTGTTCTTCTAGTTCATTTAATGGAATTTTTTTTAATTCACTTATTTTTTGAGCAATTGTTTTAACATTTAATGGGGTTGCTTTTTCATTGTTAAATATCATTGGTGAATCTGTTTCAAGAAGTAATTTTTCAATCGGAAAAGAAATAATATTTTTTTGAACTTCTAAATTATATAAAACATTCATTCCGCATGAAACATAATATCCTAAGTTAACTGCTTTTTGCATTAGCTTTTGTGAATCAGTGTATGAATGTAGTTGAACTTTTTGAGCGTTATTTTTTTCTAATAATTCAATTACTTGTCTTTGGGCAAATCTTGAATGAATTATCAATGGTTTATCATATTTTTTTGATAGTTCAATAAATTTAATGAATATTTGTTTTTGTTTTTCTTGTTCTTCAAATTTTGTAGAAAACTTAAAATCGAGTCCCACTTCACCAATTGCAATAGAATTTTTTATTTCTTTCTCAAAAAAATCAAATGCTCTTTTGAGTTCTTCTTCATTTAATTCTAATGCATTTAGTGGGTAAAGTCCGATTGCAGGTTTAATTATAGTATAATCTTTTGCAAGTTCTAAATTTTTTTGATTTGAGGTGAATGAAGTAGAGCAACTAATTATTGTATTTAGTTCAATTTCTTTTGTTTTTGTTAGTAATTCTTGTACATCTTTGTTTTCTATTAGGTCTAGGTGCGCATGAGTGTCTTGTATCATAAAAATGTTTTTACTAAGAAAGGAATAAAAGCTCTTTTGTGTGTAATTTGTTTGTTGATAAAAATGGCTTTTGATGGACAAAAATCAAATAACACTGGATTAATTTTTTTCATAATGGTTGCTCTTGTTGCTGGGTTATTTATTATTTCAGTAAGGCAAGAGAATAATGCTGCTAATCCTTTAGATGGATTGTTTACTGCATCTGATAGCAATACTCCTGGTTTTTATTCGTCTTCTGCAGTTGAAGAAAAAGTTTCTTTAGTTGAGGCTTATTTTTGTCCTGCTGATGAGTGTGCTGATAAATTAGTTGAAAAAATTGATTCTGCAAAGTCTTCGCTTTACATTGCGATTTATTCTTTTACGCTTGATAGTATTAGTGATGCTGTAATTAGAGCAAAAAAAAGAGGTGTTGAAGTTAAGGTTATTTATGATTCTGATCAAAGTAAGAATGATGCTAGTGATGATGAAAGATTAATTAACGAAGGAATAGCAGTTGCTTATAGAAATGGTTCAGGATATATGCATAATAAATTTACTATAATTGACATGAATATTGTTGCAACTGGTTCTTTTAATTATTCAAACAATGCGGATACTAAAAATGAAGAGAATTTAGTATTTCTAGATAGTTCTGGTTTAGCTGAAAAGTTTAAGCAAAATTTTGATATTATTTGGGTTAAGTCAAATGCTTCTTAGTTATTCTATTTATTTGTAGAATATATTTATTTTTATTTAATTTATTTTATTTTTGGTGTATTATAATGCAAGTTTATTCTCCAAGTGATGATTCGTTTCTTCTTGTTAATTGTATAAAAAAAGAAAACCTTGAAAGTAAAACTTGTCTTGATATGGGTTGCGGGAGTGGTGTTGAAAGTGAAGCAATGATTCTTGCTGGTGCAAAACAAGTTTTAGCAGTTGATATTAATCCTAATGCACTTATTGAAACGAAGAAAAGAATTAAAACTTTATTTGTTGGACATGTTAATGGTTCATTCAAAGTAAAAAAAAGTAATTTGTTTTCAAATATAAAAGAAAAATTTGATTTTATTGCATTTAATCCCCCGTATGTTCCAAGTGATAAAATTAAGTGGGTGGATTTAGATGGAGGAAAGAATGGTCGAGAAATTATTGATATTTTTATTCCTCAAGCAAAAAAACATTTAAATAAAAACGGGGTTTTGCTTCTGTTAATTACTTCTTTAAATAAACCAAATGAAGTAAAGAATTTGTTAAAGAAAAATGGTTTTTCAGTTAAGGTTGTTGGTAGAAAGAAATTGTTTTTTGAAGAACTTTTAGTGCTTAGGTGCACTAGAATTTAGCCTCTCTTTAAGGTATTTTAACCTTTCTTCTCTATTTTCTTTATGGTTTCAAATATTTCAGTTGAGTATGCTCTTGCAATGAAAAAGTTAGAGGCTGCAAAAACTCCTGAAGATAAATTAGCTGCAATGCTTGAAATGAAATCCTGGATGCCAACTCACAAAGGGGCAGAGAATCTTCGTTCTGATTTAATGAAAAAAATTTCTGAGTTACGTTCTCAAATAGAGAAAACAAGAAATGTTTCTGCTAAAAGTGGCTCAGGTGGCGGTGCATCAAGCCCAATGTTTGTAAAAAAAGAAGGTGTGGGGCAAGTTGTTATTATTGGTCAACCCAATACTGGAAAATCATGGTTGTTAAATAAACTTGTTGGAAAAGAAGTTACTCCTGTTACTCCTTATCCATTTGCAACAAAAGAACCAGCTCCTGCAATGATGGATTATAATGGTGGTTCAATTCAATTAGTTGAATTACCTGCTTTGATTGAAGATTCAAGCGAAGGTAAAGCTCAAGGTAAAGAAATAATGGGTGCTATTAGAAATGCTGATGCAATTTTGGTTTGTGCAAACTCCGTTCCTGATAAGGATTTGATTGTTAATGAACTTGCAAAAAGTTTTATTTATTTGAATAAAACTCGTCCTCCTATTGATATTAAAGTATCAAGTTTTCCTGGGATTCAAATTTCTGGAAAAGATTTTTTAACATTTCCTGTGGATCAATTGGAACAATATTTAAAAAATTCAGGGTATTCAAATTCACAAGTAATTATTTCAGGAACAATTTCCTCACTTGCGCAAGTAATTGAAGCACTAGATACAAAAATAGTTTATAAAAAAGCAGCTTTTGTAAATCCACTTTTAGTTACTGATCATATTTTAGTTGATGTAAAAGATAGAATATTTTTGATACTAGATAAAATATTAGTTTTTACAAAAAAACCTGGTCAAGAAGCTGATAAAGCTGATCCTATTGCTCTTGATTCAAATGGTACAGTTAGTGATCTTGCAAAAGAATTGCATAAGGATTTAGCAAAAAATTTAAAGCATGCTAAGGTTTGGGGTTCAACTAAATTTCCTGGGCAAATGGTTGGGCCTGAATATATTTTGAAGAACAATGATATAGTTGAAATTTCAATTTAAAAACTAAATTTTGAAAAGTTTAATATTTTGTTTTTTTATTTCAGTTTTTAATTTTGATTATTTTTTTTATTTCTTTTCAGAACTTCCTTTAATATCAGTTTTTGGGTTTTTCTTTAGAAATAAGTAAGCTGCAATTATTAGTACTATTAATCCAATTAAGCCTATTAATTCATAATTTGGTTTACTATATTTAACATTAAATATTTTTTCAAAGTAATGGGGTGTGTTTGAATCAATATATCCGTATGCAAGTATTATTGAGTAATCTCCTTCTGTTGCAAGCGGAGTAGTTATTGAAAAGTTTTCTTCAATAACTCCTTCATCTCCAATAACTTCCATAAAAATTGGTTCAGTGTTTATTTCAAATACAGTTGGAGTTATTACTTCTGCCCCTGCTTTGTAAATATTTTTCCCATAATGATTAATCATTTTGTAATTTATTGTTGTTAAATTTTTTTCGTTATTTTCTTTAGTTTCAACACTTGTAATAATTTCTACTGGTAAGGGTTTTGTTTGAACAAATGCAACTGAAGCATTTTCTTGTACTTCTCCTGTTCCATAGTAAGTATAGATATTTACTTGTTGTTCTTTTGAAGTAACACATTTAATTTTTACTTTTAGTTCAACCGCTTCTCTTGATTTCATTTTTTCTATTTGCTTGTAAGTGAATTCCTTTTCTTCTCCTTCAGCAAATTTTATTCCTGCATCAGCTTGTAATCTTAATTGTACATTTTGTAATTCAAGGTCAGAATCATTTAGTATTTTTATTGTAAGAATAGCAATTTCATTTTCGCCTAAGTATTTTTTATCTGATGAAGTATTCACTAAGAGAGTAGCGTTACTAAATCCAGTTGCAAGAATTAACAATAGTATTATTGAAATTAATTTAGTAAGTTGGTTCATCAAATTCCTCTTCCTTTTTTTTCTTCTTTTTTAAATAAAAGTTCTCATAAACAAATAATCCTACTAAAGCTATTATTAATATTCCTAATGCAATCATCACATAGTCATTTGTGTTATTAACAGTTTGTTTTACTCCTGCTGATATTATTTCTCCTACATTTTTTTGTGCTTTTAATGCATAATCCTTTGCTTTTTCATATTCTGCATTAGTGTATCTGCTTTTTGCACTAGACCAATTAGCAATTAATCCATCTACTGCAGCTTGTTCTACCCATGCATCTTTGTTTTCTTCAGAAAGTATTGCGTTTGCTGCTACTTCAAGTGTTTCAAAGCTCTTATCTACTTTTAGTAGTGCTTCATTTCTTCCATACATCTCTTTCCAAGCAGAATTTCTTAAAGCTCTTGAAGCAAGTGAAGTTGCGTATTGTTCAGAGTTTTTTGCAGCAGAGAATGCTGCTTCTATTGTTGTTCTAAGTTGATCAGTAGTTGCAAAAAAAGAAGGTAAATTTCCTGTTTTGGTTGCAGAAGTTGTTAGTGCTGATTGTAAACTTCTTTTTTCATCAATTGTAAGTGCATCAGTTTCAAGCGAAGCAATTGATTGATTTAATTCAGTTAATCTTGTTTCAAGTTCATTGTAAGATGTTTTGTAATTTGTTATTGCAGTGAAATAATCTTTGTAATAAGTTTCATATTTTGTTAGTTTATTTGTATCAGGTGAAGTGAAGAAATTTTGTTCATAAAGTCTTGCAACTTCAATTTGTTCTGCTAATGAATTACTTTCGCTTACTAATTCATCAAGTTTAGTTTGGATACTTGTGGATTTGTCTATTAATGTTTGGGGAGCTTTAATTTTCTCCAATTGCGTTTTTACTGTGAGTACACTATTTTTCATTGTTGAAAAATATTTTTCTAAATCATAAAAAGTATTTTTGGTTGAATAAGAAAGAGGCCAATTTGCTGCTGCAATACTTTGGTTTAATTCATTCATTTTTGAATAAACTATTGTAGTTCTAATTATTTCTCTTATTTCTAAATCAAGTTTAGCTATTTCTCCAGTGGAATTATTCAGTGGAATATAACAATTAACAACATTATTTTTTCCTGCTGCTACAACAATATATTTTTCGCCTTTGTATTGGATTAGTTCTTTTGAAACACTTGTACTTTCTCCAGTCATTAAGTAATTATTTTGAACAGAAACAATTGCACTTGCTTCATCTGCAGAAAGAGCATTAACGCTACTAATACTTAGTAAAAGTAGTATTAGTAAAACAATTCCTATTAACTTTTTTTGCATGCATTAAAGAAGTAGTTTTTGGTATTAAAACCTTGCTAAAATGGAAAAAATTAGATTTTTGCTGTTACAATACTTTCTTTTCCTTCAAATTTAATTTCTTTAATATTGTGCATTGCTTTTAGTTCAACTTCAACAGAAGAAAGTGTTTGTGGAGCAGTGGCTTTTGCAATTTCATCCTTCAAACTTAGTGTATTGTCTTTTTTTGCTTTCCAAATAGCTGAGTTAAATTCAATTAATTCATTTGAATTAATGGTACTTGTAACACTTCTTTGTATTGGGAATTGTTTGTCTTTGATTTGTTCATTGAATAATTGTAAGTAAATGAAGTGAGTCATTGCTGGATTTATTGGATAGAGTAAAGTAAGGATTGTGTTTAGTGTATCTCTTAAAGTTTTTACCGCTCCATTTCGTTGTGCTTCGCTGAATTTGATTGTGGGGTCATTATTGTATGCTCTTCTTTTTACAGTTTCAACATAGTTGGAAGCAAATTCATCTCTGATAAAATTAATTATTTTAACAACAGGATTGTGGAAATCATACTTTTCATAACCTTCATGTGCTTCCTTAATTAGTTTGTCAGTTTCACTTAAAATCCATTTATCAATTTCCATTAATTCAACATTTTTTTCTTGTTCATTAGTTAGTTCAAACATTGAAACAAATTTACTTACATTCCATAATTTTTCAAGTTGTTTTCCTGCGTTTTCAATTCTAATATAAGAGCATCTAAAGTCTCCCATATCTAAATTTCCTTCGACCGCACACCAAGTTCTAAATGGTCCTGAACCAAATTTAGTAAGTACATCATGAGGATCAATTCCATTTCCTTTTGATTTACTCATTTTTGTTCCATCTTCAGTAACAATGTGGTGGTGTACCCAAGCATCTTTAAAAATTGTTTTTCCTGTTAGTAGATAATCTTTCAGTAGAGTATAGTAAAGCCAAGTTCTGACAATTTCTTTTCCTTGTGGTCTTAGTGAGCATTGTGGATGTGATTTAAAAAATTCAGGGTGTCTTTCATATCCTAAAATATATAATGGTGAAATACTTGAATCAAACCAAGTGTCAAATACTCTTTCGTCACCCTTGAATTCTTTTCCGCCACATTTTTTGCAAGTTCCGTTGAATTCTTCTTTCCAAGGTTGTACATATTTTCCTTTTTCTGCTAATTGTATTTCTCCGCATTTTGTGCAATACCAAGCAGGTACTTCAGTAGCATAAAATCTTCTTCTAGTAATTGGCCAATCAATTGAAACCGAATCAATCCAATCAAGTAAAATTTGTCTTGAAGCTGGTGCGTAAATATTTACTTCTTGTGCAATTCTTCTCATTTCATCTTTGTAATCAAGTTGCTTGAGGTAATATTCTTTCATTTGGATAAATTCAATTGCTGCGTTACTTCTTTCACTTATTGGTGTTCGGTGTGCTGCAGTTGGAGTCATTTTTCGTAAAAGATTTTGTGCTTTCAATCCTTCAATTACTTTTTCTCTTGCTTCTTTAATTTTTAATCCTGCTAAATCACCAGCATTTTCATTTAGTGTTCCATCTTTGTTAATTGCAACTTTTGCATCCAATTTTTGTTCCATGAAAAATCTAATATCAGTTAAATCTCCGTATGAACACATCATCATTATTCCAGTTCCTTTATCAATTTCAGCACTTGGGTGGGCCTTGCAAGGAACTTCTTTGTTAAAATATGGAGTGATTAAAATTTTTCCTTCTAAGTGTTGGTAACGTTTATCTTGAGGATTATAAATTACCATTCCGCATGTGCAAATTAATTCAGGTCTAGTTGTTCCAATTATTACTTCTTCATTAGTACCCTTTACTTTGAATACAATATCATGGAAAAATCCTGGGCGGTCTTCATAAATTATTTCCGAATCAGCAACAGTTGTTTGTAATTTTGGATCCCAGTTAACAACTTTATCAGCTTCGTAAATTAATCCTTTGTTGTATAAATCAATGAAAGTGCTTTGTGTTAGTGCTCTATAAGTTGGTGAATCAGTTTGGTAAATATCGCCTAAATTATTTCCATCTTTCCAGTTAGCAAATCCTATTCCGCATTTGAAAAAAGAATCCACACTTTCACTAGTAGTTTCATTTAATAATTGTCTGCAATATTCTACAGCTTTTTCTCTTCCCACTTTAGTAAAATCAACTTTGTATTTTTTTTCAGCACTAATCTCAATTGGAAGTCCGTTTTGATCTAGGCCCAGAGGGAATAAAACTTCGTGTCCAGTCATTCTTTTGTATCTTGCAATAAAATCCATTATTACGTAAGTGCTTGCGTGTCCGATGTGTACAGGTGAATTAATGTATGGTGGAGGGGTATCAATTGAATAAACAGGTAATTTTGAATCCTTGTTAAATCTAAAAGCATTATTTGCTCTCCACTCTTCGTAGACAACAAGTTCCATTTCTTTGGAAAATCTTTTTTCACTAATCAAACAAATCGCCTTTTTTATAAATAAATTAACACTAAAAGCAATTTAAAGTTGTGGTTTAGCTGAAAAAATCAATAATTGCATATAGTTTTATTTTCTATAATTCAACTAAATTGATATGAAAGATTATTGTGTTCATGTAAATTTCCTTGGAAGAGTTCAAGGCGTTGGGTTTAGATATTTAGTTTTAAAAAAAGCAAATTCTTTTGGGATTAAAGGGTGGGTAAGAAATTCTTGGAAAAATGATTTAGTTGAAGCAGTTTTCTTTGGTGAAGAGAAAAAAGTTAAAGAATTAATTGAAGAATTAAAGCACCCAGCGTATTGGGTAAGAGTAGATAATGTTGCAATTGAAGAAATAGTTTCAAGTGAAAAGTTTACTGAGTTTCAAGTTAGATATTAATTTTTTTTAAATAAAAAAAATATTAAATTTATTTTTTAATTAAAAATAGAATTTGAAAATAAATGGGGTCACGGGGAATTGGACCCCGATCTGTTCCTCACTTCCCTTCATTTCTGGAGGGAACCGTGATACCACTACACTATAACCCCATAGTGATTTTCTAAATTGCTTTTTAGCAATAATTAATTTGTGACTGGAATGTTTATATTCTTAGTGAATGAGGTTTTTTCAAGGCTTTTTTTCTCTTCTTTCTTTGTGCCATTTTAGTATATTGTCAATTGTATTAGCATTATACCCTGCTTCAACAAGTTCTTGTTTAGTAAATCCTTCATAAAGTAATAATCCTAATTGTGCTCTAGCTTCATGAATTTTGTTTAATGGAATTCCTTGTGATACAAGTGTTTTGAATCTAAGTTTTTTATAGTGTGGATCATTTGAGTTGTGCATTTTTGTAATATCTGCAACAAGTTTATCCAATCCCCCTTTAGTCGAAAGATGACCAATAATAAGTTCATGTGTTGGTATTCCAAGATCCATCATCATTTGTGTAGTGTATCCTTGTTCGTGCAAAGAGTGGAAATTTACTCCTCTTTCTTTTTTTAGTCTTTCATATGATCCTTTCAAAACTCTAAATGCAGTTGTTTCTCTTGCTTTGTATCGCATTGCAATTTTTTGAAGTGTATTTGCAGCCTTAGGGCAACTTTTTCCTAAAGGAATATGTTTTGGTACTGGACTCATATAATTAGTTTAATGCTTTTGTGGTTTTTATATGTTACTTTTTTGAATTTTTAGTTAAATAAAAAGTTTTTTACTTAATGTAAGCGTATTGTCCTTTTCTTTTTTCTAAAATTTCTCCCTCTTCTTTTAAAAATTCGCAAATGATTTTTGTTAATATTTTTGAGTAATTAATTTTTTGTGCTAGTTCTTCAATAGTTAGTGCTTTTACTCCTTCAAATGCATTCCCAATTTTTGTTATTCCGTTTTTCAGTAAATCAGTTTGGAGTAAATAGTAAGTTCCTTCAAATGTTCTAATTCCTTTCAAGTGTCCCTCTTTTATTTGTCCTTCATATTCATAAGAAATTGATCTTGCTTTGTCGGTATTTTTTACAGCCAAAAATCCATCATTATCAATATTATATTCTTCTAAACTTTTTTCTGTTGCATTAAAATCTTCAGAATCTTTTTTGCTTCTGTTTGCATTTGCTTCTTCCTCTTTTACTCTATAAACTCCTCTCTTGTAAGTTTCATTTAATTTAAAAATAAATATTTCTCCTTCTCTAATTAATTCACTAAGTGCTTTCTTTTGGTTGTCATTTAATAGTTCTTCAAACTTTCCTTCAACTAGTTCTGATAATTTTCCTTTCTTAATTAATCCAATTACACTTTCTTTTTCATGTTCTAAAGGGTTAGTTAATTCTTCGTGATGTGGTACACTTACGCAAACTTGTTTTCCTTCATTTTTTGCAATAACTTGTTTTTCAATTAGTAAAAATACTCCTTTTTGATTAGGGATTAGTTCGTACTCTTTACCCTCTCCAAGTAACTTTAGTTCTTCCGTACTTAAGGCAACTTTTTTATCAATTATTTTAACCATTTTTTAGTTCACTCTAAACTAAATAGAATCTATAAATATTTAAAGAGAGTTAATTAGCTTCGACAGTTGACTAAATACTAAAAAAAAGTTTTTTTGAAATTAGATTTATGGTGTTCTTGGTGGAACTCTACTTGCTCTTCTTCTTTTCATTGCTGCAATTGCTGCTGCTGTGCCAAGTAAACCTACTCCTGCACCTGCTCCGCCCATAGCTCCTTTTCCAGTATTCTTTAATCCTTGTCCTGTTAAATCAATACTAGGTTTTTTTGGCATATTTTTTAAAGTTGCGCCTACTCCGCCATAAGCTTTAGCATCTTTTTGAATTTGAATTAATTGTTGTGGAGTTAATGTAGCTTTTAGTCCTGCTCCCATTAAAGCTCTGTCAAATCTTCCTGCATTTTCTCGTGCTTGTTTTTTTGCTTGTTCAACAAGAACCATTTCTGCGCCTTTTCTTAAACTTCCTTGTGTAGCGCGGTAATTATTTGATACAGTTGCAGTACCATTTCCTATTCCTGCTCCAATAATTGCTCCGAGTGCAGCAGCTCTTCCTACTCTTTTTGCACCATTGTAAGTAATTCCTACTGCTTTTGTAGTATTTGTAAATCCTTTCTTAATTTTAGTACCAGTCCAACTCATTGCACTTCTAAATTTACCCATAATAATATATTATTCATGAGTTATATTTAATACTTGTAGTTTATTTTATTCTTTTTTTTAAGTAGGTGGTTTTATATATAACTTTTTTTAACTATATTATAGTGTTTTTAATGAAGAAAATTTATTTTGCAATTTTATCAATTTTCTTAATAGCTCTTTTTATTGGGGTAGCTTTCTCTGCTGTTGATGATGTTGCTAAAAAAAATATTTCAACTGTGAGTGGTCAATCAGTAATTGATTATGTTAAGTTTCTTAATTTTACTTTAATTGGCGGAGCAACCACAATTAGTATGGATGAATTATTTAGAAATCAAAATTTAGTTGATATTAATTATGAAATTGATTCTATTAAATCTACTGGATTTTTTGTTAGTAATGAGAAATCCGGGGCATTAAGAGTATATTTGACTAAGAAGGATTATGCTACAACAACTCAAAATATGCTTCTCACTGGAAATTATATGCTTAAAGAAAATTCTAATTTGAAATTGATTAATAGTGTTGATTCTTTCACAAGTGATTATGATTCTAAATTAGTTGATGCTTCTGAATTATATTTTGAATATGTGAAAGGAAGTTATTTTAGTGTAAATTACAAAGGATATGAACTGAAAAATACAACTATTTTCAATCGTCGTACATTAGATGGAAAAACTGGTGTTGATGCGAATTTTATTTTCAGATATGGTTCAAAATATTATAGTGCTCAATTAATCGCTATGCCTTGTGTTGATGCTAATAATAAGTCAGGATTATGCTACACTGTTTATTCAATCGGGGAAGAAGCTCCTCCTGTGCCTAAAGATCCTACTAATCCTGCTGTGCCTACTCCTAATGGAACTTTGGATAAATCTGTTGATTATAGTTGTGGATTTTTTCAAGGTTCGGCTGTTGTTAGTGGGGGAATGAAAGCTTGTATATATAAAAATCAGGCTATTACTACTATTGGTTTTTGTCAACCGTTTATTGTAAGTTCTAGTGTAAATTGTGAAGCAAAAAAGAGTATGGTTCAAAATAATATGGGTGCTGAAAGAGTTGATGGTAATTTAGTTGCATCTCTTGTTCTTAGTGCAAATGAACTTGTTGATGTTGGTACAAAATTTACAATTAAAGTAGGGAATGGCCCTGAAGTGACCTTTACTTCTGATGGGACAAATTTTATTGATTCTGAAAAAAGAGCTTTACTAATTCCTACTTCTTATCTTGGTTCTTTAGATTATGCTATTATGTACCCTTCTACTAATGCACCTAGTTATTATGTTCATGTGACTTTGGACATAGATATGGGTAGCGATCAGGTATATATAACTAAAATAAGTCAAATTAAGTAAAATCTCTCTTTATCCCTCCTTTTAGTTAATTAGTTAAGTTTAAATACTTCTTCTACAGGGTATTATGTAATAACTATAACTTTGTAATTAAACAAAGTTACAATTTTGGGGTTGGGGTTATGATTGTATCAAGTTTGTTTGGAGTTAATCCTGTAGCAACAGCATCAAAGAAGCTTTTTTCACTTGACGTGGATTATTTGTTAGTTGCAGTTCTATTTTTGTTAGTTTTATTTAGTGCTAAAGCAATGGCATTTAGTGTAGTTGCTCCAGAATTAGTGCAAGTAAATGATAAAGCAGTTTTTTACGTTGAATTAAATAATGATTCAGCAAGTTTAGTTGATTTGAAAGTAAATTTTTATTCTCCCGCTGATGCAGTAGTAGTTGCTCCAAAGCAATTAGCACCAAATTCAAAAACAACAGCAAAAATAACTGTTACAAATAATTTCAAAGATAGTAGACAAATTGAGGGGTTAGTTGAAGCAAGTTTTGGAACTCAAATAATTACAAAAGATGTAAATTTATCATTCACACCAAAAAGTAATTCTTCTCAAGATTCTGTTTTATCAGGATTATTTTCATTTGGTGCAACTTTAACTGAATTTAATTTATTTACTCCAACTGATTGGGTAGTATTTATTATTTTAGTTGTAATTTGCGCAGTTTTGTTAGTTTCATTTATTGCAAGAGTAAAAAGGAGGGTTTAATTATGAAATTCAATCATTTTTGCTTACTCGCTGGAGTATTGTTAATTGTTTTATCCTTAAGTGTTTTTGCTAATGCTGCTTGTTCAACTAATGTAACTCAAAGTACTTGTTCATTTTGTAATACAACAACTTCTGCTTGTGGATCAACTTCTACTTGTTCTCCAAATACAACAAATTGCCCTAATCCAGTTTGCGGTAGTGCTCTAAATTCTTGTAATAATGGAAATTTTATTGATGTAAATGATTCAACAACTCAATATAGATGGAGTTGTAAAAATAATTTAGGAAATAGTGTTTGTTGTTCTTTAGATAAACCTTGTAGAGGGGTTTGCGGAAGTGAAGTAAATACTTGTGATAGTGGTGATTTTGTTGATGTTAATGATTCTTCTACTCAAATTAAATGGGTTTGCGCAGGAGTAAGTACTAATACAAATTGCACAGCAAATGTGCCAGTAGATCCTTGTAGTTATGATTTAGCACCTTACATTTTAGAAATTCCTGATTATACAATTAGTTACAAAGAAAATTTGAGAATTGATTTGTGGGATTATGTTAAAGATAGTGATGATTTTCCAAATGAATTAGATATGGGTTCATTTGTTTCTTCAGGTAATATTGGAAATTTGGATTTTATTAATTGTAATATTGTATCAAATAGATATTTTGAATGTAATGTAATTGGATTAGGTGAAATGAATTTTAGTATTAATGTAAGTGATTCTTGTCACAAAATAGCTAATTCAAATTATTTCAAAGTTAGTGTAATAAATGAGGTTCCTAAAATTTTTATTCCAAATCAAACAATTAGTTACACTCAAAGTACAATAGATTTGCTTGATTTATTTAATTATTCTTCAGATGAAGATAAACAATCATTAAGATATGAAGTAATTGCTCAATCAAATTCATATTTTACAAGTTGTTACATTCTTGACCAAAATCATTACCTTTCTTGTTCTTTAGCTTCAGCTAATACTGGAACAAATGATATTACAATAAGAGCAACAGATGTTTTTGGTTTAACTGCAGAAACAACTTTCAAATTAACAATTACAAATACCACTCCTGTTTGGAATAGTATTCCTTCAACTTGCATTAATGAATCAAAAACAAAATTCATAGATTTGAGAAATTATGTTTCAGATACTGAAGATAAAAATAATTTAACTTTTATATTAAACCAAAATACAATAGTTGATGGATTAAGTTGTTCTTTAGTTGATAGTAATTTTATTTCATGCACTTTAGAATCAAACAAAAAATTAAGTGTTGTTTTAGATTTGAATGCGATTGATTCAAAAGGAAATAGTGCAAAAACAAGTGTAACAATTTCTAGCAATTGTTTTGATTCAAATACAGGGGTAATAACATTCCAAGCAGAAACTTACGGTGTTTGTCTTGAGAGTTGTTCTACTTACTCTTTGCCAATATATTTGAAAAATGAAACAAATGCAAAAAAGTGTTTTGATTTTGATTCACAATCAACTCCTTACAATTATTTGAACACATCACTTTCTCAAAACAAAATTTGCTTAAATCCAAAAGAAGAAACAACTTTAACTTTGAGCGTAAATAGTTGCGGAGCAGAGGAAAGAAAATACACTGTTAATGTTTTTGATAATGATTCAAATTTAAGTATGGATTTTAAATTTGAAGTAGGTACTTGTAGTAATTTTGATGGATTTAGACTAGAAGAATTTGACACAACAATTTGCGCAGGCGAAAAGAAAGATGTTTCAGTAATAGTAAAAAACACTTCTTCATCAAGCAAAAAGATTTTCTTAAGTGCAGATAATGAAATGGTTCTTCCTCATTTTGACAAAGAGTACATTACTCTAGCAAGTGGAGAACAAAAAGTTGTTCAATTAACAGTTAATGCTATAGCTCTAAAGAATGGAACAACTCAATTAGTTTCTCTTTCAGGAGATGCAGATTCTTACCATATTGAAAAAGAATTATATTTTGATGTAGTAGATTGTTCTAATATAATAAAAAGAACTTTTGCTCTTTCTGTACCAAGTGTTTGTTTTGATGTTAAGCGAGGACAAACATTAGAAAGTCAATTTTCAATTAGAAGAGAAAGTAATGTAGTAAGTAATTGTTCTTTAATTAAAAAAGATTTCTTCATGAATATTTCAGGAGCAAGTGCAGAACTATCTTACAACACAGTTTCTCTAAAAGAAGGGGAAGGGAAAACAATTCTTTACTCTTTAGTAGTTCCAACAAATGTTAGTGCTGGAAAAAATTATGTTACAATTAATGCTAGTGATGGATCTGAATGGGATTCATTTACTCAAAGTAAAGAAATTTGCTTAAATGTTTTGCCAGAGAGTAGTTCAAGTTTCTTTGTTCGTACCCAATCAAAAGATATAATTTGGTGCGGATCAAACGTATTTGAAGTTGAAGTAGTAAATAACGGTGACCTTGATGAAACTTACTCTTTGTCTTCAATTGAAGTTCCAAATGGTACAAGCGTGAGTTTCTCTGAAGATAGATTTACTGTAAAGAAAGGTGCAAGTAAAATAATTTATGTTTCAGTTTCAACTAATCCAAATGCAATAGTTGCAGATAATCAAAAGATTCAGTTAAAGTTAACTGGTTTAACTCAATTAACTTCAACAATTTACTTTAATATAAAAGAAAAAACAACTTTTGATGATATTCAAATATTGAGTGCAACAAGTGAAATTGATATGAGTGCTAACTCTAGTGCTCCATTTGATTTAGTAATAAGAAATAATTCAGAATTTGCACTAAAAAATATTATAGTTTCAATTGAATCTCTTCCACAAGGAGTGACTTTTGAAGATATTAACATTACTTCTCTTGCTGCAGGGGAATTAATTAAAATTTCAGCTAATCTAACTGCAGAAGATGTAAATGGGGAATTTAACCCATTGTTTGTTGTATCAAGTGGTCAATTAGTAAACAAAAAAGGATTTAGCTTACACATTCAAAATAGTAATGGTGTATTTGCAGGAATGCTTACTGGGTTATTTTCTTTTAATGGTAATTTATTAGAATTCAATGGATTATTTGGGTTAGTAATTTTAGCAATTATTTTAATTGTTTTGGTATGGTTAATTATTTTAGGTGTGTCATTCATAACTAAATCAGAACAAAAAGAAGTATGGATGGAATAATTAAATTAAAGTAATAAAATAATAAAAGTAAAGCAAAAAAGTAAAAAATTAATGGGGTTTGGGTAATATGAGTCATAAAATAATTTCAATGGTATTAGTTTTAGTTCTTTTAATAAGTGTAGTAAGTGCATTAACTGTTAATGGCCCAGTTTCGGCTAATATGAATCAATGTGACTCATTAAAACAAAAATATACTATTTGCTCTGATGTAACTGGATTATATAATATTTCAGTACAATCATCTCAAAGTAATTGGATGACAATTGCTCCAAATTCAATTAATGTGGATGAAAATTCATGCGCTGATTTTTATGCGTTTGTAACTCCTGAGTGTTATGCTAATAGTGGAAGTTATGATTTTAACATTTTAATTTCTGGAACTGAATCAAAAACAATTAAATATAATTTAATAGTTAACCAAGCTCACACTTTCAATTATTCAATAACTCCATTAAATGGAATCTCAAAACCCTGCGAAGCTAGTGATTATAATATTATAGTTAGAAATACAAGTAAATTTGTTGATGAATTTGTTTTTTTACAAAATGGATTAATTGATTCATGGATAATATATCCTCAAACAAAATTTGTAATAAATCCATATTCTTCATATACTGCTTTAATGAGAGTAGTTTCTTCGTGTAACGCAGATGCAAATACTTATTCATTTGATTTAGGATTGTTCAATACTAGAACTAATGCTTCAAGTAAAATAGCTTTAACAAAAATAATAACAAATTATGTTCCTTTTACAGTAACTAATTTATCAGAATCAACAAAATTTAAGTTAAATTCATGCGAAGAATTTGATAAGAATGTTTCATTTAATGTAATGAATAGTTCTGATAAGAATGATGAGTTAACTTTAGAATTACTTGATGAAAATTATGTGAGTTTAAGTAAAACAATTGCTTATTTTGAACAAAGTAAAGTAAAGTTAGATTATAATTCACAAGTGCCTATTTCATTGATTGTAAAGAAAAGAAGTGTAAGTGATTCAAATTTAATTGTTAAAATTAATTCTAAATCATATGCAAAGAGTTATTTTTTCCCAATGGGATTAATTTTGAATAATTGTTATGATTTAAACATAACAAGATTTTCAACTGATGTAAATACTTGTTTTGCTTCAGCTGATTCAGTAATTAATTTTACTAATACTGGTTCAGAAAAATTAGATTTTAATGCAAGCATTTACTTAAATGGTGTATTACTAGAAACTAAACCGATAACAGTTAATGCTTCATTAAGTGTAAAAGAATTATTTAAACTAAATGCAGCAACTATTCCAGCTAATTCAGTTGTAAGTATAAAAGTAGTTGCTCCTTTTATAGAAACTAATTTGGATTATAATTATCTTTTCCAAAATTGTTTTGATGCAGGAATTGATGTATCTAAAATTTTGGTTTGTGAAAATGGATATTTGTCACAAAAAGTTATAATAAAAAATGAAGGAACTATGGCTCAATCATTTAACGCAACTATTGATTCTAATTGGATTTCTATTTCAAATAATTCATTTGATTTGAATGTAAATGAATCAAAAGAAATTATTTTATCAGGTAATGTGCCTTTAAGTTATGCAGATCAACAAACAATTGTTGTAAAATCAAATTCAATTAATATTTCAAAATCAATTCCTGTTGTTACTTTAACTAACGAAGAATGTAATGATTTGAATATCAAAATAGTTAAAGTAATTGATGCTAATTGTTGTGAAGGAAAAATAGTTCCATTAACAATAAGAAATAATGGTTATTTTGTACAAAATATTAAGTTAGGTGTAGTTTCTCCTGTTTGGGTTACTATTAGTGATTCAAATATTAACTCTGTTCCTAATACACAAAATACAACTTATTTGCATTTAGCTCCTCCTGCAGGAACGGATGGGAATTTTGATGCATTTATTACTCTAAAAACAGATAAAAATATTCAAAGAGATATTAATTTCATAATTCATGTATTTGGTGGGGCTTGTGAAGTTCCTAGTGGATTTGATATTGATACTAACTCTAAAGTAACTGATTTGAATGGATTAAAAGTTACTGAAGTAACTTTTGATTTTGTAGTATTAAATGATTCAAATGCAGATTTTATTGTTAATGATATTTTTGTTAATGATTTAAATGCTGTAGTAAAGTTTGATTCAAATAGATTGCTAAAACCAACTCAGAGTATGACTGCTCAAATAGTTGCTTGGTTTACAGGCAGTGTTCCAACTGATAAGAATGTTTCAGTAGTAATAGAAACTTCAAATGGAGTAGTTACAAAGACTCAATTAATTTCTTTTGCAGGTAAAGATCAATTATTCTCAATAACTGGTTGGTTTGGGGTATATTCAGCTCCAATATTTGGATTCATATTATTCATACTAATTGTTGGAATAGTAATATTACTATTCGCACCAGCTAAAAAAAAGAAAAATGGGTTTAGAAAATAAATTTATTGAATTTCTTTAATGTATTTTTTTTAAGTACATTAAAGAAAATTATTTTTTTATTTTTATTTTTTAAATAAATTTATTTTTACTAAGGTTAAAGACTTGTTTTTAAATTGTTTTTTTGATAAATATGTTTGTGGTTGCTTGATTTTAGATTTTATTAAAACAAATGAACTTAATGCAGAATTAATTAAGTTTCCTACTGATGTTTCTATTGAAAAGGTTCTTTTTCAAACTAAATCAAATATTTCTTCCTATGCTAGAGCAAGTGTTTTTGTAGATGAAAAAATGGATTTTTTTATAGTAATAGGTATTGCTAGTGAAAAAATTGGTATTAGTGAAGCAGAAGATTTATTTGATAAGAATTTAGAAGAAATTGATTCTAGTGAAGTGTTAAAATTAACTGGGTTTGAAAAAGAATATTTTCCGCCTATTTCAATTCTTGGAGCGAAAGTTATTTTTACAAAACTTGCGGAAAAGCAAAAGAAATTGATTTTTGAATTAAGTCCAAGGGAGTTTTTAGTTATTGATATTTTATCAATTAAAAAATCTCAAGAATTAAGTGATTACTTTTTTGAAGAAAAGTAGTTGTTTTAATAGTGAAAAACACTGTTTTTAGTGCATTAATTTTAATCTTTTTAGTTAATTTTGATTTAACCGAATACCTTTAGGGTTTCTTTTAGAGTCTTAGTAAAGAATAGTATCTCTTCTTCTGTGTTGTACAGGTAGAAGCTCGCTCTTGCAAGTCCTTCTTTGTTTAAACTTGAAACTAAAGGTTCTGCGCAGTGCATTCCGCTTCTAATACAAATATTTTCTGCTTCACTTAATGCCATTGCTAATTCGTGGGCAGAAAGAAGAGTGGACTCAAATAAAATAATTCCTCCTTGTTTTTTAGAATCAAGGGGCCCATATATTTTTACTGAATCAATTTTACTCATTTCTTCAAGAGCAAGTTTAGTTAAGTTTTCTTCATGTTTTGCAATATTATTCATTCCAATTTTTTTTAGGTATTCGCAAGCAGCTTTTATTCCGTAGGATCCAGCAATGTTTGGTGTTCCTGCTTCAAATTTATTTGGTAAAGTATTCCAACTTGATTTATGTAATTCAACGGAGTGAATCATATCTCCTCCAAACATAAATGGTTCATTTGCTTCTAATATTTTTTTCTTTCCAATTAGTGCTCCAGTTCCAGTTGGCGCAAGCATTTTGTGTCCTGAAAAAGTCAAAAAGTCAACATCCATTTGCGAGAAATTAACTTCTTGGTGTGGGATTAATTGTGCTCCATCAACACAAATAAGTGCTCCTTCATTGTGAGTTTTTTTAGTAATTTCTCTTATGTTAGGGAGAGTTGCAACAGTGTTACTTGCAGCAGTAATTGAAACTAATTTTGCTCCTTTTACTTTTGTTTCAAAATCATTCATATCAAGTGTGTAATCTTTGTTCAATTCAACAAATTCAAGGTTTATTCCAATTTTTTTCTCCAAGTATTGCCAGGGAACAATATTTGAGTGGTGTTCCATTTTTGAAACAAGTATTTTATCTCCTTTTTTAAAATAATCAGAATTCCATAAGGAGTACATTACTAAATTCAATCCTTCAGTTGCATTTCTAACAAAAATAGTTTCTTCTTTTTTTGCTCCAACAAATTTTGCGACAGTTTCATGGCTAGCTTCATGTTCGCGTGATGCTTCTTCACTTAAAATATGTAATCCTCTGTGAACATTTGCAGAAATATTTTCATAATAGTTTTTCTCAGCAGCAATTACTTGGTTTGGTTTTAATGAAGTAGCTGCATTATCAAGGTAAACAATTTTTTTTCCTCTAATTATTCTTTGTAATAGTGGAAAATCTTCTCTTATTTGCTGTGTATTCATCTGTATTATTTTTCATTCAAAAGGGGTTTTAAATACTTAGTTTCCCTTTTTTAACAGGGATAAAGTATGTTGTTTGATTTGCATTTGCATTCAAGATTTAGTATTGATGCTTTAACTAAACCTTCTACAATTGTTAAAGTATGTAAATCCCAAGGAATTGGTTTTGCTTTAACTGATCACAATAATATGGGTGCTTACAAAGGGGACAATAATATTAAACAATTAGCAAAAAAGGAAAGTGTTTTTTTAATTCCTGGGGAAGAAATAAAAGTTTTGAATAATAAAAAACAAAAAAAGTGTGTTGGTGAAGTAATTGGATATTTTTTAACAGAACCTATTATTCCTTCTACTTTTGAAGAAATAGTTGATGATATAAGAAGTCAAGGTGCTCTTTTGTCTTGTCCTCACCCTTTTGATTGGCCAAGAAAAAATTTCAAATCTTTTCCAAAAGAGTGGCGAGTGTTTGATTGTATGGAAGTTTATAATGCAAGAGCATATTACCAAGGGTTAAACAAAAAATCAGAACAATTCTTTTCAAGTGAGATGGTTAATAAGAAAATTGCTGCACTTGGTGTAAGTGATGCTCACACTCCTGAAGAAATTGGAAATGGTTTAACTGAAATTGATGCAGTTAATGAAGAAGAGTTTAGAAAAGAAATAAAGAAATGTAGAACTAATGTAGTTGCAAATGAAAAAGCAAAATTATGGCATCATGTTCAAACTCAAATGGCAAGAAATAGTTGGATGAAAGAAAGATAATTAATTTCTTTTAGGTTTTGGATATGTTTTCTGCTCATTTGCGAAATAAAGCTTTTTTTAATTCTCTTAGGGTGGGCTTAGCTTTTTTGCCTGTTGCAATATTTGTTTCAATGTTTGAATTTGCCCTTCCTTTAGGTATTGAAGAGATTGGTAATGATGTTACATTAGTTGGTTTATTTATCGGGATTGCATGGATTATTGTAACAATACTTGATTTGCTTTCAGGAGATTTAGCTGATATTATTGGAAAAAAAAGAGGAACTTTGCTTGGTCTAACTTTATTCATGATTTTTACTTTTTTATTTGGTTTAACAACTAATATTTGGATTTTGTTTTTCTTAATGATTTTTGCATATATTGGTTATGATTTTTTTTACATTGCTGTTCAAGGATTTGTTGTTTCAACTTCACCTAAAAAATATTTTAATTTTGCAGCTGAAGGATTTTATCCTTTGTGGGATTTTGGTTTTATTTTTGGTCCTCTACTTGGTGCTTTTTTGATTACTTCTTTTGGTCAAAATTCAATTTATTTTACTTCTCTTATATTTTGTGGTATTGCTCTTATTTTTGGGTTGTTTTTACCAAAACCAACTAAAAGTAATAAAAAAGGAATTATTGAAAAGAAAGTTTCTTTACATGAATTTTTTGTTTATTTAAATTATTTATTTAAGAAAGATTTTTGGCTTCTTTTAGGTTCAATGTCTTGTGCTTTTTGGTATATGTTGATGATAATTGCAATTCCTTTATTTTTTATTGTAAGTGAAGGAGATATTTGGTTAAGTGCTTTCATTTTAACTGCATTTATGATTCCAATTTTTTTAACGGATATAATAGTTAATTATGTTGCTTCATCAAGAAATAAACGTTTTATTCTTGTTTGTTTAGGATATACTTTAGCAGGAGTTTCATTAATTGCTTTTTTTATTAGTAATGATAATTTAGTAATGGCGATTTGTGCGGCATTAAGTACATTTGGGTTTCAAACAGTTTGGGCTACTTTTGATATAGAAGCAGGGCTACTTGCAAAGAAAGGAAAAGAAGCAATGACTGAAAGTGCTTTCTTTTTTTCAAAGAACTTAGGGTTTGATTTTGCTCCTTTCTTTTTTGCTATAGTTGTAGCATTTTTGGGAATAAAAGCGCCTTTTGTAGTATTTGGCTTAATAAGTTTGCTTTTTGCAGTAGTGTTTTTATTAAAACATAAACAAATTGTTTTCAAATAAACTATTAACTTAAAAAAAGTTTTTGAAAAGAAACTTTCTTTAGTTTCTTCTCAATTATTATATTTAATTTTCAACAAATCAATTAATCTTTTTCCATTTTCAATTCTCGGATTTGTTCTTTTATTTCTTCGAGTATCTTTTCAGAGTGTGCACTTACAAACTTTATTGTTCCTGCGCATTCATGTCCTCCACCGTCAATATTAGCCTCTGGCATTTTTTCTTTCAAGTGCTCAATTATTTTAGCAATTGGAAGAACCGGTTTTGTTGCTCTTAAAATAATCATGTCAGAAAGTAATCCTAGAGTTATTACTGCATGGTTTTCCTTTCCTTCTGATATTTCATCATGAACCATTCCAATTACTTTTCCTGCAGGAGGGTACTTGAATCTTACAGTGTATTTTTCAAGATCAATGTGAGAGAATATTACTCCGTTTAATTCTTGAGTTTTTACATAAGGCATTGTACTTTGTAATTGTATTGCCATTCCTCTTGAAGTTTCTTCAAAGATTAATTTTACAACTTCATCATTTGTGAAGAATTCTTCATAAACTCCATCTCCTGCATCAAATCTCAAATTGTATGAAGCAAAATCAATTGCAACTCCAATTTTTTGTAATTCTTCAACAGTTTTTCCACTATTCTTTATGTATTGTTCAATTTCAGTTCCTTCACATCTATCGCTGATTCCGGCTAAAGCTGGAATTAATTTGTTTTCAAATTTATCATTTACTAATCTTGCAACTTCGTAAGATAACATTGCTGCACAAATTTTACTATCATATCCAAAAATATATGGATTCAAATGAAGTGAAAGTAGTGGACAAACACTTGTTTTACCATTTACTATTTCTCCGGGATTGTGATGATCAATTACAACAATTTCAAATCCAAGTGCGTGCATCATTTTTAATGCGAAGTAATCTTCATGAGTTGAACCATTATCAATTATTACAATAAGTGGTTTTTTTTGACTAAAATCATTCACTAATCTTTTTGATAGTGATAAATCTTTTAGCATATCAGTTGTTTCATAAAACGGAGCTTTACTTGGACTTCTGTACAAATTATATTGTGGGTTTGTTCCAAACTCTATCATGAAATCATTTAGTGCTTTTTCAATTGCAATTCCGGCAGATATCCCATCTGCATCCGCGTGGTGTCTAATTAAAACCGGTTCTCCGCTAATAACTGCTTTTCTTAATCTTGCTGCAATTAAGTAAAACCTATTTCTCATTTTTTCATATTTTTCAGAATTTACAGAAAAAGGTTTTTGAGTAGGTTGACTTTTTTCATCAATTATTTTAGAAAAATCAGCCGTAGATTTTCTCATTACATCTATTTCAATTTGTTTTTTTCCAGCTCTTTCAGTAACAAATCCTTCTAAGAAAACCGTTTCATCAACATCAAAATTTGATTCTTTAGTTACTGCATCAATTATTCCAGTTCCATCACTTACTTGGAAAACTACTGGCCCAGGCTTAGCTTTTCTTATTATTTTTACATCGCCACTAAATGTACTATTTTGAGTAGCTTCTGATATTTTATTTACATATTTTTTTTGCATATTTAATCACTTTTTTTATTTTTTTCCTTCAAATTACTTAGAAAATAGATTAACAACCAATCTCAAAAGATTTGGTACTATTCTTTATATTTGATAAAGAAATTCTTATTATTATAGTATTTAAATGTTCTTTTTGGGAAGATTTTTTAAAAAAAAGTAATTTTTAGTTATAGTTAGTATATCTAGATTTAAAATTGGTATTTTTTTAGTTCTTCAACAATCTTCAAAGCACATGCATTTACACTTAATATATTTGTTGAATATTCAATATCTTTCGCTTTTTGGTAAGCTTCTTTTCTTTTTGCAAGCATGTGTTTAATTTCTTCAAGAGGATCTTTATCAGTTAATGCAGGTCTATTCTTATCTCCATTAATTCTAGAATAAATAACCTCAGGAGAAGCGGTAAGTAATATTACAAATCCTTTTTCTTTTAGTAATTCTATATTTTCTTCTTTATTAGTAATTCCTCCTCCGCATGAAACCACAAGAGGATCTTTATTTAAATTTTTTAATGCATTTGATTCGTACTCTCTGAATTTAGTTTCGCCTTCGTTTTGGAAAATTTGAGGAATAGTTTTTCCTGCTTGTTTAACAATTTCCTCATCAAGGTCAATAAAGTTAATTCCAAGTTTTTTAGCAACATTTTTCCCGATTGTTGTTTTTCCTGTTCCTCGGTAACCAATTAAAAAAATAATTTTTTTGCTTTGTTCTCTATCTATTATTTTTTCAATTTCTTCATAAAAGTTAGGAAAACTTTTGTCAACCGCTCTTTCATTTTCAATCTTAACTCCTGGGATTTTTAGTCCTGCAATAGTAAAACTCATTGCAATTCTGTGATCATTATTAGAATCAATAATTGCTCCGTGTAAATCTTTTCCAGAGTTTCCTATAACACTTAAATAATCTTTTCCACAAGTTGCATCAACACCTAATTGTTTTAGTGCATTAACAGTAACACTCAATCGGTCTGATTCTTTTATTCTTAAGTGTTCAACATTAGTTATTTTTGTTTCTCCTTGTGCAAAAGTGCTGACAACTGCTAAAGGCATTACAATATCAGGGTAATCATTCATATCTATTTCGCCTAATCCTTTGAGTGAATTAGTGCCTTCTAAACTAACTGAATCTTTTTCCCAAATCACTTTACAACCCATTTTTTCAAGTGCATTAATAAAAAATTTATCTCCTTGTTTTGAATCTTTATTTAAATTATTTACTTTTACTTTTCCGTTTAATATTGCTGCGCTAGCAAAGAAATATGCTGCGTTGCTATAATCACCTTCAATTAGAATTTCTTTTCCAATATACTCTTGGCCAGATTTTACTTCAAATGATTCATAATTATTATGTGTTGCGTTAACTCCAAATTCTTTCATTGATTGAATTGTAACATCAATATAAGGTTTTGAACTCAATTGGCCTATAGTTTCTATTTTTACATCTTTTTTAGCATAAGGTGCAGCAACTAAGATAGAAGAAAAGTATTGAGAACTTTTATCTCCTGCTAATGGGGCAATTCCTCCAATAAATGAATTGCACTTTACTTTAATTGGTGGGCACCCATTTTGATTAATTGAAATTGCTTCTACTCCAAGTGGTTTTAGTGCATCAAGTAAATCTTGAATTGGTCTTCCAGTTCGCATTCTTTCAATACCGTCAAGAGTCACAAATTCATTTCCTTGTGCAAGTCCTGCAATTGAAACTAAAAATCTAATAGTTAATCCTGAGTTTCCAACAAAAATAGTTTCTTTTGGAGCAATTGGTTTTCCATTTACCCCCATTATTTTAATTTCATTTTTTTCTTTTAATATTTTTATTTTAGCTCCTAATTGTTCCATTGCTTTCATTGCATATTCTTGATCTTCAGCAATTAATCCTCGTTTAATTATAGTTTCTCCTTTAGCTAGCGAAGCAATAATTATTGCGCGAAGGGTGTGTGCTTTTGAAGGTGGTGCATTAATTGTGCCAAAAATAGTTTTTGCTGGAACAATTTCTTTCAAATTAACACCAAAGAATTATTTTTTAGTTTCGTTGATATTTGCTCGTTGTCTCAAATAATGGTCGCACAAAACAATTGCACTCATTGCTTCCACTATTGGTACTGCTCTTGGTAAAACACAAGCATCATGTCTTCCTTCTGAAATAAATTCAATTTCTTTCAAATCTTTATTAATTGTATTTTGTTTTTTGAATATAGTTCCAGTAGGTTTGAAAGCTACTCTAAAAATAATTGGCATTCCATTTGAAATCCCACCTTGGATTCCTCCTGAATTATTTGTTTTTGTAATTACTTTGCCTTTTTCCATTTTGAATTCATCATTGTGTTCGCTTCCAAGCAATTGTGTTCCATTAAATCCAGAACCAATTTCAAATCCCTTTGATGCATTAATACTCATCATTGCTTTAGCTAAATCGCTTGAGAGTTTATCAAAAAGCGGTTCGCCAAGTCCAACAGGAACATTTCTAATTACACATTCAATTACTCCTCCGAGTGAATCTCCATTAGAAGCAGTTTTTTCTATTAATGAAAGCATTTTTTCAGCTACCTTTTTATCAGGACATCGAACAATATTTGATTCCACTTCTTTTGTAGTAACTTTTTCTAAATCAATTTCTGCTTGAATATCTTTTACACTTTTAACATAAGCAATTATTTCTATTCCTAATTTTTCTAAAAGTATTTTTTTAGCTATTGCTCCTGCTGCAACGTGACCCGCAGTTGCTCGGGCAGAACTTCTTCCTCCGCCAAATGGATCTCTTATTCCATATTTTGATTCATAAGTAAAATCTGCGTGACTTGGGCGATATAATTTTTGAATGTTAGTATAATCCGAAGATTTTTGATCTTTATTAAAAATAACAAGTGAAATTGGAGTTCCTGTGGTTTTTCCCTCAAACACTCCTGAAAGAATTTCAACTTTGTCCTCTTCTTTTCTTTGAGTTGTAATTTTGCTTTGAGCGGGTTTTCTTCGATCAAGTTCTTTTTGAATGTCACTCTCAGAGATTTTTATTAAAGATGGGCATCCATCAATAACTACTCCTACTCCTTTCCCATGGGATTCTCCCCAATTAGTAATTTTAAATAATTTCCCAAATGAATTTCCTGCCATAAAACCACTTTAAATTTTTTTATTTATTTTAAATTAATAATAGTCTTTTGTTATTATTTTTCCTAAAAAACTATTATATATTTTGATTTAAACCCTATTTAAACCCTATTTCTTAAAAATTAAAAAAGCTGTTTTGTTAGTTATTTTTTATATATTGTGTTGTTTAATCTGTAATAATATGTACACTTTTTCATTAAATTTTAGGTATTTTGTAAAAAAGTGATTTAATTAATTTTTCTTAATTATTTTTGCTATTCCTCTTTCCCCATTAAGTTCTATTTCATCTCCTTCATGAATAGTGTTAATATTGGCTTGTATAATACAAGGTATATTTTTCTCTCTTGCTACAATAGCTGGGTGGGATAATTCTCCGCCTACAGAACTTATTATTCCAAGTGCACTTTTGTAAGTTACAACTAAATTCGGAGAAAAATAATTTGTTATAATAATTTTTCCTGAAAAATCTTTTTTTAAATCAGAATCATTTTTTACAAAAGTTGCAATTCCTTTAATATTAGTTTTTGCTCCAACACTTACTCCAATTATTTCTTCAAGTGCATTCAAATTAATTTTTTCTTCAAAGAACCATTTGTTTAAATAAATTAATTTATTAGGAAGATTGTTTTTTGAGTTTATTTCAAAATTTAATTTTCTTTCATTAGTGAGTTTAAGTATTTCCTTGAGTTTGTTTTCTTTTATTTCACTAATTTCTTTTGTTGATAAATAAAAAATATTTTCACCAAGATTAAATTTTCTTCCAATGCTCAAATATGCTTTTCGTTGTACTGCTAAATATCTTGCGCAGATAATTTTTAGTGTCTCTCTAAGTATCATCCATTTATCAATTGGTAATTTGAGTGATTCAAATTCGTTAATTAGATTTGTATTGTCAAACACTCTTGTCTGGGATATATCATAAATATTTTTTCCAAAATAACTAGTATCAATTAATTTATCCTCTTCATTTTTTATATTTTTAATTGAATCATATATTTTTTTTGTTTCATTTATTAATTCAACAATTTGTTCACTTGGTTTTAATTTAATCAAATAAGCAAGTGACATAAGAAAAGAGTATTTCATGCATTTTACTGCTTTTTCTAGTGCATATTCTGCTTCAAATAATTCAAAATCTAGTTTATCTTTATTAGTTTCCCAATAATTTTTTGATTCTTCCAATTGAATTTTAATTTCTGGAAGAATTTCATTTATTAAGAATGCATCAATAACAATTTGTTTTGTTTGAGAAATAATATCAAAAGGGGCACTTAGAAGTCTTATTGTAAAATCTGTTGAGATTGGTTTTATTTGAATTAGTTTTTTATTTTTATATTCAAATAATGGTTTTGGTCCTATTGAATAAATATATTGATTTTCAATATTTTTACAGAAATAAAGTTCATTATTAATAAATAAAGTGTACTCTTTTCCTTTTGGTATTTCTCCTAAACCTAATTCAAAATATGCTTCCCAAAATGGGCCTTGTTCAGAGAATATTTTTTCAAAGAATTCTTTTGTTGATTCTTTAGCGAAAGGTACAAGAAATGAATTTTCATTTTTTTCAAGAATTATACACTCATTTTTTTTAAATTCATTTTTATTAAAGAATATATTAAGTGAGTTCAAATTATTTTGAATTGTTTCTTCTTGAGTCATAAAATCACTTTATTGTATAGTGTAAGTTTCCACACAAGATCCTTTTGAACTAATTATAGTTCCGCTAGTAAAATCTGTACTATTAAGTATTATTGGGCAAATTATTCTTTTTTGAACATTTTCGGTTAATGAAAAACAATTGTTTGTGGGTTTTATTGATTTGCTTTGTGTGTCCCAAGTTATTATACATTCATTAAGGTTCATTGGGTTAAAAATTAGTAATTGAGTAATTTTTTCTTTTTCAGTTTGTACTTCTTGAGCGGAAGTATAAGAATCAGCTTTTTGACTTGATCCTAAAGAATTTGAAATATCAAATAAAGGTGTTGATGCAGGAGCGGATTGTTGTTGTTCTATTCCTTGTCCATTTATTATAATTGCTTTTGTTTCAATTGAATAATAACCAACAAGGGAAGATGAAATAAATACAAATATACAAAAAATTGTTATACTTTTTAGCATTATTTTTTTTGTTTGTATATCTACTATGGAGATTTTTTTATAATTGTATAAAAATAATATTATTTCACATATAATTGCCGCAATTAATCCAGTATAAATTGCTTCATTGAATAAAACTGGGTTTACTATTATTATTGCAACTATTGTTGATAAAATTAATAATGTTGTTTTCCCTATTATTTCCATTACAAAACCAATTTTTGAAGACAGTTTTTTTTTATTTATTGTGTCTTTGTTTGAAAAACTTTTTGCAGCAATAAATACTGCAATTGTAATTATTGTATTTGCTAAAAAGGCAGTTAATGATAAAGTAGCTACATACACTACTGGTGCAATTACTGCAATTGCGCTGCTAAAGCTGAATAAAAATAAAAATAGTAAAATTGATATGATTTTTTTCATTTTATTCACCAAGTATTTGTAAAGCATTTGTAAAAAAACTTATCTTATTTGTATTATTTTTTTGACAATTGTAATAGTAAGTGTATTTGTCATCTTTTTGTATTTCAATATAATTGTAATTTGATTCAATTGGCGTGCAAAGTGTTTCTTTAAGAAGAACTTGAGCATTTGTTAATTGTTTTAGTTGATTAACTTTTTCTACAGTAAGTGTTTTCATGGATGCGCTTGTCATAGTATTTCCAGTGTGAAAAGTTGAAATTAATAATCCATTTGAGTGAAGGTGTCTATCAATTACTCCTTTTTCATCATATGTTATTAAATGAACAAAATAATTATCAGTAACTTTTGATAATGTCAATTTTTCTATTATTTCATTAAAAAATGAATCAAATTCATTTGAATCAAAACAAATTTTTTGTACAGTATTATTTTCAAATAAAATTATTTCTTTTGGGCCATATTCGCAATCAGTTCCATTTTTTGCTAGTTCTTTTGATTTATTAAATAAATTAGTTGCAATTTCTTTTTGTATTGTAAATGTTTTTACTTGATTTTCAAGATCAAGATTACTTTTTCCTATTTTTTCAAATACTTCTCCACTTGGAACAATAATTATCTCATGAAAGTTATTTTCATCAATTACTATCTCAAAATAGCTTGTGGGTGTTTTTTCTTCAACGCATCCAGTTAATAGAATAAACAAAAAAATTAGCAAGATTCCAATTATTGGTATTTTCATGAAGTAAATACTCTCTTTTTCTTTAAAAACCCTATCTCTTTTTTTCGGTTGAGTATTTTGGCAAAATGGTGCCTTTTTATTGCTTTTCAAACAATATTTATCTGCCCATGATGAAGTAAATCCCTGATGATTTAATGATTAGTTAATCCAACTCTGAGGCAATTAATAATTATAAAAAAAAATAAATCTTTGTGAATTATTATGATTTCAAAGGTTCGTGGAAAAATTGGTCCGTTGCAAAATATTCTTGCATATCCTTTCATTAAACTAAGAATTGATCCTAATTTAATTTCTGTTTTTGGATTAATTTTAGCATTAATTGGAGCTTATTTTGTTACTCAACAAAATTGGTTGTTAGCATTAACCTTTTTCATTCTTGCTCCAACCATGGATTTGATTGATGGTACTGTTGCAAGAGCACTAAATAAGCGAAGCAATTGGGGTAATTATTTTGAAACAATGATAGACAAATTAGTTGATTTTGCAATGCTTGGTAGTTTTGTATTTTTATCAATTTATTCTATTCCTGCAGTATTAGCACTAGGTTTTTCTGCAGTTTCTAGTTATGCAAAACCCAGGGTTGGTTTAATTATTATTACTGATAATAGGGATTGGCCTGCAATTGGAGAACACGCTGATAAATTAGTTATTTTATTAATTGGACTTTTGCTTGCTGCAATTGGATTTAATTATTTAGAATATTTCTTATACTTCATTGCATTAATTTGTGCAATTGGTTCAGTTCAAAGAATGATTTATGCTAAGAATTTAATTAAAGAAGCAGAAAAAAAAGGAACTTTACTTCCTTATATAAAAAAGAAAATGGAAAGATGAATATTAAGTTAAGTTTTAAGTTAAGTTATTATTAATTTAATTATGTTTTTTTAGTATTTCTTTTGCGATTTTTAAGAATTCTTTATTGTTTTTCACTTTGAAAAATATAATATCTTTTCGTATTTTCATTAATCTATCGCTCTCTGAATCTCCAAATGCGTAAGCAATTATTTTGTCTTTAGGCATTACTCCAACTTTTTTTAGTGCTCTAAGTACTCCAATGTGTTTTCCCATTTCTTTTGGTTCAATTGCAATTCCTGCTCCTATATCAAATACATCAAGCTCTACTGGACTTCCATATTTGTGTGTTTTTTTGAATGCCTCTGAAAGTTTTTCTACAATAATTAAAGCTTCTTTAACCATTCTTTTTCTTTCGTGTGTTTTGTTATCTTCAAGTTCGAAAAAGAATCTTGCATCAGTTAGAAGTCTTTTTTCTCTTGCTGAACGTAATTTGAATCCTGCGTACTTTAATGCATTTCTAATATCATTTCCTAAAAGCATTTTGTATAGCATCATTTGATCTAAGTGTGCAAAAGTTTCTCGTTTGATTACTGGTTTTAACTGAATTATTGCATTTCCATTTTTAAAAACAGGTTTTCCATTTTTTGTATGAAATTCATGTGCATAAGTAACATGTTCGAGTCCGCTTGATGCATAAATAAGTGAATCATCAAGCAAATTAAATTTCTTTAAAACTTCTTCAACTCCGTTTCTTGTTCTTATTTCAACTGATGAACGAGCAGTTATGAAAACTAATTTGAATTTCTTTTGAACAAATTCTTTTAGTAGTTTTATTGATTCTTCAGATATTTGTGGAGGTATATCTGGGATAAATTCATTTGTTGGAGTAATTACTCCGTCAATATCTAAAAACAGGAATCTGTATTCATTAAAGGCATTATTTTTAGTAGGCATTTTCACTAAATAGTAAGTTGCATAACCTATTTAATGATTTATTATTGTTAATATTTTGGTGAAGTGAGTATGGTTATTGCTTTTGAAGATTGGGCTAAAGTAGAATTAAGAGTTGGTTTAATTTGCGAAGTAGAAGATGTTTTAGGAAAGGATAAGTTATACAAAATGACTGTTGATTTTGGAACAGAACTTGGTATGAAAACAATTTTGGCAGGAATTAAATTTTATTATGCTAAGGAAGAAATAAAGGGAAAGAAATCAATTTTTGTTTTTAATTTAGCTCCTAGAGCTTTAGCTGGTTTTGAAAGTCAAGGAATGATTTTAGCGGCAAAGAACAATGAAGGTAAATTCAAAATTACATTTGTTGATGAAAGTGTTTTGCAAGGAACTAGACTTGAGTAATTTAATTAGGATATTAATTTAATTTAAGTAATTAAATTAATTTTATTAAGGGATATAAAATAAAACTGGGGTTCCTGCTATTAACATTACTAATAGTAAACTTAGTATAAGTGCTATTCTTAGTGTTCTTCCTATTGTGTATTTTGATTGAAATATAAAAATTGACTCATACATTAAGTAAAGTCCTGCTAAAATATTTGCTAGGGCCATTCCCCAATTTGGTAAAAAAATTAATGAGATAGTCCCAGTTATTGCTAAAGCTGCTCCTAATATCTTCCAATAGAATCCTACTTCAAAATTCCCAACAGGGATAAAAGCACTATTTGGAGTATCTGCAAGTATATCTTTTGTTAATTTAATTTGTTTAATCTTTTTTGCTTCTTTAAGAGTAGTTTCAAATGGGAAAACAAATATATTTTTGCATCTATTACATTTGTATTGTTCTAAACCTGCAACTTCTGTTGCCTTATCTTCTTTATAAAATTTAAAATCAGTTGAAGCACATATTGGGCAGAGTTGTATATAATTTTCTTTTGCTTGCATAACTTTAGTTAGATTTTATTCTATTTAAATCTTTCTTATGAATGAAATTAAAAAAATTCAAAATTAGGTTTATGCTAAGAGAGTAATGATTGCAGGAAAAGCTATAATTACTCCAATCATTGCGCCTACATTTGTTAGTGCTGCAACTATCAAAATGTGTGTTACTTTGTTGTTATAAAATTGTCCAACTGAAGATACTTCTGGCAGGTTTTCAAAATCCATTACTCTTGGAGAATTGAATCTTGCTTCAACAAGTCCACTGACCCATCCTGCTGCAAGTGCCGGGTGCAGTGTTGTTATTGGTGCACTAACAAAAGCTGCAATTACTGAGAAAGGGTGTGCTCTTGCAAGTATTGCTCCTAAAGCGGAGAAAGTTCCAGTTATTACTATCCAATAAAGTAAAACTCCAAAAGTTGCATCAAATCCTTTTGATATTAATGAATAAGCTAAAATTGCAACAAATAAAATTGGTAGTGCAATTGTAACATATTTTAACCAATTTTTCTTTTGAGGTATTTTATTTAGTTCTGCTAAATTAATTTTTTTATCAGAATTTAAGTGCGCAACTATTCCGTCTAAGTGGCCTGCTCCAACAACTGCAACAATCTTTTTCCCAGGGCTGTGTTTAATCATTTCAGAAATGTATAAATCTCTTTCATCAACTAGAACCCTTTTTATTGAAGGAAATTGTTTTCCTAGTTCTTTCATTAAATTGTTTATCAAATCTTCTTTTTTTAGTTCTTCAATTTTTTCAACAGTAATTTTTTCTCCAACACCAAAAAATCCGCCTACAAAAGAAGTAGCTAATTTTACTTTTTCTCCTAAACCCATTTCACTGAAAGCTTTTTTTAATGTAATTTTAACATCTCTGTCAAGTAGTTGTATTGGAGTTTGTTTTTCTTGAGCAAGTTTAAGAGCAGTAAGCATTTCTGCGCCTGGTTGTATCCCTACTTGTTTTCCTATTTGTCTTTGCATGTTTGATAAAAATATATTTAATAAAAATAAGTAAGTTTTTCCTGTTCGGATAATTTCAACTAAATTAGTTTCTTGCCATTTCTTTCCAGAAAGTAATTGTTCAAGTCGGTCTCTATCAAGTTCAACCCCAATTACATCAGGTTGTTCTTCTTCAATTGTTTTTTTTACTAGTTCTATTGATTCTTTTGAGATATGTGCTGTTCCCACAAGAACAACTTCTCTTTCTGCGCCTTCTACTCCAATAATTAATCTTCGAATCATTTATAGTTTAGAGTAATTATCTGTTTATAAGTATTCGGTTATTGTTCTAAAAAACCCTTAATATTGAATTTAGATTTAGTTTAGAGTGAGTTTAGTAAATTTTTATTAATTTTAGTAAAATTAGTTGAATTATTTTTCAAAAAATTAGTTTCCTGTTTTTATTATGAAAAATATTCCTACAAGTATCAAAATAAACCAGCTAATCCAAAAGAATCCTCTTATTGGTTCCCCAAGTTGAGGGAAAATGAATTGGGTCATTGCTACACCCATTCCCATTCCTATCAAAAATAGGCCTAATGAATTACTCATATGAATAAAGCTTACGTTAGTGGGGTATAAAAACTTTGTTTTTCCTCTTTCTTTTATGAAAAAGCTATGTTTTGTTGAACTTGAAGGTCTTCTAATTAATTACAAAGACTATGTTGCTGATGATGTTAAAGTAAAGGAATTTGTTAAATCTTTACACTCTTTTTGTAATGAAAATAATATTGAAGTTTTTTTAGTTTCGGGACACCATGAAAGTGTAGCAAAACAAAAAATGATTGAAAAAAAGTTTCATGAATATTTTGATGAACAGCACTTTGTTTTTGTTGATGATGTTTATATTGAAAGTAAGGGTGAAGATGATAAAAAATTGCACAAGGACAATTTATCAAAAGATCCTCAGTTTAATGATTCTTTTTTCAAACAAATTTTGATTCAGAAAATATTAAAAGAAAAAGATGTAAATGAAAGAGATGCATTATTGTTGTGTAATGATATTTGGGTTGATGGGTATTATACTTCTAGATTTTCAAAAATTGATTTTGCGTTATTTGAAGGAAATTTAACTGATAGGGGTAATAAAGTTGAACGATTAAGTGGTTTAGTTTATTTTAATTTTGAATTTGATTCAGTTAAACAATTATTAACAAATTTTCCTGCGTTAATTTTAATTTCGCTTGATAAATATGTTTTTGATGTGATGAATAAAGTTCTTGTTGGAAATAATGTTAAGGATTCGATAAGAGAAAGTATGTTGAAAAAAAAGATGGGTAAAATTTAGGGGCTACTATATGCGAAGAATTGGTTTTTTTGGTAAGCGAGATATTATTTCTTTACCAGCTTCAAATCTTTCTGGATTAATTGTGCCTATGCTTACTCCGATTAATGAAGACAAATCAATTGACTTTCTTTCACTAAAGACTCTTACTGCGCGTTTATTGAATAAAGGAGTAAAAAGTTTCTTTTTATTTGGTCCATATTCAGAACAAGAATTTCTTTCTTCATCTCAAAGACAAGAAATAATGGATATTGTTTTTAAAGAAGTTAATGGAAAAGGATTTTTGTTAGCGGGTTGTTTTGGTAAAAATATTGATGAAATAATTGAGAGAGTAATTGAAGCACAGAAGTTCACTAATTATTGTGTTGTTTCTCTTCCTCCTTTTGTTTTAGATGATGAAATAAATTTTGTTGATTTTTTTGATTTGCTTTTTAGGCACACTAGTGCAAATATTATTTTGTATGATGATGTTAGAATATCAAAAACCGTGATTCCTATTTCTTGGATAGAAAAAATAGTTACTCATGAAAGATTTACTGGAATTATTGAATATTCAAAAGATATTGATTATATTAATGATTTATCAAAGTTTTACCAAGTAACAAAATTATTTGAAGCAAGTAAGGATATGGCATTTTATTGTTTAAGGAATGGATTTAGCGGAATTGCTTGTAATTCTTCTTTGGTTTTTCCTAGTTACTTTTTAGAATTAGCTGAATCAATGGGTGAAATGGATATGAGAAAGTATTTAGTTAATGATTCTAGAATTAATGAAATAAAAAAATCTTATCCTTCGCATAAAAGAATTCAAGCTTTAAAGAGAGTTCTTTTTTTAAGGGGTTTAATGAATGCTTATTGTTTTGATGATTCTTTAGCTTTGACGGAACTTGAGAAAGTAAAAATAGAGCAAGCTATTTTAGCTCATCAAACAGAATCATTCCACTATTAATTTAGTGTGTACTTTTCTAATAAGAGAAGTATTTTATTTAAGTAAATAGTTGTTCTTTTAACGGAGGTGCGTTTTTTGGTTGCTCAAAAAATAGGAAGTTTAGCTTTCTTAACAGGAGTAGTTCTTTGTGTGCTATTAGGTATAGCTGCGTTTATTTTTCCTGCAATTATTCAAGGTGCAGCTGGACTAATAACTTTAGTTTTGATTATCCTTGGAATAGTAGTTGGATTTTTGAACATTAATGAGAAACATAGAAATGAATTTTTAGTTGCTGTATTGGCAGTTACTTTAATTGGTTCAATTACTGTACAACAATCAGTTGCTTTAATTCCTGTAATAGCTAATTTAGTTACTGCAATTTTCCAAAACATAGTTGCATTGTTTGCTCCAGCTGCGTTAATTGTTGGACTTAAACAAATTTGGAATTTTGGAATGAATAAGAAAAATAATTAAATAATAAATTAAATAAAATTAAGTGAATATTAAATAAAAAAATAGTTTGTTTGTAATTTGATTAATAAGGTTCCTAGTTTTTTGGAATCTTATTATTCTATTTTCTAATTTTTTGTTTTTAGCTATTACCAACTTTTTTATGTTCTTCTAATGACTTTATTTTTATGAGTATATTAAGTTTAGCCAGTTCACTTGAAAATTATGAGAAATTGCTTCATGAGCTTCAATTTCGTGATAAAGTAAAGAATGCAGAATATCATTATGCAACTACTTTTGATTTTGATGGATATTTTGAAGAAGATTTAGTTAATATTCTTTTTAATAAAGTGAAAGAGGTTTTAGGTGAAATTGAGTTTTCTACTTTCAAATTAGGTATGTCTTGGCCGGGGCAAATGGATGATGCAGAAAAAAGTCATTTAAAGTTTAGCGTTCAAACTGAATTGATAAGAAAAATTGAGTGTGAGTTAAATAAGAAAGCTGATTTTTTATTTCCTGATGTTTATTTTTTAATTAATTTTCCAAAAAAATTAGTTTTGATTAGAATTAAGTCAGTTTATGTTGTTGGAAATTATTGTAAGTATTCTAGAGAAATTGCACAAACTGAATATTTTTGTAATAAATGTAGGGGTATGGGTTGTTGGTATTGTAATAATACTGGTCACTTTAGTGCAGAGAGTGTTGAGCAATTAATTGCAAATAGTTTTGTGAAGCATTTTGAAGCTAAGTTATTAATTTTACATGGTGCGGGTAGAGAAGATTTAGATGTATTAATGTTGGGGAAAGGTCGACCTTTTGTAGCAGAGTTAGTAATGCCCAAAAAAAGAAATGCTGATTTAAAATTAATTGAAAATGAAATAAACAATTTAAACAAAAATAAATTGCAAATTAATTCTCTTTCGATTTGTGAATCAACTAATGTTTCAGTGGTTAAGGATACTTTGCATGATAAAATGTACAATGCATTTGTTGTATGTCAAGATAAATTTGATTTAAATGATTTAGTCATGAATAAAGAAATAGACGTTGCACAACATACTCCTACAAGGGTTGAGAAGAGAAGAGCAAAGCTTGAGCGTCAAAAGAAAGTCACAATTACTAATGCAGTAAAGATTTCTGATAAGGAATTAGTTTTAACTCTAAGGACCTCACATGGTACTTACGTAAAAGAATTCATTTCATCTGACAGAGGTAAAACAAATCCAAGTGTATCTTCAATGTTAAAAACTAATTGTACTTGTGCATTGCTTGATGTAATGGAAATTTGCAAATAATTGTACTCTAACTTATTTTGATTTGCAAATTAATTTTTTAATTAATCTTGTTCATCAAAAAGAACTGTTACACTTTCATCTTCATGAATACATTTTATTGCACTCGCAAGATAACTTGCAATACTAATAACTTCAATTTTTGCACTTTTTACTTTTAATGGAAGTGTATCAGAAATATACAATTTATCCACTTTTGAGTTTTCAACTTTTTGCACTGCATCTGAACTTAGTATTCCGTGTGTAATAAATGCGTAAACTTTAATTGCTCCATTATCTTTTAGCATATCAATTGTAGTACAAAGGCTTCCCCCTGTATCTATCATGTCATCAAAAATTAGACAAGTTTTTCCTTTTACTTCTGATCCGATAATATTAAGTGCTTTTGCTTCATTGTGTTTCAATCTAGTTTTGTTTATGATTGCAAGTTCCAAGTTCATTCTTGAAGCAATTTTTGTAGCTCTTTTAGCTGAACCTGCATCAGGTGCAACAATAACTCCTTCGCCTTTGATTAGTTCTTTTGCTTTTTTCATCATAATACTTGTAGTTGGTAAATTATCAAGTGGGATGTTAAAAAATCCTTGTGTTTGATCAGAGTGCAATTCAATTGTAATTATTCTATTTGCTCCTGCGGTAGTTAATAAATCTGCAACTAGTTTTGCAGTAATTGGTTCTCTAGAAGCAGCTTTTCTATCTTGTCGAGCATAAAAGAAATTTGGGCTTACTACAATTATTCTTCCCGCTGATGAACGTTTTGCAGCATCAATCATTATTAGTAATTCCATTAAATGATCATTAATCGGATTGACAGCTGTTTGTAGTAAGAAAACATCTTTTCCTCTAATATTTTCTAAAAATTGTGCGTAAGTCTCTCCATTTGCAAATTTCTTTAAATTAATTTTTCCTTCAGGGATATTTAGGTGTTTTGCAATCTCTTTTCCTAGAGTAGGATTACTTGAACCAGAAAATAGTATTAATTCTTTTGTTCCATTACTCAACAAATCACCAACTGATTTTAGAATTGTATGATTTTAAATGATGTTGTTTTGTCCAACTATTATATATATTTTAAATAAAAATTTATTAGTTTAATTTTTTCATTCAGTATGGTATTCATTTAGTTTCATTTGTGATTTTCCAATTCCTTTTATTTTACTTCGTTCTCCAACTTCAAAATCATAACTAAAAAATTCAAGCCCGTAGGATTTTAGTAAACTGAGTGCACTTTTTCTTATACTTGGTGCAAGTAGAATTCCGCGTGTTTCTACTCCCTTCATTTTATTTATTTCTTCAGCGTATCTCTTCAATTGTGTTACACTAGCATAATCAGCTTGTCTTCTCTTTAGTTCAATCACAACAAGTCTTCCTTTTGAATCCTCTGCAACAATATCACAAATTCCTTTTCTAAAGTATTGTTGTTGGTTAATTGGTTTAAGTCCTGGTTCTAAAAAACTTAAATCATCCATTAATGCATCATTTAGTTCTCTTTCAGATCCACTTAATCGTAAATCATTGCTCTCAGGTAAATCATAAGAGTGAAGGTCTTCAACGCTAGTAAAAGTTACAGTAATAGTTTCTCTTGGTTTTAGTTTTTTTGCAATTAATACTAAAACATCTTTTCCTTCTTCATTTTTTGCTTTTTCACAAGAAATAGTTGCATCCATCATGTAATTAGTTGGTCTAATTAATCTATTTTCATGAATTGAAACGCTTGAATCTGATTTAATTAAAACCATTCTTTTTCCTAAAGGTAAGGTTGATGAAGCTCGTCCTAAATATTTAACATCAAATTCTCCAATAATTATGCACATGTGTCTGTTCTTTATGCTTGAAAGAATTCTTTCTTGGGCTTCGTGTAAATACATTTTATCATTTCCTATATATTTCAATTTAAATTTTTATAATTTATATTTATAATTTTTCAAATCCCTTTTTAGTAATTAAATAATTAAATTCAATTCTTATTCCAAATTTTTTACTATAAATAGCGGGTTCAATTGCAAGCACCATTCCATTTTGTAATTTCCATTTTGATTTGATTCCAATTCCTCCCGGAAGATCATGTTCTTCAATTCCAATTCCATGCCCTAGTGCGTGAGGCATTTTAATATTGCAAGCATTCCATAGTTCTTTAGCAATAGTTCCTTCAATTAATTTTTCTTCAACTCTTAGTAATGCATCATTTACTTTTTTTATAGTTTTAGTAAATTCAACAGGTTCATTTTTTCCAAACCAATAACTTTCTGTGATATCAGCATAATATCCTTTGTATCTTGCTCCTGTATCAATCATTACTGCATTTTCTTTTTTTAATTTTGTTTCATCAGAAATATGGTGAATGTTTGATGTATTTTTTCCAAAAGCAACTATGCAAAATCCTAATTCAAATCCTTCTTGTTCAAATTTATTTTTTATTTTCCAATACAAATCTTTTTCGCTTACTCCTTCAATTAATTCATTTTTTACTTTAACTAATATTCTTTTAGTTATTTCTGCTGCTTTTTTTATTTTTTCAATTTCAATAATATTTTTAATTTCTCTTGATTTTTCAATTTCCATTGAAACATTAATTGTTTTTTTTCCTTTAATCATTTTTTTCAGCGAATTTAAAGTAGAAACCGCAGTGTGTCGGGCATCAAAACCAACTATTTTTCCGCAGTTTTTATTCAAGATTATTTGCAAATCTTTTTTTGTTTTATAAGATTTTACCTCTGCATTAAGAAAAGTTTTTTTTGCTTGAGTGTAATTGAATGGGTGGGAGAGCCACAATGGTTTTTTGTTTTTTCTTAAGACAAGTATTCCCTCATAGTGTTCGCTTGGAGTAGTGTTTTCCTTTGTATTTAGGTATTTGTTAATTAGAGGGTGTATCCAGTAATTTTTGAAATTGAATAAAACAATTGAGTCTACTTTTTTCCAAACCATATTAAATTAGGGTAAGGTTTAGTTTAAAATAATTAAGCATGAGGCTTTTTGCCTCATGTTATCAAAAATAGATTTTCATTTTCTATCATAAAATGCTTTGTATGCTTTGTAAGTTGCGTACAAATCAATTTTACTTACTAATTCAAATGGGGAGTGCATTGCAAGAACCGGAGTGCCCATATCAACTATGTTCATGTTGTACTTTGCAAGAATATATGCAATAGTTCCTCCTCCTCCTTGATCAACCTTGCCAAGTTCTCCATGTTGCCAAGGTACATTTGCTTCTTCTAACATTTGTCTAATCCATGACATATATTCAGCATTAGCATCGCTTCCGTATGACTTTCCGCCTGCCCCAGTATATTTTTCAACAGCTACTCCATATCCTGGTTTGTTTACATTAGTCATATCCATTTTATCTGCAAATTTTGGATCAAATCCGCTAGTTACATCTGCGCTAATTGCTTTTGAATTTGATAAAATTTCTTTTGCAGTTGTTTTCTCTTTTCTTAAAGAAATTATTTTTTCAAGTGCGTTTTCAAGGAACATTGATTCCATTGAAGTATTTCCTACACTTCCTATTTCTTCTTTATCAACCCAAAGTAATAATTTTGTTTTAGTTGATTTGCTTTCTAAAAATGCAGTGAGTCCTAAGTATGAGCATATTCTATCATCATGCGCTGGGGAACCAATCATTCCTGCATCAATTCCTACTTCTCTTGACTTTACTGCAGGGTAAAGTGAAAGTTCTGCACTAGTGAAATCTTCTTCAGTTATTTTGTATTTATCATTCATGGCTTTTAAGAAAGTGGCTTTAATTTTTTCTTTAATTTTTTTATCTTCAATAGGGATTGTTGCTCCTATTGCATCCATGTCTTCTCCTTTGATAATATCTTTAGCTAATTTTTCTCTTCCTTCAGCTCCTTCTAAGTGCGGAAGTAAATCGCTTATAACAAAAACTGGTTCATCTTCTTTTTCTCCAATTGTTACATCTATTTTTTCTCCTTTTTTATTAAATATTACTCCGTGCATTGATAGTGGAACATTTAACCAGTGGTATTTTTTTATTCCGCCATAATAGTGTAGGTTAATCATCAAAAATGGATTCATTTCATAAATTGGACTCATCTTAAAATCTAATCTTAGTGAATCAATGTGTGAACCTAAAATTCTCATTCCGCCAGCTAAATTATCGTTTCCTAATTCAATTAGTAAAAAGTTTTTTGCGTGGTTTATTGCATAAATTTTTTTAGTTGAAGCAGTGGCATCTTTAATATTTACAAATCCGTTTTTCTTTGCAACTTTTTCAGCGTAAGTTACAATTTCTCTTTCACTTTTATGGTTATCAATAAATTCTCTATAATCATCACTCATTCTATTAGCCAATCTTTTGTCTTCGCTAAGTACTTCCCAAGCTGATTTTTTATTACAAAAAAGTTCTTTTTCAAGTTTGCTTCTTTCGTCCTTCTCTTCATTAGCTTCGATTTTATTCATTAAACCACCTGTGCTATAATTGAATCTCAAACTGATTTAAATATAATGGTTTTTCAAGAATAGTGATTTTAAGAGAAAAGAAGAGGATATTTGACTATTGAAAAAAAGTTTATTGTGCTTTTTATTATTTTGCAATTCTAGTTAAAGGAGTTTTTCCTTTTGGACTCTCACTGTTGTAATTTATAATTGCTTTTAGAATATCTCCGTGTTGTGCAATTAATGGATAGTTTTTTTCCATTCCTTGACTGTATGCATCGTTCCAAAATTGTTCTCTTGCAATTTTGTCTACAATTCTTTCTCCTTTGGTTTTCGAAAGCAAATCAGCGTAAATTGAAGATGCAATTATAATATCCAGTGCTTTTAGTCTTGCTAAGTGTTTTGAATCAAGGGCTTTTTTCTTCATATCTCTTGATACTACTCTTTCTACTTCTGATTTTAGGTTCTCTTCTGGATTAATTCTTTTTTTAATAAGTTCTTCTTCAATCTTGCTAATTGCCTTCCAATGTCTTTCCCTTTCAAAGTGAATGCTTAAAGGAACAGTTGTAAATCTTCTTATGTTTTGAATCATCCTTATTATTTCAGGCGATTGTGGCAGAGCATTTCTAAAGTTTTTTATAAAACTTGCAAACAATGCTTCCCAAACTCCTCTCTCAAGCTCGGTTTGGTTTGAGTATTTTACTTTTTCTATTTCTGCAATTGATTCTAAAGTTTTTCTTTCTTTTAGTCCTTCAATAGCAAAATCTGCGCTTTTAGCGGCTATTTCATCAAGAAAAAGTGCTTGCATTATTCTTATGTCTCTAAAAGTTTTTTTATTACCATAGATTCCTTCAATTCTTTTTAATCCCTCTTTAGCTTTAGTATATAGTTTTCGGTTTATTCCTCTTTTTTTGTCTTGTACCGCTTTTACTATTCTTGCTTTTGGCATTAGAGGGACTTTGTGGTGGGTCGAAGCAATAATTATTCCTGGATTGAAGTGTTCTCTTCTTTGTCTATCCGTTCTTGGTAAAGGCTTAATTCCCATAATTAATCACTAAGTTTTATTTGAATTTAAAATTTAATTCTTTTTCATCATTGGTAATCCAGTTACCGAGTTTTCAATAACTTTGTATCCAGCAGGCATATCTATTCCGTCTTTTGGATCTTTGGCAAAGTAAAATAATTTTCCTCTTGCGTGTAAATAATATTTGTTTCCTTTTGAATTAGTGTGTTCATAAACCATTTTTCAATCACCTTAAGTTACTACAAAATATACTGATTCAGTGGTTTAAATTCTTATGTGTCAAAGGAAAGTTAAAAAAGAACAAGCTGTCTTACTTTTTCATGGTTTTAAAGAAAAAAAGAGTTTTTAGTAAGAAAAAAGTTAAATCTTCTTCTAAAAAAGTTGTGAAGACTAAAAAGAGTTTAGTAAAAAATAAAGTAGCTTCAAAATCTTTACTTGACTCTATTTTTTCTAAAGGAGTAAATAAGAATTTGTATATTACTTCTCTAAAAAAGATTGATGATTTTCTTTCACTGAATTTATTGAAAAGAGTTGCAATTGTTTCTGACAATGATCAGGATGGTTTAACTGCAGCAGTTCAAATGAAACTATTTTTTGATTCAAAGAAAATTGAATCAAAAGTTTTCTTTTATGATCATTATACAAAAAGATTTAATTTTCCACTTGATTACTTTTTTACTTTTAATCCTGAAAAGACAATTTTTCTTGATTTGAACGAAGGATTTGTATCTGATATTTTGCAAGAAATTGGAACCAAAGCAGGTCCTTGTTTGATTATTGATCATCACCAATCTTCATTAATTACAAATGCTCCATTTCGAATGGTTGTAATTAAACCACATAGTTTTTCTAATGTTGAACCATCAAGATACCCTGCATCAAAAATGGTTCATGATTTGTTTAATGGAAAAGATTGGATTTGTGCTATTGGGGTGATTGGAGATTTTGCTCATGAACAGTGGAGTGATTTTCTTAATGGTGTTTCAAAGAAATATCATCTTCCTAGAAAAAAATTAAATGAGTTGGATGATATTGTTGCTTGTATTACTTCTCAATATCCTGAAAAGATTAATTCTTTGTTTGAATTTATTTGCAAAGCAAAAGGTCCAAAGTATTTATTAAAATCAGATTATGTTGGATTCAAGAATTTATTTGAAGCTAGATTAAAAATTTTAAAAGATTTGTTTAATAGTGAGGCAGAATATTATTCTGATTCTGAATTGTATTTCTTTAAATCAGATAATAGATTTGCAGGTAAATTGAGTAATAATATTTCTAAAGAGAATCCTGCAAAAGTAGTAATAATTTTTGAGCAACCTGGTGAATACATTAAGTGTTCAATTAGAAGACAGGATTTTAAAGTAAATTGCGGAGAACTAGCAAGATCTGGTTTAATTGGCATTCCTAATAGTAATGGCGGGGGGCATATTCCTGCTGCTGGAGCTACCTTTCCTGCAGAGTATTTAGAACAATTCAAAAAGCAAGTTCGATTATATTTATTGAATAATCCTCCAAAAGAAGTAATTGTTACCAATCCTTTGTGAAAAATCATTTTTTTAGTCAATAGCGTAAATTTATAAACTATTTTTGGCTGATTTTTATTAATCGGTGAGTCAATTCTCTAAAAAAGAATTGATAAGTTGATGATGCCCAAGTAGCTCAGCAGGTAGAGCGCCCGGCTGTTAACCGGATGGTCGAAAGTTCAAGTCTTTCCTTGGGCGCTTTCTTTTTTTAATTTTTTATTAATAATTTAGTTGTTTAGAAAAGTTATTTTAATATTTTAATTGTGTTTATCTATCTTTTGTATTTTTTTTTAATATAACTCTTTTTATTTTTTTATAAAGTAAAGATTAAATATCTAAAACATCGTCATTAGGTATGGTTGTTAGGGCGCAAGGTACTGTTGAGTACTTGGTTGTTATTGCGGTCGTTATTGTCTTATCTTTGATTGTTGTTGGGTTAGTTGTTACTCAAGTTGATAATAGTTCTAATGTTACAACTACTTCTTCTGAAATTAGCACAAAGATTGGAGTAAGTGGTTTAAGTCTTGCGTCTTCGGTTATGGGTGCGGATGAGAATGGGTTGTTGGTTTTAAAAAATATTAGTGTTGAGAATTTAATTTTAAACAAAATTATTGTTGATGGAGTTGATCACAATTTTTTTGTTTCTTTGTTTGCGAATGATGAGCTTAGTTTTAAGTTGCAAAATGTTGCTCAGTGTGTTGGAGAGAAAAAGAGTTATTCTGTTAAGGTTGAATATGTTAGTGCTAGTGGGTTAACTAAGGTTGCTGATTTTGGAATTATTACTATTGATTGTACTAGTATTGTTACTCCTGTTGGAGTTGTTGTTGAAGAGAGTATTATTAGTAATTTAGTGAATATTGTTCCTAGTATTTCTTTTAGTTCTCCTGTTTCTCCTTTTTCTACTGCTGTGACTAGGGTTTCTTTTGTTTTTACTCCTATTGATTCTGACGGCACTATTGCGAGTTGTAGTTTGAATTTGAGTAATTTAATGGATGCTAATTCTTCTTCAAATATTAGTATGGGTGTGGAAAATACTTTAGAGTATACTTTGGGTGTTGGTACTTATGATTGGAATATTTCTTGTACTGATAATTCTGGGGATACAAATACTTCACAAACAAGTACAATAATTATTCAAAGTAGTGTTGTTGATTGTACTGGCGGAGTTATAACTACTTATAATGATTATACTGTTCACACTTTTTTAACAAATGGTACATTTGAATGTGCTGAAAATGTTGATGTTGAAGTTATGGTTGTTGCTGGTGGTGGAGGCGGTGGAGCTGGTTATGGTGGTGGAGGCGGTGGTGGAGCTGGAGGAGTTTTACATCAATTAGACAGAACTATAGTTAGTGGAACTTATCAAGTTGTAATAGGTCAAGGCGGTATTGGTTATGAAGATTCAATAGGAACTAATGGAGGTAATACTACTTTTAATGGTTTAACTGCAATCGGTGGCGGAGGTGGGGGATACGGGGGTTTGGGAAGAGACGGAATTGGGGTAAATGGTGGTTCGGGCGGAGGAAACGGCGGTTACGGTACAGGCGGAGGTAGTACTGCTATACAGGGTGATGTAGATGGCGCGGTTGGTTATGGGTATGCTGGTGGTGGTGCATTTGAAGGCACTGGCGGAGGCGGTGGCGGAGCAAGTTCAATAGGGTTAGATGGAAGTGGTTATTCAACAGGAGCTACAGGTGGTAGTGGATATACTTTTTATGGAAATAAATATGCAGGAGGTGGAGGCGGAGGTTATAGTGGTGTAGGAACAGATGGTGGTGGTAATGGTGGTGCGAGCGGAGGATATGCAGGAGAAAATGCTTCTACTTATGGATCGGGTGGAGGTGGGGGTGGTGATAATCACACTGCAGGTGGAACAGGTGGTTCAGGAATTGTAATAATAAAATACTTAACAAATCAGTAAAAATTTATTTTTAATCAAATTTTTTAAATTAAATTAATTATTATATAATGTATATTTTGTTACACTTAAATTTTGTCAGAGTTTATAAACCTCTTTTGCAGTCTTTATTGTAATGAGTGAGTTAATTATACAAAATGCTTTGCAGCAAAAGGATATAGTTAATTCTAACTTTTGGTATTTCTATTTTTATGAATAGACTCTGGATATAATTAACCAGGGTCCGATTTCTAATAATTTTTTATTAAATTGTTCTCTAGTTTTTTATTTTCCAGCCAAAAGACTAAAAAGAAACTTGGGTGGTTTTGTGATTGGAAAAAAAATTAGAATGCAAAGAATAGCGGATAGAGTTAGTGGAAAAATGTTAATCGTTCCAATTGATCATGGTATTAGTGATGGGCCTATTGAAGGTTTAATTAATGTAAAAGAAACTGTTTCTACAATAGCTGAATCAGGTGCTAATGCAATTTTGATGCATAAGGGACTAGTTGGAGTGGGTTTCCGCGGGGGTGGAACTGATTTAGGTTTAATAGTTCACTTAAGTGCAGGGACTTCTCTTTCGCCTGATCCATTAAGTAAAGTTATTATAACAACTGTTGAGGAAGCTGTTGCTCTTGGAGCAGATGCTATATCAGTTCACATTAATGTTGGTGCGCAAGACACTGGAAAAATGATGGTTGAAGTTAGTGAAGTTGTTAGGGATTGTAAAAGATTTGGAATGCCTTTACTTATGATGATGTACCCGAGAGGAGAAAAAGTAAAAGATGAAAGAGATGTTAATATGGTAAAAATGGCTGCAAGAATTGGAGCCGAACTTGGTGCTGATGTAGTGAAAACTAATTACACTGGTTCAAAAGAATCTTTTAGAGAAGTTGTAGAAGGTTGTCCAGTTCCTGTAGTAATTGCAGGTGGATGCAAAGGAACTGATAGAGAAGTTCTTCAAATGATTAAAGATGCAATGGATGCAGGAGCAGCTGGGGTTGCAATGGGAAGAAATGCTTTCCAACACAAAGAACCAAAGAAAATGATTCACGCAGTTTCTTTAATTGTTAACAAAGGATATTCTGTTAGTGATGCAATTATAAAATCTGAATTGAAGGAAGAAACTTTAGTGAATAAAAATTCACCAAAGAGTTTCCATTAAAGTAAGCAGTTGATGTAAACGGTATTTGTTGGACGTGATTTTATGGTACAAGAAAAAGAATTGATAATTGATTTAAGAGATTTTGATAAAGAATTAGTTACAAGTGCAATTGAATCAGGGGTAAAAAAAATAATTGTTTCGAAAGGAATGAGCGAACAAGTTCACAAATTAGGAAGGATCCAAACAATTGCAATTGATGGGGATTTGATTTTGGGCGAGTATTTAATTGAACACGAAATTAAATCAAAATCCGATGAAGACAAAGCTCTAATTGATTCAAAAAAATCTCTTGTATTAATTCACGCAAATGATTGGAAAATAATTCCTTTAGAAAACCTTGTATCAAAATCAGATAATATTTTGGTTTCGTGCTCAGTAAGTGAAATTCCAACAATGCTTACTGTACTTGAGAAAGGTGTTCGTGGAGTTGTAGTAAAACCAAAGAATCGCCAAGAAATAATTGATGCTGTAAAAGAATTGAATAAATCAGTAACTAAAATTGATTTAGTAGAAGCAATTGTTACAAATATTAAAATATTGGGTTCAGGGGAGCGAGCTTGTGTTGATACTTGTAATTTAATGGGTCTTGGAGAAGGAATGTTAATTGGTAATTCTCCAAAAATGCTTTTTTTAGTTCAATCAGAATCAATGGAAGTAGAATATTGTGCCACTCGTCCATTTAGAGTGAACGCTGGTTCAATTCATTCATATGTTCTATTACCTGAAGGAAAAACAAAGTATTTGCTTGAATTAAATTCAGGGGATGAAGCACTTTGTGTAAATTCCAAAGGAGAAACAAAGAAAGTAATTGTTGGTAGAAACAAAATTGAAAATCGTCCACTTGTTTTAATTGAAGCAAAAGTCGGAGAACAAATTGGTGCAGTGATTTTGCAAAATGCTGAAACAATTAGAGTTGTTGTGAGTGGTGGGAAATCAATTTCTGTTGCAGAGCTTAAGAACGGAGATAAGATTCTTGTGAAAATTGGTGAAGCGGGTAGACACTTTGGTCAAGCTATTAAAGAAAAAATAATTGAGTGAACTTCCTAAGTGGAGTTTACTTTTATTTTTTTTCAAAATTAGTTTTATATATCTAAAATGTGTTATTTTTTAATGTTTAATAGAGCGCAGGGCACTATAGAATATTTAGTGATTATTGCAATTGTTGTTGTTATTTCTTTAGTAGTTGTTGGTTTGGTTATTACTCAAGTTAATTCTAGTTCTAATGTTTCAAGTACTTCTTCAGAAATTGGGACTAAAATTGGGGTTGGTGGGATTAGTTTAGGTTCTTCAGTTGCTAGTGATGATAGTGAAGGTTTGTTGGTTTTAAAAAATATTAATTTAGAGAATTTGACTTTAAGTAAAATTGTTGTTAACAATATTGAACATAATTATAATACACAGATTGTTGCTGGTGATCAAAAAAGTTTTAAGTTAAAAGATATTGTTGCGTGTGTTGGTGAGAAAAAAAATTATTCAGTGAAAGTTGAATACACTAGTGTTAGTGGTTTGACTAAGGTTTCTGATTTTGGAAATATTTTAATTGATTGTTCTAGTAGTGTAACGCCTAATGGAAGTTTTGTTAAAGAAACTTTAGCAACAGGGGGAACAATAACTTATGTTGGAGATTATATAATTCATACTTTTTATTCAAGCGGAACTTTTGTTGCATTGAGAAATTTGGATGCAAATATTTTAGTAGTTGCAGGTGGTGGGTCAGGCGGAGGTTCAACTGCTGGTGGTGGCGGAGCGGGTGGATTAATTTTTGAAATGAATCACAACTTAGTGAATGGTAGTTATCCTGTTACTGTGGGTGCTGGTGGTGCTGGTGTTCCAAAAATAACTCGAGGCAATGATGGGAATAATTCTATTTTTGATGATTTCAATGCAGTGGGTGGAGGTGGAGGAGGATTTACTAATGGGTCAACAGGAGCTTATGGGCGAAATGGGGGTTCTGGTGGTGGAGGATCACATTATAATCCGTATAATTTTGGAACACCTGGATCTGGAATAATAAATCAAGGGCATGATGGTGGGAGTGGGAGTACTGGTGATAAATCTTTATTTCCAAGCGGTGGTGGAGGTGGTGCGGGTGGAAATGGGATGGATGCTAACACTACACAATCTGGTAACGGCGGAGTTGGTCTTGTATATGACATAAATGGAACTAGTGTTTATTATGCTGGTGGTGGTGGAGGTGGTTCTCAATCACGTGGTGGAATTGGTGGTTTAGGTGGGGGAGGATCAGATAATACTGATGTAGTTGGAGTTAATTTGGGTGTGAGTGGTGGTTCTGGTGGAGGAAGTGCAAGTGCACATACAGGTATAGTTTCAGGTAGTTCTGGAATTTCTGATCAAGGAAATAATGGTAGTGCTAGTGTTGGAAATAGAAGAGGGGGTGGGGGTGGTGGTGTTGGTTCTGCTGCGGTTGCTTCTCAAAATGGTGGTGTTGGGCGTAGTTATGACATAAGTGGATCTATTGTTTATTATGCTGCTGGCGGTGGTGGTGGTGCTGGTGAGTATACTGATACTTTTGGTGTTGGCGGTTCTAATATTGGTGGTAATGGTGGAGTTAGAGATGCTTCAGGCGGTAATGGTGTAGTTAATACTGGTAGTGGTGGTGGAGGTAGTGGTACTAAAAATAGTACTACTAGCGGTAATGGTGGAAACGGTGGAAGTGGAATTGTAATTGTGAGATATTTATCTAAAACAATATCCTTACCTGATGTTAATAGTTCTGATTGTACTGGCGGAATTATATCTTTTGATGGAAATTATACTGTTCATACTTTTTTAACAAGTAGTACATTAGCTTGTACCAACAAAGTTTATGCAAAAGTTTTAGTTGTTGCTGGTGGTGCAAGTGGGGGAAGTCGTGTTGGTGGTGGCGGAGGTGCCGGAGGATTAATTTATGATGGTGCGTATGTAATTTCTTCTGGAAGTTATCCTGTTACTGTTGGGAATGGTGGTGCTGCAGTTAGTAGCTCTAATGGAGGTAGTTATGGTATTAATGGGGAGAATTCTATTTTTAATGATTTGAATGCAATTGGTGGCGGAGGCGGAGCTTATTATGCCAATGGACCAAATGGTAAAAATGGTGGTTCTGGTGGTGGAGCTGCAGGATATACTGCAGGTGTAGCTGGAACAGGATCACAAGGTTTTAGTGGGGGAGGTCCCGCAACAGCTGGTGCTGGTGGAGGTGGAGGTAGTGGGACAATGGGTGGTAATGGTTCTACTTATATTGGCGGTAATGGTGGTGCTGGGCTTGCTTACAGCATAAGAGGAAGTAGTGTTTATTATTCTTGTGGAGGAGGCGGTTCTGGAGATTCAACTGCAGGAACTGGAGGCTCTGATTGTGGTGGAGCAGGTTCAGTTGGTGGAGTAACACCTGCAACTTCTGGTACTCCAAATACTGGTGGAGGAGGTGGAGGTGCAAGAGATATTGCTGATAGTGGAAGTAAAATGTCTGGAGCAGGTGGTTCTGGAATTGTTGTTGTGAAATATTTGACTAATGCAACACCTGCGCCTGAAGTTATTGATGTTGATTGTACTGGTGGAGTTATATCTTTTGATGGAAATTATATTATTCATACTTTTTTAACAAGTGGTACATTAAACTGCACATCAAGTGTTGATGCAAAAGTTTTAATTGTTGGCGGAGGAGGAGGTGGAGGATTTGGTCACGGTGCTGGTGGTGGCGGAGGTGCAGTACTTTATAAAAATGCTTTGCCTATTTCGGCTGCATCATATTCAATAACTGTTGGTGATGGTGGAACGGGTGCTCCAAGTAATGCTGTTGCTGCTTTGAATGGTGGATCGAGTAGTGCGTTTAGTGTTAGTGCTACTGGCGGTGGTTATGGTGCTAGTGAAGTAGGTGATACTGCTTATCCAACTGGCGGAAGTGGTGCTAATGGTGGTGGAGGATGTTATGGTTATTCAGGCGGAACAGGTACTGCACCAATTGTTTCTGGTTGGACTGTTTATGCAGGAAATAATGGTGGTAGTGGTGCACCTATTGGAACTTATTATCCAACAGGTGGTGGAGCTGGTGCCGGCGGAGTAGGACAGACTCCTGCAAATAATGCTTCTCGAGGCGGTAGTGGTGGAGCTGGTGTTTCAAATTCAATTTTAGGAACTGAGTATTATTGGGGTGCTGGTGGTGGAGGAACTGTTTACAATGGTGGTGCAACTATTGCTGGTGGTAATGGTGGAATTGGCGGTGGTGGTGGTGCAGCTGGTTCAAGTGGATCACCTGGTGGAGCTGGTGGATCAGGTTCAATAAATTCTGGTTCAAATGGTGGAAATGGTAGTGATACTGCGGGTGGTGCTGCAGGAGCTAACACTGGTAGTGGTGGTGGAGGCGGAGCTAATGAAAATGGTGCTGGAGGAAATGGTGGAAGTGGAATTGTTGTTGTGAAATATAGGTCTAATACAATGCCTGCACCTGAAGTTAATTTGATTGATTGTAATGGTGGAGTTATAACTTATAATGGAGAGTATACTATTCATAGTTTTTTAACAGGCGGTACATTAGAATGTATAAATAGTGTTGATGCAGAACTTTTGCTTGTTGCTGGTGGAGGACAAGGAGGTTCAGCTCTTTCAGGTGGGGGAGGTGCTGGCGGATTAATAACTACTGACAATTTAGTTGCGCATTACAAGTTGAATGATAATATTAATTCTACAAATATAATTGATATTTCTGGGAATGGATATAATGCAACGGCTTCTACTACAACTAATACTATGACTACAACAGGAAAAATAAATAACGCTTTAACTTTTGATGGTACTAATAATTATATTTCTTTACCAAATAGTTCAACTTTTAATTTTGGCTCTTCAGATTTCACTTTGGGCGTTTGGGTTTATTCAAACGGACAAAGTAGTTATGGCCACATATGGGAATCAAGAACATCAGAAGGGACTGAAGGTTTTTCTCTTGGAGTAGATTCAAGTGCAAAAGTTTTCATGTGGTATAATGGAAGTTTTAGAATAATTACTACAACAGCTTTATCAGCAGGATGGAATCACATAACACTAGTTCGTTCTGGTAACCTTCACAAGATTTACATAAACGGAACTGCAGATGCACAAACATGGACAAACGCATCAACTTACACTAGTCAAACTTGTTTTATAGGAAAATATTATTCAAACGGTTCATACAAATGGAATGGATTACTGGATGACTTTCGTATTTACAACAAAGCTTTATCTCAAGCAGAACTTAATTTAATTTATAATTCAGGAACTGGTACTGAAGATGAATTATTTTATTCAATTCCTGCTGGAAGTTATTCTGTAACTGTGGGTGCTGGTGGGAGCGGAGCTAGTGCTTGGCAAACAGGTAATAATGGAGGCAATTCATCATTCATGACTTTTACTGCTATTGGAGGAGGGGGTGGAGGCGGAAATGCAAACCCTAATAATGGAGGTTCTGGTGGTGGTGGGGGTTATAATTCTGCAACTGGCGGAACTGGAGTTAGTGGACAAGGTAAAGCGGGTGGTAATGGTAGGGGTTCTGGTGGTGGTGGAGCTGGTGGAGTTGGACAATCATCTACTTATCCAAATGGAAGTGTTGGAGGTGTAGGATTAGCTTTCAATATTAGCGGAACTAGTGCTTATTATGCAGGAGGAGGAGGCGGAGCATCAGAAACTTGGGGTAGTGGTGGTTCGGGCGGTACTGGTGGAGGAGGTAATGGTGAACTTGGTGATATTTCTAACGGGAGTGCTGGAACAGCTAATACTGGGGGAGGCGGTGGAGGAAGAGGTGGAAATAATGGCGGTTATGCAGGTGGTAGTGGAATTTTAATTGTAAAATATTTATCTAATTAATTTTTTTTTACATTTTTTATTTTTAGAATTATTTTTTAATTCAATAAATATAAATACTTTAAATCAGTTATCACTTTATGGAAAAAAACGTTCATTTGATTTTTGGGTTTATTTTATTAGTTATAATTGGCTTTTTAGTATTTGATATAGTATTTAATTTAGTAAATACAAATCCTTCTTGTTCTCCTTCAATTAAACATTATAAAAATATTCAAACTGGTGTGTGTGAAAGTGTTTCTACTTGTGGAGATGTTCCTGCTAATTATATAATTGATTCTACTAATTGCGGAGTTAATGCTGATTGTAAAATGAGGTGTAATGATAATAGGCCAATCCCTTGTGTTTTAAACTCAGATTGTGATTCATATGCAATGTCAAAAACTTTTTGTGATCAAAATGAAATAATTTTTAGAAATGGGTTTAGTTCATTTTGCGAAGAAGGATATTGCCAAGCTTATGGGTGCGGGCAGGCTCCATCAGTTGATTAAGAATAGTGAATTTGAAAAACAATAGTTCTTATTTTAATTATTTCTTTTTATTATATTTTAGGTGATGTGAATGGATGTTGATAGAATTAAGCGTTTACTTTTCAGACTTGATGAGTTTGGAGATAAATTAGTTAAGGAAGGAGAATATTACAAAAAGAGTGTTAAAGAAATTAAAGCAGAATTGAAAAAAGAAGGATTAATTTAATTAAATTATTTTAATTCTTTTTTTAACTATTTTATTTTTAAATTATTTTTTTTAAATTATTTTTCTTTAAACTATTTTTTTGTTAGGTTTATTTGAAGAAAGAATTTTTTGCACTTGGACTTTTGTATTGAGTTTTATCATATTTTGTGCAAAATCTTTTATTAATTCAACATTTGTGAGTAAGTGTTTTTCAGCCAGTATTGCTGTTTGTTTAATAATTTCTTTTTCCCTTTCTGGGACAATTAATTTATTTAGCATAGTTTCAGGATTAGTTATTTTTGATAATTCTGGGTTTTGTTGCATTTTGTATTCAGCAACTTTTTCACCTAATGTAATAATTCTTTTTTTGCACAGTAAAATATTATCCTTATCAATTTTTGAAGATTTTTTATATGTAGATTCATCTTCTATATTTTCACATATTTTAGAAAGTAGTTCTTGGTAAAGTTTAATGATTTCTTTTTCAATATTATTTTGAGCATTTTGTTCATTGAAGGTTTTGCGATTAAGTGGATAGTTTGAGCGTTCTTTTAACCCTATTATTATTAGTTCTTTTGTTTGGTCAATTTCATTTCTAATTTTATTTATATTAATGGGTGTTTGCATAGTTTATTTAGAATTAGGGGTTTTTAAAAACTATTTTTACGGGGATTTGTTTAAAAAAACACTCTATTTTGACTTATTCATTGGTGTTTGTATTGAATAGCTTTAATGTTAAACTAAATTCTAATTTAGCTAATTTACCAGTATATGTTCCAGGTAAAGCCATTTCTGCAGTTGCAAGAGAGCTTGGAATGGATGAAAAAGAATTAACAAAATTAGCTTCAAATGAAAATAGTTTTGGGCCTTCAAAAAAATCAATTAAAGCAATAAAAGATGCAATTAAACAAATCCATATTTACCCTGATGGTAGTTATTTTGATTTAAAGAAAAAACTTGCAGAGCAATTCGGACTTGAAATGAATAATATTTCTTTAGGAAATGGTTCAAATGAATTAATTGAATTAATTGGTCATGCTTTGCTTAGCGAAGGAGATGAAGTAGTTGTTTCAGAGTATTGTTTTGCAATTTATCTTATTGTTGCAAAATTATTTAATGCAACTTCAATAATAGTTCCTGCAAAAAATTATGGACACAATTTACCTGCAATGCTTAATGCAATTACTCCTAAAACAAAAGTTGTTTTTATTGCTAACCCTAACAATCCAACTGGAACTTTAGCATCAAAAGAAGAGGTTGAAGAATTTTTAAGTAAAGTTCCTAGTTCTGTTCTTGTTGTAATGGATGAAGCATATTATGAATATGTAAATAAACCAATAGAAATTTTTTCTAAATTAAAAAATAATCAAATGCCTAATTTATGTATTTTAAGAACTTTTTCAAAAATGTATGGGCTTGCGGGATTAAGATTGGGTTATGCTTTGGCTCATCCTGAGTTTATTAGTGCTCTTGAGAAAGTACGAGAACCATTTAATGTGAATGTGATTGCGCAAAAAGCTGCTCTTGCGGGATTAGATGATTTAAACCATGTGAAAAAAATTAAATCAGCTAATAAAAAAGGAATAAAATTTTTACAAGAAAATTTTAAATTAATGAATTTAGATTATGTTCCTTCAAGTGCTAATTTTGTTTTAGTTAATGTTAAGGATGGAGTGAGTGTTTTTAATAATCTTCAAAAGGAAGGAGTAATAGTTAGACCAGTTAGTGGATATAAACTTAGTGAGTGGATTAGAGTTACTAGCGGTACGCCAAAGGAAAATGAAAAATTTATTAACGCTTTAAAAAAAGTATTAAATAAAAATTAGTGATTTGATGACTACAAAAAAAGATTTTAAAGTAGCTTTGCTTGGGCCAGAAGGTAGTTATACTTTTGAAGCGGCAGAAAAAGCATTTCCTGGTGGAAATTTTTTACTTTTATCTTCCATAAAAAAGGTTTTTGACTCAGTTATTGAAAAAAAAGCTGATTTTGGAGTAGTTCCAATTGAGAATTCCACTGATGGAAGTATTACTGCTACACTTGATTTGCTTTCAGAAAAAAATTTAATGATTTATGCTGAATTGCTTTTGGATATTAATCATTGTTTTTTATCAAATGAAACTGATTTTGCAAAAATTGATAGAATATTTTCTCATCCTCAAGGATTTGCTCAATGTAGATCTTGGATTGAAAATAATTATCCTAAATGTGAATTAATTGAATGCGGTAGTACTTCAGAGGCCGCTAAAAAAGCTTTTACTCAAAAAGGAGCTAGTGCAATTGCTTCACTTGCTTCTGCAAAAAAATATTCATTAAAAATTATTGAAAAAGGTATTCAAGATTTGATTGTGAACAAAACTAGGTTTGCGATATTTTCTTTACCAGAGAAAATAAATCCGTTTTATTTAGAAGAAAATAAATCAAAGTACAAGGTTTCGTTATTATTTGCAGTAAAAGATAAGCCTGGTTCTTTGTTTGATGCTATAAAATCGTTTAAAGAATTTGGCGTTAATATGACTAAAATTGAATCTCGTCCTTCTAAAAGAAATGTTTGGGAATATGTCTTTTTTGTGGATATTGAAGGTAAACTTGATTCTTCAAATGTTTCAAATGCTTTGGATGAATTAAATAAGCATTGTGAGTTTGTGAAAGTGCTTGGTTGTTACAAAGAGATTTAGTTTTTTAAAAAAGAATAATGATTTGCTCGAAATTAATTCAAAGCAAATCAAAATAGTTAATAATTATTTATTCTGTTTATTTTTCATTTATTTTTTAGTTACTTTTTCTTCTTTCATAACAAATTTAGCTATCATATAAACCACGAATGCTATTATTATGAAATTTAACAAATCTCCGAAAAATGCCCCTAACTTTAATAACACTGGTCCAATTGGAAGAATAAATTCTCTCCATGCTCCATTTGGAACCAAAAATCCTATTATTGGCATTATTAGATTGTCTACTAATGACTTCACTAGAGTTACTGCTGCTGCACCCATTATGAATGCAATTGCTAAGGCCATTACATTGTATTCTCTTAAGAATCCCATAAACTCTTTTAACGTGTCTTTTGTTTTTCCTATCAAACAATCACCTTTAGTTATAAAGAATATATTTGATTAAAAACTTAATTGATTTTCATGAATGGTGTTTTGATTTTTAAACTCTTTCACTAGTTAGTATTTGATTGATTTTGCATGCGTGGACTAGATATAGTTGATAAGAAAATACTTGAGTATTTGCTTAATGATGCTAGAACTTCTTTTCTTTCTATTTCAAAAGAATTAAAAGTTTCTGAAGGAACAATTCGTCAAAGAGTGGCAAAGCTTCAAAAGAGAGGTGTGATTAGAAGTTTTACTATTGAACTTGGTACTGCTACTACTGCTTTTGTTGAAATAATTACTTCCTCTTCAGTGCCTACCTTAAAGATTTCGGAAAAAATAAAAAAATTTGGCACGGTTAGAGTGTTTGAGGTTACTGGAAGATTTACAATTATTGCAATGATTCAAACAGAGAGTCTTGATAAATTAAATCAAGTGCTTGAATCTATTCGATCTATTGAAGGAGTAATTCAAACAGAAACTTTTCCTGTATTAAAAGAATATTGATTTTTTTTAACTTTTTTATTTAATTTTATCTTTAATTATTTTTTCTTTTTTAAATTAACTTTTTAATTATTTTTTTAAAATAAGTTTATTTTTTTTATAAATAAAAAAAATTTATACAAATTGCGAATATCGTAGTTAATGCCACGATTATATAAATAATTACTTATTATATAATACGTATTTAGGGGTGGATAGTTTTGAATATTGCATTAATTGGTTACGGTAGGATGGGCAAAGCTATTGAGCGTGTGGCGTTAGAAAGAAAGCATACTGTTGTTTTAATTGATCCTTTAGAACCAAATGCAAATTTTAAAGAAATTAATTCAAGTTCCTTAAAAGATGTTGATGTTTGTATTGATTTTTCTTCTCCAACTGTTGCTTTAACTAATGCAAAATTAGTTTCTTCTCTAGGAAAAAATTTAGTTATGGGTACAACTGGATGGTATAGTGATATGCCAAAAATGAAAGAAAATGTGATTGACATTGGTTTTTTGTGGAGTGCAAATTTCAGTATTGGGATGAATGTATTTTTTCACGCAGTAAAAGAAACTGCAAAAGTAATGAATAATATCCCTGAGTATGACGCAGCTGTTTATGAAATTCACCATAATCAGAAAAAAGATTCTCCTGGTGGAAGTGCTCAAATAATTGGAAAAATAATTCTTGATAATATGAAAAGAAAGAAAAAAATAGTTGGGGATAGATTTACTGATAGAATGCCAGATCCAGAAGAGTTGCACGTTGCAAGTGTTCGTTGCGGTAGTATTCCTGGAACTCACTCTGTTTTATTTGATTGTCCCGTGGACACAATTGAATTGAAGCACATTGCTCGAGGCAGAGAAGGATTTGCATTTGGTGCAGTTCTAGCAGCAGAATTTATTAATGGGAAAAAAGGATTTTTTGGAATTGAAGATTTAATGAAAACAATAATTGGGGAAAATTAAAATGGTTGAGAAAATATTCACTGGCGCTTATACTGCAATAATTACTCCGTTTGATGAAAAAGATAGAGTAGATTATGATGCGTTGGAAAAATTAATTGAATTGCAAATAAATAACGGAATTGATGGGATTGTTGTTTGTGGTACCACTGGTGAATCACCCACGTTAAATTCTTTTGAACATAGTGATGTTATTAGATTTGTTATTGATAAAGCAAGAAAGCGAGTTAAAGTAATTGCGGGCACCGGAAGTAATTGTACAAAAGAAGCTATTGAACTTTCAGTAAATGCAGAGCGTGATGAAGCTGATGCGTTATTATTAGTAAATCCTTATTACAATAAACCAACTCAAGAAGGGTTGTATAGACATTTTAAGGCAATTTCGCAAGCAGTTCATACGCCTATAATTTTATACAATATTAAAGGGCGAACTGGAGTGAATATTGAAACTCCAACTCTTATGAGACTTATTAAAGATTGTCCAAATATTATTGGAGTAAAAGAAGCTAGTGGGGATATAAATCAAATAAAAGAAGTTATTGCAAAAAAACCAAATTATTTTACTGTTCTTAGTGGTGATGATAGTATTACTTTTGATTTAATGAAAAGTGGTGGTGATGGAGTTATTAGTGTTGCATCAAATATTGTTCCTGAAAAAGTAAGTGAGTTAGTAAAATTGTGTTTGAATGGAAATTTTTCTGCAGCTGAAAAATTAAATAATGAATTAAATCCGTTATTCAAAGCTTGTTTTATTGAAACAAATCCAACTCCAATTAAAGCAATGCTTGCAATGTGTAATTTGTGTAAAGAAGTTTATAGACTTCCTTTGTGTGAATTATTGCCTGAGAATAGAATAAAGGTAGAGCAAGTATTAAAAGAATTTAAATTAATTTAATGTATATGAATAAATATGTGAAAATAAATTTGTGTAGTTAAAAAAATTATTTTTTTGGTGATAAAAAATGGCTAAAATAAATTCAAATTATAATAAATTATCTGCTGGGTACTTATTTCCTGAGATTTCAAGAAGAGTAAAGGTTTACGTTGAAAAGAATTCTGGTGTTGAAGTTTTGCGTTTAGGAATTGGTAATACTACTGAACCATTGCCAACTGAAATAATTAAAGGGCTTCATACTTCTGTTGATAAATTAGCAAATGTTAAAACCTATTCAGGTTATGGGGATGAACAAGGGAATAAAAGTCTTAGGGATGCAATAGTAAATTATTACAAAGAAATGAGTGTTGAAATTTTAGCTGATGAAGTATTTGTAAGTGATGGGGCAAAGTGCGATGTTGCAAATCTACAATCAATTTTTTCTAATGATTGTGTAGTTGCAGTTCAAGATCCCGCTTATCCAGTTTATGTTGATACTAATGTAATTGCTGGAAGAAGTGGAGTGAATTCAGGAGTAACTTATGAAGGAATAAAATACATGAAGTGCACTGAAGAAAATGGATTTTTTCCTAGTGTTCCAAAAGAGAAAGTTGATTTGATTTATATTTGCAGTCCAAATAATCCAACAGGAGCTGTTGCAACAAAGGAGCAATTAAAAGAATTTGTTGATTATGCAATAAAAAATAAATCAGTAATAATTTTTGATGCCGCTTATAATGAATTTATTTCTGATTCAAATTTGCCAAAGACAATTTATTCAATTCCGGGTGCAAAAGAATGTGCAATTGAAATTAATAGTTTTTCAAAGTCAGCAGGTTTTACTGGTGTAAGATTAGGTTGGTCAATTGTTCCAAAACTTTGTGTTTGTGAGGATGCTATTGAAGGAAAATTAAATTCAATGTGGAATAGAAGGCAAACTACAATGTTTAATGGTGCAAGTAACATAGTTCAAGATGGGGGAGTGGCTGCTCTTTCTAGTGAGGGAATGAAAGAGTGTAAAGAAATTATTGATTATTATATGGAGAACGCAAGAATAATAAAAAAAGGTTTAGATGAGAAAGGATTGGTTGTTGTTTCGGGTGGAGTAAATGCTCCTTATTTGTGGGTAAGGACTCCTAATGGAATTAATTCTTGGGATTTTTTTGATAAAATGTTAAATGAAGCTCATGTTGTAATAACTCCTGGTTCTGGGTTTGGGCCAAGTGGAGAAGGATATTTTAGAGTGAGTGCTTTTGGACATAGAGAAAATATAATTAAAGCGGTGGAGAGTATTAAAAATAATTTGAAATTGTAATTAAATTTGAATTGTTAATAAACTCTATATGTTGGACAGAATAAAACCAGCGGGTTTTATGAGTTCCGCAAAACTGAAAGTTTTGCTTGGACATATTTTAAGATTGGTTGATTTTTATGAATGATGATAATGATTTGTTTTTTGATAAAGAAAAGATTGAAGTTATTGCAAAAACTTATCCTACTCCATTTCACATTTATAGTGAAAAATTAATTAGAGAAAATGCAAAAAAATTGAATAATGCTTTTAGTTGGAATAAAGGATTTAAAAATTACTTTGCAGTAAAAGCTTGTCCTAATCCTTCTATTGTTAATATTTTGCGTGAAGAAGGAATGGGTGCTGATTGTAGTTCTTTGCCTGAGTTAATTATTGCAAATAAAGTTGGAATTAATGGTGAAAATATAATGTTCACTTCAAATGATACTCCTACAAGTGAATTTGTTAAGGCGAGTGAGTTTGGAGCAATAATTAATCTTGATGATATTACTCATATTTCATTTTTAGAAAATGCTCTTGATGGAAAACTTCCTGATTTAATTAGTTTTAGATATAATCCTGGTCCATTTAGAAGCACTGATCCAAATAATGTAATAGGAAAGCCAGAGGATGCAAAATATGGGTGTACAAAAGAACAATTAATTGAAGGGTACAAAATATTAAAGCAAAAAGGTGTGAAAAGATTTGGTTTACACACAATGTTGGCTTCAAATGAAATGAGAAAAGAAGCTTTTGTTCTTACTGCAGAAATGTTATTCAATTTAGTTGTTGAAATTTCAAATAGTGTTGGAATTAAATTTGAATTTGTGAATTTGGGCGGAGGGATAGGTATTCCTTACAAGCCAGAACAAATACAAGTTGATTTAGATTTTGTTGGAAGAGAAATTAAGAATAAATATGAAGACATAATTGTAAAGAATAATTTGGCTCCGTTAAAAATTTTTATGGAAAATGGTAGAATGCTTACTGGTCCAGCAGGATATTTGATTACAAGAGCAATTCATGAAAAACACATTTACAAAGAATATATTGGAGTGGATGCTTGTATGAGTAATTTAATGCGACCAGCTTTGTATGGATCCTATCACCATATTACAGTTTTAGGAAAAGAAAATTCTCCACGAACTGAAAAATATGATCTTGTTGGTTCTTTGTGTGAGAATAATGATAAATTTGCAGTGGATAGGTTATTTCCTAAAATAGAAATGGGCGATTTAATAGCAATTCATAATTCAGGGGCGCATGGTTATGCAATGGGTTTCAATTATAATGGTAAATTAAGAAGTGCTGAATTATTGATGCATGAAAATGGTGATGTAGAGTTAATTAGAAGAGCTGAAACAATTGATGATTATTTATCAACTTTTAATTTTGATAAATCAAAATTTAAATTTTAATTAAAAATTGACTTTTTTTCTAAATTTCACTTTTTTTAGCAATTTTTGATGGGGTGAAAGATTTTTAATCTAATTTTGGCATATATTTAAGTTTGGTGAGTTAATTTGGGTGAGCTTGATAGGGCTGATTTGTGTGCAATTCTTTACACAATTTCAAATATGATGCGCTTTGTTGGAGTAGCCATGTTAATTCCTTTAATTGTTGCATTAATTTATGGTGAAGTTTTATTTGTAGAAGTTTTTGGTTCAATTGGAGCAATTGTTTTTGTTTCTTTTTCAGTTTTAAGAATAGTTTTAGGTAAAAGAGAAGTACGATTTAAACACGCAGTTATTGCAATTGCTCTTGCGTGGTTTGTAATTGGATTAATTTCATCAATTCCATTTTTGTTTGTTGGTATGTCTCCAATTGATGCTTTTTTTGAATCAGTTTCAGGTTGGTCTGGAACTGGGTTAACAATGATTGTTTCTCCTGAAAATTTGCCTTTTTCGCTTGGGTTTTGGAGAGGATTCATTCAATGGATGGGTGGATTTGGTATTGTATTACTTGCTTTATTAATATTTGAAAAACCTCAAACAGCTCATCACTTATTTGCTGCTGAAGGGAGAAATGAAGAATTTTATATGAATGTAGTTAAAGTTGCAAGAACAATTTTACTAATTTATTTTGGATACACTTTATTAGGGATAATTCTTTTTCTTTTTTCAGGTTTGAGTTTATTTGATGCAGTTTTTCACACATTTACTTCAATTGCAACTGGTGGATTTTCAACTAATGCAGTTGGTGTTGGATTTTATGGCTCTAATGCAATGTTAGTTTCTATTTTATTAATGGTTTTGGGAGGAATTAGTTTTGAATCTCACTTTGATTTAATTCATGGAAGAATAAAAAAGTTTTTCTCAAATCCTGAAATAAAATTCTTTTTTGGAATAATTTTGATTGCAGCAGGATTAATTTTTGTTAATTTACTTATTTTTAAAAATAATTCTTTCTTTGAAGGTTTCTTTTATATAATTTCAGCAATTACTGGAACCGGGGCAACAACTTTTTTAACTCCTGATAAGTTACCAGCTTTATCAATTTTTGTTTTAATTTTATTAATGGTATTTGGTGCATGTTATGGTTCTACAACTGGAGCATTAAAGGTTTGGAGAATAATAATTTTGTTTAGAGTTATACGAAGAGAAATTCATAAAGCCTTTTTGCCAAAGAACATGATTTTTCCAATAAAAATTGGTGATAGAATTGTTTCGGATGATAATGCGCTAAAAGCTTTATCTTATTTAGCATTATACATTTTCTTTTTAGTAATTGGTAGTGTAATATTCATGCTTTTTGGATATGGTGTGATTGATAGTGTTTTTACTATTGCTTCAGCTCAAGGGAATGTTGGTTTAACTTTACTTTCAGGACAAGCTTGGTATGCGATGGATCCAATATTAAAATTTTTATTAAGTCTTCACATGATTATTGGGAGAATGGAAATATTACCTTTTTTAATATTAATTAAAAGTATTGGTTTTGGAAGCAAAATTTAACAAATTCTTTTAAAATTAATCAAAAATGTCCTATAACAAAATATAAAAATCCTCTTTTCCAATTATTAACTGTCTGGTGAAAGTATGTATGTTGTAATTGTTGGTAGTACTGAATTTGCAAGTGAATTAGCTTCTTTGCTTTCGAATGAAGATAATGAAAAAGTTGTTCTTGTTGTGAAAAAGAAAGATGAAGCTATTAGAATAACTGAGGAAATTGGTGTTAATGTAGTTAATGCTGATGCAACTAAACCAGAAGTTTTAGATGATTTAGAGCTTCAAAAGTGTGATGTTTTTATTGCAGCTTCAGAGTTAGACAAAGATAATTTACTTTCAGCAATGTATGCTAAGGAATCTGGAGCAAAAAAGATTTTTGCTTGTGTTGATAGTTCAGATATAGAATCAATGGTAAAAAAATTAGGAATTATTCCAATTAATTCTGAAAGATTTGCTGCTAATTCAGTTGAATTAATGATTAAGCGTCCTGCTGTTAGTGAACTAGTTAATATTGGAGCGGGACAATTTGATATGATTGAAGTAATGGCTTCTGCTACTAATTTAATTGGAAAAGAATTAGGTGAAGCAACTGGAAAGAATTTCACTGTCTTAGCAACTTACGTAAAAGGAAAGTATAATTTTTCTAAAGAATCAAAAATAACTCAAGTTGATACAATTTTGTTACTTGTTGATGCAGGCAAAGAGAAAGAAGCTGAAAAAGAAATTAAAAGTTCTTTAAGAGGAATTTCTTTATTTGGTAATTCAAAGAAATAGTTGCAAGAAAAGAAGTATATTTGTTTTTAGATAATTGATTTTGAATTGCCTTAAGTTCTTTTCATTCAAAACCAACCCTTAAAAATCCAATGTCCTTAACTCTGTAAATTGCCGTGAGGGGAATAATATGCCTAAAAATATTGATTCAGTTTTAATAAAAGAACCGCTAAGAAAGAAGACTCTAACTTTAGAGTTTGATGAGGGTGACGATATCATGTCTTGTATAAAAATGGGGCTTGAACAAAATGGTATCAAAGAAGCAGACGTAACTAACTCCGAAGGTGCTTTAACTAGTGCAACTGTTAATGCAATGGAAGGAAGTAAGTTCAAGAAAATTGATTTTGTTAATATGAAAATAATGCGAGTTTCAGGTCACTTTAAACTTGGTGGCGGAGATTTGTGGGGTGCTTTGCACGTTTTTACTGAAGGAAGAAAGCCAATTTCTGGAACCTTAGTTAAAGGAAAAGCATCACAAGGATTCAAATTAATGCTTTCATTTTTACCAAGAAGTTAAATTGAATTAGTTAATTGAATTTTAATAAATAATTTTTTTTAGGTTTTTTTTTATAAAAATCCTTTTCTTTTTTTTATCATTTCTCTTACATTACTTATATTCTTTTTAGTTATATTTTCAACATTTTCAAGTTCAGATTCAGCAAATTTGCTTGCGTTTTTAGTATATCCTTCAGCAGTAATTATTCCTTTTCTTGCAAGCCCTCCAACTGTTTTTACTCCTTTTATTGTCAAATCCTCTGTTTTTGATATTATTACAAATGCATTTGCAAACAAACTTTCTCTAATTGGTTCGAAAGTTAATACACTAATAATTAAAGTTTTGTCTTTAATTTCTTTAATTTCTCTAACTTCTTTTATTTTATTAATTAATGAAGTGTATATAATAAATCTGAATACAACCGCGATTGCACAAACTACAAAAAATGTGTTTGTAAGTATTCCAAATGAAATAGGGAAAGTTTGTATCCATCCTGACAACATTGTTCCAATAAAAGTTGCTATCCCGAATAGTGCTGCTTGGTATCCGGCATATTTCATTATTTTTTCTTGTTTAAATGATTCATAAATAAAATTAGCCAAGCATAGATTAAATCCACTAAAAATTACTCCTGACAGTGCTTCAATAAAAAATAATCCTAACGGATCTCTGACCAAAATTAATAGTATTGGATAAAATGAAGCCAAAAGTCCAGTTACTTTAATTGTTTTTATTGAACCATATTTGTCAATTATTTTTCCCCAATAAGGCATTGAAATAAGTGTTGTTGCTGCTGAAGCACAAATGATTAAAGTGTAAGTTAAGTAATCGGTTTTCATTCCTAAATTTTCAAGTAAATAAACTGAAAGAAATGGCCCTACCATTGCAATTGCAAAAGTCATTAATGCTCCAAATAAAACAAAGTAACCAAAATTATCTTTTCTTAATTGTGAAACAAAAGTAATGAAGTGAGTTGAATCCTTTTCAGGAACAAATTCAGGATCCTCAATTTTAGTAAAAAGAAGTGATGAAATAAATCTTCCAAAAAAGGAGAATAAAAATATTGCACTAAATGCATAAAGAGTCATACTTGGTTCGATGTATTTTAATAATAATCCTCCAATTAGCATTACTAAAAAAACAATTGTTCCTGTTAGTGCGTTTCTTATTCCAAAATACTCTCCTAAGATTTCACGTGGTGTAAGACTACTCATCCAACTTTGCCATAATGGTCCAGCAGTTGAAGCAACAATGTTTCCTATAGTGTAAATTATAATTAATGCAAATATTTGTTCGCGAACAAAAATGAATGGGATTAATGCTATCAATAACCAACTAATTGCTTGGAAGAAAACAATTGCCACTATTGCTTGTCTTCTTTTTTTATAAAAATCAAGTAATTTTATTGAACCAAGTTGAGCAAAAGCTGCAAATAATGCAGGGAACGCAATAAGAAATCCAATTTCAATATTACTTGCGCCTAAGAATAAAGCAAATGGCACAATAAAAGTTACTCCTCCTCCTGACATTATTGAGGCAAACATTCCTTCCATTATTGATAATTGGAGGGGTCGTGGGTACTTTTTTATTTCTTCAAAAAACATATTCTCACTCTTAGTATAACTCTGGAAGCTTTTTAACTTTTGCTAAATCACTTTTAAAAATGCGTTTTTAATGCTTTTCGTAAAGGGTTTTACTTACTAGCAAAGCTAGAAATTAGTAGTAAATGCTGAGGTGGCAGAGCCGGTCAAATGCGATGGATTGCTAATCCATTTCCTTAACAGGAGCTCGAGTTCGAATCTCGACCTCAGCGTTGTACTTCTAGTATTAGAACTGTGAAAGAGCTCAGTTCGCTTTAAAAAGAACAGAAAAAGAAGTTTTTTTGTTCAGGTTTTAGGTGAATTGGTATGGATAAAGAATATGGCTTTCATGGCTATGATAGAAGATTAACCTATTTATTGCAAAGAATTAATCCTGAAAAATTTGGTTTTGTAAAAAGACAACCTATGCGAAATGTTAGGGTCACTCCTTTAATTTTGACTCCAAATAATAGAGAAACTTTAAGCAAGTACTATATTGATTTAGTCAACGAGGGTTGGACTAAACCCAGAATAATTTCTTTGCTTGACCAAACAGGTAGATTACTTGAATGGTTGGATAAGGATTATTCGCAAGTAGTTGAAGATGATATTAAAGTTTTAATAACAAGAATTAGGAATACTGAGTTGAGTGAGTATACTAAAGCTGATTATTTAGTTAAATTAAAAAGGTTTGATAAGTGGTTTAATGGTGGTGAGGAATATAGTTCTTTAACTAAGAAGATTAAGACTACTGTTAAGAAGAAAGATTTGAAACTTCCTTCTCAGTTAATAACTCCTGAGGAAGCAGCTCAGTTAATTGAAGCAACTGCTACTTTGAGAAATAGGGTTTTATTACACTTATTATGGGAAACTGGTGCAAGAATTGGAGAAATAGCAAATCTTAAAATAAAGGATTTGGAGTTTAATCAAGGTGAATGTAGGTTAAATTTGATGGGGAAAACTGGTTCAAGAAGAGTTCTTTTGCTTGAAAGTGTTCGAGATTTGCAAAATTATTTAAAAATAAGAAACTCTACTTCTTCAGATGATTATGTTTTTATTCATGAAGGGGTGAGAAATAAAAATAAGCAAATAACTTATGGGTGCATAGCTCAATTAATTAGAAAATTGATGAAAAAATCTAAAATCAACAAAAACATTCACGCACATTTATTTAGGCACTCAAGAGCTACTTTCCTTGCATCAAAAGGATTAAACGAAGCTCAATTGTGTACAATATTTGGCTGGGTAATTGGTTCCAAGCAAACAAGAACTTATATTCACTTAAGTGGAGCTCAAGTAGAAAATGCTTACAAAAGTCTTTATGGAATTCAAAAACTTGATGAACACAAACAAGATTTAATAAAATGCCCAACTTGCTTTGAAATAAATTTAGCAACAAACCAAACCTGCCAAAATTGTTACAATCCTTTAACAATACAAGGCGCATTAAAACTAAAACAAGAAAAAGACCTAATAGAACACGATAGAGATATAAGTCAAAAAGTGTTCGCGGAAGCATTCAAACTAATGTCTAAAAATAAATTGACTGTTGAAGAAGCCCAAGTAGAAGCTGTAAAAATAGTAGCTAATCAAATCAATTTAGAAAAAGGAAAGGGTTAAATTGAAACTATCGTTTTTTGGTATAATTGATAGTACTATGTGTGTGCACTATCATATATGATATATTTATATAAACTTAGTATCATTTTTTGTTAAAAACGATACTATATTTAAATACATTGGTAAGTGGTATATTTATGAATCCTGAAGATTTTAATGGGCAAGCGGGAACAGTTACACAGGCTCTTAAAGGAATACATTATACCTTTACTCCTAACAAAATGCCTTCTGAAATTAAATTAAGTAGTAAAACATTAAAAAAATTAGAAGATGCAACTCATGCGTTAGGTAATCTAAATGGAGTGGGGCACTCATTAGTAAATCCTCATTTGTTGATAAGGCCTTATTTGAAAAAAGAAGCTGTGTGGAGTTCAAAAATAGAGGGGACACGAACATCATTATCTGATGTATTTTTATATGAAGCAAAAGCAGGAGCTCCTGTTGAGGAAGAAAAAGATATTGATTTGGTGGAAGTAATAAATTATATAAATGCAACTGAACATGGACTCAAAGAAATCAAAACAAAAAACATTGATCTTAACTTAATTTTAGAAATACATAAAATATTACTAAGTGGGGTTAGAGGTGCTTCAAAAGACCCCGGGAAAGTAAGAATAGATCAAAATTGGATTGGTCCTTATGGATCTTCAATTTTAGAAGCAACATTTGTTCCTCCTGCACCAGAAAAACTTAGTGAATTACTTGATGACTTATTTTCATTTTTAAATGACAAAAATGATTTGCCAGATTTATTAAAAATTGGTTTAGCACATTATCAATTTGAAGCAACACATCCATTCAGAGACGGAAATGGAAGAATTGGGAGATTATTAATAATTCTTTATTTGTGCAAAAAACAAAAGTTAGGATTACCTTTGCTTTATATTAGTGGATATTTTGAAAAATACAGATCTCAATATTATGACCTTTTATTAGATGTTAGTAAAAAAGGTGATTATGAAAGTTGGTTAAATTTTTTCTTAGATGCGATAATAACTCAATCAAATGATGCAACTCAAAGAATATTAAAATTAGAAGAATATTCAAAAATTGCTAAATCTAAATTAATGCAAAAACGAAACATGCAAGCATTAAAAGTACTTGAACACTTATTCATAAATCCGTTCATTAACATACCATTTGCAGAAAAACTTTTGAAAAAAAGATATCCTACTGCAAAAAGAGCCATAATTACTTTGGTGAATGAAGGAATTCTTCAGGATGCAAAAATAAAAGATGGGAAGACAAAAATTTTTGTTGCTACAGAGATAAACACAATCCTTTCTTAGATATTTTTATTTAAAAATTTAATTTTATCATCCAAATCAATAACTACTATTTGGTGATTATTTTCTTTATTGAATCCGAAAGTAACAGAATATTTATTATTTGATGAGTATTTTTGGCCTATGTATAATTTTGGAATATTGATTAAATAGTAATAATCTCTAGTGCCTTTGCCTTTGAGTCTTAATTTGCTATATGTTTTGAGGTTTTCGTTGCAAGCGAATAAAACTTTGTCTGCAATCAAACCAATTTTAACGGATTCTTTTTTTTCCACTCAAAAACCTCTTCCTTTGTTGCAAACTGACTTTCATATTCGTGCAAAGCAATTTCTTGTTCAAAAGGTAGTTCTCCACCTATTCGTTTTACTTCTTTTAAAACTTCAGCAAAAATCTTTGAAATCATATTAACTCACTAAACTCACTTGCAGTTTGAGTTACTTATAAACTTTAAGTACAATTTTTCCGAAAAAATTGAACAAAATCTTTATATAATGCTAAAGAAAAATAGGGTTAAAGAAAAATAACCTATTAGTGAAATGATATAACTATTAATTTTTTTTAGAAATAAAAAATAATATTTGCTATGCTTTTTTTAAGCGATTTAATTCATTTTTAGTTAAAAGTGCGTCCACATCATTAAAAAGTTCTTTAACAGTTGATGGGCAATGAATTGAAGTCAATTGATAATATGCTACATCAGGTACTGTTTTTGCGCCTTGTTTTATGCGTTGTCGAAAATACCCATAAGGATCCAAAAGTTGTGCAAGTCCAGTCATATTTTTTACCCCCAGTTCATTTAGTTTAGGGTAAAAAACTTCTTTTCTAATTGTTCCTGGTTGAGGTTCTTGCCAAGCGCCTTTCATAAGTTTATCAAAAACTGCAGGAGGAGTTTCTTTTTTAAGTTTGACAATCAACTCGGTGTGAGCCTTAGGATCATGTCTTTCTAAATATTTAATAAAGGGTGTTGAATGCAATAATTCACTAACTGGTTTTTGTTTAAAAACCATTAGCTTTGAAGGCCCACTAATCAAGTTGGCTGCTTGAATAGGAAATTCAGGATATGCTCCAAATTCTTTTCCGTAAACTAGTTGAAGAGTTCTTTTGTCAAAGGTTGTATTTTTTACTAATAAAACTTCAAACCCTAGTGTGTTAAGGTATTTGCGAACTTGATTTGCGTAAGCAAACATTTCAGGTTTTACCATTACAAGCCCGAGTCGTTCTCCACTTTTTCCAAAAGTTTGACTAATTAATGAAAATTTTGCTTTAGGGAACACCCTTGCGAATTGATGTCTAATTTTACGAGCAGTTTCAAACCTAAATTTAGCTAATGTTCTTGAATCAACCTTTTTGCGTAATTCTTGCATATCCATTTGACTAAAAGTTTCTGACGGAGTTCTTAATTTTTTAAGGTTGGCATTCAAGTTTTCAAGAACAGCTTGTGTTCTTGCAGTTTGTCTTGCATTTATTCCTTTTTTTCCAGCAACAAGTTGTTTGTATCGTCTGATTAAAAGAGACCCTTGTTTAACCCTGTTTTTTACTACCATATTACTTTATTTAATAGACACAAGAATTTATAGTTATGGTAGATACTTCTAGTCTGAAACCAGTGCTAGTTTGGTTAAATGAAAAATCAAAGAAAAATCATAAAAATCATGTTTTGATTTTTGATACCATTGATTATGAAAAATTCAAAGATAACAAAGTAGATTTACATCCCTACTATTCTAGTATTGGAAAATTACAAGGATATGCTACACGTAAATCTTTACGAAAGTTAAACCTTATTTCTAAAGCCGCACATATTTTTGTTTTTAATACTAAAAAAGAGTTATTTTTACAAAGAAGAGCTTCAACTAAAGATCTTTATCCAAACTTAATCGCACCGTCTGCATCAGGTCACGTGGACATAAACGAAAATCCAAAACAAGCAGCAGTACGTGAATTAGAAGAAGAACTTGGAATAAAAGAAAAACCATTATTTTTAGGAAAAATGAAATGCTTTACTCCCCAACTCAAAGAATTTCTCGAAGTCTTTATCTTAATCACTGATGCAAAAATCAATATCAACAAAGATGAGATTTCAGAAGGATTTTTTATACCATTTTTACAAATTTATGAAAAACAAAGATTTTCTGAATATATTCCCGCAATGCAAAAAGAACTACTTATTTTCAAGACAAAACTAATTAAGAAACTTAATAAAACAAAGTGATTAGGAGTTATTTAGATGCGAAGGAAATCAACTAGAAAAGTCCAAGTCGGAAAAATAACTGTTGGAGGAAATTCACCAATTAGTGTTCAATCAATGACAAAAACTGACACTAGAAACCCTAATCAAACCATTAAACAAATTCATGAACTTGAACAAGCAGGATGTGAAATTGTCAGAGTAGCGGTTCCAGACATGGATGCAGCAAAATCTCTTAAAGAAATAAAAGCAAACATAAAAATTCCACTTGTAGCAGATGTTCATTTTGATTACCACCTTGCAATTGAATCTGCAAAATACGTTGACAAAATAAGAATTGACCCTGGAAACATAACCAGTCCTGAAAAGAAAAAAGCAATAATTGATATTTGCAAAGATTTTGGAATTCCAATTAGAATAGGAATTAATAGTGGATCACTCGAAACAGACTTAATTGATAAATATAGGGGTGTAAATTACAAAACAATGGTTGCATCTGCACTAAGACAACAAGAATTTTTTGAAAAAAATGGTTTTTACAATATGATTTTTGCTCTAAAAGCAAGTGACGTTCCAACAACACTTAAAGCTTATGAATCATTTTCAAAAAAATCAGATTATCCACTTCACGTAGGAATAACACAATCAGGTTCAGGGGAAGAAGGAAAAATAAAATCCTCAGTTGGTATAGGGTATTTATTAGCACGCGGGATAGGGGATACTATTAGAGTTTCATTAACAAATAATCCTGTAGAAGAAGTAAAAACGGGTTATGAAATTCTTCAAGCTTTAGATTTAAGAAGAACAAAACGAGAAATTATTTCTTGTCCAACTTGTGGTAGAACGGAGATAGATTTATTCAAAATTACTGAACAAGTCAAAGAAATAACAAAAACAATTAAACACCCCCTAAAAATAGCTGTAATGGGTTGTGTAGTAAATGGGCCAGGTGAAGCAAAAGAAGCTGATGTAGGGATTGCAGGGGGAAAGCATAGTGCTGTAATTTTTAGAAAAGGGGTAGTTGTTAGAACAATTCCTGAAAGCGAAATTTTGAATGCATTATTAGAAGAAATTGAAAATATCCTTGATGAAAAACATCTTGATATTCCAGTAGAACTTAAAAGAATTAGTAAAACTAAATGTTAATTTTTAAAGTAGTAATACATTTCTCAATAGTCCCATCCTTATTTATTCGAACAAATCCACAGTCTTTTAGTTGAGAAATACTTCTGCTTACATTAGAGGTGTGTCTTTTAAGTTTATTAGCTATCTCTGTAATAGTATATTCCCCAGTGCACATATCCAAAATAAGGAAAGTATCTTTGTTTTTTAATAATCGATTAAACTTTATTATTTCTTCACGTTTGCTAATCGAATAATGCCCGCTAAGAAGAGACTTTGCCAATTTATCCATAACTCCTTTTAAAAATAATTCTAGATTGTATGCCAAAAGTTTTTGTTGGTTCTTTAAAGAAATATTTGATAAATCTGGTGAGACATTTGCTGTCTTTAAGACTCCTTCTTTTTCTTCAATAACAAATTTATCCATTGCTTTATTTAAAAAAGAATCAAATAATTCTTCAATATTATCTGAAGAAAGATTATACTTTCTAATAATATTTAATATTTCAAATGCACGCATGTTTCCGTTTGGAATACAAAAACTTTTCCCATTTTGCAAAGTGTGTCCAAAACAAGGAATTGAATTAAAAATACCAAAAACAGGATACTCTTCAGAGATTAATCCTTCTTGAATCATTATTTCTCTTGCAGCCAATGCTAACTTTGAGCCCGATGCACCAATAAATACAAAATCAATATTTCCTTTTATTTCATCTGGATAAATTTTACCTAAAGAACTATACACAAATAAATCAGTAAATTTTTGCACAGCATAAGCTAAAGAAAAATGCGAATTAGAAGGAAGAAAATAATGTTTAATTTCCTTATTAGGCACTTTTAAGGCATCGTTTGGGAAAAGACTAACTGCCTTAAAAAAATCAATTACATTGTTTCTATCCAAACTTAAGAAACGTCTCCATGCGTCAGATATCAAGAATATATGTAATCGTTCATCTGGTACTCCAAAAGAGTTCAAAACTTGTCTTAATTCACTAGTAAGTACTGATATTCCTTTTTCTTCACGCCTAGCCATAGGGGTTGAAAAGTGTACATGTTTTTTGGCTGATAAAACAGTGTCTGATAAGAAAATGTAAAAGTATGCGTTTGTATACTTCGAGAACTTGGCAATGAAAAAAAGCTGGGACAAGTAGTAATAGTTCAAATCACAGAAATTGGTAGAAAATGCAATATTTACCCTATTCCCTGAGTTTAATTGAGGTAAGACAAACTTCTCAAACTGCTTTTCCTGATTTTGAGTAAATTCCAGAAAATTAAACTCTGAATTCATAAATTAATATAATAGAATTCAATTTATAAAAAGTACTGTAATGTTATCAAAAAATGATTATAGATATATGAAACATTATCAAAAACCTATAAATAGATAAACGCTGTAATACTAGTATACTCGTGAAAAAAATATGTTTAATCAATTTAAACCTGAAACAATAGCTTTTCCAAAAAATATAATAAAAGAGCAAATGCTATTCTTTGCAAGTGACTATGCAACCATAAAAAATCACTCTTTTTTCACTATAGCTGAATACCCCGGACTAACTTGCAAGCAAATATTTTTAGTAGTGAGAAAAACAAGTTCTAAAAGTGTTAGCCTTCAAGCTGTCCACAAAGCAATAAAACAATTAGAAACTGCGCAAGTACTACAAAAAACAAACAAAAAATATTTTATAAACCCTGACTGGATACAACAAACAAAAAGGTATTTGGAATTAGCATCAACAAAACTAAACCAAACCAATTCTGAAACAGATCTTTTAATAGTGGAAGTACCCATGCAAAATAAATCTAGATTTCAATCTTGCCCATCATTTAACAAAATTCATTTGGAGAGTAGTCCAATATAATTCAAAAAATTAATTAAAAACAAGAGAAAATCAACTAAATGGTTGATTTTTTTTCAACCACAAGTATATGAATCAGGCAATAAGAAGCAATTATATTAGAGTGATTTTATGACTTTGATAAAAACAAGTAGTAATTTTGAGTCGGCACACAGACTATCAAATTATGATGGTAAATGCAAAAGACTTCACGGTCATAATTGGAAAGTAGATTTAGAAGTGGAGTTAAATAAATTAAATTCTCTTGGCATGGTGTACGATTTTAGTTGTTTAAAAAATAATTTATTGCTTTTTGATCATAAAGTCTTACTTAAGAAAAATAAAGAAAATATTAAATTATTTAAAGGTCTACCAGAGGAGTGGATTTGTTGGTTTGATTTTGAGCCTACTGCAGAAAATCTAGCTAAATATTTTGCATTAATATTTTTTAAGGAGTCAAAAGCAAAAAAAGTAGTCATTAGAGTATGGGAGAGTGAAAAAAGTTATGCCGAAGAAACAATCACTTATAGTAAATGAGATATTTTGTTCAAGACAAGGAGAAGGATTGAGAACAGGAATTCTTACAACTTTTATTCGTTTAGCAGGATGTAATCTTTCTTGTGAATGGTGTGATACCAAATATGCATCATCTGGAAAAGAAGAAAATTTATTTGAAATAATTAAACAAGTAAAAAAATTTTCTGCAAAAGAAGTTAGTATTACTGGAGGAGAACCATTAACTCAAAAAAAAGGAACTATCCAGTTGTGCAAAAAACTCATTAAAGAAGGATATTATGTTTCACTAGAAACTAATGGTTCAATTGATTGGGAGGGTATTCCAAAAAAAGTAATGATAAGTATGGACATAAAACCCCCAAGTAGTGGAATGACTTTATTCAATAATTTTTCTTTATTAAAAAAATTAGGCAAAAATGATCAAGTAAAAATTGTCATAAAAGATAAAAAAGATTACGCATACTCAAATGAAATTCTCAATAAGTATTCCCCTCAAAAACTAACTACGGTAATATTACAACCGATGGGCGGAATTAATGCTAAAGAACTTTGGGATTTAGCTCAAAAAGACATGCGATTTAGAATAATGCTTCAACTACACAAAGTTGTGTGGGGCACAAAACGAGGGATTTAATATGACCGCTATTAGTGAAAAAAAATTTGAAGAAGCAATTAGAACAATAATAAAATATACTGGTGATGACCCAGATAGAGAAGGATTAAGAGAAACTCCACAAAGAATAAAAAGATTTTACAAAGAATGGTTTAAAGATGAACATAAATTTATTCCAACCTTATTTTCTGAAACTTATAATAATATGGTTATACTCAAAGATATTCCATTCTATTCTTTTTGTGAGCATCATATGTTACCATTCAACGGAAAGATAAGTGTGGGATATCTGCCCAATAAAAAAGTTTTAGGGCTTAGTAAAGTAGTAAGAATTGTACACAAAATGACGCACAAACTTCAAATTCAAGAAAGAATTGGAAAAGAAATAGCTGATGAATTAGAAAAAGTAGCTAAACCTAGAGGAGTTATGGTTGTGATAGAAGCCGAGCATTTGTGTATGAGTATGCGAGGTGTTAGAACACCGGGACATTCCACAATAACTTCTGAAATAAGAGGGCTATTTAAAAAAATTGAGACTAGGACTGAATTTCTTACATTAATAAAAAATTAAAATTTTAAAGGGGGATGAATATGGATAATTTGAAACAATATGTTATTAGTTGGGATGAATATGATATTGCAGCCCACCAAATTTTTTGTAAATTAAAAGATTTACAATTTAATCCTGATGTTATAATTGGTGTTTCAAGAGGGGGACTTATTCTAGGAACACATCTTTGTCACTTATTTGAGGGAAAACCTGAAATGGGAACAATATATGCAAGAAGACACATTAATGACGCTCATTTTTCTAAATTAATTGAACCAAAAGTATCTATGCATATGTTGCCCAATCTTAAAGGAAAAAAAGTATTGATTACCGAAGATACAATAGGCACAGGCGCAACCAATTCTTGCATAAAAAAATTCCTTTTAAAAAAAACCCTTAAAAAAATTATGACGGCTGTTATTTCTGTTCAAAAAGATGTTGATTTGAAAGATTGTGTTTATTACAAATTAAATGACAAAATTTGGCAAGTATTTCCTTGGGAGCGATAAAAATGTTATATGCAAAAATAACAACACAATTTGAAGGAATTCATTATTGGAAGAATGCTAAAGGTGCAGAAGATTTTCTAAAATATCCACACAGGCATATTTTTTATGTTACTGTATATATTGAACAATTTCACAATGACCGAGATGTAGAGTTTATTGCATTTAAGCGATGGATTAACAAAATAACATCCAAAAAAATAGATTATAAATCCTGTGAAATGATAGCTGAAGATTTAGCAAAAAAAATAAAAAAGAAATATGGAAACAGAAAACTAAAAATTGAAGTAAGTGAAGATAATGAAAATGGTTGTGTTTTGGAGTTGTAAAAATGGATTTTAAAAGAATCAAAAATAACGTCCCTAAAGAATTGTGGAAAATGATTAATTGGAATTCTGTTCAAACTGAAATATTAAATGGTTATAAAAATTATGAGCCTGTGAGCCTTTTCATCCCAAGAATTTACCAATTAGAAGCAACAAATTTTTGTAATTTAAAATGTAATATGTGCCCTTACAAAAGCATGACCCGAAAAAAACAACATATGAAATTTAATCTATTCAAAAAAATTGTGGATAATGACTTATATTACAAACAAGCAATTGAACTTCATTTGTTTGGAGAATCAACCTTGCACCCCGACTTATCTAAAATGGTTAAATATGCTAAAAATAAAGGGCATATCGTAGGAATAGCAACTAACGCTACCGCTCTAACAAAAGAAAAAAGCAAAGAACTTCTTGATGCAGGTTTAGATAATATTGTCCTTGCTCTTGACGGGGCAACCAAAAGAACATACGAGGAATTAAGATGCGGAGCACAGTTTGAATTAGTAAAAGAAAATATAAAAAATTTTTTAAGACTAAAAGATTCTGGTAAATACTCTACTTATACGGTTCTTCAGATAATTAAAATGCCTAAGACTAAAGAAGAAATTACTGCTTTCAAAACCGAATGGAATCCTTTTCTAAAAAAAGGACTTGATGAACTTAGAATAAAAAAGCTATTTGACAGTCTTGGAGGAAATGTTAATCCAGAAATTCAAGCACCAACTTACAAACATAGACTTCCTTGTACTGAGTTGTGGTATGGTTCTGCAGTTTTATCAAATGGAGATGTAGTTCCCTGCGGTAGAGATTATGACGGAAAAATTATTTTTGGTAATTTAAACAAACAATCCTTAATAGAAATTTTTAATTCTAAAAAATATCAAGAATTTAGATTAGGACACTTATGTGGAGAGTTTTCAAAAAATCCATTATGTAAATCTTGTAAAGAATGGGACTTAATTAATTTAAGAAATGTACCAATTCTCTCCTGTAATTTACTAAAAGGAGATAATACTCGATACAATCAAATTGTAAGTGATCCAAATTTTGTTTATAATAAATCAAAAAAGGTGATGTGAATGAAGGTATTTAATATTCCAATAGAACCCCTTGAAGAGAGGTACACTAAACAAATGGATGTTTGGGTAAAAGAAGCATTTATCAAAAACAAATTAAATGTCGTAACCATTTACGGGAATCAATTAACAACAAAAGTTGAAAGTGGAAGTGTACTTGATGCCGAAGGAACAAATTACTATAAATTTAGTCAACTAATGCAAATATGTGAACTTTTCAAAAAAGGAGAAGTAAAAAACGGAGACATATTTTTCATAGGGGATTTATGGTTCCCTGGACTTGAAGCAATAAAATACATAAGTGCATTAGAAAAAATTAACATAAAAATTTATGGGGTAGTTTGGGCAGGTTCATTTGATCATGCGGACTTTGTTTATGATGCTGGAATGGAACCTTGGGCACAACATATAGAACGCGGATGGTTCGATTTAGTAGATGGACTATTTGTTGGAGCACAAAATATAAAAGATGATATTGTAAAAAGACACAGAATAAAAGACCCTTCAAAAATACATATAACCGGCGGTCCTTGGGATACTAAAAGTGTTCAAGATAGAGTAATTAAAAAAGAAAAGGAAAAAATTGTTATTTTTCCACACAGATTTGATTATGAAAAGAGACCAGATAAATTTCTAAAACTTGCTGAAATTATTTGCAAAGAAAGAAATGATGTAAAATTTCTTATTACCACAAGCAGACATAATATTAGAAGTAGTCGTCCATGGTTGGTAAAGATGTATTATGACACTAAAAAGAAATTAGGCGATAAAATTGATTTTAAGTATGGAATAACAAAAGACCAATATTATCAATATCTTTCAGATTCAAGAATATTTTGGAGTAGTGCTGAACAAGAAACTTTTGGTTATGCAACACTTGAAGCACTTGCATTAAATACAACTCCTGTAGTGCCTAACAAGTTGAGCTATATTGATTATATACCAAAAAAATATAGATATAATACCTTTGAAGAAGGAGTTAACTTAGTAAGAAAGTATTTAGACAAGGATGAAAGTATTTCAAAAATAGCTAATAAATATGATTGTGCATTGGATAAAATGGTAAAAATAATGTTAAAAAGGTGAGAATTATGAAAGTATCTATTGTAACTACAAATGAAGAAAGATATCTTTTCATAAAAAAAGCTTTAGCCCAATTTGGTATTGAAACTGAAAAAAAGCCATTAACGCTTGATGAAATTCAGGCAGATTCAGTTAATGAAATTGCAGTAAAAAAAGCATTAACTGCTGCAAAAGAACTGGGTGAACCATGTATTTGCGAAGACACAGAACTAACAATATCTGCTTTGAATGGATTTCCTGGGCCATATATGAAATTTGCTCAAGCTAAACTTTCAATAGAGAAGATTTTTTCATTAATGAAAGATGAAACAAATAGGTCAGCTATTTTTAAAAGTGTTTTAGTGTATGCAGACCAAAATGGATTTAGCAAAACCTTTGATACTATATTGAATGGCAAAATATGCAATACCCCCATAGGTAAAAACGGAAAGGGATGGGATTCTATATTTATGATTGAGTCAACTGGTAAAACTTTAGCGGAATATTTGAAAGAAGACCGATTTGCTCTATGGAATAAAGGATATCTTGAATTAGGTAAGTGGTTGTCGGAGCGGAAGTGAAAATTTGTCAAGAATTATTCGCAAAGTAATAAAAAGAAGAAAAAATGGAATGTCTTCGATTGATTCTGTTTATTCAGTTGCAAATGAGTCCATGCGTTCAAAAGTTTCTTCTCAAACTAAAACTGATTATTCTAAAAGTTATTTTGATCAATTAAGAAAAAAATTATATCCAACTAGATATGGTAAAACCCAAAGACCTATTCGAGCAGTTAGAAAGATAATTGGAAATTCAATGAAGAGAAATATTGCTCATAAAGTTTTTGGTTCTGGTGCTTTTGGAGTTGTTGTAATAAAACCTGAAATGGTTCCGTTTTCAAATTCTGTAAGAAAATTCTTGAATCAAGTGGGGTGTAAAATTGTTACAAGTAAAGTGCTTGTAATGAGTAAAAATCAAGTTGAGGATATTTATGCTAAAGAAATGTCCCAATGGCAAAATTTTCCAGTCAGTTTTTTATTATACACAAATGCTCCATCGAAAGTTTTGGTTTTCAAACATGCTTCTAGAGAAAAATATTTAGAGTTAATGGCGAGGAGTGATCCAAAAAGATTTGCTGAAATGAAAGATAAACTTGCAAAAGCTTCAATGCAAGAGGTATTTCATTGGGCAATAAAAGGGCAAATGGATGAAAAAAAAGAAGGTACTTTGCGTGGTGAAACGACTTATAAAATTCTTAAATCTCAAGGTGTGCTTGATATGAAGAGTACAGGAAAACAACTTGATCCAACTGGATATTTAACTCATCAAGTAAAAACTGGTAAAAGCATAGGGAATATTCTTACAGGAGTTCATTCACCGGATAGTTTTGGGGATTTAATTAATCATGCAATATCTTTTTTAACAGTTTCAGATTTAAAAAAATTAGAAAGTCAAATGGTCAAATAAAACAAGAGTGTTTTTGATTTGATTTATTTCATTGTTTTTATTAATTGAATTTCTTGATCTATTAGTAAAATTTTAGTAGGGTAAAAATCTGCTTCTATTATTTTTGGTTTATTTAATTGAAGGATTGGTTTAATTTTTTCTAGTTGTTCTTTTGTTCCTTCTGTTAAGAATCCGTGTTCTTTTAGGTTGCCTTTTTTTATCCATTGTCCGCTTGAATGAATTCCTTTTATTTTATCTTTTAGAACTAGGAATTCGCTTGGTTCTAAATTGTTTCCTAATACATGAGAAATGTCTAGAACAAGTCCTAAGAAAGGATATTTGTCTAAAACTGATTTTATTTCTTTGACTGTTTTGTAATTGTTTTCTTTTGTGTTCATGTTTTCAATGCAAACTTGGATTGGGAGATTTTTGATTAAATCAAAATCTTTGACAACAGTAGGGTGAAAAACTAAGTATTGAGAATTAACTTGTTTAGCAAAAGTAACTGTTTTTTTTAATAATTCTTGAATTTCTTTATTATTATCATAAATAACGTTTTCAATAGGCATATGAATTGAAACAAACTCTAACTTTTTTAGAAAAGTTAATGCTTTTTGGTCTAATTCAAAATCCAATAAATCTTTTGGTTGAGCAAACATAAGTTCTACTCCATCAACAGGGTATTTTTCTAAAAAATGAATACTCTCTAATTTATTAAGTTTTAAATCGTAACAGCAACCAGTAGAAATCGCAACAACCATAAAAAGATTAGAATTAGAAAGGTTTTTCAGTTAGTATCTTAATCGCATAATACTTTATGTTTGGTCCAACTTCAGGAGTGTTTTGTATTTCTTCTTTTGTGAACCATTTTGCTTGTTTTGATTCTGAGTTGATTTTTAGTTCTCCTCCAACTATTTTGGCAGTGAATACAAAATCCAAATCTTTTTTGTCTCTGCAAGGAAGTAGTTTCATATGATGTGGCAAAGGTATCGGAGTAACTATACTTGTTCTTGCTTTTTCATCAGAGTTTTGCAATAATTCTATGTGTAATCCTGTTTCTTCGAATACTTCTCTTACTGCTGTTTCATGAGGTAATTCATTTTCTTCAACGTGTCCGCCAGGAAGTAACCAAAAATTGCTTCTTTCTTGTTTTAGCAAAAGCACTTTATTATTATCAATAATAAATACACTTGCAGTTAAGTGAATTGGTCTACTAAAATCAGTATTTTCCATATTGCTGAACCTATTTAGTTTTGCTTGCTTTTTCTATTGCTTCTTTGATTAGTCTTACTGCGTCTTTTACGCTTATTTTTTGTAGTAGCCATGCGTTTCTTATTTTAAGGTACGTGTTTTTGAATTCTTTGTCTTTCCAAAATAGTTCTTTGATTTGTTTGGCTTGTTCTGAAGTAAAAGTCAAATCTGTTTCAGTTTCTTTGGCTTTAGTCATTTTTGTCCCTATTTACTATAGGGTTAGGTTTTATATATTTGTTTTGTGTTTATAGTTTCGAGGGAATTTGAATGGTTACAAGAGTTGCTACTGGAATTAAAGGTTTTGATAATTTAATTGAAGGGGGGTTTCCAAAAGGTAGTTTGACTCTTGTTAGTGGTAATCCAGGTACTTGTAAAAGTATTTTTTGTCTACAAACAGCTTACAATGTTGCAAGTAATGCTCCTGTCTTGTATATTTCTTTTGAACAAAATGAATCTGATTTAATTGAACAATTAAACCAATTAGGTTATAAAATTGACAAATTAAAGAATCTAAAAATAATGCGCTTAGAACCTGAAGACCCACAAGTAATGACAAAAATTATTAACACAGTTAGGAGCATTAAAGCTGAGTTTGTGGTTGTTGATTCTTTAGCATCGCTAACTAGTGGGCCATTAAACCCTAGTGGACAAAATTATTCTGCTTCGCAGATTCTTGATTCGGTAATACCAGTTCCATTAGATGCTGAAAGTTTGAGTAGGATGAAAGTTAAACTAATCCTGGATACAATTAAACAAACTGGAGCAACTGCTTTACTTACAAGTGAAATAATCAAAGGACAAGAGGGCTATAGTAGGGATACATTGTCAGAGTTTCTTTGCGACGCAATAATTGTTATGCATTCGGTTGAAGGCGAAGACCAATATAGAACCCTTAATATCCCTAAAATGCGTTTAACTAAACAAAAAATGGGAATATACTCTTTCGAAGTAGGAAAAAAGGGTTTTATTGTAAAATCAAGTGAGTGATTATTTTTATGGGAAAATTATTTGATTTATTCAAGTACGCGAATTTACTAAATATTTCAGACGGAAATATAAAAGTCTGGAATATCCCTATGAACATTATACCTACTTTTGTTTTAAGAGACTTACAAAAAGATTTAATCAAATCCATTGGATATAGAAAAGCCTTTGAAAAAATTTATTCAAGTACTAAAAGTGGTTCAGCAGAATATAACAAAAACTTTATCACAAGCCAAGGTTTTAGCGATAAAAGAAAAATAATTGACTGGCAATCAAAGATAGTTTCCCTATCTGGATGGGGTACAATAGAAATAGCAAAAGTGGATTTTGAAAAAGACGAATATGTTGCACACTTCAAAGAAAACCCATTCGCCAAACAATACGGCAAAACAAATTACCCGATTGACTTTTTCATTTGTGGATTTATTGCAGGTGGATTCACTGCCTCAATCGGTAAAGAATTAGAATGCTACGAGTCTGCATGCGTTACTCAAGGAAAACCCTATTGCGAATTCATTGTAGGGCCAAAAAAAGTTATTGATAAAAAAAGATTAGCACTTTGGAAATCTCTTAAATTATGAACTTGTGATTGAACATGATTAACCTAAAATCTGTTTTTGAGATAACAGTTCCTGAATACATTCCAATAGCTGTGTTGGGCGCTTTTGTTGGAGTAGTTGCAACTACTAAAGCTTTGCCTAATTTTATGTTCATTGAATTAATCATTTTACTAATTTGCATAGTTGCTGGATTTAATACTTTTAATGCAATATCTGATAAAAAAATTGATCAAATTAACAAACCAGAAAGACCCTTGCCTTCAAACAAAATAACTATTGTTCAAGCAAAAAAATTAACAATTTTCTTTTATTTAATAGCATTAATACTGTCAATTTTCATTAACCCCTTAGTTTTTGGATTAACTATTATTATGATAATAATTACCGTTTTATATTCAATTGAATTATTTTATTTAAAGAAAAGATTTATTATAGGAAACCTTGTAGGAGCAGTACTTTATGCAATACTGTGTCCTCTTGCAGGATGGGCACTAACACCAACACTTGCACCACCATTATTTATTATTCTAATATTATTCTTGCTTTCAATAGGACTATCTTTCTTAAAAGACTTTGAAGACGTTGTAGGGGACAAAAAATACGGAATCGCTACACTCCCTCTAAAAATAGGCAGAGACAAAAGCATATTCCTAATATTAGCCCTTTTAACAATTGCATTCAGTGTCATAGCTTATTTGACTTATCTACAAATATTATCTGAAAAAAATTACTTTTTACTAGCATTTTATCCTATTTTATTCTTTAACATTTATTCTTACAAAAAACCCCAAAACCATAAGCTCACATCATACCTATTTGGAATAACAGTAACTTTAATCCTAGCGTTAGAACTAACAATTGCACTATTAACAATAATGTTCTAATTAAACAATCTTTATTCTAGTCTTAATAAAAATATAATAAGTTATTACTATTGAAACGGTATAGTTAATACACTAAACAATAATGTTGACAAATAACTAGCTGATAAATATTATAATTCAACAAAAACTTAATCAAACTAAATTAAGATGTTCCTAAACTACTAATAAACTCTTTAATTCCCTGCAAAGCCCAGCACCCTAATCAAACTTAACTTGTCAAATGGAGTTTATTTCTTGCTTGTTAGCAAATTTATTTGGTAACAATTGCTTATATTGTAGTGCCTAACTCCTTAGTCAAATTTTTTTGAAAAAAAGTAATTTTGTGTGTAGTGCCTAACTTTGGACAAAGTTTTTTATATAAGTTAGTTCATTACTCTAGTTATAAGTGAATTTGAGTTTTTTTAGTGATTAAGCAGTTTTTATACTAGAGGTTTATATTCCGACCTCAGCGCTTATTTTTTCTATAAAAAGAAAAGTTCTATTTAATAGATTGGTCGGGCTATTAAACCAAATAGAATTAATGCAATGTAATAAATAATTATTAGTACTGTAAGAGCAATAAGTATTTTTTGCTGAAGTTCTGGTTCTTTTTTAGTTTTTTTGTATGCTACAAATCCGAGTATGTCAAATACTAATGGTATTAACATAATTAAAAGTCCTGGAATGCTTGATATAGAAAAGGGAAGTAGTTGAAAAATAATTGAAAATGAGAGCATGGCTACTAATAATAGCCCGGGTATTGATACTAATCCAAGTATAATTAATAAAATTTTTGAAACTGTTTCTGGTTGCATAACTAACAAAGTGGGTTACTCTGATATAAATATCTTTTCTATTTGAAAATGATGCTGTTGATATGGCGAAGTTCATGAATTCTTGACCTCAGCGCTTTTTCTTTGGGTTAGATACACTGTGGTCTTTGGACTGGGGCAGTTTTATCATTAATAATTAATTTGGTTGTATTCAAATTTGTTCAGAAGAAGCAAAAAAGCTAATAATCAAACTTTTTAGTCGGTTCGTCCTTGTTCCTCGTTACTCGTCACGCAAAAGAGCCTAATAACTCCCACTATGGCTTAAGTGTTGGATCCTGACTGGAATAAATTAATGATTCACCAAAGAAAGAAATAATTTAGGCAGTTTTTAATTTAACGCTTGGCTTCACGGTTTTGCCTGATTGCTTCAAATGCTATTGCGGGTGCTATTAATCCAATGGTGTAAAACTGAGTGTCGTTCAACATTGGGACACAGACATTTCCGTCCAATACGTTTGTTTTTTCTCGGCTTAAGCCTGATGATTCGGTTCCGAAAATAAGCGCAACTTTATCAGTGCCAAATGAATGGGTAAAAAGGTTTTCCCCAAAGTTAGGCGAAGTCCCTATTAGCTTGTAGCCGTCTTTTTTTAATTTTTCCATGCACTTAAAATAATCGGTTTTAACGGAAACATGTTTTTTCAGCAATCCAGAGTCTGATTGATATCCTGCTAACCATGATGATATTATATTTGATACATTGATGTGCCAAGGCGGAATTGATTTTCCAGTAATAATTATGTGCAGGTCCTGCGAAATTGCAAAATGAATCACTTGCGCCATGTCCTGCGGATCCTTAATGGCATCCAATACAAGAATTACGTTCTTATTCATAATAATTCTACTATTAATAAGGGTTATAATCTTTATATGAACCAAGGTTTTTATGGATTTGAACTATTTTTTAAAAATTACAGAACAGAATTCAAAAAAGAACCTGAACAAATTCTTTTCAGCGTAACAGGTTATGATGCAATGAAATTGTTTGCAGAAGCAATGAAGAAATGTGCTGACCCACAAGATGTGAACTGTATCAAAATAGAGTTGAAGAAAATAGAAAACTTGCAAGGCCTAAGCGGAACTCTAACAATGGATAAGAATAATATTGTGAGAAGTGTTGCAGAAAAAATGTATCAAATGAGAAGTGATAGAAACTATACTGAAGTTTTAGATATTCAATAAAAAAATTGTCCTTAACGCTGTCTTACAGGTAGTTTCTTCTTTACCCATTAACTCAGCACTTATTTTACAAATTAATCACATTTTTAATTCTTCCACCACACAATTTTTTTACTAGTGAGATAGTTTTATTTCTGTCCTATTGAAAATAGGACAAATTATTTCGCGACAAAGCAAAAGCAGTTGCTTTTGTGCGTCCAGCAAAACAAGGTTTTGCTAGGAACCTTAGCAAGGTTCAGCTGAGATGGCAGAGCGGTCAAATGCGGCGGACTACTAATCCGTTTCCCTTACGGGATCGCGAGTTCGAATCTCGTTCTCAGCGCTTATATTTAGGTTTAAAATTAAGTTGTTTTAAAGTAAAAGAGTTAATCATTTTAATAATTCTAATTTTTAATTGAATTAAACATAAATTTAAATTCTTTTTTCCTATTGTTTGTGTGTGGAAAAAATAATTGTGCTTGATTTTGGCGGGCAATATGCAAATCTTATTGCTAATCGAATTAGACGTTTAAATGTTTTTTCAGAAATTTATGATCCTGATGTAGCTACTTCTAAACTTAAAGAAGCAAAAGGAATAATTCTTTCAGGCGGGCCTTCTTCAGTTTATGAAGAAAATGCTCCTAGTTTTAATAAAGAAATATTTTCTTTAGGAATTCCTGTAATGGGGATTTGTTATGGGCATCAATTAACCGCACACACTTTAGGAGGAGTTGTAAAGAAAGGAAGTGTGCAAGAGTATGGTTTGACTGAACTAAAAATTAATAAAAAAAGTAAACTCTTATTAGGCCTTAATGAAATGGAACAAGTTTGGATGTCTCATGCTGATACTGTAGAAAAACTTCCAAAAGGATTTGTAAATATTGCATCAACCCAAGATTGTGAAAATGCGCTTGTTGAAGATTCAAAAAGAAATATTTTTGGTATGCAATTTCATCCTGAAGTGGTTCACACAATTAATGGAATGAAAATACTTGATAATTTTCTTGATATTTGCAAGTGCAAAAAAGATTGGACAATGAAGAATTATGTTTCTACAAAGATTGAAGAGATACAAAAAACGGTTGGTGATAAGAAAGTTTTTTTACTTGCAAGTGGCGGAGTTGATAGTACTGTTTGTTTTGTTTTATTAAATAAAGCGTTAGGAAAAGATAAAGTAAAAGCATTACATATTGATAATGGGTTAATGAGAAAAAACGAAAGTAATTTAGTAATGCAAACTCTAAAAAAACAGGGTTTTGATAATCTTATTATTGAAGATGCTTCTAATTATTTTTTAAAAAATCTTAACGGGGTTACTGAGCCTGAAGAAAAAAGAAAAATAATTGGAAATGCATTTATAGAAGTTCAAAAAAATGTTCTTCAAAAAATTAATTTAAACCCTAGTGAGTGGCTTTTAGCCCAAGGGACAATTTATCCTGATACAATTGAAACTGGTAGAACAAAGAATTCCTCACTAATAAAAACGCATCATAATCGAGTTGAAATAATCCAAAAAATGATTGAAGAAGGCAAAGTAATTGAACCATTAAATTTGCTTTACAAAGACGAAGTAAGAATTATTGGTGAAGAATTAGGTCTTTCTAAAGAATTAGTGTGGAGGCATCCTTTTCCTGGGCCTGGACTTGGTGTAAGAATTTTATGTACAAATGGTGTGGTAGAATTAATTGATAGTGTTGTTGAAAAAAAGGCAAAGGAGATTGCAAAAAGTAAAGGATTAGAATTAGTTGTTCTTCCATTAAAAAGTGTTGGAGTACAAGGCGATAATAGAACTTACAAGCACCCAGCAGTACTAATTGGAAAAGCTGATTGGAACACTCTTGAGCAAGTATCCATAAGTATTACTAACGAAATTCAAGAAATAAATAGAATTGTGTGGTTAGTTGGTGGTAAAGTTAGTGGTAAACTACTTTCTGCATCAATAACTAAAGAAAGAGCTGATTTGTTAAGAGAAGCGGATGCTATTATTGAGGAATCAATGCGAAAATATAATTTATATGATAAGATTTGGCAATTTCCAATAATTCTTGCGCCTCTTGATATTAATGGAAAAGAAGCAATAATTTTAAGACCAGTTTATTCAACTGAAGCAATGACAGCACGTTTTGCAGATCTTCCAATGAATTTTGTGCATGATTCAGTGGAAAAAATAATGGCTACGGGAAAATTTGGAGCAGTACTTTATGATGTTACTCACAAACCACCAGGGACTATTGAGTGGGAGTAAGGTTTTTCTTTTTTTCTAAGTGCTCTTTTAGAGTTGGCCAATGATCTTCATCAAGGATATATCCTACGCACTTTGGAGAGCCACATTTACAAACATGTTCATGATAATCCTTCTCATCCCAAGCAAAACCATAATTGATTGAAAGTTCTTCTCCCTCTTGTATGTCTCTCATTGCATTTACCCAAATTTTTTTACCTTCGCCATCAAATTCACAGTTAGGGTCACATGAGTGATTTATATATTTAGCATAATTATTTTCAACATCGCCATCAAGATCATTTTCTTCATCAATATCAAAAATATAAACTCCTCCTTTATTAGAGTCTTTCTTGTGTGCATCATAGCTAGAGGTTGATCTTTTTGTACCTTCTTCTTTACTAATTAGTTCGCCTATATATTCAATTATTTTTGTTCCTTTTGGTATTAGTTTTGAAGCAAAAACTCCATTGCTGTGTATTTTTGATTGATTTAAGTGTGTATATTCATTGATTTGAAATGTTTTTTCCATAAATAAATTATTGGATAATTGAATATAAATGAATTGGGTTGGTAAAGTAAGGAAAAATAAACTAAAATTTAAAAAAATTACTTTTTTTTATAAATAAAAAATTAGATTAAAATGTTGTGGTAGAGGAAAAAAATTCCTCCACCTAAACAAAAATTATTTATTAATTATTTTTTCTTTTTTTTCTTTGCTGCCATAATATTTCACCCCTCAACTAACTTAATAGTTGTAATAATACAAGCGACGAACTTATATTTAAACCTTTACCAACTTTTACTATATTTTTTTTAGAATTTTTTTCTATAATTTTTTTATAAAAATTGATTTTTTTGTCATTAAAAAAAATTATTTGAGTAAATTTTTTATTTTTTTATTAAAAAAATTGTTTTTATTTTATTTTTTGTAAATTTAATGATTTTGTATTAATTAACGAAAAAATGTTTTTGCGTAGGGTTTTATTTGTTGTGTATCACTAATAATGTTATGGGTTTGTTTGATTTTTTAAAAAAGAATGATTCTTCTAAAGAGAGTTTCATGAGTGAAGAAGAGAAGTTGCTTAATGATGATGAAAATAGTAGTGTTTTGATTCTTGATCATCCTAAAGTAGTTAAAAATAAAACAGTTAGCAAAAATGTTAGTGATAATTTATTTATAGTAACAGGGGTTTATGCTATTGGAACTCAAGTAATGTTTTCAGGTAAAGTTCAATCTGGTGTTTTAAAAAAGAAATTAAAGACAAAAATTAATGATAAAGAATCAATTTTAACTGAATTAAAAACTCATTCTTCATTAGTAAAGCAATTGGTTGCTGGTGATGAAGGAACGATTTTCTTGAAAGGAAAGAATTTATTTTTAGTTAAAATTGGGGATATTTTAAAATTCAATTAGTTTTGAATTAAATTAGTGTTTTTGCCTCAATAACAAGTATTTAATAACTTACCAAAAAACTAATTCTTATTGAGTAATCAAAGGTTATTCATTGACTAAATTGCACGGGTTGGGGAGCGGTCAAACCCACCAGACTCAAGATCTGGCCGCTTAGTGCGTTCGACGGTTCGAGCCCGTCCCCGTGCATTTAGTAAAATGTTTTCTGAAGTGTCGTAAGACACTACAAATTCTTCATTGTAAAAGCATTAGCTTTTACGATGCACCACAAAACTAACAAGTTTTGTTTGGTCGTGCACCTTAGTAAGGTGCGTGGGGTGCGTTCGACGTCTTCGAGCCCGTCCCCGTGCATAAAGTCTATTTTTTTACTTAATTAGGTATTTTGGTAAATATTTGGGTTCTTGAATTCCTTTTATCTTTTTAACAATTTTTATTTCATCAGTACTTATTTTTCCATAATATAACTCATTAAGACTTTTTCCACTGTTAAAATAATCTTTAATTGAAAGTAATCCTGAATAGTAACAATAATCTTTAGTAAATGATCCTTTTTCTCCAAAAGGAATTCCTCTTTTTACTCTTTGGGTTATAATATACGCATTTTCTTCATCAAAATAATTTTTCATTTCATCAAATGTATCAAAAAAATCATGTGTTAAGGCATACCTTACTGCATATAATCTTCCTGCAATTATTTTTTCTTGTTCAATTGAAGTTGTTTTAGTTTGTTCTTCATTGAATATTGCAAGACCTTCTTCAGTTTTTAGGTAACTTTCTCCAGCCCCAATTGAAAGAGTTTGTATTGGTTGATTTACTCCATTTAAATATCTGTAAATGTGGGTTTCTATTTCATGAACAATGAATCTTTTTGCATCATTTTGATTGAATGTTGAGTTAGAGTTCAAATAAAGTTTTTTATTAGTTAAGTTAACGGATGCTTTTGCAGACATGTTTGTTTTTAATTCTATATCAAAATTTGTTCCAATTAATGCTTTTTGAAGTGTATTTTTTATTTGTTCTGCGTTAAGATTATTTTTAGTTTTAGCTGTCTTCATTATAATAATTTCTTTAGCTAATTGTGTTTCAGTGTTGTTTGGTTCTCCATAAGTTTTTTTTGAATTGTTGCAAAATTTTTTAGTGTTAGTCATTTCAAGTAAATTAATTTCTTTCAAAAGTGATTCTATTCGGCTCAAAAATATTTTCTCAATTAAACTGTTTTTTAGCTCATTTTTCATTTTAATTAGTTCATTTTTTTCATCGTCAAAATTAATTTTTGTAGCATATTCAAATTTTGGATTGTATTGTGTGTATTTTTTATATTCAAAAAAGAAGATTTTTTTTTCTTTTATTGAATTTATTGGATTTATTAAGTTAAGAAGGTCTTTTTCAACTTTTTTAGCAATATTTAGAATTGTTTTATCAATTTTTATTAATTGGTTCATTTTTTCACCATTGGGAGATATTTTGGTTTTATCAATCCATCCACATCAAAAACAAGAGGAGCATCATTTATTGCATATCGCCCATAGTATAACTCATTTAACTCTCTTTTTTTTGTGAATTCAAGTATTTCCATATATCCTTGTAAATAAAGTGTATCCTTAAAGAATGCCCCTCCTCGCGTTTGATCAGGAGTACCTCTTTTTGCTCTAAATGTTAAATTGAATGCTTCACTATCAGAGAAATATTTTCTCATCTCTTCAAATGTTTCAAAGAATGAATGTTTTTGTGCGGTTTGTATTGCAGTTAATCTTCCTGCGTATTGTTTTAATTGTTCATCAACATTTATGTTTTCCTGTTGTTCAATATAAACTGCAATTCCTTCTTCAGTTTTTAGTGTTTCTCTGCTTAATCCCCTTGAAAATATTTTGTAGGGTTGAACATCTCCATTTTCATAACGGTATATGTGGCCTTCAATTTCATGTGCAATTAATCTTTCCAATTCAGATTTTGATAAGGTTATACTTTTTGAAATCATTATTTGTTTTGTTCGAACATTAACAGATACTTTTGAACCGGAAGTTGTTTTTTCAATAACATTATATTTTAGTTTTCTTTTTTTTAATGCACTTTCCATTTCTTTTTTTGCTTCATTAAAATAAATATTTTTATCATATTCAATTATTTTTTTTGAAAGTAGTTCTTTTGCATATTTTTTTGCTTCTTTAGTTATTTCTCCATAATACCCTTCAGAGTTTTGGGAAAAGTTTTCTGTTCCCACACTTTTAATTAATTCAATTCTATCAAATAAATCAAGTAATTTTTTTTCAAATATTAATCCTAATGAATCAGTTCCTATTTCTTTGAACAATTCATTCATTTCATTTTTGAATGTAGCAAGAGTGGTATTTTTTGAATAGTATGAATAAATAGCATTTTTTGGAGAGTAAATAAAACTTGGGTTATATTGTTCGTTTTTACTTATTGTAGTAAAAAATTTTTCCTTTTCTTGTTCTATATTCAATGGATTAGTATAGTTAAGTACATTAGTCTCTATTGTTGCTGCTAATTGGCATATTTTTTGGTCAACTAAAGTATAGTTATAAAATTTCATAAATAGAATTTATGTGTTTATTTTTAATAATCTTAATCTTTCTATTTTTTTTAACTTTTTAAATTTATTATTATTTAAATTATTATTTTCTATTTAAATTTTCTATTTTAGTATTTTTTAATTTATTTGATTTGCTTCTTTTGCTTCTGATTTATTTGCAAGAAGTCTTAACCATTCTTGAACTATTGTAGTTCCTAAGTATTTTCTAAATGGCCCTGGCATAAAATTGACTTCTATTACAACCCATTTCTTTTTGTAATCCATTAAATCAACTGCACAAATATCCATTCCAAGAACTTTTGCAGATTTTTTGGCAATTTCAAGCATTTCAGGAGTTGGGTTAATTAGTTGCGCACTTCCGCCTTTTGAAACGTTAGCTCTCCATTCGCCTTTTCTACTTGTTCTTTTAACTGCAATTACATAATCTCCAATAACATAACATCTAACATCATAATTTTTCCCTTTAATGAATCTTTGAGTACAAATAAATTCTTCAAATAAATGAATTGCATCAAGTATACTTTCCATTTGTTCTTTGTTATTTACTAAAACTACTCCTCTTCCTGCAAATCCTGAAATTAATTTCATTACAAATGGATACCCTGTTTCCATTACTGCATAATCCGCATATTTTGGAGAAATAAATAATGTGCTTGTAATATTTGGTATTCCTGCGTTAGTAAGTTTTTGAACAGTGTAAAATTTATGGTTAGTTACTTGGTAAGCATGGTTATTTACTGGGCAATATACTCCACTTTGTTCTATTGCTTTTAATACTGCTTCACCTAGTAGCATGTCTCGAGAGGAGATTCTAGGGTATATTACATCAAATGCCAATAGATTTTGTGATTTGTAAAACAAACCTATTTTCCCATCTATTGTTTGAATTGAAAGTTTATCAATTGGGACAAAAATTACTGTATCAAATCTTTTCTTTGCTTCTTCTAGTAAGGCATTAACAGTAGATTGCTTAAATGTTCTTGAGCCAATTATTGCAAGTTTTTTTCCCATATGTTTAATCCCTCCAAAGTTTAGCCCATTCTTTAAGTAGGGGAGCAAATATTGTTTTTGAAATAAATTTTCTAATGCCTAAAAAGTCATATGGTATGATTTTGTTTGCTTCGTGTTCTAGCGCTTTGTCAATTAAATAATTTGCAACGTGAACCTCTAATTGATCAGAGCAAGCAATATTAAATTCTTCAAAAGGAATTAATGGTTCTATTTTTATTATTTTTCCTTTAACTAAATCAATTCTAGCAATATCATATCCTGTTGCTTTTGCTGCACTCAAAACTAATTCTTGTTCTTTTTCAGTTAGTTTATACATTTTACCTTCAAATATTTCTTTAGCCTCTTGAATATATTTTCTTTTTACTGAAAATATTCTTCCTCCAATTAATGCACAAGAAATTACATCTCCTTCAATAAATTCTCTAATCAAAAATCCATCTATTTCTGTCTTTAAACTTTTTGCGAATAATTTTAATTCTCTTGAAGAATTAACTAACAAAACGTGTTGAACTGTTTTTCCTAAATATGTTTTTACTATTGCGGGGTAAGAAATTTTATTAGAAATGGTTTCAACGTTTTTAGCTGATCCAGTTGAAATGGATTTTGGTATTGGTACGTTTGCTTGGGTTAGTGCCACCATTAAGTAAGGTTCATTCCACCCTGCATAATATGAGCCTTTTTTTAAGTTAGTATAACAACCAATTTTTTCTAGTTCCTCTAATAATGGTTCAATAAATGGTGCAAGTGAAGTTCGTGCATGAATAAAAACTGCATCATATTCATCAAGTTCACTTCCAAATGCTTTTACTCTTGTTCTATTTTTTTTACTTACTAAAACAATTTTTGATAAACGTAGGTAAGTAGCGTGGCCTCTTCTTTTTAGTGCATCAAGTATTGGTTGTACTTTCTTCTTCTTTTCTGCTAAAATAAGTATGTTCATTTACAAGTTCTATTGTTTGGCATGAGAAATAAAAGGCTTTGCTTTTAACTAAAAAGTGGTATTAAAGTTCAAAAGCAAGTTTATTTATTTAAATTAATTTCTTTTTATTTAATTTAATTTACCCCTCACCAAAAGTATTAATAACTAAGATTTCCTACTCTTTCTGATGGTTTCAAAGAAGGTAATTGGTTTAGTAGAATCTGTTCAGATTAAGGGTAAGAATGGAGTAGTTACTAAAAAAGCTTTATTTGATACTGGTGCGACTAGAACTTGTATTGATGTTCGAACTGCTGCTAAAGCAGGAGTGGGGCCAATTATTTCTAGTGTTAGAGTAAAGAGTGCTTCTTCTTCAAGAGGTTATACACGAAGAGCTATAGCTGAGGCAATTATTATTGTTAAGGGTAAAAAGATTAAAACTGGAGTTAATATTGAAGATAGAGAAGGTTTGCCTTACTCTGTTTTAATTGGAAGGGATATTATTCATAATAATTTTATAATTGATGTTTCAAGAACGCACAAAACAAATCAAGTTGGTTCTTCAAAAGATGCTTCTGAAAGAGAAAGGTTGCAAAAAAAAGGTTCTGGAGAAAAAGAAAAAGAATTATTTAATTAGTTGATGGTGGAGTTGGTTATTGTGGGTATTATAATTGAATGTAAAAGATTAGTTGATTCTGATTTAACTACTATTGATCAATTAGGAAAGCTTTTTCCTCGTTGGAGAAGAACTTCTTTACAAAAGAAAATAAAAGAAACCTTGGGTGGAAAGGACCTTCGTTTTGTTGCAATGCACGAAGGAAAAATTATTGGGCATTTAAAAGTTTCTTTAGGTAAGGGATTACATAAGCACAGAGTTGAATTTTCTTCATTAATTGTGGATCCCTCTTATAGGCATTCTGGTGTTGGAACTAATTTAGTGGAACATGCTTTGAAAAATTTGCCAAAAGGAATTTCTTTAGTTTTATTAGCAGTTGATACTAAAAATAAAACCGCTTTTACTTTGTATAAAAAATTAAAATTTAAAAAATATGGTTTATTGAATAAAGCCTCTATAGTGAATGGAAAGTTGATAGATAATTACTTATTGAAAAAAGATTTGTAATTTTTGTTTTAAATAGCAATAGAGTAAATTTAAATATGAGAAATTATATTATTTGAGTGATTTTATGATAGTAAATACTATTCTTCATCCAACTAGTTCCTTTGAAACTGCTTTTTTTGAACCTAAAAAGGGAAAAGCCTTAATTGTGGTTAGTTTAGCTAGTTTATTTTTAGCTATAGCGGTTTTTTTGCTAACTGGTAGTTTAGTGTATTCAGGATTTGCTTTTGCAATTAATTTAATTAATTGGTTTGTTTTTAGTAGTGTATTGTTTTTCTTTGAATTTGTTCACGCAAAAAAGAAGAATAAGAAAAATGAAAAAGGATTTTTAAAATCAGCTTCTGTTTGTGGAGTTCTATGGGAAATAAACTTGGCTGCTTATTTGCTTTTAGTTTTAGGTGTTTGGTGCATTCCTTTTATTGGTGTATCTTTGTTTAACATCGTAGTTGGATTATTCTTTGTTTTATTAATAGCTTTAGTGGTTATTTGGGTAATTGCTTCATTTAAGATGCTTAAAGTTGTATTTGGTGCAGAGAAAGGGAAATTGGTATTGAATTGGATAATTTTAATGGTTCTAAATGCTTTGATTGTTTCTTTTATTAATAGATTATTAGCTTCTTTGATATTTTAAATGCCTGAAAATTAAGAAATTAAGGTTATAAAATATTTTTAAAATGCTTTATTTTGGCTGTTTGATTAATTTAAATTAATTTATTCATTTTTTTTGATTTTTAGAAAGCTTTATAAACGCAAGTGCGAGAAAAATAAATATGGTTTCACAAATACAAAAAAAGTTGTGCTCTGACTGTAAAGCAAGATTTGACGTAGAATGGAATGATCTTGAAGAAGGGGATGCTGTTTCTTGCCCTGAATGTAATTTAGAATATACTGTTATTGCTGATAAGAAAGGTATACTAAAACTTGTTGAAAGTAAAGAAGTTGAAATGGAAGATGAGGAAGAAGAAAGTGAATCTGAAGATTCTGACTCTGATGACGTTGATTCTGAATAAGGTTAGTTATAATTCAAAATTTATTTTTAATCTATTAGTTTTATAGAAACTTTTTTTTTTCTTTTTCATTAAAAGCAATAAATATAAAACGAACCAATTAACTATTTTGTATGGTTTTAAAGTTTTTTAACTCATTTGGAAATAAACTCGAAGAATTTAAGCCAATAAAAGAGGGTTTTGTTGGATTGTATACTTGCGGTCCCACTGTTTACAATTATGTTCATATTGGAAACCTTAAGTGTTACACTTGGGAAGATTTGTTAAAAAGATATTTAATTTTTAAAGGTTATAAAGTAAAACAGGTAATGAATTACACTGATGTTGATGATAAAACAATTAAAGGAAGTATAGAGCAAAAACTTGCTCTTGATGAATACACTGAAAAATATGAAAAAGCATTTAGAGAGGATATTGCAAAATTAAATATTCTTCCAGCTGAGATTTATTGTCCTGCTACCGAGCATATACAAGAAATGGTTGAGCTTGTTCAAAAATTAATTCATAAAGGATTTGCTTACAAAGGAGAAGATGATTGTGTTTATTTTTCAATTAAAAAATTTCCTAATTATGGGAAATTAGCTGGAATTGATCCTTCGCAATTAAAAGCCGGGGCGAGAATTAAGCAAGATGAATATGAGAAAGAAGGTGTTGGAGATTTTGCTTTGTGGAAGGCTTGGGATGAGAATGATGGGCCTGTTTTTTGGGAAACTTCTTTAGGTAAAGGCCGACCTGGTTGGCATATTGAATGTTCTGCAATGAGTGTTAAATATTTAGGGGAACATTTTGATTTACATACTGGTGGGGTAGATAATAAATTTCCTCATCATGAGAATGAAATTGCTCAAAGTGAAGCAGCTAGTGGGAAAAAATTTGTAAATTATTGGATGCACACTGCACATTTAATGGTTGATGGACAGAAAATGTCAAAGAGTTTAGGAAATTTTTATACTTTGCGGGATTTATTAAATAAAGGATTTAGTCCTTATGCGATAAGATACACTTTTATTAATAATAATTATCGTCAGCAATTAAATTTTACTTTTGAATCAGTTAAGGATTCAGAAAAAACTATTTCTGGGTTGCAAAATTTTATTGATAGGTTAAGAAATGTTAAAGAACCAAATGTTAATGATGGGATTGATTTACTTGCAAATAGTGCTCTTGAAGGATTTACTGAATCGATGGATAATGATTTGAATGTTCCTAATGCTATGATGTTTGTTTTTGATTTTGTAAAGAAAGTAAACAAAATGATTGATGATAATGAAATTGGTTTAAGTGGTGCGAAAGTAGCTCTTGATTTTTTAAAGAAAATAGATTCAGTTATTGGTGTGCTTGATTTTTCAGAAAAGTTTTTTGAATTAACTGATGAACAAAAAGTTTTGGTTGAAGAAAGAGTTGTAGCTAAAAAAAATAAGGATTGGAAGAGAGCAGATGAGTTAAGAGATCAATTAAAATCATTAGGTGTAATACTTGTTGATAATAAAGATGGGTCAATAACTGCTAAATCTATCTAAAAATAAAAAATTTATCTAAAAATAAAGTGTCTATTTTTCAACCACTATCACATTTTTAAATCCCAAAATTTACTATTTGTAGTAGTTAATTAGCTAAATGAAAAGTGATTTTATTGGATGCAGTTCTTCTTTTCACACACATTGCCGAAATAATACTTGTTGCAACTATTGTTAGTGCTTTAATGAAGAAACTTAAACAGCCAAGTCTTTTGGCTTACATTGTAGCAGGTATAATTTTAGGTCCGGTTGTTTTAGGGAGTATTGATTGGCAATCAATTGGTATTCCATTTGATATTGGTATTAGTGAAGTAACTGAGGAAATTAGATTACTTTCTCTTTTAGGTGCATCTTTGTTATTGTTTTCAATTGGAATTGAAACTTCTTTACATCGATTATTTAAAGTTGGTAATCAAATTGTTTTTGCAACAATATTGCAAGTATTATTAGTAATAGTAGCTACTTTTATTTTGACTGTTCCTTTAGGATTGCTTAATTTTGAACAGGCTTTATTTGTTGGAACTATAATTGCATTTTCTTCAACAATGATTGTAGTAAAACTTCTCTCTGATTCAGGGGAATTAAATTCTCTTCAAGGTCGATTAATGATTTCAATTTTGTTATTGCAAGATATATTAGTAATTTTTGTTGTTCCTCTATTAACTAATCTTTCAGAGATTGGGAATATTTTGCTTTTTGTAACTTTAATTGGAAAAAGTTTATTTTTAGTTTTGATTGCTTTTGTATTAAATAGATTTATTTTCCCTAAGTTATTCAAAGTTGCAGCACAAGAACAAGAATTATTTTTGCTTTCAAGTATTGCTACTGCTTTTACTTTTATTGGACTTGCAGTTTTACTAAAAATACCTGAACCAGTTGGTGCTTTTATTGGTGGACTTGCATTAAGCACTTTGCCATATAATTTAGAGATATTTTCAAAAATCAGGGCATTACGAGATTTTTTCTTAGTAATTTTCTTTGTTTCACTTGGAATTCAATTAAGCTTTGGTTTTTCTTCACTAAATTTATTATTAATGTTGGCAATTATTCTTTTAATATTTGTAATTAAACCAATTATTTTCTTTTGTCTTTCTCTACTTCTTGGATATGGAAGTAAAACTGGAGTAAAACTTGGTTTGAGTCTAACAAGTGTTTCAGAATTTGGTTTTGAAATTACTGCAATTGCTACAGTAACCCTAATGAGCACTGGAGCATATATTTTTTCAAGTGATTTAGCTTCATTTATTATTGCAGTTATTGCAATTTCAATGATTATTACTCCTTATTTCATTCAATCTTCAAGCAAAGTTGCTAATTATTTTTATGAATTAGCAAAAAGATTACCAAAAGGATTCAGAAGAGATTTTTTCAAAAGAAAACTTGAGGTGCTTGAAAGTATTCCTTCAAAAAGAGAACTTGAAAATCATATAATAATTATTGGCGGTGGAACAGTTGGCAGAGGGATGGCTAAAGAATTAATAAAGGGAAATCAAGTAATTGTTGTTGATTATGATCCTGAAGTAGTAGCTCAGGGACAAAAAGATAATCTTCCTTATGTGTATGGTACTAGTGAGAATGATTCTTTATGGGATAAATTGGATTTAAATGATGCAAAATTAGTAGTTGTTACAATTTTGAATCATAATGAAGCGCTTAATATTATTAAACAAGTAAAAAAAGCTTGTCCAAGATTGAAAATATTTTCTATTGCACATTACTTTTCAGATACTCTTAGTTTTTATGAAGCAGGAGTTGATTTTGTTGCAATGCCTTCAGTAATGGGTTCTAATATTTTCCTTGAAAATATTTATGAATATATTCAAACAAATAAAGTTTCTTCTGTTCAAAATTTTAAAGGAGTATACATTGATTATTTGAAACAACAAATAGAAGAAGAAAAGAAATACAGAAAATAATTTTTACTTAAATTAATTATTTTAGTTTCTATTTGTAATAACAGTTTCTTTCCAATTCTCTTTTATCCATTTTTCTGATTTTTCAATTATCTCTTTCCACCCGTGTCTTTCTAATTCCTTTTCAACTATTCCTCCTCGGTGAGGGTGCTTGTGTTTTCTTTCATGATTTGAACCAAATCCTTGGAAGTAGTGAGTGAGTTCATGCATTAGAACATAATCAAGTACATACTCTGGTACATTGAGATTTTTAAGAAGTGGATTTATTTCAATTATTGAACCAAATTCAGAAGTTTTTATTGCTTTTATGTGGCCTAAAACCCTTTTTGATTTTTTTGTTCCCCATTTTACTACTAAAAAGTTTATTACACCTCTATCTGAGAAGTTTTCTCTTATGAGTGCTGCTGCTTTAGAAGCAAGGTACTTATCATAATCAGTATTTGTAACCATTCAAATTTAATGAAGACCATTTCTTTTTTAACCTTGCACTTCACAAATATTTTATGGATATAATTGGAATGATTCTTGTCATACTCGGGTTATGCTTATTTGAAACAATTAACAGTATTGATAATGCAATAATTAATGCTGATGTTTTAAGAGGAATGAGTGCTTGGGCAAGAAAATGGTTCTTGTTATGGGGTTTAATTATTGCAGTTTTTTTAGTTCGAGGATTATTACCATGGTTGATTGTTTGGGCAACAGTTCCTCAATTAGGTCCACTTGGTGCACTAACTGCAACTTTTAGTTCGGATCCAATGGTTATTTCTGCAATTGAACTTGCAGCTCCTTTTCTATTAGCTGGTGCTGGAACTTTTTTAGTATTTTTATTTTTTCATTGGCTTTTTATGGAGCCAAAAAATTATGCTCACAGACACGAAAAATTTTTTCATGCTCAATGGGTTTGGTTCTATGCAGTAGTTTCAATTCTATTAGCTCTTTTAGTTTGGTTTGCACTAGACAGTAATCCTGTTCTTGCTCTGGCAATGGTAATTGGTTCAACTGCTTTTTTTATAATGCATGGATTTAAGCAAAATGTTGAAAAATATGAAAAAGATTTAACTAAATCAAATAAAGGTTCTGGAATGAGTGATATTAGTAAATTAATGTATTTGGAAATAATTGATGCTTCATTCTCAGTTGATGGGGTGCTTGGAGCATTTGCTTTTACTTTAGCTGTTCCTTTGATAATACTTGGTAATGGTTTGGGTGCTTTTGTAGTAAGAGAAATAACTGTGCATAATATTGAAACAATAAAGAAATATGCTTACTTGAAGAATGGTGCAATGTACTCTATTTTCTTTTTGGGTTCAATAATGCTTCTTGATGCTTTTAAATTTGAAATTCCTTCTTTTGTTTCTCCAGTAATTACTTTTATTATTGTAGGATATTTCTTTTACAGATCTTGGGATGAATTGAAAAAACTTGAACTTATAAAAAAAGTAACTAAAAAAAATAAAAAATGAATTTTAGTTATTATTTATTAGTAAATTAAATATTGCTAATATTAAAATATAAAATTTATTTATTTTGTTATTATTTCAAAATTAGTAGTTGTATTTCCTAGTGTGGTGTTAATTTTGATAGTGTATGTTCCACTATAGACAAGTTCATTAGTAGGATCATATAATCTTCTTACAATGCAAGGTATTTTTCTTACATCATTTGGGGAAAGATTGTAAAGAACATAATTTGACTTATTTACATCATAAAGAGAATTTGGGCAATTAATTTCTATTTCTCCGGAATCAGTTTTAACATTGAATAAAAGCTCTTTAATTAATTCCTTAGTATTGTTTGTGATAATTAAAGTAAGTTGAGCAGAGGTCATTCCCTGTGTTCTGTAAAGAGGGTTATTTTCCCAATCTACTTGTACTGCTGGATTAAATGAAGGCAAAGTTATTTCACTTAAAGACTTCAAAATAATTGGTCCAATTATTACAAGTATTAAAAGTATTAATAATGCAATTCCAATTCCGATGATTAATTTTTTCTCCTTATCCATGTTCCATGATGGATTTGAAGGATTTGGAAAATTAACTTTAGGCAAATTTAATCTAGGTCCGTATAGTGACATGCTAAAATTAAGTTTTTAGTATATTTAAAGATTGCTTTTAGGAGAGGTGGGTAAAGTAAGAGTTTTAAGGTAGAGTAAATAATTGGTCATCTTCTGCATGAAATATTCTTGCTCTTACTCCTGCATCCATCCAAGCATGAGCGTACGAGAAACTTGCAAGTGCAATTAATAATTCACCTTTTTCTTTGTAATATTTTCCATCATTTAAGTAATTAGTTGTCATTGAGAGAAAATCAAGAGCAATTTCTTTTTCTTTTTGAGTAATACCTTCTTTTAGTTTAATTTCACTTAGTGCTTTTTCGGTAAGTTTTTGGTATTTATCTACTTTTTTTTCTAAATCAATTTGTAAAGTCATAAATTCACCAATTATAAAATTATTTCAGATTTATTCAAATTTCTTGTTGTGCAATTTTTCCAACACTTCTTTTTCTTTTTCATTTAATTTTCCGCAAACAATTAATGTTTGTGGGAATAGTTCATAAATTTCTTTTGAAGCAAAAATTTCTTCTCTTCCTGCAATTATCTTTTGCTTTTCACTACTCATACCTAATAATGCAATATATTTCCAAGTATTATGTTCTTCTCTCTTCTTTGCAATTTTTTCTAGCACTTGGATTCCCTCTATTGAGTTCATCATTTTTTGTGGCATTTGATCTTTCTTTATATCAAGCAAACACAATGTATGTAATCCCATTTTTTGGTTTTCTTTTATTTGGTCATAAAAACTTTCAGGTTCAAATCCAACTATGTGGTAGCAAACAGTGATAGTTCTTCCAAATTTGTATTCATCAAGGCCCGACTCAGCAACCATATTAGTAATAGAAATTCCTGGAATTACTTTATACTTAATTCCTTTTTCTTTTGCATCAAGCATTAATTGTATGTGTGTTGTTGCAGTTAATGGATTTCCAAAAATCAATAATCCAATATTATTTTTAGTAGCACTAATTAAAGCTGATTCAAAGTTTTGTTCTATTCCTTCTCTATTTAGTTCCATTATAGGCTTTCCAACCATTTCTTTTAATTCATTTATGAATCCTTGTGCATATTGTGAGGTGTATACTTCAACAAAAACACTATCGCAGGACTTAATTGTATCAATTGCCTCTAAAGTCAAGTGTGATGGTTTTAATCCAAGTCCAATCAAATATAACATACTTATCAAATATTTCCTTATCCCCAAATCATTTAAATATAGCCTTTGTCTTAATTATGTTATGCCTAAGCTTGGAACTGTTTATCCTGGATTGCTTCGAAAAAACAGGTATTTGCTCAAAACTGCTACTGATGGCGTTAGTGGGCTTGATAGGAAAAGAAGTGCAATAAAAGGAAAAGCTGGTGTGAGGAAAAATCCAGGGATAGTTCAAACTACTCATCCTAAAAGTGTTCATTTTGTTGGTAGTGAGAAATTAATAGAGTCCTCTTTTAGTGAATCAGGTGAAAGGGTTATTGCTCGTACTCTTGCGCATCAATTACAAAACCCAAAAACTGCTTTCAAAGTTGATATTGCTTGTGCAGTTGAAAGAATATACAGGGGCACAAAAGTTGACATGAATGGAAAAAAATATTCTGTAACTGTTAGCATGGTTACTGGAATATTAAAAAGAATGATTGAAAAAAAACTTATTTCTGAGAGTGTTTTATAAAACTAATTTTGATATTATATTAATCCCATTTTAAATAAACTTGCAAGACCAGTGGCAAAACCAAGTATTGCAATTACCACTTTAACAAATCCAATTATATTTTTTCTATTCAAACTCTGCCCTGGTCTATTATTGTGCTTGTGTATTGATTCTTTCAAATAATCATCCAAACTATAACAAATCAAAACAGCTAAAAGTAATTTAATTCCAACAAATAATGCAGGGTGAATATTTAGCACAATATTTGATACTACATGTTGTTCGCTGAAATTAAAAAAAGTAATTGCAATACTACTTGCAATTCCATCAATCGCTTGTCCTGCTACAATAAACATATTCAAAGGATCTTCTAAGATTCTATAAGGGGTTAATTTGTTAATCAACCAGCATAAAGCGTAAGTAACAATTGCAATTAAAACAATTGTTGCAATGAACCAATTCCAATTGTTGAACTTACTTAAATTAAATAAAACAATTGGAAGAGCAACAATTAAACCAAAAATAAATAATCTTTTGTGATTTAATTCATCCCAAACTTTTGAAATTAATAATCCGAGTACCACAATTGCAAATGTTAAAATCCATACTCCTGGGGTAAAGAACCAAAATCCTAATTGGGTTGGGTCAGCAGTTTTTACTATTCCATCAATAATTAAATTCCCTGCCTCTATTTGATGCATTAATACTCGCAAAGAAATTCCAATCAAAATGTAAGGGGTTATTGCAATAAAAAATTTTTTATCAAAATCAACTTTTTTTCTTAAAATAAAGTAAATTATAGATGCTGCTATAATTAGTAAAACAATGTAAGTTAGAGTATTTACTATATTATATCCTGCAAGTTCAGGATTCATTATAGGATTAATGAAGTAATCTACTATCAAATCTGCACTCATGGATAATTTTAAGTTAGAAACAATTATATTCGTTGTGTTAATTGAATTGAATTTTGAGCTAAGAGTTAGATTTTAATTCAATAACTGCATAGATTAATCATGTTGCCTTTAAAGAAAGCCTCAAGAAAAATAGTCACTTTCATGGATTTAGGTTCAGGCCCAAGAGCTGAGCGAGTTGTAAAAATGGCTCAAAGAAAACATTTAAGGGAAAGAACCCTTGAAGCAGTTGATTTGGAACGTTCTTTAATTCGGCCTTCTGCCGGAGTTACTTTTACTACAAAAGATGCAACTCAAAGGTTAGAAGAATTAATAAAAAATGGTCACAAAGGTAAAGTAATTAATGGGGATAGTTTTTTTGCTGAACAAGTTTTGGGTAAAAAAGGACTTAATCATCTTGATGGGTTAGATAGGTGTATGGCTGCAATGAGCACTCCTATTGATCCACATTTATTAGATGTAATGAAAAAATTTTTAGTAAAAAATGGAAAATTATATTCAACAACTGTGAAATGGCATGCTGATCCATTAATTAAAAAATTTAAAGAAGCTGGGTTTGAAGTTCGAACTAGACCAATTACTGAAAAAGAAGCTAGTGAAGGTCCTTCTACTACAAAAGCATTTCATCAAATGTGGAAAGAGGGTGAGTTTCATCACTTTTTTGGAAAAGAAGGATGGAGATTATTTCGAATAGTTGCTACAAAAAGAGGAGATTGAAAAGAGTTTATTTAATTTTTTTGAAAATTTGCAAAGTTTTAAATTAGAAACTTACTTGGTATTGATTATGGATGACAAACAAATCGAAAATAAAAAGAAGTATTCTTTTTCTCTAAAAGAAGCTCTTTTACCTTTGTTAAGTGAAAAAGAAAAACCGTTTGCTACAAATGCTTATGATACTTTTGGAAATATTGCGGTTATTGAAATTCCTCGTGAGTTAAATAAAAGAAAAAAATTAATTGGAAGTACTTTGCTTAAGGTTCAACCAAGATTTGAAACTGTTTGTTCTATTGAAAGTAATCACGAAGGCAAATATAGAGTTCAAAAAGTTAAAGTAATTGCAGGTAAAAAGAATTTAATTGCGGATTACAAAGAAAATGGTTGTGCTTTTCAAATTCCTTTGGGAAAAGTTTTCTTTTCTCCTAGATTAAGTGGAGAGAGGTTAAGAATTGCTTATTTAGTTCAGCCAGGGGAAGTTGTTGGTGCTTGGTTTAGTGGAGTAGGTCCTTATCCAATTGTTATTGCAAAAAATTCTAAAGCAAGCAAAATTATTGCAATTGAATTAAATCCTGCTGGACACAAATTTGCAGTTGAAAACGGAAAATTAAATAAAGTAAACAAAGATTGTGCTAAAGGAAAAGAAAGAGTTGTTTTTGTTAAGGGAGATGTAAAAAAGGTTTATAAAAAATATAAAAAAATGTTTGACAGAATTGCAATGCCTCTTCCTCATACAGGTTATCAATTTCTAAAAGAAGCTTATGCATGCATTAAACCAAATGGTATAATTCATTTTTATGAAATCGTTGTTAAAGGAGATTTAACTACTCCAACACAACAAATTATGTCAGAAGCAAAGAAATCAAAAAAGAAAGTTGAAATTATTCGAACTTCTAAAGTTAGACAATTTTCTCCAACAAAAGAACAGGTTGTGTTTGATATTAAAGTTCTAAATTGAAGCTTAAAATCGAATTTATAAATTAATTCTTTCATTTTATTTTTGGTGAGAAGAAATGGTTCTAAATTTAATTTTCTTAGGTCCTCCTGGGGCAGGTAAAGGTACTGTTGCACAAGCAGTAATGGATAAGTACAAATTGGTTCAAGTTTCTACTGGGGATTTGTTAAGAGCAGAAGTAGCTAGTGGTTCTGAGTTAGGAAAAAAGTTAAATGAAATAATGACTTCTGGTGCACTTGTTGGTGATGATTTAGTAAGTCAAATGCTTTCAAAGGATTTGAAGAAAAAAGTAGCAAATCCAAATTTTCATGGTATTATTTTTGATGGATTTCCAAGAACTCAAGCACAAGCGCCAATGCTTGAAAATATTTTAGCAGAAACAAATCAAAAATTGACTGCAGTAATTTATATTGAATCTTCAAAAGAGAGTGTAGTAAAAAGACTTTCTTCAAGATGGACTTGCGAAAAATGTAAGAAAGTTTATAACACAGTTTCTCTTCCTTCAAAAAAAGTTGGAATATGTGATGATGATGGAGCGAATTTGATTCAAAGAGAAGATGATAAGCCAGAAACAATTGCAAAGAGATATGATACATTCATTGAGAAAACTTCTCCTTTGATTAAGTACTATGAAGGAAAAGGTCTTTTGCACAAGTATGATGGTAATGTTCCTCCAGCTGCATCAATTGAAGCTGCGGAAAAGATTATTGCTAAAATTGCAAAGAACTGAATTAGACTAATTTAAAATTTTGAAATGAAAGGAAAATTCCCTTCATTTCTTTTTTGTTTTTAAAATTATTTTTATCTTATTGAATCCCAAATAATATTATCTCTAGCATTAACACTTACACCTGTATTTCCAATTAAGAATGGGTGTGGATTTGCATCGTGCTGTGTTCCTCTCATTTTTCTAACAAACAAACTTCTGTTCGGTGGACTAAAATATAATGCTACTACTCCATCAACAACAAATTCTTCTACTCCAAATGAAGAAAAAGTATCTCTTGTTGGTTGTGTTTCTGAAGTAAGTAAAGTAGTACATCCAAATGTTTTCAAACCATCTGCTAATTTGAATAAAGTAGTTCTTAACATACTTGGTTCAAGGTATGCTCCAAAAACAGTAGTTGAATCAATAACTAATCTTTTAGCATTAATTTCTCTTACTTCTTTTTCAATTTCTTTTAATTCTTCAGCTAATCTTTCTTCTAAAGTTTCTTTTTGATTAGTGAACTCCATACTCATTTTGTAAATAGTAAACATTCCTTGATCTTGCAAGGATTTAATGTCCCATTGGAATGATTCCATGTTCCATGCAATATCTCTAATATTTCCTTCTAAAGTAACAAATACTCCTGCTTCGCCGTATTTTAGTGCTCCTTCGTATAAGTATTGAGTAGTAAGAATAGTTTTTCCAGTTCCTGCTCCACCTGTAACTAATACATTACTTCCCTTTGGAATTCCTCCGTTTAAGAGTTCATCAAGTCCAGGTACTCCAGTTTTTGTTCGTTCCACTATAAATCACCTTTGAAGTTCTTTAGTAATTGGAGGGAAAAGTGGTATTTAATGGTTTCGAGACCCAAAAAGAAAAGTTAATATCTTTGTGTTTTCTAATTATTTCATGCCTAAGCATTTGTTAAAAGAAAAAAAAGAAGATTCTTCAATAAAAAGTGAAGAAGAATTAAGTGAAAAAGAATCAAGTAATGAAGAATTTAAAGAAAATTTTAGTGATGAAGAAAATAAAGAAATTGTTAATGAAATTGTTGAAGAGGTAATTGAAAGAGATTATTCAAAAATGGATTTAGTTGATTTAATTGATCAACCTGCTTGGAAAACAATTTTGATTGATTTAGTGGAAACTGAAAAAATGAATCCTTGGGATATTGATGTTATTGTTTTATCTGAAAAATATTTAAAAAAAATTAGTGAACTTGAAGGAAATAATTTGCGTGTTCCTGCTAATGCTATTTTGGCTTGTGCAATTTTAGTAAAAACAAAATCAAAGTATTTGCGTTTAAGTTCTTTGGATGTAAAGGAAGAAAAAGTTGAATTAACTCCTGAACAAAAGGAAATGATGCTTGCTACAATTCCTGATTTAATGAGTGGGAGAATGTCAAAGGAAGGAAGAATTACTCTTGATGAATTAGTGATGAGTATTGAGGATATCATTCAAAGAACTACTCCAAAGAGGAATTCCTCAAGAATTGTTCCTAGAATTGAAATTAATTTTGATGCTACTTCAATTGAAGAAAAATTGGATGATGTATTTAATTTAATTAAACAAAAAGTTGATTCTCAAGGGATTGTTTTATTTAGGGATTTAGTTGAATCCGATGAAGTTGATAGTTTAGTTGATGTTTTCTTGCCTATTTTATTTTTAATGAATAGTGGAAAATTAATTGCATATCAAAATGAGTTTTTTGGAGAAATATTTGTTCAATTAATAACAGAAGTTTCTCTTCCAGAAATTCCTTCAAGCGCTTAATGGTTGATATGAGTTTATTTAAGAAAATTATCAATTTATGCAATAAATAAAATATTACATATAAATACTACTTGTGATTTAGTATATTATGATTGGAGTAAAACAGTCGAATTGTACAAGAAATCGTTGCGTGAGTAGGGTTTTTTCTCGCGAAGAAATGTCCGGTGCTTTACCACATGCTCATGCTCGAGAAATAATTTCAAATAGGGATATTAGAAATAATAAAATTATTATTGATAAAGTTGATTGGGAAAAAGTTAAACAATTGTGGGCAAAATCAAAACCACGCATTGAAACCAAAAGTAAAGATTTATCTGAAAGAGTGCTTGAGCTTATTTCTCACGCAAGATATAGAAAAGGAAAAATTGGTCAGACTAATTTTTTACAAAATAAAACTTGTTTTATTAATGCAATAAGAAGATGTGTTCAAAAAGGAGTCCCTATTGAAATAATTCTTCCTGCGTTTACTTTCAAATTTACTCATTCACTTAAAACTAAATCCCTGCGAGCAGATATGGCTGAGGCTTCTTCAATAGCAAAACTTCATGAATTATGTGACCAAATAAAAATGGTTTATCCAAAAGGTGCAACAATCTATATTGCGAGAGATGGAAGACTTTATTCTGATATTTTTGGAAGAAGTCAAAAGCTAGCTGATCAATACGGAAGAGATTTGGAAAGGTTTGTAAAATCAATGGGGTTTGAACATGAAATAAAATTTTTGGATATAAAAACTGCATTAGAACAACAGCCTGATTATAGACGTGCATATCAACAAGCCGCAGCGGATGTTAGAAGTGTTATTGCAAATCCTGGCGAAAAAGCAGGGGAGATTAAAGCATTAAAGGGGAGTGCTGCTGCAAATCTAGAACTTGGCTCAATTCCTGATAAAATACTTAATAGAATTTATTCGTTACCCGAAAGTAAATTAAGTGCAGATGAATTAATTGCTAAAGGGAGTATTGAAGGAAGAGCTGAAAAAGCAATGGAAGAATATTTGACACGAAATCGCGCTATTGAGATTCTTGATTTATATGCAAGAATGCGGCCTGATGCGGTAAGAGGATCTGTTCACATAGGGGATGGAAAATTACCTTTACAATTACACAGAAAGAAAACACAATTATTTCCTTGGATGGGCGTAGGTATTATTGATCGCAAAGGGGCAAGTGTAAGATATTTAAGTGAAATTCAGGATAACCCTAATTTTGTTCCAGTTTATGTTAAAGGGCATCAACAACCATTTTACTATGTTGAAAGAGAATTAATAAGTAATGTAAAAAAATGATTGTCGCTTTTATTAATTTGATATTTCATTAAAAATTTAATTAAAAAAAGATTATTTACAAAACTTGTGCTTTAGGAATAATTAAATACCTCTTTTTCCTTACTTTTGCATGGCAATTAAAAAGAAAGTAAAGCGTAAATTTGCTGCAAAAAAAGTTAGTTCTACTCCTAAATCAAATGAAAACTTTTTTCAAAGAATGAAAGAAATAATAAAGAGTGAAATGCCTCAATCAGAAAAAGTTAGAGTAAAAACATTTATTGTTGAAAAACCAGTTATTATTCATGATAAAGCTTCAAAGTATGATTCTGATGATTCTACTTATGATTCAAAAAGAAGTAGATATTCTAGAAATTCACTTGCAACTGGAATGGGTTTAGTTAAACAAAAAAAGAAAAGTATTAGTGAGGATGAATTAGATCAAGCTTCGGAAGATGAGCAATTTACTGATGATTCAAATCCCGATGATGATTTAAGTGCTGATGCTAATGATGATTCTACTGATGATTCTACTGACGCACAAAGTGCTGATGATGTTGATTTAATTGATGAAGGTTCAGTAGATGCTGGAGGAGAAGAATTAAGTGAAGAAACTTCACCTGCTCCTTTAACTCATACTAGAAGTAGAGGAATGTTCAATAATATTTGGTGGAAGAAAGCTTTATTTTGGGCTATTCTTACTTGGTTATTTATTTTAGCAATATCGATGGCTATGTTTGCAATGAAATTAATTACTGTTAATTTTGAAAGACAGTGGTGGGTTTTACTTGCAATAATTATTGTAGTTGAAATGATTTATTTTAAATTCCTTGATGGAAAATTAAAAATTTAACTAATTTTTAGTAAAAATATTATTTTAAATAAAAAAATTAATTAGTTAAAAATAGTGTTTGAAATTAAATTAAAAAAAGATATAATTGATTTGTATTTTTACAAACCAATTAATTATTTATCTAATAAATTATTTTGTTAGTCCTTTTGTTTTAAGAGATGATTCCATTTTTGGTCTATCAAATCCGATTATTACTTCTCCGTCAATGTCAATTACGGGTACTCCCATTTGACCACTTTTTTTAATCATTTCTCGTGCTTTCTCTTGATCGGTTCCAACATTAATATCATCAAATTCTACTTTTTTTTCTTTTAACCATTGTTTTGCCATTACACAATAAGGGCAAGTACTTGTCGAATATACTATTACTTTAGCCATTTTTCATCCACCTCAATATTCATGAATAGTTCTTCATATGTTTTTTTAAAGCTTTTGGTCAAAACACGAGCTAGTTTGGAAAAATACGGGTTTATTTGCTATTTTTTCAATCTTCCACTCATAACAAAGAAGGCATATTTTCGCTGAATTAACCACTTTATTTCATCAATTCTAGGGGTAGTGAATTCTGGTTTTGAGCCAATAAATTCAATATTTTGTTCTTTAAACCATTTTTGTATTTGACTAATACTGTGGTATGATTCATGAACTTGCCCAAATTTATCTGCAATTCTTTCTTTTGGAGTTTTTTTATTAAAAAATAGTTCTCCTAATTTAATTCTTTTTTCAATATCATTTCCAGCTAATGCTCTCACAAGTATTCTCTTTATTCTGTGCCTTACTCGAGAATATTTATTATATAATCCAACAAATATTATTCCATTTTTCTTTAATTGCTTGCATCCTAATTCAAATCCTTTTTTTGCATCAATTGTGTGGTGTAGTGAACCTAGTGCAATAAAAATATCAAATTTTTTATCAAATTCATTTTCTTTTAATTCTAAAATATTTTTGTTTAAATAAGTTGGTTTATTTGTTTTGCAATTTCTTTCTGCTAGAAGGGTAGCTTTTTTTATTGAAGATGAAGAAAAATCAATTGCAGTTACTTTTGCTCCGCATAAAGCCAAACCAACAGATAGTTCTCCTGTTCCACAACCTAATTCAAGAACTTCTTTATCCTTCCAAAATGAATTATCTTCATTAATTGTTTTTGCAGTCCAAAGTGCAAAGGATTCTAATTTTTCATTTGTTAGGTTAATTCTTGAAGGGTAAGGGTGCTTTTCGTATAGTTCTTTAACTAATTCTTCCTTCTTTTTTGAGTTCATATTAGAAAAGTACTTTTTGGTAATAATTAAAAGAACCTCTTTTAGAGTATTCTTTTATGGATAAGATAATTGGGTTACTGGATTTGGATTATTTCTATGCTCAATGTGAAATACAAAGAAATTCTCAACTTAGGGGTAAACCTGTTGTTATTGTAATGCCCTCTATAAGAGAGAATTCAGGGGCTATTGCTACTTGTAATTATGAAGCGCGCGCACTTAAGATAAAATCAGGGATGCCTTTAAGTTTAGCAAAAAAGTTAGCTGATTCTTCAACTATTTTTATTAATGCTGATAAATTATATTATGAAGAGATTTCAATTAAAGTGTTTGAAATAGTTGATTATTTCTGTGAAAAAGTAGAACAGGTTTCTATTGATGAAGCTTATTTTGATTTAACAAATCCTAGTGGATATGAGAAAGCCATTGAATTAGCAGGTAAGATAAAACAAAGAATAAAGTTAGAACTTGGATTAACTTGTTCAATCGGGATTGGCCCTAATAAATTAATTTCTAAAATGGCGTGTTCAATGAAAAAACCTGATGGTTTATTTGTAGTTAAACAAAATGAAGTTGAATCATTTATTTCAAAACAAAAAGTATCTTCCTTAATGGGTGTTGGAGAAGTAACAGAGGAGGAATTTAAAAAGCACGGGGTGATTTTGGTTTCTGATATTAAAAAATTTAAAAAAAGTGATTTAATTTCTTGGTTTGGAGAAGTAATTGGAGCAAAATTTTATGATTTTGCTTTTGGGATTGATAATAGAATAGTTGAACCTAATAGAGAAAAACAACAATTAAGTAGGCTTATGACAATTAAAGAGGATTCAGTTGATTTTGATGTTCTTGCACAAAATGTAGATTTTTTAGTTGAAATGCTTTACAAACAAGTTTTGGATTTAAAGAAAAAATTTAGGACAATTTCTTTAATTGTTATTACTGATAAAATGGAGACAATCACAAAATCTAGGACTAAACCAAGTGATATTGAATCCGTTGATGAATTAAAAGAAGTTTTGCGAGAATTATTAAAATCTTTTTTAAATGAATCAAGTTCTTACGTTAGAAGAATTGGAGTTAAGGTTTCAAATTTTGAAGAGAACACAGGATTTCAGAAAAAATTATTTGATTATTAAATTTTAATTATTAATTAATTAGGAATTGTTAATTTGAAGTAATTTAATTTTTTTAATTATGGGTTGATTTGATGGATAATAAAAAAAGAGCAAAATTAATCTTTAATGAACTTAAAAAAAATTATCCTTTTGTTCCTTTGCTTTTTTTGCATTACAAAACAGATGCTCAAATGTTAGTAGCAATAATTTTATCAGCACAAAGTACGGATGCACAAGTAAACAAAGTAACTCAAAAGTTGTTTAAAAAATATAAATTAGTTAATGATTTTGCAAATGCAAATTTAAAAGAATTTGAAAATGAAATTCGATCTACTGGTTATTTTAGGCAAAAAGCAAAAAGAGTAATTGCTTGTTTTAAAATAATTCGTGATGAATATCATGGAAAAATCCCTATTTTAATGGAACAATTGATTGAGTTGCCAGGTGTTGGGCGAAAAACTGCAAATTTGGTTCTTGTTAGTAAGGGTATAGTTGAAGGGATTGCAGTTGATACGCACGTTTGGAGACTTGCTCAAAGAATGGGTTTTACTAAATTTGATGATCAATTAAAAATTGAAAAAGATTTAATGCTAGTTTTTGATAAATCAGTTTGGAGTAAGGTCAATGGTTTGTTCATTAGTCATGGCCGAAGTGTTTGTACTGCAAGAAACCCTAATTGTGCCGTATGTTTTTTGAATAAAAAGAAACTTTGCCCAAAAATAGGGTTGAATTAGCAATGTTTTGCGATCTGGGACAAAGAATATAAATACATATGAATATGATTTCATCTATTGGTTGTGGTTTTGTTGGTTGGAAAAAAAGTTATAAAAAAGGGTTCAAAAAAAGTTAAAAAAATTGTTACTTCTAAAATTAGTTCTTCTAAGAATAATAAAGTTGTAAATGGGCCAATAAAACGAACTGATTTTCTTGGTGATATTGTTTCCAATTATCCTGAAGTAGTTCCAGTTTTGGCTCAATCAGGACTTCATTGTATTGGGTGTCATGTTTCAGTAAGTGAGAGTTTGGAAGATGGTTGCTCGGTTCATGGGATGAATAATAAAGAAATTGATTCATTAGTAGAAAGTGCAAATAAAAGAGTGATTGAATTTGAGAAAATGTCAAAAGTTACTTTTACAAAAAATGCAGTTCTTGAATTAATTAGCAGAAAAAATATTACAAAAAGGAAATATGTTAAAATAGTTAATTCATTTAATGGGGAATTTGATTTTGAAACAACTGATGGGTTGGATGAGGGTTCAGTTATAGTTGCTGCTAAATCTGGCGGGGAAATTGTTGAAGTATTATTGTTCGCTCCGATTGAAAGAATGTTAAGAGGCGTAGAAATTGATTATGACTCAAAACTAAAAGATTTTGTAGCAAAAAGAAAATAGTTTTTTTTGCTTATTTTTTTTCTTTTTTTAAAAAATTGAGTATAATTAATTATTGACTATCTTTGTTTTGAATATATTTTGCTGCAGTGTGAGCCGCTATTGCCCCTTCTCCAACACAAGTTGCAATTTGGTTTAGTTCTTTTTTTATGCAATCTCCTGCTGCAAATATTCCTTTCTTGTTTGTTTCCATTGATTCATTAACAATTATTTTGCCAATTTCATCTTTATCTACGTTAACAAATTCAGTATTAGGTTCTGTTCCAACAAAAATAAATGCTCCATTTACATTTAATGTATTAACTTTTCCACTTTCATCTTTGTAATTTAATCCTTCAAGCATTGCACTTCCAAAAAATTCTAGTACATTGACTCCTAATTTTATTTTAACTCCTTTTTCTTTGAGTTGAGTTTGTTTAATAGAATCCGCATTTAATTCTTTTTTTGGACTAAGTAAAAATACTTCTTCTGTTACTCCTGCTAAGTAAATTGCTTCTTCAGCGGCTCTACTATCCGAACCAATTACGCAAACTTTTTTTCCTTGGTACATTGGTCCGTCACAAGTTGCACAAAAATGAACTCCTTTGTTCAAGTATTGTTTTTCTCCTTTAACATTAAGCCATTTGCTTTTTGCTCCAACTGAAACAATAATTGAGTTTACTTTTATTGTTTTTCCACTTAAAACAATTTCTTTTTCACTAACATTATCTTTAATTTCCAAAACCGTATCAAGTTCTATTTTTGCTCCGGCCTTTTCTGCTTGTTCTTGAAATTTCATCATTAATTCCATTCCACTAATATCTAAGTATCCAGGATAGTTTTGTACACTTCCTGCCCAAGAAGCAGTTCCGCCAATAATTCCTTTTTCAATAATAATAGTTTTTAGTCCGTAACGTGCGCAGTAAAGTCCAGCAGTTAATCCAGCTGGTCCAGCCCCAATTATTGCAACATCATAATCAGTCATTATCTCTACCATTAGTGAATTAGCTCATAGAGGGTTTTATATTCCTTTTCATGAGTTTTAACATTAATTTTGATTTAGTAAAGTATTTAATATAGTCTAGCGTAACTTTTGTATGGTTATGAAAAAAGATTTGTTTTTAGATGCTTCTAAAATTGCTGCAGAACTTGAGGCTGAAAAGAAAAAGGGTTCAACTCCTTCTGCTCCAACTGTTGCAAATACTACTCAAACTAACAAATCTACAAAAGAAGTTATTGTTGAAAAAAAGCAAGTTTCTTCTAAAAAAAGCTCTTCTAAGAAAGGATCAAAGAAATTTGCTGCTAAAAAAAATTCAAAAAGTAAAATGACTTATTCAAAGAAAATGCTTGAGGATGTATCAGCTCAACCTGTAATAGTTGAAAAAACAACTACTGTTGAAACTACTTCAACTCAAAATGATGAACCTAAAAAAGAAAAAGAACTTAATTTAACTAACTCTTTTGAAGAAAAGTTGCCTTCTCCGTTTAAAGGTGGATTAATTGAAATTCTTGGCGGCGGATTAATGGTTTTAATTGGGCTTGAAATATTAATTATAATAATTTTGTTTATTCTTTGGCTTTTTTAAATTCTAATTTTGAATTCTAAATTAATTGTTTTCTTAAGAAAATCCACCCTATTACTATTCCCATTACCATTGAGAGTAGCACACTTAATGCATAAAATTCTTGAGTAATTTCATTTTGAGTAAAAGTTTGTGTCACTTGTGCAGTTGAATAAGTGCCTGCTTGTTCTGAAGTAGCTATTGCTTTAGTGAGCATTGGTGCATCTTGCATCATATTTGATTCAATATCTATTGGAGAACTTGCTTGGGAAAATATATTTCCTGCAAATAATCCTGTAGTAAGCATCATTATTATTCCGCCTATTGCGAATACTCCAAAGCAAAGAACAATTAGTACTTTTACTTCATCCATTAAATTAGGAGTAAGTATTTGTTTCCCTTTTTGAGTTAATTCATAATATTTCCATTTTCGTCCTTCATCAAGTTGTTTAATTAATTCAGCATTTACTAAAATATCACAGTGTTCTTTAATAGTAGAATTTCCTAAATCTAATTTTTGACTTAATTCACTTAGAGTTCTTCTTCGTTCATTTAAACTCTTCATTATACTAATTCTAGAATCAGCAGAAAGTGCCTTAAAACTCTTATCATCAAGAACAATTCTTCCATCCATACTAACTAATCCTTATATTTAATTGTTTTAATTATTATGCTTTCTTTTCGGTTGTTTGATTATCTAAATTAAGCTTCATAATTCCAGTATAAATCAACCCTGCTATGTTTTTTATTAAAATATTTCCAATAAAAATAAATAAAATAAATGCACTAATTGGATATATTATGAAAGCGTATTGTGCTAAAGTTATAATCATTGGGAATTTACTTAATAATTCAGTTCCAAAATCAATTTTTTGACCTTTTAGTTGATCAGAAATTTTAGTTTTAAAGTCATCTTTAGCAAAAGCCTCTTTATATGCTAAAAGTTTTTGTTCATAAATAATTGCATCACTCAAGTTTGATTTGACTAAATTTTTTAATTCATCTTGATTTAGCAACAAATCAACTGTGCTTACTTGTTGAGTTGATATTGCGTTTGCTAATTGAAGAGAAATTTGGTCGCTTAAAGTAAAATTTCCTCCAACCGTAACTGCGAGCATATCTTTAGTAAAGTTTTCTTGTAAAGTATTTGATTGATTAATTGAAGTAATTAATAAAACTAAAAAGAATGCAGCTCCTACAATTAAAATTAATTTACTTGAAGAATATGTTCCTGTTCTAATTATTGGGAATATTTTCATTTCTTTTGATTTTTTAAGTGACATAATGCAAATTGGTATTGCGAATAATCCTAAAATTAATGGGATAAAGAAATCTGTTAAATTAAATGCAATTGTGAGTATTGTTATTGCTAAAAAATATGTTGGAGCACTAATTAGGAGTGCTTTTTTTAATTCATAAAAAGAACCAATACTAATTAGTATTCCAATTCCTACTGATGCACTAATACAAAAAAATAAAAAATTTAGTGTCATTATTGAATTAATCAAAGGAATAGTGTTTATTGTTAAAAAAGAATTTAGTGTTATTTTTGTAAGTGAAAAGAAATAACCGCTCATTATAAGTGCAACAAAAGAAGCAAGTGCAAAAAGTATTCCTGGTATTGGATTTTCCATGTGGATAAATTAAGTATTTTTAGTATATATGTTTTTCTTTTTAGGAAAATAATGTCTTTTGATATAATACAACATTAAAAAGCGTTTCCTATTCTAATTAATTTAGTGATAATTTGGATAATGAAGTAAATTTCTCTGCACTAGAAAAGAAGTGGCAAACTGAGTGGGATAAATCAAATGCTTTTACTGTTCCAGCTAATTCTACTAATAATTTTTATGTTCTTGAAATGTTTCCATATCCTAGTGGTGCTGGACTACACATGGGCCACGCACTTAATTACACAATAGGGGATATTCAGGCAAGATATAGAAGAATGAATGGTTGTACTGTTCTTTACCCAATGGGTTATGATGCTTTAGGACTTCCTGCTGAGAATGCTGCAATTAAAGCAGGTCAACATCCACACGATTATACAAAAAATTCTATTGAGAATTTTATTACTCAGCAAAAAGCTCTTGGATTGAGTTATGATTGGAATAGATTAGTGAAGACTTGTGTTCCTGAATATTACAAGTGGAACCAGTATTTCTTTTTGAAATTCTTTGAGAAAGGATTAGTTTATAGAAAAAAATCTGCAGTTAATTGGTGCAATAAGTGTAACACTGTTCTTGCTAATGAACAGGTGCATAATGGTAAGTGCTGGAGACACGAAGACACTGATGTTGAAATAAAGCACTTAGAACAATGGTTCATTAAAACTACTGATTATGCTGAAGAACTATTGGAAATGGTTGATGGTTTAGATTGGCCTGAGAGAATTAAATCAATGCAGAAGAATTGGATTGGAAAAAGTTATGGAACCGAAATTGAATTTAAAATAAATGGCGAAGTTTGGCCAATATTTACTACTCGGCCTGATACAATTTTTGGAGTTACTTTTGTTGTTGTTAGTGCACAACACAGTAAATTAAATTCTTTAGTTACTCCTGAACAAAAAAATGCTGTTGAAGAATTTTTGAAGAAATTAAAATCAGTTTCTGAAAAAGAAATGGAAGAAATGGATAAAGAAGGAGTGTTCACAGGTTCTTACGCAGTTAATCCAATGACTAATGAGAAAGTTCCTGTTTATGCTGGTAACTTTGTTGTTGCTGATTATGGTAGTGGAATGGTAATGGCTGTACCAACTCACGATCAAAGAGATTTTGAATTTGCTAAAAAATATGAAATTTTAATGAAGGTTGTAATTCAGCCTGAAAATAATTCTGTTACTCTTGATGCTTTAACTATGAAGAGAGCTTTTACTGAAGATGGATTATTGGTTAACTCTAGTGAATTTACTGGGATGAAGAACACTGATGCAATTGAAAAAATTACTGAACATTTAGCTTCAAAGAAATTAGGAAAGAAAACAGTTAATTTCAAGTTAAGAGATTGGTTGATTTCAAGACAAAGATATTGGGGAACTCCAATTCCATTTATTTATTGTGAAAAATGCGGACTAGTTCCTGTGCCTGAAAAAGATTTGCCAATTAAATTACCTTATGATGTGAAGTTTGGTGATGGAAATCCATTAAAGACAAATTCAGAATTTGTTAATTGCAAGTGCCCTAAATGTAATTCTGATGCAAAGAGAGAAACAGATACAATGGATACTTTCTTTGATTCTAGTTGGTATTATTTGAGATATCCTGATAATAAAAATGACAAAGAGCCTTTTGATAAAGAAATTGTAAAGAAGTGGCTTCCAGTTGATCAGTATATTGGCGGAGCAGAACACGCATGTATGCATTTAATTTATGCAAGATTTTTTACAAAAGCTCTGAGAGATTTAGGATATTTGGATTTTGATGAACCGTTTACAAAATTATTCAACCAAGGAATGCTTCACGGTGCGGATGGAAACAAAATGTCAAAGTCCTTAGGAAATGTTGTAAATCCACTTGATGTAATAAAGAATCACTCAGCGGATTCTTTGAGATTTAACTTAATGTCTCTTTCTGCTCCAAACTCTGATAGTGTTTGGTCTGACAGAGGAATGGAATCAGCTCACAAATTCCTTGTAAGATTTTATTCAGTTTTAAGTGAAATCAAAATTGGTTCTTCAAGTAAATTGCTTGAGAGTAAGGTTAACCGAACTGTTAAAGAATTTACAAGTGACGTTGAGAATTTCAAATACAATACAGGAATAATTAAACTAAGAGCATTATTTGATTCTGTTGCTCTTGAGGGAGAAATTTCTAAAGAAAATTTGTCTGCATTGATAAAATTGTTCCACCCGATTTGTCCTCACATTACTGAAGAATTGTATCATATGCGAATTGAAGATAAATTAATTTCTCTATCTGCTTGGCCTAAATTTGATGAATCAAAGATTGATGATCATTTAGAAAAGATTGAAGATATTATTGCTTCACTAAGAACTGATATTATTAGAGTAAAGGAACTTGCAAAAATTGAAAATATTAAGAAAGTTAGATTATTCGTGGCTCCAGAGTGGAAGTGGGATGCTCTTGAGATTGTTAAAGTTGCATGTAAAGAAAGACCTGATTTTGGTGCTGCAATGAAAGCATTGATGAGTGATAATGAAATGAAGAAGCACGGGCAAGATATTCAACCTTTCTTGAAGACTGCAATTAATAGATTGCCTGAATTTATGGATTTGAAAAAGTTTGATGAAGTAGAAGTTTTAACTGAAGCAAAGCCTTCTCTTGAAAAAGAATTTGGTGCTGTTATTGAAATAGTTAAAGCAGAAGATTCAACTGAAGCTAAAGCAAAAAACGCTTTCCCTGGAAAACCTGCTTTGATAATTGAGTAAATTTTTTAAAAAAGTTCAACTATTAATTTTTTCTTAAATCTTATCGTGTATTTTATATACTTCTAAGTTTAACATTTTAATATGTTTAAATCTACTAATTCAGCTCAAGGTACTATTGAGTATTTAGTAATTATTGCAGTTGTTGTTGTAATTAGTTTGATTGTTGTTAATTTATTAGTGACTCAATCAAATAATAGCCAGATTGTATCAAAATCAAGTAACAAGTTAGGCGGATTAACACAATCTATTGGTGTTACTGATGCTTTAGTTAGTTCGGCTGATGGGAATTTTGTTTTAAAGTTGTTAAATAATACTGGAAATAATATCATAATTAGTAATGTTAAAGTTGGGGATATTAATATAAATTATGCTGAGCAGTTGGCTCAAGGGGCGTCAAAGTTTTTTAAAGTTAGTTCAGGTAACTCTTGTGTGGAGAGTAGTGTTGTAAATAAAAGTGTAGTTATAACTTATACTACTTTAGAAGGCTTGTCTAAATCTTTTATTCTGCCTTCAAATATTATTTTTGATTGTTCTTCTTTTAATATTAATCAAACAAATTTAGCAACTCCTTCAGTGCCAGTTATTTTGACTGTAACAATAGGTGATACTTCAGATGATGGATCAACTTTTACAAATAATTATGATTGGGGTTATCCTCAGTGGGTTGTAACTAAAGTTTGGGCATATAAAACAGCACCAAATGGAACTAAAGTGTATTCTGCAAATAGTTTTAAAAAATCACTATCTCTTAGTATTGAAGATTATACTATTCTCACTATTGATTTAAATTGGACTAGTATTATTGATGCAGAAGGTTATGTGGTTTTTTATAATGGCCAACCAAATGACTTATATGCCGATAAATATTATAAAGATGTTGGGGATATTTTGGATTTGCACATAATAACAAATGGCAATTCTGCACCAAGTTCTCCTTTAGGATGGACTTCTGGCGAGTTTGTTCCAACAGTTCAATCTCCTTACATTTATTCTAATTAGGTGGCACTTAATTATGGTTTTTCATTTCCTCGTGGTATAACTTTAAATACTTTAATTCTCTTTTATGTTCAGTTCAAGTAAGTGTTTTTTATGGATAGATTGGAAAAAGAAAAGATTTTGGAAGCAGCTCTGTTTATGAGTCCAAAACCGCTTACTCTTGATGAATTAAATTCAATTGCACAAAATCAATCAAGGCTTGAAACTAAAGCAATGATGAGTGAATTAATTAGTTTTTATTCTACAAGAAAAAGTGCTCTTGAAGTTGTTGAACTTCCTGTAGGTTACCAAATGAGAGTTAAAGAAGATTATGAGGATTATGTTTCTCACTTTGCACAAAACTCTATGTTTAACAGAGGGGTAATGAAAACTCTTGCTTTTATTGCGTATAAGCAACCCATTTCCCAATCTATTGTAGTAAAGTACCGTAACAACAAGGCTTATGATCACCTAAAACTGCTTCTTGATGAAGGGTTCATTAAAAAAGAAGCTAAGGGAAGGACTTTCTTACTTACTACTACTGCAAAATTCATTGAATATTTTGGAAAAGATTTTGGAAAAGCAAAGAAGAAAGCTGAAATTAATATGGGTGTTGCAAGTGAACCAACTACTCCAGTTATACTTACTCAAAAAGAAACTAAATCAGAACTAAATGATAGTGTTAATGAAGTAATGGAAGAGAAAGAAGAAAGTACACAAGAACAAGTTCAATAAATTTATTATTTTCTAAATTAGTAATTTTCTAATTTTCTTTGTCCGACCATTCCTAAAGCATTAGTGCATGTCTTCCAAAATATTCTTGAGAAGGGTGGAAGTTTTTTATTTTCCTTAACATAATCAGCTAAATATTTTTGAGTTTTTGGGTCGGAAGGATATCCTGAACCAAAGTCTCCAAACTTCTCGCACAATTTTTCAATTAAATTATCTCTTTTAACTTTAGCCAAAATACTTGCGGCTCCAACAACAACATAATTTGTATCAGCTTTATTTTCTGCAATTATTTTTAATTTCTGGTGTTTCTTATCTATATATTTTCTAATTCTTGTTTCAAAAGCTCCCTTAACTGCATCAGGGGAATCAACATAAACAATTTCAATTTTGCTTTCAAGTTCGTTTAATAATTTAGCAATTTTAATTGCTTCAATTTCATTTAGTGAATATTGACTCATTAAATCGTTTAGTTCAATTGGGTCAACAATTAGCACTCTTCTCTCAACTGAGTGTGCTTCTACTTCTTTGATTAGTGCTTCTCTTTTAGCAGGGAGGAGTAACTTTGAGTCTTTCACTCCAATAATTTTGAGTTGCTTTTCATTTTCTTTATCCATTACCGCAATTCCAATTGTCATTGGGCCAAAGCAAGGGCCTCTACCAGCTTCATCAATTCCTGCGATTAACATAATTATTCCTTCAACTAATTAGTTTAGAGTGTTTTAGTATAATAAAACTCTCCTTTAGTGTATCCATATTTTTTTGCGAGTCTGTTGTATGTTGCTTTCATTCCCATCCTTACTTCTTGTTGTCGTATTTCTTGTCTTTTTAGGCCTAACTCATCATGAGTATAGCTAACTAAGGGGTATTTGTAATAGTGTAAAGTCTCCGGTCTTCTGATTTGTATTTTTTTAAATCCTAATTGTTTTGCAAATGATTCAGTTTCTTTTAATAGTAATTCTACTGGTCTAGTTTTTGTATCTCTCCAAAATTCGTTTCTTAATTTTTTTTGCTCTTGATCTTCCTGAATCGCTTCAACTATCAAAACATCTTTTTCAAATCCGAGTCCAATTGTTGCAAGTCTTGGAGTTGTATCTTTAAGTGACAAGGATGCATTTTTGATGTCTGTAACAACTTTTTCTTTTTCAATTTCGCATTCAACTGAAATCCCGTAACCAGATTCAAAAATAAATCTATGCGGTTTTCCAATTAAAAAAGTTTTTCCTTTCTTAGAAATAATTTTCTTTTGTCCAAACTTTTCAATAAAATTTCTTCCAAAAGTCAAATAATTTCTTGGGGATGTTGTTCCAAATCTTATTGCATTTTTGAGTTCTTTTTTTCTGAATTTATTTTTTCTGAATTCAATAAGTTTTCTTAAAGTTTTGATTCCTGCTTTTTGAATAGTTCTTTTTGCAGAATGAATTAAACCCATAAGAAATAGTTCTATTAAGCTTAATATAAACTTAATCTAAAATCAGTTTTACTTGATATCTACAAAGATTTCTTTTATTCTTGGTCTTTGTTTGTCGCATGTTTGGCATGCGTCAAGTGCATCAAGGCAAAGTACTTTTGCTGCGCGAACTTTATCAAGTTTATCTAATTCTGCATCTTCTGTTCTTAATGTATCAAAAGCAACTCTTAGTGCATCATAAGCTCGTTGTGATGCGATTATTGCCATTTCTCTTTGATCTGTACTTGGTTTTAAGTTTCTGTAAGTGTGGCAAAGCATGCAACTTCTTTTTGCTGAGTCAAAGTAAGTTGATATTTTTGATTTCATGATTATATGTAAAATGAAAAAGAATATAAAAGAGGGGGTTTAGCATGAATTTCTCTATTTTGATGCACTTTGGGTAATATGTATAAAAAGTTACACTTAACTTTTGTTAGAGTTTATAAAGGACCTTTGTAGTCTTTATTGTAATGTGTGATTTAACTATACTAAATGCTTTTCAGCAGAGTAATATGGTTAACTCTAACTTTTGGTATTTCTATTTTGAATAGACTCTGGATAATATTAAACCAGGGTCCGATTTTTAATAATTTTTTATAATAAATCTGCATTCTGGTTTAGTTTCATCCGCCAAAAGAAAAAATATTTGGGTGGTTTGATGATAGGGAAATTAATTAGAATGCAAAGAATAACAGATAGAACTTCGGGCAAAATGGTTATAGTTCCGATTGATCACGGTATTAGTGATGGGCCTATTGAAGGATTAATTGATATTAAAGAAACTGTTTCAACAATTGCTGAATCTGGTGCTAATGGAATTTTGATGCACAAAGGGATGGTTCAAGCGGGTTTCCGCGGGGGTGGAAGTGATATTGGTTTAATTGTTCACTTAAGTGCCGGGACAATGCTCTCGCCTGATCCATTGAATAAAGTAATTGTAACAACTGTTGAGGAAGCTGTTGCACTTGGGGCTGATGCTATTTCTATTCACATTAATGTTGGTGCAACTGATACTGGAAGAATGATGGTTGAGGCTGGTGAAGTTGCAAGGGATTGTAAGAGATTAGGAATGCCTTTACTTATGATGATGTACCCTCGTGGAGAAAAAGTAGCTAATGAAAAAGATGCTAGTGTGGTAAAACTTGCTGCAAGAATTGGGGCTGAACTTGGTGCAGATATTGTGAAAACTAATTACACTGGTTCAAAAGAATCTTTTAGAGAAGTAGTTGATGGATGTCCAGTTCCTGTTGTAATTGCTGGTGGGTGCAAGGGAACTGATAGAGAGGTTCTTCAAATGATTAAGGATGCAATGGATGCTGGTGCTGGCGGAGTTGCTCTTGGAAGAAATGCTTTCCAACATAAAGAACCAAAGAAAATGATTGGCGCAGTTTCATTAATTGTTAACAAAGGTTATTCTGTGAATGATGCTATGGACAAAGTTGGATTGAAGGATGAAATTGTAATTCCTATTGTTCAAAATAAAAGTTTTCATTAATAATGCGGTAATTGTTGGACGTGATTTTATGGTACAAGAAAAAGAATTGATAATTGATTTAAGAGATTTTGATAAGGAATTAGTTACAAGTGCAATTGAATCAGGGGTGAAAAAAATAATTGTTTCTAGTGGAATGAGTGAGCAAGTTCACAAATTAGGGAGAATTGAAACAATTGCAACTGATGGAGATTTGATTTTGGGAAAAGATTTGATTGAACACGAAATTAAATCAAAATCTGATGAAGACAAAGCTCTAGTTGATTCAAAAAAATCTCTTGTATTAATTCACGCAAATGATTGGAAAATAATTCCTTTAGAAAACCTTGTATCAAAATCAGATAATATTTTGGTTTCATGCACTGTTAGTGAAATTCCAACAATGCTAACAGTTCTTGAAAAAGGTGTAAGAGGAGTTGTAGTAAAACCAAAGAATCGCCAAGAAATAATTGATGCTGTAAAAGAAATGAATAAATCAGTAAGTAAAATTGATTTAGTTGAAGCAATTGTTACAAATATTAAAATATTAGGTTCTGGAGAAAGAGCTTGTGTTGATACTTGTAACTTAATGGGTTTAGGGGAAGGGATGCTAATTGGGAATTCTCCAAAAATGCTTTTCTTAGTTCAATCCGAATCAATGGAAGTAGAATATTGTGCGACTCGTCCATTTAGGGTAAATGCAGGTTCAATTCACTCCTATGTTCTTTTGCCTGAAGGAAAAACAAAGTACTTGCTTGAATTAAATTCAGGTGATGAAGCACTTTGTGTAAATTCCAAAGGTGAAACAAAAAAAGTAATTGTTGGGAGAAACAAAATTGAAAATCGTCCACTTGTTTTAATTGAAGCAAAAGTGGGTGAACAAATTGGTGCAGTGATTTTGCAAAACGCTGAAACAATTAGAGTTGTTACAAATAATGGAAAATCGATTTCTGTTGCTGAATTAAAGAATGGTGATAAGATTTTGGTAAAGATTGGTGAAGCAGGTAGACACTTTGGCCAAGCAATTAAAGAAAAGATAATTGAGTAAACTTCTTTTGAAGTTTACTTCACTTCTTTTAAAATTAGTTTTATATATCTTAAATGTGTTATTTTTTAATGATTAATAGAGCTCAAGGTACTGTTGAGTATTTGGTGATTATTTCTGTTGTTATTGTTTTGAGTTTGATTGTTGTTGGAATGGTTATTACTCAAGTGGACAATAGTTCTAATGTTAGTGGTACTGCTTCTGAGATTAGTACTAAAATTGGTGTTAATGGTTTGAGTCTTGCTTCTTCCGTAGCGAGTGTGGATGAAAAAGGTTTACTAGTTATAAAAAATATTGATGTTGAAAATTTGACTTTGAGTAAAATTATTGTTGATGATGTTGAACATAATTATGATGTTCAACTTGTTGCAGGGGATTCAAAGAGTCTTAGCTTGCAGAGGGTTTCTTCTTGTGTTGGTGAGAAGAAAAATTATTCTGTTAAGGTTGAATATGTTAGTGCTAGTGGTTTGACAAAAGTTGCTGATTTTGGAATTATTCCTATTGATTGTTCTAGTAGTGTTACTCCTAATGGAAGTTTTGTTAGTGAAACTTTAGCTACTGGTGGAACAATTACTTATGTTGGTGATTATACAATTCATACTTTTTATTCGAGTGGAACTTTTACTGCATTGAAAGATTTGGATGCAAATATTTTAGTAGTTGCAGGTGGAGGAGGTTCTAGTGGATTTGGTTCTGGTGGTGGAGGAGCAGGTGGATTAATTTATCAACCATTATACTCAGTTTCTGCAGGAGATTATTTAATAACTGTTGGTGCTGGTGGTGCTAAAGGTGGGCAAAGTACTGGAGATTATTTAGGGCGAAGTGGAGGTAATTCTTCTTTTGAAAATTTATTTACTGCAATTGGTGGTGGAACTTCAGGATATGATTGGGGTCCAAATGGTTTTTATGGAGGTTCTGGAGGAGGGGCTGGAACTTGGGCTAGTGCTGTTGGAGTTGGTGGATTAGGTGAACCAGGGCAAGGTAATAATGGTGGAGCACAAGATGGACAATATTTTTATGCTGCTGGTGGTGGCGGTGCTGGCGGAGTAGGACAAGATGGAACTACAAATGTTGATAGGGGTGGTGATGGTGGAGTTGGATTAGAGTTTCCTCAATTTGCAAGTGTTGGAGGATATCCTGCTGGTTGGTTTGCTGGTGGTGGTGGTGGAGGAATTAGAAATTATGGTAATACTTTTTTAGGTGGTAATGGTGGGTTAGGTGGTGGAGGTCGTGGTTCTGATTGGAATATGGAAAATAATACTGCTGGAGTAGCAAACACTGGTGGAGGAGGAGGGGGAAGTCAAGGATATTATAATGTAGCTTCTCTTGGTAGTGATGGTGGTTCTGGAATTGTTATTGTGAGTTATTCAAATTAATAAAAATAAAATTTCTTTTTAAAAATAATTTTCTAATTAATAAAATAATTTTTTTATTAAATAAATTTTAAAATTAAAAATAGAAAAAATGTTAAGAGAAATTAATCCCTTAACATCTATTAATTATTTTGTATATTAAGCTGCTACATCGATTGATAGTCTCTTCTTCAATTCTCTGTATCTGTTTCGGATTGTTACTTCTGTAACTCCTGCAACATTTGCAACTTCTTTTTGTGTTCTTCTTTCTCCCTTCAATAGGCCTGCGATATAAACGGCTGCTGCTGCTACTCCAGTTGGTCCTCTTCCAGAGATTAATCCTTTCTTGATTGCTTCTTCTAAGATTCTTCTTCCTTCTTCTTGAACTTCTCCGCTCAAGTTTAATTCTGAAGCAAATCTTGGAATGTAGTGGATTGGGTTAGTTAATGGAACACCTAAATTCAATTCTCTTACTAAGAATCGGTAAGTTCTTCCAATTTCTTTCTTAGTTAATCCGCTTGCTTCTGCCATTTCGTTTAGAGTTCTTGGTACGTGGTATGTTCTACAAACCGTGTACAAAACTGCTGCAACAACTGCTTCGATTAATCTTCCTCTGATTAATCCTTTCTTTACAGTCTTTCTATATAGTAAAGCTGCTGCTTCAACTAAAGTGTCTGGTATGTTCAAGTAGGATGCTACTCTTCTCATTTCAGTTAGTGCAATTGATAAATTTCTTTGCATTGAACTTGAAACTGAAGCTCTTTTGTGCCATTTAATTAATCGGTACATTTGTGCTCTTCCTTTTGAAGAAAGTTTGTTTCCTCTCAAGTCAGTTCCTCTTCTATCAATCATTGTTACTAAACCTTTGTTTAGTTTAACATACTTCATTGGGCTTCCGCCTCTTGAAGCATCTTCAGCGTCATCAAATGATCTCCATTCTTTTCCTGTATCAATCATTTCGTCTTCGGATACAATTAATCCGCAGTTCATGCAGACAGCTTCTCCTTTTCCGTGGTCTACTCTAATTTTCTCGCTTCCGCATTCAGGACATTTTGTTACCAAATTCATCACCCTATAGATTCCACTTTTGCATGAACAATTAACATATTTTTAAAAAACAGTTTTTTGCTCACCAAACTTTTACTTGCTAGTCGTCAAACAATTTTTTTTAAATAAAAAATTTAAGAGAAACCAGCACTAATTATATAAATGCCTGTTAAGCATCTTTATAAACTTTCTGCTAACAGGTTTTCTTTTTAAAGGGATGAATTGGATTAATAGAAAGTGTTGTTTTGAATCATTATAATGGGGTTTGAGTTTAGTATATTATGGCTCTCGCAAGGAGAGGTTTAAGAATGTTATTGGCACTTTAATTAAAATGCCAAAATTAAATTTTTCATTCAACCAAAATGTTTGCATTTTGGGTCATGAAAAACTTGGTTTTTCATTCAACTAATTTAGCGTTAACTGAACCTTCTTGACCTGGTCTATTAGTGATTTTAGCCAATTTTTCGTTTCCGTCAACTTTTACTCTAATTATTGCGCCTTTAGTAGATACGTTTGATCTAGCAAATAATCTATTAGCGTTATTAGTTTTAACTGCAATTATTTCAGCTTTAATTATTTTGCCTTTTTGTGCAATATTAGCGTGTTTTACTTCCAAAGCTCTAGTCTTTGTAGTTTTTCCTAAACCATTATTAGTTTCTCTAATATCTTTTTTTACAGAATCATCAGTTTTAGTTAAAGCAGCTACGCCACCTTTCCAAGCTAATCTCTTTGATCTTGATCTAATAGTATTTCTTCTTCCACCACTTGGTTTTTTATCGTCTCTCATGTGCCATTGAACCATATTAACTCACCAGAATAAAGTATTCAATTAGGGAGAGGTTTTTAAATGTTAGTTTGAGGGTTAAAATTTATTCTTCAATGGGTTCTTCATCAATAATAATCTTATCACTAGTGTTTGAATTATTATTTTCATCAAATGCATTTTGTATTTCAATATCATCTAGTTCCTTATCCGTATCAAGTTCATTTAATGTAGATTTATTTTCATCATATTTTTCTCTTAATACTTTTTGAATTAGTTTTGCTTTTTTCTTTCCTAAGTTTTCTAGTTCTTGCAAATCTTTATCAGTGGCATCAACAATTTCTTTTATTGAACCAAATTTTTCTAAGAGTGATTTTGCTAACAGTGGTCCAACCGAAGGAAATCCTTCAACAATAAATCTTTGTTGTTCACTGAGTGTTAAACCTTTTCTTCCCACTCTAATTCTAACTTCTTTGTTATTTGTTTTTTGTTCTCGTTTTGCAATTACATAAAGCATTTGTGCAGTTTCAGTGGAGTCTTTTGAATTAAGTATTGGTACTTGGTAATCAAGTGCAATTGAAGTAAGTGCTCCTAGAACAGAATTTTTGTGAATGTTTCTTAGAGTGAATAATTCAGTGGTATTTCCTTCAAGTATTACTAAAGGTTTAGTATAATTTTGTCTTAAATTATTTAATTGAGTAAATAATCTTCCATCAATCATTGAATTTAAAAAATCTTCAATAGTTTTTCTTTCAACACAAACATCTTTGCTCAAAACATAATCTCCAATATCTAGAGCCTTAGTAATTAATTTAACATCATCATGAGAAAATAATTCTTTATTAATATTTGAAGCTTGTTCGCGAGAGTCAGCAAAAATAATTATTTTGTCATCCACTTTTTTTTCTGCATTAAATGATCCAAGTAAAGTTTGTGCGGGTTGCATTTTTGGTTCTACAATAAAATTATTATTTTTCTTCATACTATGTAAAGTTTCTTTCATTTTTCTCTCTTTGCTTCTAGCAGTCCAGTAAAATGCTTCATCTCGAGTATTTTTCGCCATGAGTACAATCATTTTTCCTTTGTGGTGTCTTCCAGTTCTTCCTCTTCTTTGAATTGTTCTAATCTCACTAGGAACTGGTTCAAAGAATACTACTAGTTCCACTGCGGGAATATCTAAGCCCTCTTCAGCAACGCTTGATGCAACTAATACATTATGTACATCCGCTCGTAATTCATCTAAAACTTCTTGTTGTATTTTTTGACTCATTCCTTTTTCTTTTCCTTTAGTTGCTTGTCCAATAAATTTTCTTGGTTTGATTAATTCTGTACCTTCTCCATTAGTTAAAAATTCCACAACTTCAGTAATTGAATCTCTATAATGGTTGAATACAATTATTTTGCTTTTTGGTTCTTCACGTAATTGATTTAAAATAATTTTTTTTAGTTCAGCATATTTTGGGTGTTGTACTTTTTCAATAAATAATTTGTTTGTTAAGTTAATTGCTAGTTTAATATCTTCGTCAGCAATAATTTGTCTAGCGGCTTTACTTTTTCCATGATTTGCTTCTTGGATCAATTTATCAAAATAATTTTTCAGTGCACCAATTCCTTGTGTTTCAATTAATTCTTCTGCGTGAGAAATTTTTAGCATTGCAGCACATTTACTTGAAGCAAAAAATAAACTTGGTTGAGTTGAACCGCACACCATTAATTGTTTTCTAATATTTGATTGCATTTCAAGGAGTTTGAATTTGTTATAAAATCTTTTATTTTCAGTTTCTGCCATTCCTAAAGATTTTAATGCAATTAATTGTCTTTTTTGAAATTCTTCTAAATGCGATTTGATTGTTAAAAAATCTTTTGGTAAATCTACTTTTACCCAATCAATTTCTATTTCATTAACATAAGGTTTTACGTCAACATCTTTAGAATCTTTTATTTCAATATTTTTTATTGATAAATTTTTGCACACATCTTGTATGTGTTCTTCTTCACTTCCTGGAGAAGCAGTTAGTGCTAAAACTAAACAATTTGGATTTTGTTTTTGTAATTGTAAATTAACAAACACATATGCATAATCTCCTACTGCTCGGTGAGCCTCATCAAAAATAACTAATCCAAATTCCTTTAGATTTAATTTTCCTGAGAGTAAATCATTTTCAATGGTTTGCGGAGTTGCTTGAATAATTTTTTTGTTATTATAAATTTCTTTTCTTTCTTTAATTGGAATACTTCCTGTTATTGAAACAATTTCATTTTCTTCAATGTTAAAGAATTTTTTAAAACTATTTTCGTGTTGAGTTACTAATGGTTTAGTTGGTGCGAGGAAAAGAATTTTTTTATTTGGATTATTTTCTAAAACATAAGCAGAAAGCATTACTGCAACAATTGTTTTTCCGAGTGCAGTAGGTGCTACAACTAAAGTATTTCCTTTTTCAATAATTCTACTTACTAGAACTTCTTGGTATAACCGTGCTTCAATAGTGTTCGGTTTGATTAATTTGTGGGTTACAAATGACATAAATGTAATTTGAGAGGGTTAGTTTTTATTTTTAGGGTTTTGTTCAATTTTTGCTTTATTCTTATTAGTCAAATTAAGAAAATTATCTTTTGTAGTAATTTGTTTTCCAGTTTTTTCCTCAATTTCTTTTTTTGTATTAAATGCAATTGTTCCTCCAATATTAGCACTGTCTTTGCATTGATTTAATCCTTGTGAATCTTTTGCTTTAGTAATATCAGTAGTTGCTTTTTCTCCAACCATTGTGAGAATTATTTCCCAATCATTCATGTGATCGCGTAAATTTTGATTCTTTTTTTCAAGTCCTTTAAATTCTTTATATTCTCCAACTGTTTTTCCAAAAGTTGCTTTAGTTATTTCGTTTGTTAAAATTGCAAATTCCTTTTCTTGAGTAACTTGTCTTTGTTTCCATTCATCAGTAAGTTCTTGTCGAATTGCAATTCCTCTAATTCTTTTATCAATCCATTTCTTTGGATATCCTTTCATTTCATAATAATTCTTAGCCCTATCATGTGCAATTTCAGGATTTTCAATTTCTTGTATTCTTTCATAACCAGTTTTTGCTAACCACAATTTGAATGGTTCTGCTTTTGGTGAAGGAATTGATTGGATAATTCTAAAAGCACCTTCGGTGTTTGTGCAATTCATTTGTTGTTTTCCGCCAGCAGTTTGTACAGGGAGGGTATGTACAAATTGTACCCACCCTTTGTTTAATTCTTCATCACGTTGCTTTAGTTTGTTGATGTATTGTTTTGTATCATTAGAATCTGTTAAAGCGAAAACAATATCTTCAAGCACAAACCACCATTCTTCATTGTGCCAAGTTTTTCTTATATTCTTCCCCTCAAATACAACCATTGCATTATTTTGTTCCATGCATTGTTTTATGAGAAACAGACTTTAAAAAAGCATTTAGAGTGATTTACCGGCGTAGATTTTTGTTCTTTTGTGATTAATATTTATTAACTTCTAATCCTCATTCTTTTAGTATGAAACTAATTATTACTCGTCATGGAGAAACAGAAGAAAATAAATTAGATATTCTTCAAGGGCATTTGCCTGGGAAATTATCTAGTGAAGGAATTATTCAAGCAAAGAAAGTTGCAGAAAGATTAAGGGATGAAAAAATTGATTATATTTATTCAAGTGATCTTGCTCGTTCTAGTGATACTGCAAAAGAAATTGCGAGATTTCATCCAAATATTCCTATTGAATTTGTTAGTGAGTTGAGAGAAAAGAATATGGGTGCTTGGGAAGGAAAGAGTAGAAAAGAACTTGGGCTTGATTCGACGCCTCGAGCTAATTGGGTTTTTCCAAAAGATTGTGAAACATCAGAAGAAATATTTAATAGAGCAAATAATTTTTTTCAAAAAATTTTGTTAAAGCATTCAAAAGAAATAATTCTACTAGTTGGGCATAGTGCAATTAATAGAGCTTTAATAGCTGTAATAACTAATAAGAGTGCAAGTGAAATAAAATTAATAGAACACCCTCATAATACGAGTATTTTTGTGTTTGAAATTAATGAAAATAAAAATCATACAATTCATGTTTTTAATTGCATTAAACATTTAGAATAATTTACTTCTCTTTTTGTCCCTAAATTATCCTTATTTTTTAAAATCATTTATTTAATTCGGTTGTAAAACAAAATGGAAGCTTTATAATCATTAATGTTTTACTTTGGTGAGTGAGATAAAATGACTGAATTGCCAATCGCAGCAGTGGATAGAATAATCAGAAAAGCAGCAGGTATTAGAGTTAGTGAAAGTGCAGCAAAGGAACTTGCAGTTCATTTGGAAGAAGTCGGAATGAAAGTAAGTCAAGAAGCTTCATTATATGCTAAGCACGCTGGAAGAAAAACTGTAACTGATGAAGATATTCGACTAGCTTTGAAAAAATAAATAGAAACTAAAATAAGTAGTAATTCAAAAGTAAACTTAAGAAAAGTTTTACTTAGAATTATTGCTTCTATTTTTTTAATTTTTTAAAAAAAGAAATTGATTGATGACAATTTAGTCACCAATCAAAACAGAACTAATCAAGTGTTGGTGGAGTGATTGTTGGTATAACAACATCAACCAAGTAGCAATCCTTTGCTACTTTAATCGCAAGTGCTTCTTGCACTTCAATTTCTTTAATTTGGTATGCGCTTGTTTTTACATAGTTGATCGCTTCGGCTGCGCTCGAGTAAGCCCATTTTTGATCTTGTCTTATCCAAGCGTTTATATTTTGGAGTTCACAATCACTTAAAATTGTCGCCCATGTTTTTCCTATCATCCATCTGTCCGCTCCGATTAAATTCCAACCAGCAGTTAATTTGTATTTTGCTAAATCTGAAATAGATGGTTCTTGCGGTTTTATTTTTTTAGCCTTTACTGTACAATCTGAAGTAGCATAAAGCCAAACACCAGGGGATTTTGCCGAATAGGATTCTAATGCAAATTCTTTTCCAATTATTTCAGCACCATTTGCAGGAGTGTATCTGTAATCAGTTCCACTATTATAACCAATTCCTCTTGGAGTATTAATTACTACATACCCTGGGAGTGTTTTTGTATACAAAGCCATGCCTAAAATGCTTGTTGCACATGTATTTGATTCACTAAAATCAAGTCTTTGCATGTTGAGTAAATTCCATCCTTTTTTTACAAAAACATCTAAATATTGTGAATCTGAATTTCCACATTGATCATTGTCACAATAACTCACTATTACATCGGAACCACTTTTTGTTAATAATGTTGTTTTGCAGTAATCCGGACTGCTTGTAATTGTTTTTTTGAAAAGTAATTGTCCTTGATCATTGTTGATTTCTGCTTCATATGCCTTTCCAGGAATTAAAGCATTAGATAAATATCCTGTATATCCTGTAGCTGTTCCGCCAGCTTCGGGCAGATAAACTGAAGCAACAACGTCTGAGTTTAATTGTATTCTTCCAGATTTGTCTTCAACAAGATTTCCTAAATCAATAGTTGTTGAACTAGTTTTTTTAAACTCTTTAGAAGAATTCTCAATATCTGTTACAACAAATTGGTCATTTTGGTTATCTATCTTAAAATAATGATATGAGCAACTGCTGTTTAAAGTGATTGTAAATTCATCTCCAGTTTTAAATGAAATATCCTTAAATTCAAAGCTTCTGTCTTCATTTAGGTTTGTTCCTGATGCAGGGTATTGATGTACGCCATTCACATAGGCATTAATTCCATAAGGAATTTCTGTTTCCCCTGTTGGAGTAACAAGTTTTCCTTTCACTGTTACGGTATAATCAGCAGCAAATACAGTGCTAACCAGCATCAATATTAGTAATCCAAATAGTATTTTTTTCATCATCATCATCACCTTTTACTCCGGTAGCGCTGGTGGTTGAGGAATTGTTGTATCATTTCCTGCTCCTTGTGCGCTTCCATTATTGTTGTTTGTTGGAATTGTGTTTGCACCTGTTGTGTTGTTTGTGTTTGTATTGTCTGTTGTTGTTTGTGTGCATCCAAACAATAAACTAAATGCAATTGCAAATAGTAGTATTCCTATAATTAGTTTATTCATTAATTATCTCCTCCAAATTTTAATAAACTATAATTAAGGATAAATATAATTGTTTGTTAAAGAAAAAAGAAATTTGTTTTAATGATAAATTACAAAATTTCTCTCTCTTGTAAAGGTTTTTATTCTAGAAAAATCATTTTCAAATCATAAAATTTAGTGTGTGGTGTGTAAACATGGCTGGTAAAATTGTATCAAATAGAGTAAAGGAATACGAAGGATATGTTCAATTAAGTTATAGGCCAACTAAAGAAGATTTGGTTTGCGAATATTATATTGAACCCGCTAAAGGAATTACACTTGAAAGTGCTGCACAAAGAATTGCTTCTGAATCTTCAATTGGTACTTGGACTGATATTGGTACACTTGATCAAAAAATGTTTGATGAATTATCTCCAAAAGTATTTTTCGTTGATAAGAAAAAAGGTATTGTAAGAATTGCTTATTCTAAAGAACTTTTTGAAGAAAGAAATATTCCACAAATATTAAGTTCGATTGCTGGAAATATTTTTGGAATGAATGATGTGAAAAATTTAAAATTAATGGATATTGATTTTCCAGAATCGTTCATAAAACATTACAGGGGTCCGTATTATGGAATTGAAGGAATTAGAAAATTGATGAAAGTGAAAGATAGACCTTTTGTTGGAACTATTGTTAAACCTAAATTAGGTTTAGGTGAAGTTGCTCACGCGGATGTAGCTTACCAAGCTTGGATTGGTGGATGTGATTATGTTAAGGATGACGAGAACTTAACTTCAATGAGTTTTAATAATTTTTATAAAAGAATTAATGTTACACTTGCTGCCAGAGCAAAAGCAGAGAGAGAAACTGGTGAAAGAAAAGCATATTTAGCAAATGTAACTGCGCCTTACGGGGAAATGATGAAGAGAGCAAAACATATTGTTGCTCAAGGCGGAGAATTTGTAATGGTTGATGTTTTAACTTTAGGTTGGAGTGCAGTTCAAGAATTAAGAGATCATGATTTGAATGTAGTTTACCATGGACATCGAGCAATGCACGCAGCATTTACTAGAAATCCTCACCACGGAATTAGTATGTTAGTGATTGCAAAACTTTGTAGATTAATTGGAATAGATCAACTCCACATTGGTGGAATGGTTGGAAAAATGTATGAAGGAAAAGAAGAGGTAATGGCAGTTGGAGAAGAGATTGAACATAAAGTTATTTCTCAAAATTTAGCAACTCATAGACTTAAAGAAGATTGGCATGATTTAAAACCAATGATTGCTGTTTGTTCTGGCGGACTTCACCCAAGTAAAGTTGCTCCTATAATTCATGGGATGGGTAGAGATGTAATAATTCAAGCGGGTGGAGGAATTCACGGTCACCCTAAAGGAACTGTTGCAGGAGCCATAGCAATGCGACAAGCGGTAGATGCAGAAATGTCTGGTTACACTGCTGAAGAATATGCACGTACTCACTCTGAATTAAGAGAAGCTCTTGAGAAGTGGGATGGATTGAATTTCTACGATAAGCATTACAAAAAGCATTATGAAAAGTTGAAAAAGAAGAAATAAGTTCTTCTTTTTTTTAACCAATTAGTTTTTATATTTAAAGTTCGATTTATATTAAATGAGAATCTTAAAAAATAAAAATTCTTCTGCGCAGGGTACAATTGAATATTTAGTAATATTAGCTGTTGTTTTAGTTGTTTCTCTTGTTGTTGTTGGTTTGTTTGTGGGAATGGTTAACCCTAATCAGACTATTTCTGCTTCTTCAGATATTAAGGGAAAAATTGGTGTTGGGGGTATTAGTATTGTTGAGTCTGTTGTTGGTGCAGATGAAAATGGTTTACTCGTTTTGAAGAATATGGGTTCTGATAATTTGATTTTAAATAAAATTGTTGTTGATGATGTTGATCATGAGTACAATGAGTCTATAGTTTCGGGGGAACAGAAGAGCTTTAAGTTGAGTGATGTGGTTAGTTGTGATGGTAAAACTAAAAGTTATTCTGTGGAGATTGAGTATACTAGTGGTAGTGGTTTAAATAAAATAGCTAATTTTGAAACTATTGAAATAGATTGTTCTCCGTTTGTAAATTCTGTAAATGGTGTATCTGAAGTTCTTTCTTGTAGCGGTAATATATCTGAAAATGCTATTTTATGTCCTAATGATAATGTGGGTTTGACGCAAGATACTCAAAAGAGTTTGGTGTATAATTGTTCCTCTCAATCAAAGTGCGAATATATTTGTAATGAAAATACTTATTTGAAGGATAATTTATGTAATCTTCCTGATTCAAGTAACATTTTGGTTAATTCATGGGAGGATTTGAATAATGTTAGAAATGATGTTACAAAAAATTATTATTTAAAAAATAATTTGGATGCTTTTTCAGAAGGGTATGTGGGGATAGGGGATGATTGGCAGCCGATTGGCGGATATATTTGCATGGATGAAGTATGTTATGATAGAATGCAGGTTTATTTTGATGGAATTTTTGATGGTCAAGCTCACACTATTTCAAATCTTGTTATAGATAATCCTAGAGATCCTGAACAGAGTGGGTGGTATGTTGGATTATTTGGGTTGACTGGTTCAAGTTCAAAAATAATTAATACTGGGTTAGTGGATGTTAATGTTGTTTCTGCTGTGAGTGGTGGTGGAGTAGGTAGTCTTGTGGGTGTGTGTGGCGGGCTTGTTAAAGATTGTTTTGCAATTGGAAGCGTAAATGCACAAGCAAATTATCCTGCATCAGTAGGAGGTCTTGTTGGACATATTGAAGGTTTGGGTTATATAAGAAATTCTTATGCGGATGTTAACGTTATTGGCGCTGTTGGGACTGGGGGGCTTTTGGGTGTTACTTATGAATCAAACAGAGTAATTAACTCATATGCAGTGGGTGCTGTTTTAGGTAATACTACTCAATACTCTTGTCCAGGGTGTGTTGGGAGATTGGTAGGTACAGGGAGTAATGTAAATTCAGGGTATTCTTTAGAATCTCTTGTACAAAATATTGGTTATGGTGGAACAAATTCACTTGGTACATCAACAGAACATAATTCTGATTTTTATTTAAGGAGTCATGCGGTTTATAGGGAAAATGAATCTGATGAATGGGATAGTATGATTTGGAATTGGAATGTAAATAAGTTACCTTCTTTTTTTGAATAAAATAATTAATTTTATTTTAAATTGCTCTTTCTTTATTCCAATTGAATTCCTTTAAAGCAATGAATGCGATTATTACACTTACAAATATTGCTCCACTTTGTGCCCACCATAATCCGTTGTGGTCTAAAAATATTGGTAGTAACCAAGTAAGAATTATTGTTGTTCCTAAGTAAAGAATTGATAATATCATTGCGGTTTTTGTTGAACCAGTTCCTCTAATTGAACCAATTATTACTGTTTGTACTCCAAGTGCACCAAATGCAATTGCAATTATGTTAATGAAATTGGCAGTTTCTCCAATTGCTTCTGGGGAATTAGGTAAAAAGATTTGTGCGATTTGTGTGGAGAAGATAATTAATAGTACTCCAATTATTGTTAGGATTACAAATGAAATTATTATGCTAAGATTTATTGTTTCGTGTAATCTCTTTATTTTTTTCGCTCCAACGCATTGACTTACTATTGTTGATGTCCCTATACTTAACCCTAGAGCGGGCAAGAGAACTAAACTGAAAATAAATTGTCCTGTTCCATATGCTGCAACAATTAGTGTTCCAAATCCTGAAACAATAAAAGTAACTATTAGTGCACCAATTGAGCGTGAAAGAAATTCAATTGAACTAGGGAATCCTAAAGAAAATATTCTCTTTACTGTATCCATTTGTGGTACTATATATTTGTAATTCAAATGAACTCCACTTTTTCCTCTAATTAAAATTATTACTCCTAAAATTCCTGCGAGTCCCTGACTTATTATTGTTGCCCATGCTGCTCCTGCAACACCCATTGCTGGAATTAATTGAGTTCCACTCATTGAGAAACCCATTATAAACATTGGATCAATAATGAAATTCAAAATTGATGCTCCAATAATTATTAGCATTGGAACAATTACATTTCCTACTCCTCGAAGAATTGCTTGGTATTCAAAGTATAGGAAAACAAACACTATTCCTAAAAATGTAATTTGTAAATAACTGGTTGCTTGTGATAATACAATTGGATCAGTAGTAAAAAATGAAAGTAAAAATTCACTTGCAAAAAATCCAATTACTCCTAAAACAATCGCAAGGATTAACATTATTGACATTGATTGAGTTGAAATAAAATCAATCATCTTCTGGTTCTTTTGTCCCTTGTATTGTCCAACAAGAATTGTTCCTGCAATTGAAATACCCATTATCAGCGCCATTATTACAAACATTAAAGGAAAACTTAGAGTAATTGCTGCAACTGCTTCTGTGCCAAGTTGTCCAACCCAATATCTATCAACTAATTGAAAAGAAACTTGGAGTAAATTTGCAATTATAATTGGAATTGAGGTAAATAAAAGTGCTTTGAGTATTGAGCCTTCTGTTAGATCATGACTACTTAGTAAATTTTTTTCTTTAATTATTTTAACTTCTTTTTTATTAGTTTTCATGTAACTACAAAAGCAAAAGCAAGGTTAATTAAGATACGTTTTGAAGGATTTGATTCAAACACTTCGACCAAACACTTACTTATTTAATCCCTTTGACTCTTAGTTAATTACTTTTTTGGTGGTGTAATAATGAGCGAAACTTTAAAGAATTTAGGAAAGGCTTTCATTGGGGAGAGTCAAGCAAGGAATAGGTATACATATTATTCTAAACAAGCTTTGAAAGATAATTATCCTCAACTGAGTGATATTTTTGAATTAACTGCTAATCAAGAAAAGGAACACGCAAAGCAACTACTTTTGATGATTAATGAATTAAAAACTAAAGAAGGTATGCGACCTAGTGACGCAGTTTTAGTTGAAACCGAAGCTAATACTACTTTTGCTGATACAAAAATTAATTTAGAAGCAGCAATTGCTGGAGAGTTACACGAAACTAATTCTATGTATCCTGATTTTGCAAAAGTTGCTCAAACAGAAGGATTAGTAGAAATTGCTGGAAAACTTAGAGCAATTGGAGTAGCTGAAAAGCACCACGCTGAGAGATACCAAAAATTCTTGGATGGGATGAGAAACAAAACTCTTTGGAAAAAACCTGAGCCAGTTAAATGGATTTGCAGAGAATGCGGATACGAACACGCAGGAACTGAACCTCCAAAAGTTTGTCCTGCATGTAAGCATGATTATTGGTTCTACCAAGTTAAGTGCGAAGAGTACTAAATATTTATTTTGTTTTGGGCAAGTGATTTGTCCAAAACTCTAATTCTTTTTTTTAAACTATTTTTGTTTTGTGTTCAAGTGTAAGTATAAATATGTGTCTGATGTTTGTATGTATTATGGTTTTTACTAATTTCAAAGCGCAAGGGACAGTTGAGTATTTGGTTATTATTGCGGTTGTTGTTGTTATTTCTCTTGTTGTTGTTGGTTTGTTTACTGGGATGTTTTCTAATTCTAGTCAGCAAATAAGAGATTCTTCTTCTAAGCTTGGAAGTGGTACTAGTGGTGGTATTAGTATTGTTGAGGCGGTTTTGGATTTTAATGGAGATTCTTTAGTTTTAGTGGGTAATAATTCTAGTGATGTTATTACTTTGACTAGGATTAGTGCTGGTGGGGTTGAGAATGATTTTTCTGAACAAATAGTTGGAATGAATTCTATAACTTTTAGTTTGAGTGATTTGTTAAGTGGTTGTAGATGTTTAAGTGGGCAAAAGAGTGTTAGTTGCGAGTATGTTGTTAATTATACTCAGAATGGACTTGAGAAAACTGACAGAGTAACTAAAACAATTGATTGTGTTGTGGATTCTGTTCCAGTTAATCCTACAAGTGTTGTGGGTTTAGGAAGTGGAACTTTAGCAGATCCATGGATAATAAACTCTTGTTTAGAACTTCAGGATATGAATAATAATTTAGATGGAAATTATGCACTTAGTGTGGACCTTAATTGTTACAACACAATAACATGGAACAACGGGGCAGGATTTAGATCAATTGGTCCTAATTCAACAGCAAAATTTACAGGAAGTTTTGATGGAAGAAATAAGAAAATTTATTCTTTATACATGTATCAACCTGCAGTTAATTATATTGGATTATTTGGATACTCGTCAGGAACTATTTCTAACATTGGATTGATTGATTCAAATATATATGGTAAGAACTATGTTGGAACGTTAGCTGGAATTTCTAAAGGGCCAATTTTCAATTCTTATTCAACTGGAACAGTAATTGGATCTAGTTGGATAGGTGGTTTAATTGGTTATTCATCTGGAGGCACATATAATGGCTCAATTTCTAATTCTTATTCTTCAGGATTTGTGATTGGTGGTTCAACTGCAGGGGGTTTAGTTGGATATTCAACAGGGTATATTTCTAATTCGTATTCTGATGCTGATGTTTTTGGAACTTTCAATATTGGCGGTTTAGCAGGTAGTTCTGGCGGGGTAGTTATTAATACATATTCTACAGGAGATGCATCTGGAACTAATACTGTAGGGGGATTGCTGGGAGGTTTTTACGGATCTGTCATGAACTCTTTTGCTACAGGGAGCGTAAGTGATGTAATATCAAGTGGTGGAGCAATTGGTTATTGTGGTAGTACTGGCGGAACGTATTCTAATATTTGGTGGTTTAATTCCAAAAGTAATTGTCGTTATGTCGGACTTAATGATTTTTGCACTAGTAACAGTACTTGTACAAAAGCATCTTCTGCAAATGATTTTTTTGATACAACTCAAGATGTTTATGATTTAAATATTCCTTATTGGACTTTTGGTTCTGATGCGAATTGGATTGCGAGAGATAACAATTATCCTATTTTAAGTTGGCAATAAAATAATTTTTTCTACAGAAAGACTTATTGCTAAGCATATTCTTCTAATTCTTTTATAATACTTTAGTGGATAGTTATTGTTATGCAAGAGATTGGATTAATTGGTTTTGGAAATTTTGGTAAATTTCTTTGCAAGCACCTTAAGGAGCATTTTGATATTACTGTTAGTGATGTAATTGATATTTCTAAATCTACTAAAGAATTAAGTGTTAAAGCAGGCTCTTTAGAGGAAGTTGCTTCAAAAGAAATTGTAATAATAGCGGTTCCTGTTCAATATTTTGAAAGTACTATTGAAGGTATTAAGGGTTTTGTTAAACCAAGTGCTTTGATTTTAGATGTTTCTTCTGTAAAAATTAAACCAATAAAAATAATGAAAAAACTTTTGCCAAAGAATGTTAATATTCTTGGCACTCATCCTTTGTTTGGTCCTCAAAGTGGAAAAGATGGGATTAAGGGACTAAAAATTGTTTTGTGTCCTGTGAGGTTAAAGAATATTGATAAAATTAAAGAGTTTTTAATTTCAAAGTTTGGTTTGGAAGTGTTAATTAGAACTCCAGAGGAACATGATAAAGAAATGGCTTACGTTCAAGGGTTGACTCACTTCATTGGAAAAGCAATTAATGGGATGGATGTGAAAGAATATACTCAAAAAACAGTTGCTTACGGGCATTTGTTTGAAATTAAGGAATTACTAAAAACTGGTTCAATGGAATTGTTTTTAACAATTGAAAATGAGAATCCCTTTGCTTTGAAGGTAAGAAAAGAGTTTGTTAAAAAGTTAAAAGAAATTGAAAATCAAATTAAAAAAAAGAATTAAGTTACTTTGTTTTTTAGAAAACCTTTTTTTATTAGTTTCGTCAATAGTTGTATTTTTCTAAACATTTATAAATAAAGAAAAAACTTATTTTATTAATTAATTTTCAAACCAAAACCATTAAATATAACTTAAGGTATAATTTATTATATTGATTATTATATCAAAAGTAATAAGGTTTAATGTGAATGTGTTTTGGGTGATTTTGGTGGAAGAATTGGTTACTGTTAGAAAAGTTGGTGGTTCGTTGATGGTTGTTGTTCCTTCAAGTGTTGTGAGTGAACTTGGAATTAAGTCTGAAGATAAGTTAAAAGTGGATTTTAAGAAACTAAAGTTAGACTTTTTTGGTAAATATAAGGGTGTTGGCGAATTTACTTTAGATGATAGGCTTGATGAGAGGGGAGATTAATTATGCAAACTATTTACTTACTTGATTCAAGTGCCTGGATTGAGTATTTTGAGGGATCAAAGTTAGGTTCTATTGTGAGACAAATTCTTAATGATAGTGAATCAATAGTTTATTTGCCTTCAATTGTAGTTACTGAAGTTACTAGTAAATTGATTAGAAAAGGTTTGGATGCTTCTAGTGTGTTAAAAGAAATGTCAATGCTTTCTATTCCGGCTGTTGAAAAACAAGATTACTTTTTTGAAGCAGGGAAGTTACACGCAGAAAAAAGAATAACATCAAAAAACTATCCAACTGCTGATGCAATAATTCAAGTGCTTGCTGAAAAGAATAATGCAAAAATAGTTACAAAAGATCATCATTTAATTGGGCCAAACACAATTTTGCTTGAATAGAATAACTCAAATTAACTCAAAAATCACTATTTTTGTTATGTATTCTTACTATTTTTAACTAATCTCAAACTAGACATTATGTTTCAAATATTTGGTAAAAATTTTCATTCACTTTTAGTCGAATTGAATACTTTTTGGTATGTATATATATACTTATAATTAACAATATTGCCAATTTGAGCCAAAATAGTTCTTTTTGAAGAATGTGCTATATTGTGTCTTCAACATAACACATTTATTGGCTTTTTATAAGGTTTGAGATATAATTTTCAATTAAAACCTTAAATAATGCTTTATTAGTTAAAATAAGCTAATATAACACTTTTCAAATCAAAAATATGTGTTTTTTCACGTCAAATTGGTTTAAATGATTCAAATAGCCAAAATATCGTACTTTGTATGTTTCCACAATCAACGAAGTATGAAAAAAAAGCTCTATTTGACCTTCTTTTAAGGTATAAAGCGTTAGAATACTATACATAAAAGGGAAGGTTTATAAACTAGTTAAACAGTAGTATAGTAAATTGAAATTTATGTCTTTTTAGACAGGGTGATTAAATGAAATCTTTAATAGAAGCATCAATGGGTAAGTCATCAACAGTATCAAATGATGATAAACTAGAAGAATTTGGAACACCAAAAATTATGGTTGTTGGGTGCGGAGGAGCTGGATGTAACGCAGTAAACAGATTAGCTGCAATGGGTATATCTGGTGCACAATTAGTAGCAATTAACACTGATAAGCAACACTTAGCAATTGTTAATGATGAAATAACTAAAGTATTAATTGGAAAGAGTGTAACAAGAGGATTAGGAGCTGGAGGGTACCCAGAAGTTGGTGCTAAAGCTGCTGAAGTTTCAAGAAACGCTTTGGAAGAAGTATTAAGCGGAGTAGATATGTTATTCTTATCTGCTGGAATGGGTGGAGGAACAGGAACTGGATCTGCACCAATCGTAGCAGGAATAGCTAAAGAACAAGGAGCAATCGTAATCTCAATGGTAACTTACCCATTTGCTCTAGAAAAAGCTAGATTAATCAAAGCTGAAGAAGGTATTGATGCATTGCAGAAAGTATCTGACACAGTTGTTGTAATTGATAACAACAGATTAGTTGAATTAGTACCTAATTTACCAATTCAAGACGCATTCAAAGTTGCTGATGAAGTTGTAGCAAGAACTGTAAGAGGAATTACAGAAACTATTACACAACCTTCATTAATTAACTTAGATTATGCTGATGTTCGATCAATAATGTCAAACAAAGGTTTGTCAGTTATTGCTGTTGGTGAATCAAAGTCTGTTGATAAAGTAAACGAAGTTGTTGAAGACACTTTGAAGAACGCTTTGTTAGATATTGATATCTCAGGAGCAACAGGATGCTTAATCCACATTACTGGAGGACCAGATTTAACTTTAGGTGAAGCTAACGCTGTTGGTGAAATGTTAACTGAAAAGATAGATCCTAAGTCAATCGTAATATGGGGAGCAAGAGTTGACCCAACTTTTGAAAACAAATTAGAAGTAATTTGTATTTTCACAGGTGTTCACTCACCATACATAAAAGCTTCTCCAGGAAAATACTCTGGAAAAGACGAAAAGTCAAACAATTCTAGATCATACAGAAACAATGATTTAGACTTAGACTTCATTCGATAGAGTTAGTAACTAATATTAAACAGTGATGCAGGGGAGTAGAAATACTCTCCTGTGCCACATCCCTAAAAAAATAAATTCACTTCTCCTTTTGCCAGGACTTGCTTTTAGTTTATTTTCTTTTGCGAATTGTTTTTTTTATATTTTTTTTAAAATTTTTTTGAAATAACATTTATATACTTAAAATGTTTATAATTAATATGTTAAATTTTAATTCTAGAGCGCAAGGAACAATCGAGTATTTAGTAATTTTAGCTGTTATTGTTGTTATTTCTTTGGTTATTGTTGGTTTGGTTACAGGATTATTTAGTTCTCCTTCTCAACAGATTTCTACTTCTGGTAATCAGTTGGGTTTGACGAGTCAGGCGATTGGTATTACTGAGTCTTTGATTGATCCTAATGATGGGAATTTTGTTATTCGTTTGTTAAATAATAGTGGAGAAAATATTACTATTAGTAATGTTAGTGTTGGTGATACCAATGTTCTTTTTAGTGAGGATTTAGCTCAGGGTGTTGAAAGGTTTTTTGTTTTAAGTACAGAGGATGTTTGTGTTGAAGGTAAGGTTGTTAGTGAGGATGTTGTTGTTACTTATGTTACTCGTGATGGTTTGACTAAGGTTGAAAGGTATCCAATTAAAGTGATGTTTAATTGTACTCCTTATGTTGTTAATGTGAATTTAGTTGCTGATCAATGCCCTACTTGTAGTGGAATAACGCCTGATGGGAATGCCGTTGCTTCTAAAGTTTTAAGTGGTTATTCGTTTTATGGTACAGGGACTACTAAGCTGAATGGTTCTTTGTGGATTGGTTCGTATTTGCATTCTGGTCAGATTACTAGTTATGATACTGGTACTTTAGATGATAAGGAAAAAGATGGTACTGCTAAGAGTTATACTGATAATGGTAATGGTACTGTTACTGATAATCATACTGGTTTGGTTTGGATGAAGAATCATAAGGATAATTGTGCGACTTTGAGTTGGCAAAGTGCTTTAAGTTATTGTAGTACTCTTGCGAGTGGTAGTGGAGGTTTGACTGATGGTTCTGTTTCTGGTGATTGGAGAGTGCCTTCTGCGTTGGAGTTGTTTACTTTATCTGATATTAGTTATCCTAGTTCGAGTTATTTGAATAGTGTTTTTACTCAAACAGGATGGGCTTCAACTTGTTATGGTTACTGGTCAAGCACCACTGTGCCCAGCCTTACTAGTTTCGCGTATTTCCTCAATTCCGGCGATGGTTCCAGCAGCTACGACGATAAGACTATTGGCTATAACGTTGGTGTTCGGTGTGTTCGTTCTCCATAAATGATTTTTGAAAAAATAAATTTACTTCTTCCTTTGTCAGGACTTGCTTTTAGTTTATTTTACTCTAAGTCAATCGTCGAATTCTACTAAACCTTTTTATTCTGCATTTTTACTTCCTCTAAATAGTTTTTTATAATGCTGGAGGCGTAAATATGTTTAGTGATAATGTGAAGCAATTAGAAAAAAAGTTTTCTGCAGTAATTACTAATGAAGGAAAGTTTTTTGTTTCGCATTGCCCTGAACTTGGAGTATCTTCTCAAGGTTCAACAGAAAAAGAAGCTCTTTCTAATTTGAAAGAAGCTGTTGAACTTTATTTGGAAGAGGATCAAATTGGTTTGCCAGAAAAAAGGCATGTAATTGAGTTTCGGGCAAAGGTAATAGCTCATGCCTAAAACTATTTCTGGCTTTGAGTTAGTTAAATTTCTAACTAAAAAAGGTTTTGAAATTCATTCAAGAAAAGGATCTCATGTGAAGTTAATTTCTATTCAAAGAAATACGAAAACAATTGTACCTTTACATGAAGAAATTTCAAAGGGAACTTTGAATAGTATTCTAAGACAAGCAAAACTTACCCAAGAAGAAATTAATGAGTTGTTCAGTTAATATTTTGTTAATTATTTTGTATTTAACTCTTTTTTAGGAGAGTATAAATAGTTAGTTAACATTCACTTTATATGATTTCTAATTTTAAAGCGCAGGGTACTGTTGAATATCTTGTAATTCTTGCGATTGTTGTTGTTATTGCACTTATTGTTGTTGGTTTAATTATTTCTCAAATTAATCCTACTCAAACTATTTCCGCTTCTTCTGATATTAAAGGAAAAATTGGTGTGGGCGGAATTAGTATTATCGATTCTGTTATGGGTGAGGATGAAAATGGGTTGTTTGTTTTGAAGAATATGGGTTCTGATAATTTGATTTTGAATAAAATTGTTGTTGATGATGTTGAACATAATTATAGTGAGCAAATTGTTGCTGGGGAGTCGAAGAGTTTTAAGGTAGAAGATCTTGTTGCTTGTGATGGTAAGAGTAAAAGTTATTTAGTTAAGATTGAATATACTAGCGGTAGTGGTTTAGATAAGGTTTCTGATTTTGAAACTATTACTATTGATTGCACTAGTGTTGTTACTCCAATAGGAGTTCCTGTTGAAGAAGATCCTGTTGCTCATTTTTGTGGAGAAATTTCAACGCAAGGGTATAATGTAATTTCTAATTGTGCGGATATAGTTAGTAGTGGAAATTATATTTTAAATACAAATTTGGATTGTGGAAATTTAATAATCTCTAGTAATGATGTTAACATTAATGGAAATTATTGTTCATTTGATGGAAATATTAATAATTCAGGAGTTGGCGAGGGAGCTAGTGCATATACGAATTTGCAATTGAGAAATATTACTATTATTGGGAGTGTTAATTCAATAGGGGTGAATAACTCAGCGGGTCCTGATACTATTGGAGGAAATGGTGGGAGTATATTTGTTTATGATTCAAATATTACTGAAACAATTAATTCTATTGCAGGTAATGGAGGGTATGATATGGGTAGTTTTGGTGGAAATTCAGGTCAAATAATAATTGATGGTTCAATTACTGGCGCATTACTTTCTCAAGCTGGTGGAGCCTATTATGGTGGCGGAACTTCAGGGAGTATTATTATTATAAATTCAATTATTAATGGGTCTTGCGCTTCCTGGCAAGGGGAAGGGATGTGGTGGAATGGTTACAAAGGAGCAAGCATTTCAGTTAGCGAAGCAACCATAATTAATGGAAATATTGATTCAAGTGGTAGTGGATCTTTTTGGGGTGTTGCTGGTGCTGGAGCAGATATTTTAATTAGTGGTGAATCAATTGTTATTGGAAGTATTACTTCTAATGGTGGAAATGCTAGTGAGAGTGTTTCAGGCGCTATGGGTGGATCTATTACAGTTAGTGAAGATTCTAATGTTGTTGGTTCTTGTAATGTTAATGGGGGATCATCATATATGTTTAGTGGGGGTAATGGGGGAACTGTTACTATTAGTGGTTTGAATACTTCTGTTGGTTCTTCTAATGCAAATGGTGGGAGTAGTTTAGGATATGGTATGGGAAATGGTGGTGATGGTGGAACTATTACAATAACATCTCCTTGTCCAAATCCATTAACAAATATTGGTACTTTTTCTTGTCTTGGAGGGAGTAGTGTGTCGGGTTCTTTAGGAATAGATGCTTCTTGTCCAAATAGTCCTCATATTTGTAGTTGAGTAGTTTATCAAGTTTATTTTTTGTTTACAAACAAAAATCAGTTTGAATAATTCTCATTTATAATCATTTACTTTTTCTTTTATACTATGCCAGTAAGCAAAAAACATTCAAGTGAACAAAAGAAAAAGGTTCATAAATTGCCTTTCATTCGTCCTACTCAAAAAGAATTGAATACAAAAATTCTTGCAGGAATTGTTTGCGTAATAATTGCACTTTATTTATTAAATTTTCAAAAAGGATTTGACTTCATTGGCTGGGTTTTGCTTGCATTTGGATTTTTACAAACTTTTAACTTTTTTTGGTTGAAATTTGATTTTGCTCAACCTTTTGGAAATCCTTCTTTATTCATAATGATTAAAACAAAAAAATTCATTGATCTCATTCACAAATTAGCTCTTTTATTTTCAAAATGGCTTGAATTAATTAGTTTACTTGGTTCATTTTTAGGATTTGGATTAGTTGCGGTGGATTATTGGTATGCTAGAAAATTGGGTGGATTAAAGAGAATTGCTTTACTTTTAGTTTCAGGAATAATTTTGGCAGTATTATTTTATTATAGTTGTGGAATTTTATTTGCAGTTCCTGCTCTTGCACCTTTATTCATTCCTTGTTTAATTGGATTTGTTTTCCTAGGTTTTGGGGGAATGTCTTTAGTAATGTTATTTGGTTATGGAATAATTTCTCTTTTAGGTTTGTTTATTGATAAACAATTATGTCCTGCTTTAGCTCCAGTAATCCCAGGAGTGCCAGTTCCTGGACTTGGTATTGTAATTCCTTTTGTAGGGTGGATTTCGTTATTTATTATTTTAATAGTTCACGAGTGGAGTCATGGAGTACTAATGTCTCACTATAAGCAAAAAATTAATTCAGTTGGATTAATTTTAGCAGGATTATTTCCAATTGGAGCTTTTGTTGAACAAGAGGATAGAACTTTTAACAAATTAGAAGATAAAAAATCAATTTATGTGTTAAGTGCTGGGCCAGCTAGTAATTTACTATTAATTCCAATTGGAATTATTTTGCTTTTAGCATTTAGTTTTATTTCTGCTCCTTTTGTTCCTGGAATTGTTGATGAACAAAATAAAGCTTACTTTGGAGTGAAAGTAGAAAAAGTTGATGATAAAGTTTCTATGTGCGGGGTTGATGTTAATGCTCCTGCTAAAGGAAAACTTTTTGCGGGCGACATAATAAAGCAAACTAATGGGGCGGATGTTAATTCATTAACTACTTTAAGAAGTGCAACTCTTCTTTCCACTAATGATATTAATTTTTTAGTAAGCAGAAAAAATGTTGATACAAACATTTACTCAGATGTTTTTGTAAATATTACTCCAAATTTATTCGCTGACATGAATATTAAAAAAATTGGAGTTGAATTTGGTGCAATTCCAACTGATTATAACATGTCATTAGTTGCTCAAGCAGGAGTTTTCTTAATTGGAAATACAAACATGGCTTTACTTTTATTAATAATAATTGCTTTCGCTGCAGGTTCATTTAATTACTTTCCTTCAGAACCATTTGATGGTGGAAAAATAGCAAAAATAATGATGACTCCTTACGCTGGTTTCATGAAATTTAAAACAAAAGAAGAATCAAGAAAATTCATTGGAAGAATATTTATTTGGCTATTAATAATTTCAGTAATATTGAATCTAATTCCTTATGCTACGTTGTTCTTTTGAAAAGGAAATTACGCATAATTTTTTAAAAAAATATTTTTTAGATTAATATTTATTAACCATAATTTTGTATTTTCTTAGTATATTTTCTTATTTTTACTCTATGGGTTTTGGTGAAATCCTTTATAAAGACATAAATAGAGGGTTGCCCCTCTATTTATTGTGATGTCTTTATGAATTTTATATACGAAGTTAAATTAAATCCTTTCTATTTGACTGTTGAAAATTTGTGT